>JACCDK010712249.1_pt1 | contig 20819 bp, 17 predicted proteins | sample 7445871 | NCBI WGS metagenome assembly JACCDK01 (sample SAMN15323436, study PRJNA562643) | freshwater metagenome | isolation source: river surface water | place: USA:Blue River Watershed | collected 2017-08-15
AGGTAACAGTCCTGCACAAGAAAAACGGAAAATTCGATCCCATCACATTTACTCCCCCACTCGGAGGTTTGATGAATTTCAATTTTAATCCCGATCAAAAAACAGGCGCTATCGAAGGAAGTATTTCATATTCAACGCAATTTGTTTACGCTTTTTACAAGGGATATTCGCCACGATTCACGCCAAATAACGATACCCTAAAATTTCAAATATTCATTCGCGACAACGCAAAAAATGTAAGTAATACGGTAGAAACAGACCCTATCGTAATTTTCCAAAATTAACCTACGTCCATCAAACACATGAAAATTAACACCTACCTCCTTGGGCTTCTATTCCTATGTAGCTTTACACTTACCGCGCAGAAAGAGATCACGCTTGCCGACATATGGAAAAATGGCACATTCACTCAAAAGGGAATTCAAAACTTGAATTGGGCTGCAGATGGACAATCGTACCTAGAATTAAAGAGTGGTAAAATTATTAAAACGAGTATTCAAGACCCAACAAAATCAGAGGTACTCTTTGACGAAAATGGCATCAAAACAGCCTCTGGAGAGACTATTCGTGTACAAAATTTCAGCCTATCCTCGGATGAGCAAAAGATTCTTATCGGAACAGCATCCGAGCAGATCTACCGCAGAAGTTCAACCGAAACAAATTATGTGTTTGACCGGGCAACTAAAAGTTTAAAATTACTAACTGCAGGAGGGAAACAAATGCATGCCAGTTTTTCTCCTGATGGGAAAAAGGTAGGTTTCGTTCGGGAAAATAATTTATACTGGGTGGACCTTAGCACAGGCGTAGAAAAAGCGGTCACCACATCAGGTAAACTAAATTCTATCATTCATGGTGTTTGCGATTGGGTATATGAAGAAGAATTCTCTTTCTCGAAAGCATTTGCCTGGTCACCTGACAGCAAGAAAATTGCATTTTACACGTTTGATGAAACCCAAGTTCCTGTTTACAACATGCAAATGTGGGGAGATTTATACCCAAAAGATTACCGCTACAAGTATCCAAAAGCAGGTGAAGCTAATTCAATCGTCAGTTTATCCATTGCGAACATTGAACGCAATTCAATCCAAAAAGTGGACGTTGGCCCAATTCAAGACCAATACATCCCCCGCATGAAATGGACACAAAGTTCTGATGTGCTTGCATTTATTCGTTTAAATCGCTTGCAAAATCACATGGAATTAATCCATCATTCCGTGAGCGCTGGCAAAGAAACCATTGTATATACAGAGAAATCGGCAACCTCCATCGAGATCGAAGCTGTCGGAAATGACATCACCTACCTAAGTGACCAAAAAAGTTTCATTTTCACCTCGGAAAAAAGCGGGTTTAAACATATCTATCTGCAAGATATTGCCACAGGAAAACAGCAAGCCATCACGCAGGGAAATTGGGAAGTAGATGATTTTTATGGAATTGACGAGAAGACAAAAACACTCTACTTTACTTCTACTGAGCGGACGCCGATTGGCCGTGATGTATACCAAATCCAATTAAATGGTAGTGGTAAGAAATTAATTGCAGGTAATTCGGGAACGAATACAGCGACCTTTAGTCCGGACTTTACCTATTTTATTTTGACACATACGTCGGCCAAAAGTCCCGCCAAAATCACGTTGAATCATATCAAAACGGGTCAGATGCGGGTATTGGAAGACAATGCAGCCTTAGCCAGTAAAGTTGCGGAGTATGGTGTTTCCACACGCGAGTTTTTTGAAATCCCGCTGGCCAATGGTGATCATCTGAATGGGTATACGATTAAGCCGGCCAACTTTGATCCGAATAAGAAATATCCCGTTCTCATGCATGTGTATGGAGGACCGGGGAGTCAGCAGGTATTGGATATATTTCCGGGAGCCGACTTCTTTTGGTATCAGATGCTATTGAAAAAAGGATATTTAATTTATTGCATAGATAACCGTGGGACGGGTGCACGGGGTGTGGCCTTCAAAAAAATCACTTACCAAAACTTGGGTAAGATTGAAGTAGAGGATCAAATCTTTGCGGCAAAATACTTGGGCGGATTGCCTTATGTAGATGCTTCTCGGATAGGTATTTGGGGCTGGAGTTATGGAGGATTTATGTCGGCCAACTGCCTTATGCAGGGAGCATCGGTATTTAAAGCAGCCATATCCGTGGCGCCAGTGACGAATTGGCGTTTTTACGATTCGATTTATACAGAACGATACCAGCGGACGCCCCAAGAGAATCCACATGGATATGATGACAATTCCCCGGTAAATCATGTGGATAAATTGAAAGGAAATTTATTACTCGTGCATGGTACGGGAGACGATAATGTTCACTTCCAAAACTCAGTGGCTTTGGAGGATGCGTTAATCAAGGCCAACAAGCAATTCCAGAGTTTCTATTATCCGAACCGGAATCATGGAATCTATGGAGGCAATACGCGTTTGCACTTGTATCAGATGATGACCGATTTTTTAGAAAAGAATTTATAGTCGGCTCAAACGGTCATACATATCAGCTTGTAGTCGATATACTAACATGCGTTGATCCTTTTCATCCGTTTGAATATCTAGGATTTCTTTTCCGGGATAGATCAACCCAATAGCCTTCGTGAAATTATCAAAGAGTTTAGCCCGGAATTGCCGTTGTGATTCCGGCGAACTCTTATGCTTGCCAAAAAACGCGATGATTTGATGCCCAGACACATAGCCTTGCTTGTAATTTAGCAGCATAAAATCCAGGAATTGTTTTTCATTTTCGCCCAATAGAATTTGCAACTGCTGCTTTTTGCGGCGTTTTCTAAGTACAGATGTGATCGATAGGACAAAAATAAATAAGCCCAAACCGAGCACGATCAATCCGATTTTCCAAAACTCGTTCACCCACGTATCCTGTGTAAGTGGTCCTAAATAATCACTTTCCGCTAAAAGTTGAGCAATGGGCAATTTCGTATACCCCGCTGTGCGATATGGATAACTGGTTGGCGAATTCGTATATACCAGTGTATCGCCAACTAAGTGAGTTAATTTCTCTAGGCTTTCATCGGCACGCCCATCTCGAATATGCACGCGCTCCGGGTTACGCCATCTGTAAACCTTGTAGCCTTCTAGAATATCAATGATTATAATCGAATCGAAATTATTGACCTGTTGGACTAAGTCGATGATCACAAAATACCGCCCATTAAATAGATAGTTTTTGCTAATATCCTTGGAGAAAAATTCCCGCATAACGGGCATATTAACAACGCCAACGGTTTTAAATTCTTTATTATCAAAATTATATTCATAAATATTCCAATCAAAAATCGTACTGTTATGCTGCTCAGTATCATTTAATTTGCTGTTTGCCAGCGTAACGAAGCGATCTTTTTCTGGTGAATATCCGGAAGGACTAAAGGTAATTGCTTTTGGAATATCTCCCTCCGCTTGAATGCTTAACCATTCTCCACCTTTGAAACTGAACTCACTTAAAACATTGGTCGATTGCCAAAATCCATACCCGCCAAATGAATATAGTTTACCTTTTCGCAGAAATTGATAGGATGTACAATTGGCCCCTCTAAAAAAAGTACGATCAATGCGTTGAATTTCCCACGTAGATTTATTGAGCTTGTATACTTGTCCTGTACAATGAATTGTTAGGTAAAACTGATTAGGTGTATTGGGAATTGGTATTTCTTTAACGCCACGATCGGTAGATAACAAATCATTAGGGATAACATCCTTTAACCTGGCTTTAGCGACATATTCCCAGTTGAATCCATCATTGCATTGAAAAATCTCTTGCGTAGCAAAATCTAGGCGGTAAAAACGCGAAGATTTAGCCTCACGCCACTTGAAAAATTGAGCGTGCGCAGGACTAACAAATAGGCAAGTTAGTATGAATAATAGCAACCGAAAGTGCCGCATAGGTTGACTTTTAAAATCCAAAAATGCAATTTTTTATCTTATTATTTAAAAGATTCTTAGCGATTGGTCTAGAATTTATGCCAAATTTTTCAACAAAATTGGCTAATTTTACGACTTGTAATATTTCGATAGACTTATGACGTTACACCGCGAAGGAAAATCACTTTTAATTAGTTCATTGCTTATTGTACTAGTAATCAATGGGCTTGTTGCCTATTTCTTTCCTGAAAATGTGTACCTACGTGAATCAATAGTCGTACTTACTTCCCTCTTTTATTTGATTATTCTACAGTTTTTCCGCGTACCCACTCGGCATACGGAAATAAATCCAAAGCATATTATTGCTCCTGCGGATGGAAAGGTAGTTGTAATCGAAGAAGTGGAGGAACCTGAATATTTTAAGGGCAAGCGCAAGCAAGTGTCTATTTTTATGTCACCATTGAATGTGCACGTAAATTTCAATCCTATCTCAGGCATCGTATCTTATTTCAAGTATCATCCAGGTAAATATTTGGTTGCGTGGCACCCAAAGTCAAGTACTGAAAATGAGCGTACTACTTGCGTGGTCAAGCATGAAAATGGCACTGAAATTTTATTCCGTCAAATTGCAGGTGCTTTAGCCAAACGGATTTGTTGGTATGTCAAAGAAGGCGACCAAGTCACGCAAGGGCAAGAATTTGGCTTCATTAAGTTTGGAAGTCGGATCGACATTTTCCTTCCTTTAGACGCAGAAATCTGTGTACATATTGGTGACAAACCTGTAGGAAGCGAAACGGTTATCGCCAAGCTTCGCTAATCAATCCAAGTATTTTCTCGAGGCCTTGTTGGTCTACCACTGAAAAGTCATTGAGCGCATCTGAGTCAACGTCCAAGACCATCGTTGTTTCCCCTGCTTTATTTTTCACGGGTAAAACGATCTCTGACTTGGAGGCGGAAGCACAGGCGATATGCCCAGGAAAAGCCTCAACATCAGGAACGATGATTGTCTCTGCGGTGGTGTATGCATGGCCACAAACACCTTTGTGAAAAGGAATGCGCGTACATGCTACGGGACCTTGAAATGGACCGAGTACTAATTGACCGTCTTTCACGAGGTAAAAACCAACCCAAAAGAAACCAAAAACCTCCTTAATTGCAGCGGCTATATTTGCTAGATTCGCGGTCAAGTCTGTCTCGTCTTGAACTAAACTAGCGATTTGAGGATATAATGCAGCGTATTTCTCTGCCCGACTACCTGTGGGAATATGTAAATCTTCCGCCATGTTAAAAATGTCTTTGGATATAAGAATCGCCAGCGGGGCAAAGCCATGCTGAACGGTAGCTAGAAATTTGGTCAATTAAAGGTTGTATGATCATGTCGGCAGGGGCTATTCTCCCCGATTGCACGTTTGATTTAATTTGTCCAAGGGGAATCAATTCCAATGCGTCTTCGCGAACAACGGCCAGATCACGATTGAAAAAATCGATATTCAAATCGGTCGCCAGCTCCTTAAACCAGCGGGTAGAAGCATCGATGGAACATCCAGAAGCTTGATTCACGGATTCATTTACGGCCACGACTATGACTTGGTTAAAGCGAATTTCAAAGGACGCTTGCAAAGGTGCACCGTGTGCTTCCCAACCATGTAATCCTTTCTCAAGTGTTTGCACGATGTGTTGTGATTCACTCGCTGTCAGCGGACGATTTGCCTGATATATCCACACACGCGCATGGGCTGGCATTTGTTCAAAAGGTAGGTACATACTTATTGGATACTTTGTTGGACAAGTTCAGCTAAATCCACCAACTGAATTTCGTGGTCTTTCCCGGTTTTGTTCAGTCCGTCTTGCAACATGACCATACAGAAAGGACATCCCAAAGCTACTTTTTTTACCCCAGATTCAATAATTTCTTCTGTTCGTTTTACTTGAACATCTTGGCCGCCTGGTTCTGGCTCTTTGAAAACTTGGGCGCCGCCTGCACCACAGCAGAGGCCTTTTGTCCGACAGCTTTTGAGCTCTTTTAGGTCTTTGTTTAGGCTAGCTATGATTTCGCGCGGGGCCTCCACGATGCCATTTCCGCGACTTAAATAACAGGAATCGTGGTAGGCGATGGTCTCTGTATGTTCATTAACCTGAATTTTCCCAGATGCAAGTAGCTCGGCCAACAATTGACTGTGGTGAATAACGTCATAGGAGCCGCCAAGACTTGGGTATTCATTTTTAAGGGTATTGAAGCAATGGGGGCAGGCGGTGACGATTTTTTTGACACCATACATATTGAGCACCTCAATATTTTGCATTGCCTGCATTTGAAAAAGAAATTCATTTCCGGCTCTACGTGCAGGATCCCCAGTACATGATTCTTCGGTTCCAAGCACGGCGAAGCTGAGATTGGCTTTCGTCAAAATCTCACACATGGCGCGGGTAACTTTTTTGTGACGGTCATCAAAAGAACCGGCACATCCCACCCAAAATAGGTAGGTTGGGCTTTCTCCTCGGGCGGCCCATTCGGCCATCGTTGTTACATTGATTTCCATTATTTTTTCTTTTGTAAAGCGCGCATTTGTTGAACGGTCAGCCGACTGCCATCATCACTCCAGCCGGGAGGACCAAAAAGATAACCAGCCACTTGCTTGATACTTTTGGCCCGCATGAGGTCTTTACCTATTTGGACCCATTCATAAAAGGCAATTTTAGCTGGATTATAGCTTTCGATCTGCTTAGTCAATCCGTAATGAGGTCGAGCTTCCTCAGCTTTAAACGAGCCAAAAATCCGGTCCCAAATAATTAATACCCCAGCATAATTTGTATCTAAATATTCCAAATCGGTCCCATGATGAACGCGGTGATGGGAAGGTGTATTAAAAATCTGTTCAAACCAATTCGGCATTTTTTGGATAAATTCCGTGTGAATCCAATATTGGTATAGCAGACTGGTTTGTTGGAAAAAGAAAACAATAAACGGGTGAACCCCAACAAGCGGTAGCCAGGACCAAAAAAGAAATCCACCAGTCAAATTTCCTGTCCAAGTTTGGCGAAGGGCTGCAGCTAAATTATACCTAGGCGATGAGTGGTGGACCATGTGAGAAGCCCAATAAAATCGAATTTCGTGTGAAATGCGGTGCACCCAATAATAGGTAAAATCCTCTCCTAAAAATGCGAACACCCAAACAGGCCACCAGCTAAATTGAAAATCTGCAAGGCGCCAATGCGTGTATATGTAGAAATATGTAAAGAATGCTAGGCCTTTAGTGATCGTGCCTACGGCTAGATTTCCAAGTCCCAGGCCGATGGACGTTAGGGAATCTTTGGCCTCAATGAAATCCCGATGCTGTTTGTAGGCGAGCCATGACTCGAGCAAAACAGTGAGTAGAAAAAATGGGACAGCGTATAAAATTAGTTGGGGTGTCATAGTTGATTGATGAAATCTATGGACGCTTTTATCGGCAAATCGACGCGCTTGCCTAGAATATCAGAGGTGATGACGTGGTATCCAGATAGTGGAAATGCTTGTTCTTTCTTGATTTTGCTACCTAATTTTGGAAACATATCGCGCATGGCTTGTACGGAAACGACGTTATCTTGATGAGCCTCATCTTGGTAATAATAGGCAAGGTATACGGGAACTTTTACCTGTGCAAAAACCTCATCAGTCATCTGATGCGTCAAGAAATTTTGAATGGCGACGACGCCTTCAAGGCGATAATGCAGGCTCCAATAACTTGTATGGCCTGAGCTAACGGAAGGAATATCGCGGAAGTCGCTGCGCATCACGGCACGAGCAAGTTGCAAACCCCAAGGGTTGTCGACGAGTGGGGCGGTAGGATCTTTGATGGCAATACATGGGCCATAAAGTAAGAGAGCCTTAATTTCAGGATGACGTGAAGCTAAAACGAGCGACATGGCTCCACCAAAGGAGGTGCCTAAGACAACCACTTCATCGCCTAATTTTTTTGCGATGGCATAATAATTTTCAACACTTTGGTAAAATTTAGAGGCTGTAGCCTTGGCCATGGTGGAGTCGGTTGGAAACTCACCATGGTCCTCAATACGGGCAAGGACTAAGTTTGCACCAAAGGCTTTCGCGACTTCCCGGTGGAGCGGATCGCCTTCCATGGGTGAGGCGGAAAATCCATGCACATAAAGGAAAACTTTTTTTGTTTTTTGTGGGTTTGCGGAGTCTGCCCAGATGATTTGCCCTTGATTATCCGGTTTTAAATTACGGTTTGTGGATTCTTTTTCATGTAGGTAATTGGCGACTTCACGAGGCTGATCTGGAATATTGGTCCAGCTAGGCCCATTGATTTCAGGTGCATCTGGGTGAGGACCTAGAAAGTATATGGCTGTCAGGCCTACGATTAGTAGTACTATTTTTTTCATGATTTAGTCCAATTTAGTCGGTCACTTGGATTGAATTTCCAAGGGGCCTGATTAGTTTCTATGTTGGCAAACATCGAATTCCACGCGCCTGGTGCGTCGGATTGTTCCATGATTTGAAAGCGACGTAATTCTAAGATGATATCGAGCGGTGATAATTGGATTGGGCATGCTTCCACACAAGCTTGGCAAGTGGTGCAGGCTCGGAGTTCTTCAGCGCTGATGTAATTTCCAAGAAGGACGTTGGTAGATTCGGGATCCTTTTGCAGTTCTTCCAGTCGGTCGCGGGTATCCATCATGATTTTGCGTGGCGAGAGGATGCGGCCGGTTTGGTTGGCTGGGCATTGTTCGGTGCAACGACCACATTCGGTACAACTATAGGCATCGAGTGCATTCTTCCAGGTTAGGTCTTTGATATCTTGTGCCCCAAACTTCAATTCAGTATTGCTTGGTTCACCTGGTTTCCCCAACATGATATTAACTTCGTTGGTCACCTGGGACATCGTTTCCATCTGACTAATTGAGTCAATTTTAGAATAATACACGGCGGGAAAAGCAAAGAAAATGTGCAGGTGTTTTGAGTAGGTGACGTAAAGAGCGAAGGCAAAAATGCCAATAATATGAATCCACCACGCTGATTGTTCAATGATATGGAGATTAGTTTCTGGAAGCCAAGGCTTGAGGTACTGGGAGATAATGAAGCTAAAGTTGGGATCTGCGGCATTCATGGTAAATAGAGCTCCCATCAATACTAATTCGATTACGAGGATTAGTAGGGCATCTTGTACGGGAAAGCCTTTTAATTCGGTTTGGCGGTTCGGGTCTAAGCGTTTTACCTGATGGGATAATCGGCGGGCGATAAATACTAGACAGGCTACTACCACCCCGCCAGCGAGTATTTCAAAAAAATCGATAATGAAAATGTAGAAATCCCCTAGAAAAGGGGCGAAAATTCGGTGGGTTCCTAGGAGTCCATCGACGATAATTTCTAAAATTTCAATGTTAATCAAGACAAATCCCAGGTAGATTACTAGGTGCATGATGCCAATAAAAGGCTTCTCAAACATCTTTTTTTGGCCGAATGCAAGTAGCAGGACACGTTTCCAACGCTCACTGGAATTCGTCACAAACACGGGTTTTGCCAGGTGTATTGTTTTTGCAATTCGACTGAATCGTTGGGTAATTAAATACCCCATGCCGAGTAATATGCAAATGAAGAATAATTGATTCATGTTGATGAGTTTGGGGGTAAACGCTGCCGGGGTCTACGACCCCGGCAGCGTTACCAAAATCCGTTCCGAAACTAGCGCAAATTTATGAGAGAAAAAAATCAAGTAGATGATAATTTTTATCAATTTATTTCAAACGAGAACGCGATATATGTAGCAATTTCGAAGTAAAAAAAAGATGAAAAATTTCATAGACCCATTAATTGAAAAATGCGTATTTCATGTATACACACGCGGAATTGACAGAAAGCCCATATTTCTAACCGATAACCACTTCCGGTCCTTCTTACGTAAGTATGAACGCATGGTTAGCCCTTATGTAAACACCTATGCTTTTTGCTTACTGGGCAACCATTTTCATTTTCTAATTCGGATAAAATCAAAACAAGAAATTGATAAACTGATCGATCTAAATTTATTGCCTATCCGGAAAGTCCCTGTCGGCCTATTTATCAGCAGGAAAATTGGCAACTTATTAAATTCCCACGCACAAATGTTCAACCTGGCAACCAGTAGAACAGGTGGCTTATTTGAATCTCCATTCAGGCGAAAGCCCGTGGATTCGAGCCAATACCTCACTCATTTGATTAAATACATACATTTAAACCCCGTCAAACATGAAATTCATAGCAATTATGAATTCTATCCCTATTCTTCCTACCCCGAATACTTAAAATTTAAATCCCGGATTATCGATAAAAAAGAAGGATTATTTTGGTTTGGAAACTTAGAGGTGTTTGAAAAATTCCATGAAACGGAAACATCAGAGCTTAAAATATCCAAGTTATTGATAGAATAAACATGGCTTAAAAACGTTTCAGCCGTAACGCTGCCGGGGTCTACGACCCCGGCAGCGTTTACCGTAATTCGTTTTTGAGGAAACGGCCGGTTTCACTCCCTTTCAACTCAGCAATCTGCTCAGGCGTACCCGAACCTACCAATTGACCACCTGCATTGCCACCCTCTGGACCCATGTCAATCACGTAGTCCGACACCTTAACGACATCTAAATTATGCTCAATAATTAAGACGGTGTTTCCTTTGTCCACCAACTTCTGTAACACATCTAATAATAACTTAACATCCTGAAAATGCAGGCCAGTCGTAGGCTCATCAAGCACGTATAAGGTCTTACCAGTGTCTTTTTTTGATAATTCTTCGGCTAGTTTAACACGCTGCGCTTCTCCCCCAGACAACGTAGTGGCATGTTGGCCTAAAGTAATATACCCCAACCCAACCTCAGCTAAAGTCTGCACACGCCGATGAATTCGAGGTTGATTTTCAAAAAACTCCAGCGCCTGCTCAACGGTCATATCCAACACATCCGAAATGGATTTACCCTTAAATCGAACCTCCAACGTTTCCCGATTAAATCGCTTGCCTTTACACGTCTCACACTCCACTAACACATCCGGTAAAAACTCCATTTCAATCTTCTTTCGTCCCGCACCCTCACAACTTTCACAACGGCCACCCTTCACATTAAAACTAAATCGACCCGCCTTATATCCCCGTATTTTCGACTCCGGTAATTCACAATACAAAGCCCGAATATCCGTATACATGTTCGTATAGGTAGCAGGGTTAGATCGAGGTGTGCGCCCAATAGGCGACTGATCCACCTCAATAATCTTATCAATATGCTCAAGCCCAGTCATCGACTTAAATGGCATCGCATCCCGCTTCGTCCGATCAAAATGTTGCTTTAACTTTAACACCAAGGTATCATGAATCAAGGTCGATTTCCCCGATCCTGAAACACCCGTCACTGAAATAAATTTGCCTAGCGGCAACGTAATCGACACATTTTTTAAATTATTTCCAGTCGCACCTTTTAGCTCGATGTGGTGACCATTTCCAGGCCGACGAACCTTCGGGACTTCAATGGCTAAATCACCATTCAAAAATTGAGCCGTAGGTGTACCTAATTTGATGAAATCTGCAGGTTTTCCGAAGCCTACTACATGACCTCCATGACGGCCAGCCCCTGGACCAATGTCCAAAATATAGTCTGACTCGAGCATCATATCTTTATCATGCTCCACCACCAAAACCGAATTTCCCAAATCACGTAAATCCTTCAAGGCTTGAATCAACTTTTCATTGTCACGCTGATGCAAACCAATGGATGGCTCATCCATGATATACAAAACACCGACCAATTGAGTACCGATTTGAGTCGCTAATCGAATACGTTGCGATTCTCCACCAGACAAGGTTTTCATCGGCCGATCAAGCGTCAAATATGTCAATCCAATTTGAGTCAAAAATCCAACGCGTTTTCGAATCTCCTTTAATACTTCCGAACCAATCTGCCGCTGACGCTCAGAAATACGCAATTCCAAGCCCTCCAACCATTGCTCAAGTTCAAGCACATCCATTTGGGCCAGCTCTCCAATATGCTTGCCATCAATCTTAAAATGCAAAGCCTCCTTCTTTAAACGATAGCCCCCACATTCCGGACAGGTTTTGATTACCATAAAATCCTTTAACCAATCCTGCGTCTTCTCAGACCCGCTCTCCTGCTGACGCTTTAAGAAGTTAACAATACCATCGTATTTCGTGCTCCACTCCGTGCCTACATATTTTTTAGAGGGCACAGGAACTGGCTCATCCGTTCCATATAACATCATTTCAACCGCCTCAAGCGGAAATTTTTCGATTGGAGTAGATAGACCCACTTGGAATGGCTTCAACAAAACCTCCAATTGTTTAAATATCCAGAGCTCTCTATACTCGCCTATCGGCGCAATGGCGCCACGCACAATACTCAATTTTCGATCTGGAATCACAGAATCTTCCGTTATCTCTTCAATCACCCCCAAGCCATTGCAACATGGACAAGCGCCATACGGACTATTAAACGAAAATGTATTCGGCGCAGGCTCATCATAGGATAAACCTGTCTCCGGATCCATTAAAGTCTGTGAAAAATAATGTAAATGAGATGCCGAATCTAGTACATAAACCTGCCCTTTCCCCACCTGCATTGCCGTCTGTAAACTCTGCGATAAACGTACGCGCTCTTCCGATGAAACAACCAAGCGATCCACGACCACCTCAATGTCATGTACTTTAAAACGATCCAACTGCATCTTGGGTTCGATGTCCAGAATCTCGCCATCCACGCGGACTTTCGTATACCCCCATTTAGCAATCTGCACAAAAAGCTCCCGGTAATGACCCTTGCGCCCTTTAATCACGGGAGCAAGTAAAACGACCTTCGATCCATCAAACTGCGTAGTCAAAGTGGCAATAATCTGATCCACAGACTGCTTAACCATTTTTTGACCACTCAAATACGAAAATGCCTCCGAACCACGTGCAAACAACAACCGTAAAAAATCATAAATTTCAGTCGTTGTACCCACCGTTGAACGTGGATTTTTCGAGGTTGTTTTTTGCTCAATTGAAATTACAGGAGATAACCCTTCAATCTTATCCACATCCGGACGCTCCATATTTCCCAAAAAGGACCGAGCATATGCAGAAAAACTTTCCATATACCGCCGTTGACCCTCGGCATAAATTGTATCAAAAGCCAACGAAGATTTTCCCGAACCCGAAATTCCCGTCACCACGACTAACTGGTTGCGCGGAATGGATACATCGATATTCTTTAAATTGTGCTCACGCGCACCCAAAACCTCAATATGTGAAAAACCCGTTAAATCCATTCCTTCTCCTAAAATTGAATCCACTAAAGTACAAAAAAAGAGGCTGCCCTTTTCGGGGCAGCCTCAAGAAAATAAGAATAAATCTTAATTCAATAATTCATCAAATGTTAAGCTAACATAGTACATGCTTCCAACCAATGGATTCGCCCATCCAGTTTGGTAAAGCTTGCCACCTAAGTTTGTTCCACCCACCTTTAAGATAGACTTCAAGCTAGTCAATTTCTTACTAACCTGCATATCTAACGTATGGAACGCTGGAATTAAGCTTAATTGTTGTTGGTTCACGACCTGATTAACAATCGATGACTGCCAAACAAACTTCTCTTGGTATCTCCACACTGCACTTACTCCCCAGCCTGAACCGCCAATGTTACGGTTAGAAAGTGATACGTTTGTGCGGTAGTTAGGTGTGTTGAAAGCTAATTGGAAATTAGGTAGTCCACCTGTATCCTTCAACTCATTGTATGAAACGTTCGTTCCAGCAATCCAGTTATTACCTAATTGGTAATCTAAGCTAACACCCCAACCTTGTGTAACAACCTCACTTTCAACATTTGATGGGAAAGAGAAGATCTTATTTCCAAGAACTGTTGGATCTTGATGCTGAGAAGGCAATTGAACTACTACTTGTCCAGCAGAGAAATTAGTGAAATTTGAACGATACGCATAAACATCAGCTAATAAACGGTCGCCTAAGAAACCTTTGTAACCTAATTCCATCGTACGAACTTGCTCTGGCTTCCACGGCTTAGCTGTATAAGCAACTGGCTTTCCTGCAAGTACTGATGGCAAAGTAAACGAGTTACCCGATAACTTGTAACGATCTTGAATAACTGCCAAACCTCCTAATAAACGAGCAGATGGAGTAAGTAAGTTGATATACTGATCTTGTGTCGTAGGGATACGGAAACCAGTCTGATATGATGCACGGAAATTTGAACGACCTTCCGTGAATACACCTGAGAAACGTGGACTAAATTGACCATCAAAGTTCTCATTCTTATCATAACGAAGTGACGCAGATAGCTTCAATTTATCTGAGATAAGTTTCTTAGCAAATTGCGCGTATGCACCAAACTCGGAGATTGTAAACTCGTCTCCATTATCTTGCAAAGCAAATAAAGTACCCTCTGAATTCAACGCATATCGACGGAAGTTACCACCAACAATAACCTCAAGCTTATTGCCAAGCTTTTCAGTCAAGTTGTACATACCTTCTAAGTGATACAAAGCTGACTTATCTGTAAACTTCGCACCCGCTGGCAAAGGTCTCTCTTTAATAGCTGCTACGGCCGTATTAAATGCAGGGGTTCCCGGGATTAAACGATTCGCATCAGCAATCGCACGCGCATTAGCGTGGTATGCTGGGAATAACGCTTGAGTACTAGCAATCGCAGATCCGATAGCTGTATTAGGATTTCCTGTTGTCGCAAGAGTTGTCTGTAACACAGTTCCAAAGTTCTGCAAAGCAGCACCTGCAAAAGCACCAAAATATTCTGGATACCAAGCAGTCGAAGGCTTAGCTGCTTCATTCACTAAAGCTCCCAATGTTCCAGTCGCATACGCATCACCTGAATTCTCTTGCGTAGTGTATGCACGAACAAAGAAATTAGATCCTTTTAACTCAGCCTTGTACTGTCCCATGGAGAAGTTCTTAATCGAATAACGATCCGCTCCCGTATATAAGGTAGTACCTTGGCCATACGATCCTTGCAAGATCAACTCAACTTTATCGTTGAATCGGTAATGCAACGCTGCATTAAATTTGATATTGCGATTTGTATATGAAGCTAAATCAGCCTCCTTATATCCTTGACGCGAAACATTTACGTTTGGAGCAATAAATCCTAAAATAGCCGTTGGTGATAAAGCACCACCCGTAGCACGTGAGATTTGATTGATTCCAGCTGTCAATGGGTGATTAGGAACACCTAATAATGGAGTTAATGAAGACAACATATTCACGTTAGTCTCATCACCAAACATACTTACACCGTTGTATCCAACATTCGTGCGGTGATTTCCATTACCCAAACCACGGCCATTCAATAAGCTCTGATCTCTGTAATCCGTAGACTCCCAGTCCTCAGCGCTCAACATGTTAAAGTTAACCTTGTACGCCCATTTGTTATTGATTGCTTTCGCATAACGGAATGAAACATCTCCGTACGGAGTAGTCGCCTGCGCACGATTAGACGCCGTCATAGCACCCGCTTTAACTTGAGCACTTAAGCCTTGGTATAAAAATGGCGATTTCGAATTCATCAAAATGATACCATTCAAAGCGTTTGGACCATATAATGCAGATGCTGCACCTGGCAATACTTCAACGCCTTCTAGATCCAATTCAGAAATACCTACAATATTACCTACGGCAAAGTTCAAACCTGGTGCCTGATTGTCCATACCATCAATCAACTGTACCACACGCACGTTACCATTTCCATTAAATCCACGCATGTTGATAGATGAGAATGAAACCGATTGCGTACTCACCTCTACTCCTTTTAGATTGCGTAATGCATCATAAAAAGAAGCTGCAGGTGTCTCACGAATAGAACGAATGTCCATTTTCTCGATTGAAACAGGTGATTGCATCACTGACTCCTCAATACGAGAAGCAGATACAACAACATCTTGTCCCATCAATGCTTGTTCTTTCAAGCTGATCTTGATATCAGTCTTATTTCCTGTTACTGCGATTTCTTGACGCTCATAGCCGACCATCGAAACTAATAAAGTAAACGGAGCTGGTGTTGAAGTAGTCAAAGAGAAGTTTCCATTGGCGTCAGAAATAGTTCCGATCACCTTGCCTTTTACCGAGATACTTACCCCGATTAATGGCTCTTTTGAACCCTGATCAGTAACCTTTCCACCTACCTTCGTCTGCGCTACCGCTACGAAAGCAAAAAGGAAAAGCACCATACAAAGGGGCATCGCTGAAGTAAAAAGTTTTTTCATAATGTCTATTTTTGTTGAAACAATTGAGTGTAGGGTTTCTACACTGTCACAAATCTAGAAACTTTTAAGAAAACGCCCAATGATTGAACTTAAAAAATTACTAGTTTTTCAAACTATATTTTTATTTAACTAGTTATTTAAGATAAAATCACATGACCGTTCCCGAAATTTTACTTTAGTAGGATTGAAATCTTAGTACCTTTACACGATTTATTAGCATCGCATGCGCAACCTAAATATACTATTTGCCCTTGGGGCCTTGATTAGCTTGAGCATAGCATGCACAAGACCTACGCCAGCTCGGCTAAATGTCCGCTGGAACGAAAGTCCAAAACCTGAGGAGGTCGATTACGCATTAGAGACCAATTGGGCCTCTTTGCCCACGCGACTAGATGCCGCAGACTTGCTACCCAAAAAATCTTCCCTCAAAGATGAGCAAGCTAATGCGCCTGCCGATGTATTTTTTATTCATCCAACCATTTTAACATATGCTCCCAAGAATGAATTTCAGTGGAATGCATCTGTACAAGATACTTACCTCAATCGCCTAGTCGATAGCACTTCGATCCTAAATCAGGCCAGTATTTTCAATGCAGCTGGTAGGATTTATGCACCAAGATATCGGCAAGCACACTATTTTGCCTTTGTGACCGAATTCAAAGAAGACAAAGCAGCTGCACTGGATTTAGCATATGCAGATATTAAAAAGGCATTTGAATATTACTTAGCACATTATAATGCAGGCAGACCGATCATTATCGCTGGACATAGTCAAGGAACAGTACATGCAACCCGATTAATGAAAGAGTATTTTGATGGAAAAGACTTACAAAAACAACTGGTCGCCGCCTACATTATTGGAATTGCTACCCCGAAAAATACATTTACTTCTATTCCTCCTTGTCAGACCCCACGTCAAACAGGCTGTTTCATCGCCTGGACTACGTTTTTGCAGGGATATTTACCGCCATGGCATCCCGGGGAACCTACAGATCTTGTTTCGACTAATCCACTCACATGGACCTTAGATGAAAACTTTGCACCCAAAGAACTCAATCCCGGAGGTGTTTCCTACGGGTTTAAATGGGTACGTAATTTTGCAGATGCCCAAAACCATCAAGGAATCTTATGGACAAACACTCCCTATGTTTTTGGCCGTAGTTTTGTCAAAATTAAAAATTGGCATCAAGCAGATCTTAATCTTTTTTACGCACCCATTCGCGCAAATGCGAAGGACCGCGTGACCGAATTTTTAGGCAAATAATCTATGCAAGAGCATTTTCTAATCATTATGGCTGGGGGCATTGGAACCCGATTTTGGCCCATCAGTCGCAGCACAAATCCCAAACAATTTCATGACGTTCTTGGCGTGGGCAAAACTATGCTTCAGCAAACTGCTGAGCGCTTTGCGGGCATAATCCCCCAAGAAAATATCTATGTCGTGACATCAGAGGAATTTGCGGATTTAGTGCAAGAACAACTGCCCTACTTAAAATCCGATCAAATTTTACAAGAACCGCAACGTCGGAATACGGCTCCATGTATCGCATATGCAGCTTATAAAATTGGCAAAAAACATCCTAACGCGACATTAATCGTTGCCCCTGCGGATCATGTTATTCTAAAAGAAGAAACATTTAGAAGTAAAATTTCACAAGCCATCGAAACAGCACAAGGAAATTCCCTCGTGACCCTAGGCATTTTACCTACCCGACCAGATACAGGATATGGCTATATTCAGTTTCAAGCTGGAGATGCTGTAGCAAAAACAGTGAAAACATTCACTGAAAAACCTCATCTTGAATTAGCGCAGGCATTTTTAGAAAGTGGTGATTATGTATGGAATGCAGGTATTTTTGTCTTTACAATCCCAACATTCAAACGTGAGTTAGAAAAAAATCTATCCCGCTTGGCTGAACAATTTGATGAAGGGGAATCTACTTTTTACACGCCTGAAGAAAATGATTTTATTCGTAAGGTTTATGCCGTATGTAAAAGTATTTCAATCGATAATGGCATTATGGAGAAAGCGCAGGATGTCAAAGTAATCCTCGCGGACATCGGCTGGTCCGACCTAGGCACCTGGAAATCAATGTATGAAATCCATACCAAAGACGAAAATCAAAATGTAATCTCGGGAAATGTTTTAACCTATGATTCGCAGAACTGCATCATTCGTACACCTTCATCGAAATTAGTCGTCATCCAAGGACTTCATAATTTTATTGTCGCTGAACATGACAATGCTTTGATGATTTGTCCAAAAGATCAAGAACAGGAAGTGAAAAAATTCGTTGAAGCTGCGACCGAACTAGATAAACGATTCTCTTAGGTATTCGCTATATCAATCAGACTTTGGAAATCAGCGATGGTTTGAATAGCTGCCGGAATTTTACGATCTGGCTGTAATACAAGATATCCCGTCACCATGATTTGGGTGTCCGGCATGTCTTCGACCATTTTGGCCATATACGCGTCAATTTGATCTGCACTTGGCTCCGTCGTAAACACACTAAAAATGTATTCTGGCTTGTGGATAGAATAGGCCAATAATAACTCATCGTAAGGTAAGGATTGACCTAAATAGACCACAGAATGTTTCCGAGCACGGAAAAGGTAGTTGGCAAATAGCAAACCCGTCTCATGCAATTCTCCTTCGGGCAAATAAAGCAGCACACGTTTGGCATTTGGCTTTAAACTCAAATCCTGCTGATCAATCGCTGCAATTAATTTCTGACGAATCAAATGACTGATAAAGTGTTCTTGCGCAGGGCCGACAGAACCTGAAAGCCATAAGGTGCCTAAGCGACGCATGAACGGATAAATCACCTCCAGCATGTAATATTCAAAGCCGTGCGCATTGACGATGTTTTGCGTTAACAGCTGAAAACGAGCTTCATCTAAATCCATCATCGCAAGCGTGAGCGCTTGCATGTGATCCACGTGATTAAACGAAGTTTCTGATAAATGTAAAATGTGTGAAACCATTTCAGCATCACTCATTTTGGCAATTTCTGAGATTTTAAATCCCCCCTTTTCTTGGAGAAGGGCGATATTGAGGACCAACTTAAGTTCCTCATCCCCATAATGGCGTATGTTTGTATCGGTACGCTCTGGCTTTAGAATACCATAGCGTTGCTCCCAAATACGTAAAGTATGGGCTTTAATACCACTAATATTCTCTAAATCTTTAATCGAAAAAACGTTCATAGCCATAGGGTCTGTATAGGAAACACACCAAGAAGCAAATTGTTATAAATTAATTTGCATAAAAATCCAATGGCCTAAAAAGAACAAAAACTGAAGCGCAGCGATCAGGCGAAACAAACTTGATTTTGCAGGTAAATCAGCCGTTATGTACACCCAATGAAAGAAAAAACTGGCCAACCACCAGGCACCAAAATTTTGAATTGGCACTTGATTATTTTGCCACTGCCAAAAATCAAAGTTCATCGCAACAGGTTCAATCAATAAATCTAGCGCAGTCATTAACCCAGCACCTAACGCAGCGCGACCAAACTTTCCCCCCAGATTCCATTCCTCTACGACTGCACTCGTCACAATCACTAAAAGCACCCAATTGATTCCAATGGTAAGAGGAACATCTAATACTTTAAATCCAAGTGTCTTTCCGTAGGCATATTCTCCAAAAATTTTACCCGTATGCACACCAGCAACCTCAAGCATCCACGCGGCCACAGCGATTGAAGCCAACAAAGTATAAGCCTGAAAGCTTGGCTTTGGAAAAAACCATATGCATATAAAGCCTGTGAACCACAAGGTTAGGGGAACCAACGAAATAAATGTAGCCGAAACGGCAGAGACATGCATACCCAACAAACCTGCTGTGTACAATACAATCAAAAAACGCTTTAAAAAAACTGGGTTCATAACGCAGTATAAATTTTACCAACCTACTGGCTTTTGTATCTCTATTCCATCTATCCCCATTAACTGCATGGGAAATTGACATTCAATTAACTTTTCTTTGGAAATCAATTGACTTGACCTCGCCTCCTCCGATAAACTGTCATTTTCTCGGTTAGGTGGAAAAAGCATGACAACTGACTTATCCGCAAATGACTCATTCACCGCTTCCACACAAGGGGCAAAATCACTATCACCTGAAACAACGAAAGCAACATCATACGCATCTAAATGGGCGTCCATCAATAAATGTGTGGCTAAATTAACATCAGTCAATTTCTCCGTATGTGTCACCCAAGTATGCTTGCACGTATAGCATTCAAGCGTCTTTGTATGATATGAGCCAAAGATCAAATCTACTCCAGCGGCAGCAAGCGCTCGCAAATAAACATCTTGTCTTTCCTCTTTAGCCGCATCATGTAGCAAGCGAGATGTAAAGAACTTAACTGCTACCAATTCTTGATTGGTAGCCAGAAAGCGTTGCATCAATTTCTTAACATCCAGCCATTTGCAAAACTTCAATCCAGCGTCCACCAATCCAAAATAAAGATTGGATCCATCTATATACGCAATCACACGCTGTTTGACTTTCTCCATCATCAAAAATAAAAAAAAGTCCCGGTTTGTAAACCAGGACTTTTAAAATAAACGGGCGGATGATGGGACTCGAACCCACGACCAAGCGCACCACAAACGCCTACTCTAACCAACTGAGCTACAACCGCCATTTAGGACTGCAAAAATACGGAAAGCTTCCAACATTGCAA
>JACCDK010260272.1_pt1 | contig 20805 bp, 19 predicted proteins | sample 7445871 | NCBI WGS metagenome assembly JACCDK01 (sample SAMN15323436, study PRJNA562643) | freshwater metagenome | isolation source: river surface water | place: USA:Blue River Watershed | collected 2017-08-15
AATTTACTGTTGCCGCCATCGATTTAGGTATCAAGGCTGCAACACCACGTGCAATGTCAGAACGAGGAATTGAAGTTCATGTGATGCCTTTCAACGCAACATTCGATGATATTCAGAAGATTTCACCAGATGGGGTATTTCTCTCCAATGGACCGGGAGATCCTTCCACCATGACTTCCACCATTGACTTAGTGCGCGAGATACTCGCGGCAGAAATTCCGATTTTTGGAATTTGCTTTGGACATCAAATTTTGGGTAGGGCGCTCGGGTTTGAGACATATAAATTGCAGTTTGGTCACCGTGGGATCAACCAACCTGTTATTGATCAAAGAAATGGAAAGGTTGAAATCACCGCGCATAATCACGGCTTCGCCCTGAAAGCACCAACTGAAGGTGGTTTCACAACTGTGTATGGACCTGGATTAGTCACTCACGTCTGCCTCAATGATGGCGTTGTTGAAGGTCTTGAATTAACTGAGCGGGGCGCTTTCAGCGTGCAATACCACCCAGATGCTGCGGCAGGGCCTCACGATGCAGCTTACCTTTTTGATCACTTTATAGATGTGATGAAGAAGTATCCCCGCAAGATGGTGATGTCTTAATGCCACGTGATCAATCCATCAAGAGTGTTCTAGTTATTGGTTCCGGACCCATCGTCATCGGTCAAGCATGCGAATTTGATTATTCAGGAACTCAGGCTTGTCGTGTACTCAAATCTGAGGGAATTAGAGTTATTTTGGTTAATTCGAACCCAGCAACCATCATGACGGATCCAGAGTTTGCTGACGCTACCTACATTGAACCAATTACGCCAGAATTTATTGAAAAGATCATCGCGAAAGAACGTCCTGATGCAGTCTTGGCAACACTTGGTGGGCAAACGGCCCTCAACGCAGCCATTGGGTTATTTAAAGCAGGCACTCTGCAACGCTATAACGTCAAACTCATTGGAGCAGATGTAGATGCGATAGAACGCGGTGAAAATCGTGAGCTCTTCAGAGATATCGTCGAAAAAGTCGGTGGCGAGTCAGCGCGATCATTAATCTGCCACTCCATGGACGAAGTTCTTGCGGCGGCGAGCAAACTCAGTTATCCCGTTGTCATAAGACCCTCTTTCACGATGGGTGGTTTAGGTTCAGGTATTGCATTTGATGAAGATACCTTGCGGCAAATCGCAGGTGCTGGACTTCGTCATAGCCCAACATCAGAGGTATTGATTGAAGAATCCATTATTGGGTGGAAAGAATACGAGCTTGAAGTCATGCGTGATAAGTCAGATAACGTAGTTATCGTCTGTAGTATCGAAAATATTGATCCCATGGGTGTTCATACCGGCGACTCAATTACGGTGGCTCCGGCGCTTACCTTGACAGATGTTGAATTCCAAAAGCTGAGAGATTTATCTATTTCAATTATCAGAGAAGTTGGGGTTGACACAGGCGGATGCAATATTCAATTTGCAGTAAACCCTGAAAACGGTCGAATCATTGTTATTGAGATGAATCCGCGTGTCTCGCGCTCGTCAGCACTTGCTTCCAAGGCAACTGGATTTCCCATCGCAAAGATCGCTACAAAGCTGGCGATTGGATATACATTGGATGAAATCAAGAATGACATCACGCAAGTGACTCCAGCATCCTTTGAGCCAACACTTGACTACATTGTCGTAAAAGTTCCGCGTTTTGCATTTGAAAAATTCCAAGATGCAGACTCAAGATTAACCACCACCATGAAATCTGTTGGTGAAGCAATGGCTATAGGACGCTCATTTCCAGAAGCGCTCATGAAAGCCCTTCGCTCACTCGAACGTAAAGAAGCAATTTTCACTTTCTCAACCCCCGTATCTCCTGAAGACCGAAATCGTCTGTTAGAGACCATGAAGGTTCCAACAGAATATCGATTACAGCAAGTCCAGAAAGCCATGTGGTTAGGCGCATCTATTGAAGAGGTATACACAGCAACCAAGATTGATAGATGGATCCTCAAACAGCTTGAAACTATTAATGACCAAGCTAGAGATATTAGAGATGCAGTTGAATTGGATGCGACTACTCTTCGAAGCGCCAAGGAACATGGATTCTCTGATTATCAGATAGGTCTTTTACGCTCAATGAGCGAAGAAGATGTTCGAAAACTGAGATATCAACTTTCGATTCGACCTGTTTACAAAACAGTTGATACCTGTGCCGCAGAGTTTGAGGCGTTTACTCCTTACCATTATTCGAGTTATGAAGAGGAAACCGAGGTCAGGCCAAGATCAAAACCAGCAGTCATCATTCTTGGTAGTGGACCAAATCGCATCGGTCAAGGAATTGAGTTTGATTACTCATGTGTTCATGCTTCGTTCACATTGCGTTCTGCAGGTTACGAAACAATTATGATCAATTGCAATCCTGAAACAGTTTCGACTGATTATGATACGAGTGATCGTTTGTACTTTGAACCGCTTACCTTGGAAGATGTACTTGAGGTTGTACATGCTGAAACTCTGGCTGGTCCGGTCCTCGGAGTAATCACTCAATTAGGCGGGCAGACTCCTCTTGGACTTGCAGCAGGTCTCAAGGCAGCGGGGGTGACAATTTTGGGTACTAGCCCTGAGGCAATTAATTTGGCAGAAGAGCGGGGCGCTTTTGGCGAGGTACTCCGAGCCCAAGGTCTTACTGCGCCAGAGTTCGGAATGGCATCTTCACAATTAGAAGCGGTGGATATAGCGCAACGTATCGGTTATCCGGTGTTGGTTCGTCCAAGCTTCGTGCTTGGAGGCCGCGGAATGGAGATTGTCTATGACGATGTCGCTCTCTCTTCTTTTATTTCGCGCGCTACGGATATAACCCCAGATCACCCAGTTCTCGTTGATCGTTTTCTTGATAGCGCGATCGAGCTAGATGTGGATGCGCTTTATGATGGAGAAGAACTTTTTCTTGGTGGAATTATGGAACACATTGAGGAGGCTGGCATTCACTCCGGTGATAGCGCCTGCGTACTCCCGGCTATGACCGTTACCAATGAGCAGCGCGAGCAAATTCGGCAAGCAACGTTAAAGATTGCTCAAGGTGTAGGTGTTCTAGGGCTTATTAATATTCAATTCGCTATGTCGGAGTCAACTCTTTTCGTATTGGAAGCCAATCCACGAGCCTCGCGAACTGTTCCATTTGTGAGTAAAGCAACTGGCGTACCCCTTGCTAAAGCAGCAGCACGAATAGCCCTTGGATCATCAATCGCATCATTGCGACAAGAGGGTTTACTACCTTCGCATGGTGATGCGGTTGCAAAGGGGATAAGTGTGAAGGAAGCTGTACTTCCATGGAATCGTTTCAGACGTGCCGACGGAAGAGGCGTTGATGCCGTTTTAGGTCCAGAGATGAGATCAACTGGTGAAGTTATGGGAATCGCTGCAACATTCGGTGCTGCATATGCCAAATCGCAAATAAGCTCATTTGGTTCGCTTCCCAAATCAGGAACTGTATTTATCTCTCTTGCTGATAAAGATAAGAATTCGGGAGTCGCACCTGCTCGGGCGCTTGCCGATCTGGGTTTTCATTTAATCGCAACCGAAGGGACATCAAATTATCTTCGTCAGCACGGGGTACAGACCGTTCCCGTCCGTAAGAATTCACAGGGTACTGGCCCCATGGGGGAAAAGACGGTCGTAGAAATGCTCAATGCTGGTGATATCAACCTGGTTATCAATACTCCTGTCGGTCGAGGAACTCGTGCAGATGGCTGGGCTATTCGTACTGCTTCGGTGCAGCGCTCTATCCCTATCATTACAACCACAGCTGGTTTTAGCGCCGCCGTTGAAGGTATCAAATCAATTCAAGCCAATGATCTATTCGTTGCTCCTATTCAAGAGTGGCTCTCACAGTGATGGCAACAATTAATAGAAATGCTGTTCAGCAGAGCGCAACTATTCTGTCGAATAAAAGGATTGGTTCGTATCATCAAATTCTTTTGAGTGTAGGCGAGATTGTGAAATCCTGCCGTCCAGGGAATTTTGTGGCCATTTCCGTTGGGGGCGAATCCTCAAAGATGATATTACGCCGCGCATTCGCAATCTCTCGAACTTCAGAAAGTTCCCAGTATGGCGGAACTATGGAATTGATTGTTGCACCACATGGCTCTGGCAGTAAATGGCTATGCTCACAAATCGAAGGATATGATCTAGATATCGTTGCGCCTTTAGGAACTGCATTTGGAATTCCAACTCAACCTATTAACGCGCTGTTAATAGGCGGTGGATATGGTTCCGCTCCGCTCTTTGGTTTGGCTGACGTGTTGAAATCTCGTGGCTGCCGGGTAGATATGTTGTTGGGTGCGAGCGTAGGTTCGAAAATTTATGCGCCCATGGAAGGCAAACGTTCTGTTAATTCCTTAAAAATATATACCGAAGACGGTTCGATGGGCGAGAATGGGCGAGTAACTGAAAACCTTGCTGAAATAGTTCAGAATCGAAATATCGACGTTATCTATTCCTGTGGACCTATGGCCATGTTGCGCGCAATCACAGAGCTAACATCAGCGACCGATGTGATTCACCAGTGCGCCGTTGAGGAATCAATGGCATGCGGGATAGGAATATGCATGACCTGTGTACTTCCTGTAACTAATGCTGATGGCACAACGTCTATGTTGCGCTCATGTATAGACGGTCCAGTAATGGACGGATCACGTGTGCGTTGGGATCTTGTTGGAAAGGTTCCTGAATAATCATGGTTATGCCTGTCGATATGTCAACCACTCTTGGCAATGCCTGGTTTCCTTCTCCAGTTTTCACTGCAAGCGGATGTGCAAGCAGTGGGAAGGAATTGGCTCAGTTTTTTCCACTGAGAGAAATTGGTGCTGTAGTAACCAAATCCGTGATGACTAAACCGCGTCACGGTAGACCAACGCCACGAATGGCTGAGACACCTTCAGGTATGCTCAATTCAATCGGGCTTCAGGGGCCAGGTATCGATGCATTTCTCGCGCAGGATGTTCCTTGGTTATTGGAGCAAAAAGCGCGAATAATCGTTTCAATAGCGGGCGAGACTATTGAGGAGTATTCAACTCTCGCGAGAAAACTTCGTTCGATATCGGGTTTGAGTGCTGTCGAGGTAAATATCAGCTGTCCGAATGTTGAAAATCGCGGACTTGTTTTTGCTTGTGATCCAGATGCATCCCGTCGAGTTATTGATGGAGTGCGAAAAACTATTGGGGGAGAGCTTCCCATCATTGCAAAGTTATCTCCTGATGTCACAGACTTACCCGAGATAGCAAAAGGAGTGATAGAAGCAGGTGCAGATGCTCTTGCATTGATTAATACCGTGCTTGGAATGGTAATCAGCCTTGATTCGATGAAACCACATTTGGGAGGCAAGACAGGTGGTTTATCCGGTCCTGCCATCAAACCGATTGCAGTACGCGCCATTTACCAAGTGCATGCCGCACTTCCCAAAATCCCTATTTTAGGAATGGGTGGCGTGGCCAGCGGTCGAGATGCCCTCGAACTCATCTTGGCGGGCGCATCAGGTGTTTCTGTTGGTACCGCTAGCTTTGGAAACCCATCTGCCATCATCAATGTGCGAGATGAACTTCAAGAACTACTTGCTAGCAAAGGCTTTGCGACACTTTCACAGGCAGTTGGATACGCTCATCGAGAGGAACGTGGATGAAGGCACCAATAGTTTTAGCAGTGGATACACCTGATTTAGAGGTCGCTAAGCGATGGATTGCGGCAACTGAACAGTATGTGAGTGTGTTTAAGTTAGGCCTAGAGTTTTTTCTCACCTTTGGACATGATGGCGTAAAGGCTATTCAAAATGAAACAGATGCGCAGATTTTTCTCGATCTTAAGCTGCACGACATCCCTAACACAGTTTCTGGAGCGGCACAGGCGATCGCAAATTTGAACCCCATGTTTCTGACGGTTCACGCAACCGGTGGTAGCGCGATGATTAAAGCGGCGGTCGAAGCAGTCCCCAATACTCATGTGACAGCGGTGACCATCCTGACATCCCTATCAGAGGAAGATCTCTTCAGCATAGGTTTCGCTAATCCTGCTTTAGAGAGCGCTGTCGCACTTGCAAAAATGGCAGTCGACTCAGGAGCAAAAGCGGTTGTTTGTTCACCCCTTGAAATAGCTGCCATCCGCTCTGTTGTAGGAAGTGCTCCATTGATAATTTCTCCTGGGGTGCGCCCAACCTCGGAGAAAGGAAGCGATGATCAAAAACGCACTATGACTCCGCGCGAAGCGATTGAAAAGGGAGCCTCGCTGGTTGTCATCGGTAGACCAATCACACGCGCTTGGCAAGATGGTCCCGAAGTGATGAGTTCCAAGGCGCGAGATATTGCGCAAGAGATAATGAAATAGATTTATCCCATGGGAGCCCCTCCACAACTCACCCCCGAAGAAAGAGCTCAGGCTCTAGCTAAGGCGAAGGAGTCTCGTCTCATCCGGGCTTCTATAAAGGCGCGAGTGAAAAATGGCGAACTCTCAATTACTGAGGTTCTAGCACTTGCAAAATCCGATGAGGCGGTAGCAAAGATGCGAGTGTTAGAACTGGTTGAATCGATTGCAGGCGTTGGAAAAATTCGTGCTCGGGCCAGTCTTGAGAAATTAGGAATTTCGCTCACCCGACGCATTCAAGGTTTAGGAAAACGTCAAGCGAAAGCATTAGCCGATGAATTCACTTCTCCGATCTCGACGAAGAGGGGAAGACTCGTCGTTCTTTCTGGTCCAGGTGGGGTTGGAAAGAGCACGGTCGCACAAGAATTAAAGACGTCATCACCCTTCTTTGTATCTGTCTCAGCAACGACGCGTGCTCCGAGATTTAATGAGCGACATGGAGTGGATTACCACTTTCTCTCTGATGAAGAATTTGAGCAAGCCATAGCCAACGATGAATTTCTTGAGTGGGCCTCTTTTGCCGGAAATCGTTACGGCACGCCTCGAAAAGCGGTAGAGGAAGCGCTTCGCGATGGCAAGAGCGTGCTCCTTGAGATCGAAATTTCGGGTGCGCGACAAGTGAAAGCAAAAGTTCCGGAAGCGATATTGGTGTTCCTTGAGCCTCCTTCATGGGAGGAGTTGGTATCTCGCTTAGAGGGTCGTGGGACCGATAGCCCTGAGCGACGCGCAGCGCGGCTAGCCCTTGCCCAGGAAGAGATGGCAGCATCGTCGTTTTTCGATAAGGTCCTGATAAATACCGAGGTAAAGCAGGTAGCTGCAACCCTGATAGAATTGGGATCTGCGTAAAAACCTGGGTTGTACCCAATTATTCTTGATGGAGTTTATAGATGAGCCTACATATGGACGGAATAACTAATCCACCAATCGATGAACTTCTCGACAAAGCAGGCTCCAAATACAGTCTTGTGTTGTATGCGGCAAAGCGTGCACGTCAAATTAACGCCTACTACTCTCAGTTAGGTGAGGGGCTGCTCGAATACGTCGGTCCTCTTGTTGATACCCATGTTCATGAGAAGCCTCTCTCTATAGCTCTTCGCGAGATCAATGAAGGCTTGCTCACCATTGAAAATCTAGAACCAACCGCTTAACCAGCCTCTCCACGAGTAGCCATGCAAGGCTTTGGACGCGAGATTGTTCTCGGAGTCGGTGGAGGAATCGCTGCCTATAAGGCTTGCGATCTTTTGCGTCGTTTACTCGATGCTGAATTCCGAGTCACAGTGGTTCCAACTCCTTCGAGTCTAAATTTTGTTGGAGCAGCAACTTGGGAAGCGCTATCAGGCAGAAGTGTTACCACCGAAGTATTTCAATCGGTGGAAGAAGTGCGACACGTTTCACTCGCTAGAAAGGCAAATTTTTTGGTCATTGCACCTGCTACTGCCGACCTCATAGCCCGTATAGCCGTCGGACGTGCCGATGATTTGCTCACCAACGTTGTTCTTGCCTCTAACGTTCCCACGTTAATTGTTCCCGCTATGCATCCACAGATGTGGAATAACGCCGCGACAACTGAGAATGTAAAGACGCTTCGTGCACGGGGCTATAAGGTTCTCGATCCTGATATTGGAGCGTTAACCTCTGGAGATGTGGGGCAAGGACGCTTTCCATCAACGGAAGCGATTCTTCACTCTTTCGCGCAGCTGATCAATGAAAGTCAAGATCTCCAAGGAAGAAAAGTACTTGTAACTGCTGGTGGAACGCGAGAACCTATAGATCCAGTCCGTTTCATAGGAAATCGCTCATCAGGAAAACAAGGATATGCAATAGCACGAGCAGCGAAGAATCGTGGTGCGGAGGTCACCCTTATTTCTGCAAATGTTTCCTTGCCTGACATTCCGGGCGTAAATATTGTGAAAGTTGAAACAGCGCAAGAAATGGCCTTAATCTTGCAGAAGGAATTTGAAACTACTGATATTTTGGCAATGTCAGCTGCAGTTGCAGATGCAAGACCATCGCATCAACTAGTGGAGAAAATTAAAAAGGATAACCTTCAGTCAATAGAACTCACTGAAAACCCTGATCTTTTAGCAACTATTTCAAAAAACAAAAAGTCTCAGATCATCATTGCCTTTGCTGCCGAAACATCGCTGGATACCATAGCCGCACGTGAAAAACTGGAACGCAAGAATGCGGATATCCTTTACCTCAATGATGTTTCTGGGGGAGCAATCTTTGGAAGCGAGAGCACACAGGGCCAAATTCTCTTGCACGAGGGTGCAGTTATTGAAGTGGCTAAGACCACCAAAGACACGCTAGCCAATAAATTACTCACTGAAGCCCTGCATAAGTTAGGTTAGGACAATGTCAAAGCGCCTCTTTACGTCAGAGTCTGTCACTGAAGGTCATCCGGATAAGATTGCAGACCAGATTTCTGATGCCATTCTCGACTCTCTCTTAGAACAAGATTCAACGAGCCGTGTAGCGGTTGAAACACTTATAACAACAGGACAGGTCCATGTTGCAGGTGAAGTAACAACAAATGGCTATGCCGATGTTATGGGAATTGTTCGCGATACTGTGATTGGCATCGGGTACGACTCTTCAGTTAAGGGTTTTGATGGGAATAGCTGCGGAGTATCTATCTCAATAGGACAACAATCTCCGGATATCGCACAAGGCGTAAATGATGCCTTTGAACATCGAGTAGCTTCAGCAACAGATCCGCTTGATCTCCAAGGAGCGGGCGACCAAGGTTTGATGTTTGGTTACGCATGCGATGACACAAAAGAACTCATGCCACTTCCAATCTGGTTGGCCCATGAACTTGCCCAACAATTATCGAAGGTACGTAAGTCTGGTGCACTTCCTTACCTGCGTCCTGATGGCAAGACTCAGGTAACTATTGAATATGACGGTGATAAGGCTGTTGCGCTCGATACCGTTGTGATTTCAAGTCAGCACTCTGAAGATGTTGATGTAGTAAAACAGTTAACTCCAGAAATCATCGCGCAAGTGATCGACCCAATTCTTTCCAAGATTGATTTACCGCGTAAGGAATTGCGAACGCTCATCAATCCAACTGGACGATTTGTGATCGGCGGTCCTATGGGAGATGCCGGCCTAACTGGTAGAAAGATCATCGTAGATACTTATGGCGGAATGGCTCGTCATGGAGGTGGGGCATTCTCAGGAAAGGACCCATCAAAGGTTGATCGCTCAGCTGCTTATGCAATGCGCTGGGTTGCCAAGAATGTGGTTGCAGCAGGTCTGGCTCGCCGATGTGAGGTTCAAGTTGCTTACGCTATTGGCAAGGCTCAACCAGTTGGTGTTTTTGTGGAAACCTTTGGAACTGAAACTGTTCCCGTCCAGAGAATTCAGGGGGCGGTAACCTCTGTTTTCGATTTGCGCCCTGCTGCAATTATTCGAGATCTCAATCTCAAGCGCCCAATCTATTCACAGACGGCTGCATATGGTCACTTCGGCCGCGAGCTTCCAGATTTCACATGGGAAGCGACAAATCGCGTAGCTGAATTACAAGCAGCTGTTAAATAGAGACGAGAAGCATCCTGTGGCGCTGACGCGGCCACTTAAGTTGAGGGCAGAAGTTGTTCACCCACGCCGCAATACTTCCGATAGCGAAACTAACGCCGTAAAGGTTTGGGTTGATTCGGGAGTTTTTCATCTTGATTCCGAATTTGAGTACTCGATTCCCGAAGATTTGGACGATTCAGTAACTATTGGCGTGCGCGTAGTCGTGCCTTTTGGAGGCCGAGAATGCGAAGCCATAGTCATTAATCGTTGTGTTCCAACTCAAGCGGGACCTTTAAAACAGATTCTTAAAGTTCTTTCACCACATTCAGTGGCGACCACTGATTCGTTGACACTTATCGCTCATGTGGCAAAGCGTTGGTGTACTCACCCGTACGACGTAATAAGGTCTGCTATCCCACCCCGTGTAGCTACGGTGGATAAGGAATGGAAACGACCTACTTTTGAAGGTAATAGAACTAAATTACGGTCTTCGCAAAGGATTTCCCGAAATTACTATCAATTGCCAGCCCAACGGGAGCCTATTCAACTGATAGCAAACTATCTTTCGAAAAAGGATTTAGAAAAAGGCTCCATACTCGTAATCGTGCCTGAAAATCGGCTTCTTCTTCGTCTGGCAGCAAGATTTCCTGAGGCTGTGATACTTGATTCCCACTTACCGAAGACTGAGCGTTATCGTAATTACCTGAAGACTCTGCATGATGGAAATCTACTTGTTCTAGGAACTAGGGGAAGTATCTTTGTCCCATTGCAAGATCTTGCTGAGATAGTCATAATCCATGAAGGTTCAGAAAATTTATACGATCCTAGAACTCCGGGGTGGAATGCGAGAGATGTCGCAATTATCCGCAGTTCGCTTTCTGTCGCATCTTTAACGTTCTTCGGCTACTCGCCCAGTAGTGAAACAGCCCGCCTGATTGATGTGGGATGGATAAAGTTCAATGCCGCCAAAAGTTCAATTCATGTTCGTGATTATTCTTCCCCATCCGGAGAACTTCTTCCACAAGGTATTTTTTCACCAATACGTTCTTCGTTAAAGAAAGGTCCAGTGCTATTTGTCTCACCTCGTAAGGGGTATTCGCAAGCAGTCCTCTGCCTAGAATGTAGGAATGTCGCACTCTGCTCGTGTGGAGGAAGATTGCAGCAACACACCGCCACACAAGATTTCGAATGCGCCTTATGCAAAACCAAGTTCCCACAATGGAGCTGTTCATGGTGTCAATCAAAGAGAAGTGTTCTTCTTGGTAGAGGAGCGGATCGTTTTGCTCATGAGATTGGCAGAGCTTTTCCCGGGCAGTCAATTGTTCAATCAAGTGGTGAGAAAATATTTGATGACTACTCAAACTCTGCTGGAATTGTTATTGCAACCCCCGGTGCACTTCCTACTGCTACGAAAGGCTATTCGGCGATCGTGATTCTAGAGTGCGATCGGCTCTTTTCTCAGTCTGATATGCGTGCTGCCGAACGCTCACGTGAAATAATCTTTGCAGCGGGCGGGTTATTAGCGCCCGAGGGCGCACTCCTCCTTGTCATTTCGCGAAACCACCCAGTCCTTTCAGCAGTGGTTTCTTGGAAACCATCACTCATAACTCGCAGAGAGTTGCAAGATAGAAAAGATGTTGGTTTTCCTCCGTTTGCACGTGCGCTCACTTTAGATATCGACAGTTCCGAAGCCCCAGGGTTATCACGTGCTCTCAAGAGCGCCCAGGAGCAAGAAAGATTGCCATCATCTACAAAAATTCTCGGACCATCACAGCTATCACCTGGAAAAAGCCGCTTCTTGCTCTTATCACCGTTAAGTGACGGTGAATCTTTAGTTTCACTCATTCATGAATTTCAACGGAGGCGTTCTGCTTCCAAGAAGAAACTTGCGCAGATTCGAGTAGACCCATATTCATTGAATTCTTAGAGGCTGTTGCCTAGGGTTCGCTGTGGAATTAATTTGTTCGATAGACTTTAGCCATGTCAATCCAACAAATCCGCCACTTTGGAGATCCAGTGTTAGTAACACCCGCCACTGAGGTTGTTGATTTTGATAAAGAGTTACGAGTTCTTGTGAAAGATTTAACGGAAACAATGTTGGCGGCGCCGGGTGCCGGATTAGCAGCACCGCAAATCGGCGTGTCGTTAAGAGTTTTTGTTTGGGACGTTGACGAAGCTTTAGGCCATCTCGTCAATCCGACGTTGGACCTTAGTGATGAGATTCAGGAGGGAGATGAAGGTTGTTTAAGTTTTCCAGATTTGGTCTATCCAACTCCCAGAGCTTTTCGTGCAGTTGCGAAGGGATTTAACATGCATGGCGAGCCAATCGTTATTGAGGGAACTGAACTCTTAGCCAGAGCCCTACAGCACGAAACAGACCACCTTAACGGCATCCTCTTTATTGATCGACTCAGTAGCGATGATCGAAAGAAGGCCATGAAGGAGATTCGGGAATCCGATTGGTTCGGTCTTGCAGAAAGTGCAGGCCTGAATCCAACAATCAAGGTTTCACCTCATGGACCATTTGGGCAAGGGTTGTAAATGAAAATATGCGTTGCGGCGACACCGCAGGTTGCGCTTCCCACTTTGAATTTTCTCGTGAAAAGTAATTACATCTTAAGTTCTACCATCACCCAACCGGACAAACCTGCTGGTCGTGGACAAAATCCTCAAGAGACACCTGTTTCCATCTGGTCCAAAGAACATGGAATACCCTGCATAAAGCCAGTGAGCGTTTCACAAACTCTAGAGGCGCTCAAGGATATAGAGCTCCTGATTACTATCGGATATGGAGTAATCCTTCCGATTGAAGTTTTTTCTCAGCCAGTGCTTGGAAGTATCAATCTTCATTTTTCACTTCTTCCACGATGGCGCGGGGCTGCGCCAGTGCAAAGGGCAATCGAAACAGGAGATTCAGTATCTGGAGTTACAGTATTTGCACTTGATGAAGGAATGGATACTGGACCAATCTTTGTTCAAAAACGATTCGCTCTGGATAGTGATATCACTAGCGATGAACTTTTAGCGGAGCTCTCTGAATTAGGTGTTGAAGCTATTGCGGAGTCTCTCGATCTCATTTCTCAGGGAATACGCCCTCAACCTCAGCCAGAAGAAGGAGCCACAAGGGCTCATAAAGTTTCGAAAGAAGAGGCGAAAATCGATTGGAATCAGTCTGCAGAGACTATTTCTCGAAAAATTCGATCACTCACTTCAAATCCTGGGGCTCGGACCTCCTTTCGCAATAATAGCGTGAAAGTATTTTCACCCTCTTTGACAGACATTTCACTTGCACCAGGTAAGTTGGAGACACACGGAAGCGAACTTCTTGTTGGGACATCAACTTATGCTCTTCGCATCGCAGAAGTTCAGCCATCAGGGAAAACAAAGATGGACTCCGCTTCTTGGATTAACGGTTTACGTCTAAAGCCGGGTGAAGCCTTTGAATAAATCGGGAAGAGCCCCCTTTAAAGCCCCTCATCCTGATGCAACGCGATTACTGGTGTATGACGTTTTATCGGAGGTAAATCGTAAAGATGGTTACTCGAACCTACTCCTACCAAGTGCTTTAGCAGCGAGCACTCTCGATGAGCGAGATAAAGGTTTTGCCACGGAACTTCTCTATGGAACATTACGAATGCAAGGCCGACACGATTTTATATTGTCACAAGTATTGGATCGCGAGATTTCTCTCGTGGATCCAGGAATCATCGATATTTGCCGACTGGGTAGCCATCAATTATTTGAGATGCGAGTTGCAACCCACGCAGCAGTGTCAGCAACCGTCGAATTGGCGCGACGGGTAGTCGGTGAATCTAAGGCTTCCTACGTAAATGCGATTCTGCGCAAATTAAGTTCCAAAAACATTGAATCCTGGCTTGCTCCAGCGTTTGAATTACAGGATCCGATTTCGAAGTTGGCAATCTTGTATTCGCACCCTGAATGGATAGTCTCTGCCTATCTGGATCTATTAAAGGATGAGAGAATCCTAGAATCCGAATTGCACGCCAATAACACTCCAACTCGACCTACTTTAGTTTCATGGCCGGGGCTATCTTCACAAGCAGATCTTCTTGCACTTGGGGGAGTAGCCACTCCATATTCTCCATATGGCGCAAAGGTTGGTATTCCACCTGCGACTATTGATCTGATTCGCCATAGAAAAGCTGGTGTTCAGGACGAAGGTTCTCAATTGGTAGCACATCTATTCTCGATTGCAACAGCTGGAGCTGAGAGAACTTTGGATTTGTGCGCTGGTCCTGGCGGAAAGGCTGCTCTTTTGGCCAGTATTGCTAAAGAAAGTAGTCGTATCTTCATTGCTAATGAGGTTTCTGAAGTGAGAGCTAATTTGGTGAAGAAGGTTGTACGTGGTGCCACGGTATGGACCGGAGATGGCCGAACGATTGCAAACCACGGAGAAACCTTTGATGCCATTCTTGCCGATGTGCCTTGCACCGGATTGGGAGCACTCCGCAGACGTCCTGAGGTTCGTTGGAGACGATCTCTGCAGGATTTACGGACGCTAACACAGTTGCAATTCGAACTTGCAGAGAGCGCAATATCCGTGCTCAACCCGGGAGGAATTTTCGGTTATGCAACATGCAGCCCTCATTACGCCGAAACATCTGCACAAGTGACGGCCCTTCTCAAGCGTTTTCCAGATATAGAACAGATCGACATCAGTCCATTCTTGCCAGAGAATCTACATGGAGCGGTGAGAAACAAGGCGCTGTCTCTTTGGACAAGCGCTCATGACACTGATTCCATGTACCTAGCGTTACTTAAAAAGAAAGTGCAATAGGCTTCAACCGTGGTACCTGAAGTTCGAATTACGCCGAGCATTCTCAACGCAGATCGGAACAATCTGCAAAGCGAGATATTAAAAATTTCAAAAGTTAGCGATCTGTTGCATCTTGATATTATGGATAATATTTTTGTTCCTAACCGAACATGGGATTTTCAAGAAGCAGCGCAGATAATCGCTGAATCTCCACTGCCTGTAGATGCTCATTTAATGGTTGATGCCGTTGATCGAATAGCCGTTGAATATGCCGAAGCTGGATCTTCTAGTGTCACCATTCATGTAGAAGCTTGTATGGATATCCGAAGAACTTTACGGGAGATACGAAGTCATGGCGCTCGTTCTTCGATTGCTTTTAAACCGGGTACTTCGATTTCTGAGTATGAGGAGTATTTTGATGTCATCGACATGGTACTGGTCATGACTGTTGAACCAGGTTTTGGTGGACAAAAATTTATGACGGAGATGATGGATAAGGTTCGAATTGTTCGAAAGAAAATTGGTTCGCGTCCTATTTGGTTGCAAGTTGATGGTGGTATCTCACTCGATACCATTGAAATCGCGCGAGATGCGGGTGCCGATACCTTTGTAGCCGGCAGTGCAGTCTTTTTAGCTGATGATCCTGCGAGGATGATTAATATGCTCCGTGCTAAGGCATTGGCACAGTAAACTCACCCTATGAAGAATTTCGATGAATTGTGGCAGGAGTTAAACCAAAAAGTGCTAACTCGCCCAGAAGGCTCTGCCACCGTTGCTTCTTTAGATGCGGGAATTCACCAAATCGGAAAGAAGATTCTTGAAGAGGCAGGCGAAGTATGGCTTGCCGCTGAACATGAATCCGACGAAGCTCTCTCAGAAGAAATCAGCCAGCTTCTCTTCCATATTCAAACTCTGATGTTGGCTCGCGGTTTAACACCGCCAGATATCTATCGTTATTTGTAGCAATTGCATCTCTCGTGAGGAGTGTTGAAGCATGTTAAGAATTGCCGTTCCCAACAAGGGTTCTCTAGCTGAGTCCTCAATCTCAATTCTCAAAGAGGCGGGATATCGTCAGCGAAGCGACTCCCGAGATCTTATTCTGATCGATCCTGATAATGGAGTTGAATTCTATTATTTGCGCCCTCGTGATATCGCCATTTACGTCGGTACTGGAGAACTAGAGGCTGGTATTACCGGCAGAGATTTACTGATTGATTCTGGGGCGACAGCGCAAGAAGTTCTATCTTTGGATTTCGGCAAATCAACTTTTCGATTTGCAGCTCCAGTTGGGAAGAGTTTTTCTATTTCTAACATTCAAGATAAGCGTATAGCTACAGCTTATCCGGGCCTAGTTGAGGATTTTCTGCGCAAGAACTCACTATCCGCCACTGTTGTTCGCCTGGATGGCGCAGTTGAGAGCAGTGTTCGTCTTGGAGTTGCTGATGTAATCGCAGATGTAGTCAGCACTGGCAATACTCTGCGACAGGCTGGTTTAGAGATATTTGGAGACCCTATTCTTAATTCAGAAGCAATTTTGGTAAAACGCGCAGGTGCAGCGCTCGATGGAGATCTTGAAATTCTCAAAAGAAGACTTCAGGGAGTCGTGACTGCGCGACAGTATGTTCTACTCGATTATGACATTCCCTTAGCTCAGGTAGAACAAGCTTGTGCCGTTACCCCCGGTCTGGAGTCGCCAACTATCTCTCCTCTACAGAAGAAGGACTGGGTTGCAGTTCGAGCGATGGTTTTACGGGCTGAAACTAATCAACTTATGGATCAACTCTGGGCCCTTGGCGCGCGCGGCATCCTCGTCACCGATATTCATGCCTGCCGCTTATAAAAGCCCTTCTTATAAACCTAATTTTTGCGACTCGCGCCGGCGGCCTCTATATCTTCACGAGTGATACCTAAGAGATAGAGCACTGAATCTAGGTAAGGGGCACTTACCGAACTATCAGCAGCGGCCTTGACGGCAGGTTTTGCGTTGAAGGCAATACCAAGTCCGGCTATTGCAATCATATCTAAGTCATTTGCTCCGTCTCCGATTGCAATGGTCTGTTCGAGTTCAACTCCTTCTAGCGCAGCAAAATCACGGAGGGCAGTCGCCTTTCCTGCACGATCAACAATAGTTCCGAGAACTTTTCCAGTGAGAAAACCATCAACAACTTCAAGAGTATTGGCTCGATAATGTTGAATTCCCAATTCTTGAATAAGTGGCTCAATAACTGCAGTGAATCCTCCGGAAACTACTCCAACGCTATGACCTAATTTTTTGAGGGTTTGAACTAAGGTGCGCGCCCCAGGAGTAAGAGAAATTTCCTTCCGCACTTGCTCAAGTGAGGACTCGGGCAAACCTTTAAGGAGAGCAACTCTCGACTTTAGGCTCTGTTCGAAGTCAATCTCACCGCTCATCGCGGAGTTTGTAATTGAGGCAACTTCGGCCAAACACCCTGCATGAGCTGCAAGCAATTCAATAACTTCTTGTTGAATCAAGGTGGAATCAACATCCATCACAACCAATTTTTTCGCCCAGCGCATTAATCCACCAGGAGAAACAGCGATATCAACTCCCTGTTCAGCGGAAACAACTGCAAGTTCGTGTCTTAAGGAGATTGCATCGGCACCTGAGACCGTGAGTTCAATTGCTGTAACCGGGTAACTTGCTGTGCGATGTATTCGCTCAATATTTCCAGATAGGCGTGCGATAGAACTGGCAATTTCGGCAATTGCTTTCGGCGAAAGTGGATTGCCAAGAGCTACAACATGTACCAGACCGGATTTAGCGGCAATCGATGACACTTCTTGTTCCTGAAATGAAGTGGCAATATCAACATTCAAGCGCGCCGCACACTCATTAAGATCCGCATCTATCGCAGCAGCATGGTTTGGGTCGAGTTCGATCAGAACTGTGAGGATCAGTCGCTCCCTGATTACGACTTGTTCAATATCGACAACCGTTATTGCAAAGGGAGCAAGCGTCTCAAATAGGGCCTGTGTTATCCCGGGGCTATCTACTCCAGAAACGAGGATAAGGCCCGTATAGCGTTGATTGTGAGTGCTCACAGGGTGAGGTTATCGCGAATCACTTAGCAGGCGGCGATGATTTCCCGAAATTTGCTGAGTGAAAGATATATCTTGAGACACTATGACCGGACAGATTGTTTTGGAGTTACGCGACGTCTCGGTTCGTCGGGGTCAACGAACGATTCTTGGTCCGATTAATTTTTCAATTACATCAGGGGAGAGATGGGTCGTTCTTGGGCCAAACGGTGCGGGAAAGTCAACGCTCATTCAAATTTTGGCTACTCGCATTTTCCCTACAACTGGTTCAGTCTCAATTCTCGACAAGACGATGGGAAGAGTTGATCTTTTTGAGCTCCGTACTCGAATTGGTATATGTGGGGCACTCATCGCAGAGGACATTCCTTATGAAGAGAAAGTCCGCGACGTTGTACTTACTGCGGCCTATGCAGTTCTTGGGCGTTGGAACGAAGCTTATGACTTATGGGATGAATCTAGAGCTGTTGCACTTTTAACTACCTTTGGCGTTCGCGATCTTGCCGATCGAGCATACGGAACCTTGAGCGATGGTGAAAGAAAGCGAGTTCAAATCTCCCGTGCCCTTATGGCAGATCCAGAACTCCTACTTCTCGATGAACCTGCTGCCGGTTTGGATCTAGGTGGTCGTGAGGATTTATTGAAACGTTTCTCTATTTTTGCTGCAGACCCAACCGCGCCAGCGTCCATTCTTGTCACTCATCATATTGAAGAAATTCCTTCAGGGACATCCCATGCGCTGATCCTAAAGAATGGCATGGTTGCTGTGAGCGGCCCTATCCAGGAAGTGATCACCTCAGAACATATGTCAGCTATCTTTGATCTGCCCATGGATGTTACATTCGACGGTTCTCGTTTTTTTGCCCGTGCACTCTAGTTGGGCACAGGTCATCGCACCTGTTGAAGAAGAGATCAAGAGCTGTTTGCAAAAGATTAAGGGAACACAAGTAACTCCTGCCTTTGAAAATATATTGAAAGCACTTGAAATAGATCTCAATCTAGTTCGCGTCGTCATCTTTGGTCAGGATCCCTACCCCACGAAAGGGAATGCAACAGGTTTAGCCTTTTCTGTGCCTCGCGACGCTGCGCTACCCGCTTCGCTACGAAACATTTATCAGGAGTTACAAGATGATGTTGGAATACCGCAACCTGAACACGGGGATCTAACTTCGTGGACAAGTCAAGGGATATTGCTTCTCAATAGAGTTTTAACCACGCAAATAGGAGTACCGGGCGCTCATGCAAAGATTGGCTGGCAAAAGATTACCGATCACGTTGCCCGCGAACTTGGTCGCCGTGGCGTGGTAGCGATTTTATGGGGAAAGAGCGCTGAGGATCTCGCTCAATACTTCACTGATTTCATTATCTCTGCACATCCGAGTCCGCTCAGCGCCTATCGAGGATTCTTTGGATCCAAACCATTTTCGCGGATAAATCAGATTCTGCAAGATCGCGGAGAGTCGGTTATCGATTGGTCGATAAAATAAATGGGCCCGTACCAAGTTGGCACGGGCCCATTTAGGATCTTACTTACGTAAAGTCAACCAACCCAAGCATTAATTGGTGAGGTCAAGAAGTAGATCATAAACAGCCCTGCGACGAGAAGAAGCAGTGGATGGACATCCTTGCGTCGACCTTGGATATAGCGGATAACCACGTGAGTTACAAAGCCAGCTCCAATTCCAACTGAGATGTTGTATGTGAATGGCATCAAAATGATGGTTAAGAATGCTGGGATTGCAATTCCATAATCATCCCAATCAATTGACTTGATCTGTGTCATCATCAAGAAGCCAACGATGACTAGCGCAGGCGTTGCTGCTTCATACGGAATGATAGCTACTAGAGGAGCTAGGAAAGTGGTTAACAAGAAGCAGATACCAGTCACCACCGAAGCAAGTCCAGTACGGGCACCTTCACCAACACCTGAGGCAGATTCGATGTAACTGGTATTGGACGAGATGCTTCCAGCACCACCCGCAACCGCTGCTAAGGAGTCAACGAGAAGAATGCGATCGTTGTTAGGGATGTTTCCGTCCTTGTCAATCAATCCTGCTTCGTGACCAATCGCAGTCACAGTTCCCACTGTGTCAAAGAAGTCAGAGAGCAAAAGAGTGAAGACAAGGAGAATCATGGTGATAAGCGGAATGCGATCAAGGGACCCGAAGAGGTTAAATTCCCCGAGGAGGCTAAAGTCTGGAGTTGCCACAATGTCGCTTGGAACTGCTGGGACATTGAGTCCCCAACCTTTTGGATTCACTTCTCCGGTTGCGCCATTGAAGTTTGGACCAATCTTTTGTGTTGTTTCGATAATTACTGCTGCGATTGTTGCCAAAATGATTCCGATAAGGATCGCACCCTTTGTCTTCTTCACCATGAGAGCAATCGTCAGGAACAGACCAAATGCAAAAACGATAATTGGCCAACCAACCAGAGTTCCTCCATCACCCAAAGTAACCGGTACTGGTCCTGTTGAGGTCCTGCGGACGAAGCCCGCATCAACAAGTCCAATGAGTGCGATGAAGAGTCCTATACCCACTGAAATGGCAACCTTGAGTTGCGTTGGCACCGCTCTAAATACAGCGGTACGGAATCCAGTGAGAACCAGAACAGTGATAATGATTCCTTCTAGAACTACAAGACCCATGGCATCAGCCCACGTCATTTGAGAAGCAATACCGACGGCTACGAAGGTATTGAGACCGAGACCTGTGGCAAGTGCCAGAGGGTAATTGCCGACGAGTCCCATCAGAATTGTAAGAACTCCGGCCATGAGCGCGGTCATAGCGGCAACAAGAGCGAGATTTGGAGCATCTCCACCGCCGATGTATTTACCGTCTGCGTCCTTAGCTAGACCGATGATGAGCGGGTTGAGAGCAACGATGTATGCCATCGTGAAGAAAGTGACGAGTCCACCACGTATCTCACGAGCGACAGTGGAGCCGCGTTCAGATATTTTGAAGTAACTATCGAGCATGACGACCTTCCTGATTTTGTTAACGGGGGTGTTTGCGACCCCGTGTGAAATGACGGCTCACAGACCGAGGGAAGGTAGTTG
>JACCDK010853356.1_pt1 | contig 20783 bp, 20 predicted proteins | sample 7445871 | NCBI WGS metagenome assembly JACCDK01 (sample SAMN15323436, study PRJNA562643) | freshwater metagenome | isolation source: river surface water | place: USA:Blue River Watershed | collected 2017-08-15
CCGGCCACAGCCAGTTATGTGCACACACGATTGAAGCGCACCAGGTCCGACAACATTCCCCAGAACTCGGGGCTGAGCAGGTTGCGTTTTTGGGCAAACACGGTGGCCAGGTTGCTGCCACTCCATTCCACCATCCTCGAGCTACGCGTCTGAGGGACCTGCACCGAGAACGACATGTCCGAGGCGGCGGTGGTGACATTCAACTCCGCCAGCAAGGCAATCAGCTGGGGGTAGGTGCGCTCGTTGAACACCAGAAATCCCGTGTCCACGCCCCAGGTGACAGGACCACGCGGGGTAGGCAGGGTGATGTCCACGGTGTGGGTGTGCCCCCCAAAATAGGACCCGGCTTCAAACAGGGTGACGTGCGCGTGCTGGCGCAGGCGGTGTGCGGCTGCGAGACCCGAAATGCCTGAACCGACGATGGCGACTTTCATGGGGAAACTTGTTGTCTTGGACAAAGCTATTTTATGAGGGGATAATTGTCTAGGCCAAGACAGGGGGAAAAGCCTTTTTAACACTAAAGTGCTTAAACAGAGGCCGGCGGTTTGCCCGTTGCGCTGGGTGCCGGACCCTAGACCTGCTGATTATGGCGCCTTAGGCCTGGGGCCTGCGGGTGAAAAGGGGGCTGCTGCATGGTCAGCCATGCTGGCGCTCGTATCGGGCCAGTTGCACAGGATCGTGATCGGTCGCAAGAGCACGGCGGATGGAGCCGCATTGCATCACGCCTGCAATGCCTCAGGGTTTGGCTTTGAGACTTTTCTCGATCGCGCTGATCAAGCTGCGGCTGTCGGGCTCGGTCATGCTGTTGTAGCTGTCAACCAGTTTGCCATCGCGACCGATCAGGTATTTGTAAAAATTCCAGCGCGGGGGCGTGGCGCCCTGTGCAATGAGGTGTTTGAAAAACGGATTGGCCTGTGCCCCCTTCACGCTGGAGGCCGCCAGCATGGGAAATTTCACGCCAAAGGTGTTCTCGCAAAAGTCGGCAATTTCCTGGTTGCTGGCCTTTTCCTGAGCAAAGTCGTTGGACGGAAAGCCCAGCACCACCAAGCCCTCGGCCTGGTATTTTTCGTGCAGCGCCTCCAGCCCTTTGTACTGTCGCGTGAAGCCGCAGTAGCTGGCCGTGTTGACCGCCAGCACCACCTTGCCGGTGTACTGGCACAGCGATTGAGGCTTCTCGTCCTGCAAGCGCAGCAGGGTGTGGTTGAGGGTGGCGGGGCAGGCCTGCGCGTTGTGGGCAAGCAGGCTCATGCACAGCCCCATGCAGAAGGTGAACCAGGTGCGTGAAGGTGTCATGCGAGTTCTCCGGTGGTGAAGACACTGCCCAAGGCGCGCGGCGTGATCGACAGCTGCTGCAGACCAGGCAGGGTACCTCCGCTCACATTGTCCACCCGCATCGAGTCAACGTTGTCGCGGCTCATGAGTGGCCGACCTGGCAAAGCCTCCAGCACCCAGGCCTGCATGCGTCCGACGCTCAGGGGCAGCGGCACAATGGGGCGCTCGCAGTGGGCCCAGCGGCCGGCGTGTCGCACCAGATCGGCCAGCGTCCAGGTCTCGGGGCCACAGGCCTCGTAGGTGGTGTGCCGCGACAAGCCATCGTGCATGAGGCGAACCAGCGCCTGTGCCACATCCTGCACCCACACCGGTTGGAAGCGCGTGTGGGCACCCGCCAGGGGAACCACGGGGGCGAGCCGTTGAAGCCGGGCAAAGGTGTTGATGAATTGATCGTCCAGGCCAAAGATCACGCTGGGTCGAAGCAATCGCAATGACAAGCCTGTGCTGTGGGCCGCCTGCAGCAAGGCTTCTTCGCCCCGGCCCTTGCTGCGCTGGTACTCTGAGGGCCCTTGTGCGTCTGCACCCAGGGCACTGACCTGCACCAGGCGTTTCACGCCCGCCCGCGCGCAGGCTTGGGCCAAGGCGTGGGGCAGGGTGACATGCAGGTGTTGAAATTCATCGGGCTTGCCGTGCAGGATGGCGACCAAATTGACCACCACATCATGGCCGGCCACCAGTTCAGTCAGCCTCTGGGGGTTGAGGACATCGGCCTGAACCACCTGCACGCGAGGCAACATTTGCACCGAGCGGGCCGGCAGTCGGCGGGTGGGGACGGTGATCTGAACATCGTGCTGCTGCAGTGCCTCGCACAGATGACGACCCACAAAGCCGGTGCCACCCAGAATCAGAACGCGTTTCACGGCGCTTGGCGTGACGGGGATTGAGGATCGGTGTTGTGGCGTGTGCGCCAAGCGTTGACATGCTCCGCCACGTCCCGTGCTCGGGAAATGACGGTGATCCCTTCGGGCACTGAGCGGCCTTGCAAGGCGGTGGCTGACCCACCCGCCCATATCTCGACACCAGCGGGCACACCATCGATCAATTGCTGAAGACTGGAGATCACATCGTTGCGGGAGGCGTAGGCACTGAAGCTCAGGGCCAACACGTCGATGTTCATGTGTTCGATGGCCTGCAAAATTTCGACCACGGGGGTCGAGGACCCCAATTCAAAGCGCGCGCAGGACTCCAGCGCCAGGTAGCATTCAGCCATCAACAGCCCGAGAGAATGATGTTCCCCAGGGGTGGTGGCCAGCAACACGCGCGGGTGTTGGCCGAGGGTCGGCGAGCTGGCTTCCACCGAGGCAATGGCTTCACGCAGCACTTGCTGCAGGGTGGCACTGAACAGATGTTCTTGGTACACCGACAGTTCGCCGCGCAGCCAGGCTTCACCCACGTACACACACAGCGGGGCCACCAGGTCTTCCACCGTGCTGCCCAGCCCCTGCTTGATGATGTGTTGGCGCAAGGCCTGTTTGATGAGGTCGCTTCGGTCTTCGGCCAGCCAGCGAAGCCAAGGCGCATTGGCGTCGAGCGCCGAAGGCTCTGACGCATGGCCGGTGTTGTCCTCGGCCCCTTTCACCAGGCACATGCCGTTGAGCAATTCCTGCAACTGGTCCACGGATTGCGACACAATTTTGCCGGGTCGGTGCCCGGTGTCCATCAGCCGTTTGATCAAGCGCAGCTTGTGGATCTGGTCCAGGGGATACAGCCGCTCCCCCAGGCTGTCGCGCAGTGGTTGGGGAAAGCCGTAGCGGCGCTCCCAGACGCGCAGCGTATCCTTGCCGATACCGGTGTCACGCTCCACTTCGGCAATCGCCCAGCCCGTGGGGAGGGGATTCTTCTCAAACTGAGGCATGTTACTGGAGGCGTCCATAGTCCGTGGGGATCTGGCTGTTTAGATTGCTGAGCATACAACCAAATTGTCCAAGACAAGAATAACCTTGGAATACGATCTGGATTGCGCGGCCCTACGGGCCCTCATGGGGATCGGGCTGGCTTGACCCGTGGGCCCGTTGCCGGGACACTCCCAGGGCTACGGCATACCGGGTTTTTCAGCCCAGGGTTCCATTCACAAGTGAAGTTGTCATGATCATCCGCAACCAGGAAGATGTCACCGCGGCAGTGCTGGCCGAGCTCGAGCGGGCCACCGATCCGCGCTTCAAGGAGATCATGACAGCAGCGGTGAAACACCTCCATGGCTTTGTTCGCGATGCCCGCCTCACCGAGGCAGAGTTTCATCAGGCCTGTGCATTCATCGCCAAGTTGGGGCAACTCACCACGCCCTCGCACAACGAGGTGGTATTGATCTGTGGCTCCCTGGGAATCTCGGCCCTGGTGTGCTTGCTCAACAACGGCGAGTCCGGTCAGACCGAGACCACCGCCAATCTCATGGGGCCGTTCTGGCGCATGGCGTCTCCGCGCGTGGACAACGGAGGCTCGATCGTCAGGTCTCCCACGCCGGGTGTGCCCATTTTTGTCAACGCCTGGGTGCGCGACACCCAGGGCCGACCCGTGGCGGACGCTGAGGTGGACGTCTGGCAAACCTCGGCAGAGGGCTACTACGAAAACCAGGACCCCGAGCAGGCCGACATGAACCTGCGTGGCAAGCTCACCACGGATGCGAAGGGGCACATCGCGTTTCGCAGCGTCAAACCTGGTCCCTATCCCATCCCGCTCACCGGCCCGGTGGGCGCCTTGCTGCGCGCGCAGGGGCGCCACAACATGCGGCCCGCGCACATTCACTTCCTCATCAACAAGCCGGGCTACAAAACCCAGTTTTCACAGGTCTACTCCAGTGACGATCCCTACCTCGACTCCGATGTGCAGTTTGGCGTGACCCAGGCCTTGATTGGTCAATACGTGTTGCACGCGGACGAGCCGGCGCCGGCGGCGGATGTGCAGGGCTCGTGGTATTCGCTCGATCATCACTTTGTGATCGAGTCGGGTGACAGCAGCTTGCCCAAGCCCCCCATCACGGGCAAGGCCGAGGGCGACCGGCCGGTGCGGGCGGTGCTTGAGCGGCGTGAGTGATTCGACTGCTGGCTCACGTTATCCTCGTTGATTGTCATGAGCACCAGCCGAATCACCGCCGCGCGAAAAACCTCGATCCTGGACGTGGCCCGCAAGGCGGGCGTGTCCTTGGGTACCGCTTCGCGGGTGATCAACCAGCATCCCAGTGTCAGCCAGGACAAACGTGTTCGTGTGCTGCAGGCGATTGACGAACTGGGCTATGTGCCCGACAAGGTTGCGCAGGCCATGCGCAGCCACCGATCGATGACCTTTGCCTGCGTCATGCGTGACTTCATGGTGCCCGTGCTGAGTATGTTCGTGGACGCCATGCAGCGAGAGGTCGATGCCTATGGGTTTTCATTGATGGTGGCGTCGAGCTACCACGATGCGCGCCGCGAGTTGTCGCTGCTGCAAGGGTTCGAGCAGCGGCGTATCGATGGCCTGGTGATCGCCAGCTCGTCGGAAACCGATGCTGATTTGCTGGCGGCGATGCAGGCCGTGAACTTCCCCATTGTCTTGATTGACCGGGATGCCCCAGCGCATCTGGATCGTGTCATGATCAACCATGCTCAGGGCATGAGTGATGCGGTGCACCATTTGGTCTGTCTGGGACATCAATCCATTGCCTTGATCACGGGGGATCCAGGCTTGCATCCCACCCGGCATCGACTACAGGGTTATCGCCAGGGCATGCGCGACTGTGGATTGAAGGTGAAATCCAGTTGGGTGAGGGCGGTGTCGTTCAGCCCTGAGGTGGGGTACAGCGAAACGCTGCGGCTGCTGGATGGCGCCCATCCGCCGACGGCCATCATCGCGGGCGGCTCTGCCTTGTTGCCGGGCGTGCTTCGTGCGGCGCGTGAACGCCGCTTGCGCATCCCGCACGACCTGTCTGTGATTGCGGGTGCAGACAGCGACCTGGCCTTGTTGTCGCAGCCCCCTGTCACGGCGATACGCTGGGGGCATGATGAGTTGGGACGGGCGGCGGGCCAGTTTTTGATCAACCGCTTGCACGACGCCACACTTGCTGCACAGCAACATCAAGTGGATGCGGAGTTGGTGTTGCGCGGCTCCTGTGCGCCGCCCCTGCGCGCCAAGGTGGATGGGTCGACACCTGCGGGACGCAAGCGTCAGACGCCTCAGTGACTACCAGCATTGACAAATCCGTCGTCGGTTTTACGATGCATCAAGTCGAGGGATCGGCAGACTGTCATCCCTTGAATTTTTTGAACCATTTTGGAAACGTTTCCAAATGTTTGAACACCCTGCCTTGCGCGGGAATCGGGATATTGCATGAGACGAATCGGGATTGACGTTGGCGGCACTTTCACTGATGTGGTGATGGTCGATGAGCAAAGCGGGGCCATCTGGTCCACCAAAGTGCCCACCACGCCAGCAGACCGCACGGTGGGTGCCTTGAATGGCTATCGCCGCATTCTGGAATTGAGTGGCAGCACGCCGGCGCAAATCAGTTTCATTGGCCACGGCACCACCATGGCCACCAACATGGTGGTGGAGCACAAGGCCGCCAAGGCTGCACTCATCACCACGCGCGGGTTCCGCGATATTTTGGAGTTGCGTCGACTCTCGCGTCACGACCGCGCCGACTTGTACGACTTGCAATTTGACAATCCACCGCCGCTGGTCGAGCGTCGCTGGCGTTTTGAGCTGGACGAGCGCTTGCTCGCCAATGGGCAGGTGGAGCAATCGCCCGATCTCAAGGCCTTGCAAGACATGGCCCGGCAGATTGCGGACAACAGTGACATCGAGGCGGTGGCCATTTGCCTGCTGCATGCCTATGCCAATCCTGTCCATGAACAGAGGGTGCGCGATGAACTCAAGCGCTTGTTGCCTGCGCACTTCATCACGTGTTCGCATGAAGTCAACCCTGAAATGCAGGAGTACGAGCGCTGCAGTTCCACGGTCATGAACGCCATGCTGGGGCCTGTGTGTGGTCGCTACATTCACCGCTTGCAGGGCTTGCTGGCGGACGAGGGTTTCCAGGGGGAATTGCTGTTCATGCAATCCAACGGTGGCCTGGCCTCTGCGCAGACGGTGGCCCACAAGCCCATTGTGCTGCTGGAGTCTGGCCCCGCCGGGGGGGTCAGTGCCGGGGTTCGCAGCAGCCAGCAAACGGGACTGAAAGGATTGCTGCTGGGCGACATGGGGGGCACGACATTTGATGTGTCGATGATTCGTGATTTCCGCCCGGAAATACGAACGCAAGCCTTGTTGCACAGCTACGCAGTTCGCTCGCCCACCATCGACATCGACTCGATCGGGGCGGGTGGCGGCTCGATCGCCTGGATTGACAGCGTGGGCGGTGTGCACATCGGTCCCCAAAGTGCAGGCGCGGATCCTGGCCCCGCTTGCTATGGCCGCGGTGGCCAACGTCCCACGGTGACCGATTGCAACGTGATTCTGGGTTACGTGGACCCCAACAGCTTTTTGGGCGGTGAATTCAAGCTCGATCAAGAGGCCGCCTATCGCGCCGTGGACGAGCACTTGGCCAAACCCCTGGGGGTGTCGGTGCTGGAAGCCGCCTGGACTGTGCGTGTGGTGGCCAACGCCTTGATGGCGCAGGCCATGCGGCTCATGACCGTGGAGCGAGGCTTCGATCCGCGTGACTTTGCTTACCTCTGCTACGGGGGGGCTGGGCCGGTGCATGCGATCGATCTGGCGCAGGAACTCGATATCCAGCGCGTGATCGTGCCGCCCCTGCCCGGCTTGTTCAGCGCGTTTGGGATGATCGTGGCCGATCGGCAGTATGACGACCAAATTGCGGTCGAATCCGAGCTGGCAGCCCTGAGTGCGAAGCACATTCGAGAGGGCTGTGAGCGGCTCAAGCAGCAGGCGGTGGATACCCTGGGCTCAGCGGCCAAAGCCGTGCAGACCACCTTTCGCGCCGACTGCCGGTACGCTGGGCAGCCTGCGGCCATCTCGGTGCTGATCGACAACGAGGACCTGGCCGACATGGCGGGTGATGCAATCAAAGACCACATCCGTGCCGGCTTCGAGCTCGAGCACAAGCGTAACTGGAATTTCATCAAGCCGGATCAACCCATTGTGCTGGTGAACCTGCGCGTGCAAGCCAATGTGGCCAGTGGCTGGCAAGGTCTGGTGCGGCATGCTGACGCATCCAAGCTTGGTGCGGGGGGCGCGACTCCAACGCGCAATGTTTACATTGACGGCAAGATGCAAGCGCTGCCGGTGTATCAGCGCAGCCAATTGGCCCCCCATGCCACCATCCAGGGCCCGGCCGTCATTGAAGAGCCCAGCAGCTGTGTGATCTTCAAGCAAGGCCAAAGCGCCAGCCTTGACGACATCGGCAACCTCAACATTCACTTGTGATCGCCATGGAAACCATTGTTTACGAAATCATTCGGCACTCGCTGTATGCCATCGCGCGCGAGATGAAGGTCGCCATGATGCGCACCGCGGCCAGTCCCATCATGCACCTCGGCGCTGACGCCTCAGCAGCGGTGTTTGATGCGCAGATGCAACTGGTGGCGCAGGGCAATGACATTCCCACCATGCTGGGCTCCGCGGTGATATCCACCAAAGTATCGGTGGAGTCGATTGGTCGAGACAACTTGCGTCCAGGCGATGTGATCATCAGCAATGATGCCTACCTGGGTGGAGGTAACCATCAACCGGATGTGCAAATCACCCGTCCGATTTTTGTCGATGGCGAGATCGTTGCGTTTGTGATGACGCGCGGTCACTGGACCGACATTGGCGGGCAGGCCCCGGGCAGTTACATGCTCAATACCTGGGACATCTTTGGCGAGGGCATCCGTATTCCGCCCGTGCTGCTCTACCGCAACGACGAGATCGTGCCCGATGTGCAAAAGATGATCGTGCAAAACACCCGCGACCCGGAAGGCCGCTTGCTCGACATCCAGGCGCAATACGCAGGGACTTATGTGGGTGACCAGCGCATCCAGTCGCTGTGTCGCAAGTATGGGGTGGGCTCATTGCGTGACGCGATGAAGCGCTCACTCGACCACTCCGAACAGTTGATGCGGGAGGCCATTCGCGCCATGCCGGACGGGGTGTACGAAGCTGAAGATTTCGCTGAAGGGGTACAAGCCCCCGGGTGGACGGGCGAATCTGTGCCCTTGAAGGTCAAAGTGACCATCCAGGGCGATCAGATTCATTTCGATTACGCTGGCACGGGTGCGCAAACCCTGGGGGGTATCAACTGCCCTCTGGCCGTCACTTGCAACAGCACCTGGTTTACCGTCAAAGCGCTCACCGATATCTCCATCCCCATCAACCAGGGCTGCTACCGACCTATCACCATCGATGCGCCGTTGGGCAGCATCGTCAATTGCCAGTTTCCCGCCTCGGTGGTGAGTGGCAACACCGAAACCTCTCCGCGTGTCATCGACTTGTTGCTGAAAGCATTGGCCCAGGCCGTGCCTGAGCGGGTGGTCGGGCAAAGCAACTGTGCAGCTTGCTCGGGTGTATTCGGAGGCAAGGACCCGGACACCGATCGCGTGCGTCGTACCGGACGGCCCTTTGTCAGCATGGTGGAGCCGCACGGTGGTGGCATGGGCGCACGGGCCAGCAAAGATGGCGTCAATGGCATCCGCGTCTATGTGGGCAATGCCGGCTCTTTGCCAGTCGAGTTCATCGAGCAAACCATGCCGCTGGTGGTTGAGGAATGGGCACTGGTGACCGACAGCGGTGGCGCTGGTCGGTACCGGGGCGGTCTGACGGCTCGACGCACCTACCGTGTGGGTTTTGATCAGGCGACCTTCACCGTGGCGGGCGAGCGGGGACAGTTCGCGCCGCAAGGCCATTTTGGTGGACAAGCAGGTGCGCATTTTCTGTGCAGTGTCACGCACCCGGATGGCAGCACCGAGTTGCTGCCTCCCAAGGGCGCCACAGCGGTGGTTCGCAAAGGCGATCGCGTGGTGGTACAGCCCGCTGGCAGTGGTGGCTATGGCGATCCGAACGAGCGTCCGGCCGAGGACGTGATGGCCGATCTGGCCAATGGATACATCAGCGAAGCCTCGGCCCGCAACCTGTATGGACTGAAGCGGTGAGCAGCGTGCAGCACTTGCCCCTGACGGGTACATGCGTGGTCGAGATCGGGCACAGCCTGTCGGCGCCGTATGCGGCCAACATCCTGGCCCGGTTGGGTGCACGCGTGATCAAGATCGAAAATCACCGAGGAGGTGATTACGCGCGCGACTGGGGACCCCCCTTCGTGGACGGGGCGTCTGTGTTGTTCCATGGCGTGAACAATGGCAAAGCCAGCATACGGGCCAATTTTGACGACGCCGAGTTTGTCCAGCGTCTTAAGGCCTTCATTCTTGAGCACGCCGATGTGGTCCTGCAAAACTTGAAACCAGGCACGCTGGAGCGCCACGGCCTGGGGGCGGAGCAATTGACGGCCGAATCGCCGGATCTCATTTATTGCAACCTGGGCGCTTTTGGGCGCACCGGTCCCTTGCAGCACGCACCTGGCTATGACCCCTTGATGCAGGCTTTCAGCGGCCTGATGAGCGTGATTGGCAATGCCGGGGACGATTACAGCCGTGTGCCGGTGTCACTCAACGACAAGGGCACAGGCATGTGGGCGGTGATTGGCATTTTGTCCGCGTTGTTGCAGCGGCGCCAGGACCCGGCGCATGCCAGCCGCATTGTGGATGTGTCCCTGTTTGAAACGGCACTCAGCTGGATGTCCGTGCCCTTGTCGGACCGATTGGCGGGCGGCGCCATGCCACAGCGCAATGGATCAGGCAGTCCCAACATCGTGCCCTACCAGGTGTTTCGGTGTGCCGACGGTGCACTGATGATCGCCGCGGGCAATGACAAATTGTTTGCTGCGTTGTGCGGTGTGCTGGAGTTGCCCGAGCTGGTGACAGACCCACGATTTGCCACCAATGGGGCTCGTGTCCAGCATCGCCAGGCCTTGATCCCGCTGTTGCAAGCCAAGGTCGAGCGCCTGAGCATGTCCCAATGCCTGGAAAAAATCACCGCTGCGTCCATCCCTTGCGGCCCCATGCACGACCTGGATCAGGTCCTTCAACATGAACAAACTCGGGCGCTGGGCATTTTGCAAACCACGCCCAACGGGCAGGTGACCACCATTGGGCTGCCCATCAGCTTTGATGGTCAGCGTCCTGCGCTGGCTGGTAATGGTCCTGCACTGGGTGCCGATGACGATTTGCTTTCCCAACCCTGATCACCTGACAACTCACAAAGGAGACACGATGAACTCGACTGCAACACGTGACGACATGAACCGTACAACACGCCGGCGATTGGGCTTGGTGGGAGCGCTGGGATTGGCCTTGGGGGCACTCACCCTGGGCTTGTCCTTCCCCGTCCTGGCGCAAACCGCCTGGAGCCCCAACAAGCCGATTCGCATGGTGATCCCCTACCCGCCGGGGGGGGCGACCGATGTGGCCGCCCGAGCCCTGGTGATGAAACTGGGCGATGCCCTGGGGCAGCCCATGGTGCCCGACAACAAGGCGGGTGCCAACGGCATGATTGCTTCCGAACTGGTGTTCAACGCACCGGCCGATGGGTACACCGTCTTGATGGCAACAGCCGACACCAACTCTATCAATCCCAACGTCTTCACCAAGATGTCCTACGTGGCGCGTGATTTCCGTGGTGTTGCGCCCGTGGCCAAGGTGAACTTCATGCTGGTGGCGCGTCCGGGCTTGAAAGCCAATACGCTCAGCGAGCTGGTGGCATTGGCCAAGGGCAGTGAACTGACCTACGCCTCCTGGGGCGTGGGCAGCACCTCGCAAGTGGCGATGGAGATGTTCAAGGCCAAGGCTGATGTGAAAATTCTGCACGTGCCCTACCAGGGTGCAGCACCGGCGTTTCAGGCCATCATGGCCGGGCAAGTCGATGTGATGATGGCACCGGCCTCCATCGTCATTCCAGCCCTCTCCAAGGTCAAGGCCTTTGGCATTGCATCGCCCCAGCGATTTGCGGGTACCAGTGTTCCCACCCTGACGGAACAAGGCTATGCCGTGGATGCAGACGCCTGGGTTGGATTGCTGGCCCCGCCCAAAACGCCTCAAGCCGTGCTGGACCACATCTACAAGCAGGTGAGCGCTGTGACCGCCGATCCCGAGATGAAAAAGCGTTTGCAAGACATTGGTCTTTCGAGCTTCTCGCCGGCCATGTCTCAAGAACAATTCCACAACTACATGGTGGCTGAGATCGATCGGTGGGGTCAGGTCATCCGCAACGCGGGTATCCGTCTGGACAACTGACGCCTGTGGCTGGGTTGCGCTGTCACCTCCTGTCGGGGCATTACCCTACAGCCAGCGCAACTCGAGCCCTGTGGCGCTTTCCTCAATAAATCCTGCATGGGGTGCTGCGAAATGCGCGGGCAGCATCAGTGCATGCTGCTCACAGCAGCGGTGAAGCATGCGCAAACGTGATTCGCGCGAGGCCTGAGGGTCTTGGCATGCCGCGGTACTCAGTTCGGGGTGATAGACCTGGATGGGGTGGTGAATGACATCGCCGACAAACAGGGCCTCCTGGGAGGGTGTATGCAGGCTCAACATGGCGTTACCGGGCGTATGACCCGGTGCCAGTTGCACGGTGAACATCTCGTCCACCTCGTGCCCGTCCTGAATCATCAACGCCTGACCGGATTCGACCACGGGCAGCACGCTGTCTTGAAAGGCTTGACGCATGATGGGGTTGGGGTGTTGGTAGGTCGAGGCGTGCTCGTACTCCACTTGTGAAAAGAGGTACTTGGCCTTTGGGAATGTGGGTACCCAGCAACCCTCACGCAACACGGTGTTCCAGCCGACATGGTCCGCGTGCATGTGCGTGCACATCACCAGGTCAATATCGCTCGGCTGAAAGCCGAGCGCCGCCAGTCGCTGTAAAAAATCCCCCTGACGTCGATGCCAGTGCGCCCGCGGCAGTCGATCCTTGTCATTGCCAATGCAGGCATCTACCAGGATCGTGTGGCGTGCGGTCTTCACGATCCAACTGTGCATGCTCAACACCAGCGCGCCTGCGTCAGGGTGGTAGTGCTGGGGCACCAACCAGGCCGGCAAGCCGTTTAGCTGTTCGGGCTTGAATTCCGGGAAAAAAGCCTGTCCCAGAAAACTGGTGTCGATGCATTCTTCGATGCGATAGATCTGGGCCGAGCCCAGGTCGATGAAAGGCGCTTGCATGGTGCGTCCATTGTAGGGAGATCTTGATACAGTCATATGCATGAATGACCCATCCCCTGCGGACGCGACCCAGCCTCCAGCCTCCGTGAGCTTTGTTCAAGCCTTGCGCTTTTGGCTCAAGCTGGGCTTTGTGAGTTTCGGTGGGCCAGCTGGGCAGATCGCCATCATGCATGCCGAGCTGGTTGAGCGGCGCCGTTGGATTTCCGAGCAACGCTTTTTGCATGCGCTCAACTACTGCATGGTGCTGCCCGGCCCCGAGGCGCAACAGCTGGCCACCTACATCGGCTGGTTGATGCACAAAACCCGTGGCGGGCTGGTGGCGGGGGGACTGTTTGTGTTGCCCTCGCTGTTCATGTTGATCGCGCTGTCGTGGCTGTACATCGCGTGGGGTGATTTGCCGGTGGTAGCGGGCATTTTTTATGGCATCAAACCCGCGGTGACGGCTATCGTGGTGCAGGCCGCGCACCGCATGGGCTCGCGTGCGCTCAAGAACAACGGCTTGTGGGCCATTGCCGCTGCCTCGTTCGTGGCCATCTTTGCCGGTGACGTTCCTTTTCCTGTCATCGTGATGGGCGCGGCGGTTATCGGTTACCTGTGGGGACGTTGGCGTCCGAACGATTTCAAGACAGGGGGTGGTCACAGTGCCAGCCTACAGGGCTATGGCCCTGCCTTGATCGACGATGACACCCCAACGCCTGCGCACGCCCGTTTTTCCTGGGGGGGGCTCGGCCAGGTGTTGGTGGTGGGGGCCCTGCTGTGGTCTCTTCCCATGGCGTGGCTCATCACTGGGCTGGGCTGGGACCACACCTTCACGCAGATGGGATGGTTCTTCACCAAAGCCGCCTTGCTCACCTTTGGCGGCGCCTATGCCGTGTTGCCCTATGTCTACCAGGGGGCTGTCAGCCACTACGCGTGGCTCACCCCCACGCAAATGATGGACGGACTGGCACTGGGTGAGACCACGCCAGGGCCGCTCATCATGGTGGTGGCCTTTGTGGGATTTTTAGGCGGCTATGGTCAGGCCTTGTTGGGCTCCGAGCATCTGTTTGTGTCGGGTGCCCTGGCGGCAACGCTGGTCACCTGGTTCACCTTCCTGCCATCGTTTGTGTTTATCCTGGCGGGGGGGCCTTTGGTGGAGTCCACGCACCAGACCTTGCGTCTGACAGCGCCACTCACCGCCATCACGGCGGCTGTGGTGGGGGTGATTCTCAACCTGGCCTTGTTTTTCGGTTACCACGTGCTGTGGCCGCAGGGATTTTCCGGCTCGGTGGATTGGGCCAGCGTGGTGATCGCCCTGGCGGCGGCGGTGGCTTTGTTCCGCTACAAGCGCCCGGTGATGCACGTCATCGCGGGGTGTGGACTGGTGGGATTGGCCATCACCCTGTGGCGAGGCTGAGAAAATCCCAAACTTTCATCACCTGTCGCCCATTGAAAATGCGGCGAACAGTGCAGCGCTTTCAGCTGACAGTGTGCAGCAAACCACGCTGCTCGATGAACTCCACCACCGTGGACACACCCTCCAGCGTTTTCAGGTTGGTCATCACCCAGGGCCGAGCTTGAGGGTTGGGGCGCATGCGATCGGTGTCTTGCCTCATCACGTCCAGGTTGGCGCCCACGTGCGGGGCCAGATCGGTCTTGTTGATGATGAACAAATCGCTCTTGGTGATGCCCGGGCCGCCCTTGCGGGGAATTTTTTCGCCCGCTGCCACATCGATGACGTAGAGGGTCAGGTCAGACAGTTCAGGGCTGAAAGTCGCGGCCAGGTTGTCGCCGCCGCTTTCAATGAACACGATGTCCGCGTCGGGAAAACGCTCCAGCATGCGATCAATCGCTTCCAGGTTGATGGAGGCGTCCTCGCGAATCGCGGTGTGCGGGCACCCCCCGGTTTCAACACCCATGATGCGCTCTGGTGGCAAGGCGCCACTGATGGTCAGCAGGCGCTGATCTTCCTTGGTGTAAATGTCGTTGGTGATGGCAATCAGGTCCCACCGAGCGCGCATGTGTTTGCACAGCATTTCCAGCAAGGTGGTCTTGCCTGACCCCACCGGGCCTCCAATGCCCACGCGCAAGGGGGGAAGTTTTTTGGTGCGATGGGGGATGTGGTGCAAAGCGGTCATGATCTGAACAAGCGCGAGTATTGGGTTTCGTGGCGGGCTGACAGGATGGCCAGCATGGGGGAGAAGGCTTGTCGCGTGTCGTCGCTGTGGTGCAGCGCGACTTGCACAGCCTCGGGAATATGCCGGGACAGCGAGGCCAGCATGCGCTGTCCGCTGCTCTGGCCCAGGGGAACCGCCTTCAGGGCGGCCTGGGTCATGTTTTCGGCCCAGCCGAAGGCGTAGGCTTGCAGCGCCTGCTCTGCAGGGGCGTGTGTGCCTGACAGGGCCAACGCGTAGGCGATGGGGTAGGTGGGGGGGAGTTGCGCCAGACACTGCAACTTCTCGGCGGATACCCAGTCCAGGTTGCGCAACCAGTCCAGCAAGGAGCGCCCCATCTGCTCGGTTTGCAAGCGCATTTCGCTGCTCTCGCGGGTGGAGAGCACCCAGGTGTTGAGGTGCTGCAGACGCTCAATATCAAAACGGTTCCAGGCGGACAGGGCTTGCGCCAGTGCGGACATGTCTCCCCGGGCCTGGGTCAGCAGCAACTGGTCCACCAGCCACCGGGTGCAAGTGGCTTCATCGCACACCTGTCCGTGGTCAATGGCGGCCTCCAGGCCCTCCGAGTAGGAGAAGCCCCCCACCGGCAAGGCGGGTGAGGCCAACCACATGAGCTGCAACAACGGATCCATGTCAGTGGGGGTGGCCACAGTCTGCGTCGTCATGGCCGTGGGGGTGGTCATGGGTATGACCGTGTGCATGGTCGTGCGTATGGTCGTGTGCATGCTCGTGAGACGGGCCATGCGAATGCCCATGGGCATGGCCCATCATGGCGTTGTCGCCATACGCACCGCCCTCGGGTTCAAACGGGGCATGTATGTGGGTGACGATCATGTGCATGGCGCGCAACAGCTCAGCCAGCACATGATCGGGCTCGATCTTTAGATGGTCAGGCTGAAGCTCGATCGGCACGTGACGGTTGCCCAGGTGATAGGCGGCGCGCATCACATCGAAGGCACTGCCATGCTCAGGGCACGCCGAGATGTGCAGCACAGCCTGGGGGGCTGCCTCCACCCGGATGAGCGATCCGTCTTCGGCCACCAGCACATCGCCCCCACGAACCACCGAGCCGCGCGGCAAAAAGACGCCCAGCGTTCTCCCCAGGCTGTCCGTGGCGTCAAAGCGGCTTTTTTGGCGCGTGTCCCAGTCCAGCGTGACGGTGGCGGCACGCTGCACCAGCACGCGAGCCAATCCCTTGCCTTGCGGCATGCGCTTCGAACAAATCAGCATCAGAATAAAAAGTAACGTTGGGTCATGGGAAGGCTGGCGGCGGGCTCACAGGTGAGCAGCAGACCATCGGCGCGCACCACGTAGGTCTGGGCATCCACCTCCATGCGTGGGGCGTAGTCATTGTGGACCATGTCGCGTTTGCCCACGGTGCGGATGTTCTTCACCGCAGAGACGGGTTTGGTCAAGCCGTACCGCTCCTGAATACCGGCCTGCAACCCCGCTTGAGACACAAAGGTCAGTGAACAACGACTCAGCGCATTCCCCAGGCTGCCAAACATGGGGCGGTAGTGCACCGGTTGCGGCGTGGGAATAGAGGCGTTGGGGTCGCCCATCGCCGCCAGGGCAATCATGCCACCCTTCAAAATCCACGAGGGCTTGACCCCGAAAAACGCCGGACGCCAGATGACGAGATCCGCCCATTTGCCCACTTCCACGCTGCCCACCTCGTGGCTGATGCCGTGTGCAATGGCCGGGTTGATGGTGTATTTGGCGATGTAGCGCTTGATACGGGCGTTGTCGTGTCGATCGGTGTCGCCGGGCAACTTGCCACGTTGCACTTTCATCTTGTGCGCCGTCTGCCAGGTGCGGATGATCACCTCGCCGACACGGCCCATGGCCTGGCTGTCGCTGCTCATCATGCTGATGGCGCCGAGGTCGTGCAAGATGTCCTCGGCTGCAATGGTCTCCTTGCGGATGCGGCTCTCGGCAAAGGCCAGATCTTCGGCGATGGCCGGGTCGAGGTGGTGACACACCATCAGCATGTCCACATGCTCATCCAGCGTGTTGACGGTGTAGGGGCGTGTCGGGTTGGTGGAGGAGGGCAGCACATTGGCCTCACCCACCACCTTGAGAATGTCGGGGGCATGCCCTCCGCCGGCACCCTCGGTGTGGAAGGTGTGGATGGTGCGCCCCTTGAAGGCGGCGATCGTGTCTTCCACAAAACCGGATTCATTCAGCGTGTCCGTGTGAATCGCCACCTGGGTGTCGGTCTCTTCGGCCACCGACAAGCAGTTGTCGATGGCAGCAGGGGTGGTGCCCCAGTCTTCATGCAATTTGAGCCCGATCGCGCCAGCGCCAATCTGCTCTCGCAAGCCATCGGGCAAGGAGGCATTGCCTTTGCCCAGAAAACCCAGGTTCATGGCGAACCCATCAGCCGCTTGCAGCATGCGCTCCAGATGCCAGGGGCCAGGTGTGCAGGTGGTGGCGAAAGTCCCCGTGGCAGGCCCGGTGCCCCCTCCCAACATGGTGGTCACGCCAGAGCTCAAGGCTTCATCGATCTGCTGGGGTGCAATGAAGTGGATGTGCGTGTCAATGCCGCCCGCCGTGACGATCATGCCTTCGCAACTGATGATTTCAGTGCCAGGCCCGATGATGATGTCCACGCCAGGCTGCGTGTCGGGGTTGCCAGCCTTGCCGATCGCAACAATGCGATGACTTTTCAGGCCGATGTCGGCTTTCACCACGCCCCAGTGGTCGATGATCAGGGCATTGGTGAGCACGGTGTCCACCGCGCCTTGGGCGCGGGTACGCTGGGACTGCGACATGCCGTCGCGGATGGTCTTGCCCCCGCCAAATTTCACTTCCTCCCCGTAGCTGCCGGCTTGCAGGGTGAAGTCACGTTCAACCTCCACCACCAGATCGGTGTCGGCCAGGCGCACCCGGTCTCCCACGGTGGGGCCGTACATTTCTGCGTAGGCGCGTTTGTCAATGGAGGTCATCTCAGAGTGCTCCTTGCGTCAGGCCACGAAAGCCCCAGACGATTCTGTCGCCCGCGTAGTCCACCAAGTCCACCGTGCGTTGCTGGCCTGGCTCGAAGCGCACGGCGGTGCCAGCGGCAATGTTCAAACGCATGCCGCGAGCGGCGGTGCGGTCGAACACCAGCGCGCTGTTGGTTTCTGCAAAGTGGTAATGCGAGCCTACCTGGATGGGACGGTCGCCACCGTTGACCACGACCAGGGTGATGCTGCGTCGGCCGGTGTTGAGGGGGTGCTGACCTGCGTCAATCAGAAATTCGCCGGGAATCATGGGCGACTCACTTTCGATGACCGAAGTACCAGGCCGCTACCCCCACCAGGAGGGCGGCCACAAAACCCAGCACGTCCCAAGCATGCCAATGGGATCCCGAGAGGCCGTGGCCGCCGTGAGCCAACGCCCCAAGATGGGGCGCCGCACCAAGAAGGGGAATCAAGCGAAATAAGGTTTTCATGAAGTGGGCTTACACAATGGGTTGATGAACGGTGACCAGCTTGGTCCCATCGGGAAAGGTGGCTTCCACCTGGATGTCAGGGATCATCTCGGCCACGCCGTCCATGACATCGTCACGGGTGAGCACCGTTCGGCCCTCGCTCATGAGATGTGCCACGGTCTTGCCGTCGCGAGCACCTTCCATCACGGCGGCGCTGATGAGCGCAATCGCCTCCGGGTAGTTGAGCTTCAGGCCACGGGCGCGACGGCGTTCAGCCAGCAACGCCGCGGTGAAGATCAGCAACTTGTCTTTTTCACGAGGGGTGAGTTCCATTTTGGTGCATGAAGGTAATGGGTTGCGCAGGCTCCTGGCGGTTGTGCAAATTGCGTGCCCCTATATAGAGGGCTGGCTCATCCGCCCAGGAGAAACTCGTGCATGAACATTGTGCATGAAGACGGCGAATTGGTTGGCACGGGCTTTGCAAAAAGGATAGCGGGGCGTTTCAGGAACCCTCAAAACCAATTCTTTTCAACTGGAGTGACGACATGATCAACCGACGTGGCAATCTTAAAGCCCTCGCCCTGGCTGCCGCCGTCAGCGCTGGCTCGCTGACCTTTACCCTGCAAGCTCAAGCGGCTGACACCATCAAGGTTGGCGTGTTGCACAGCTTGTCCGGCACCATGGCCATTTCTGAAACCGTTCTCAAGGATACGGTGCTGATGGCGATTGACGAAATCAACGCCAAGGGCGGTGTGCTGGGCAAGAAGCTCGAGCCTGTGGTGGTCGACCCCGCCTCCAACTGGCCTTTGTTTGCTGAGAAGACCAAGCAGCTGCTGACACAAGACAAGGTCTCCGTCATTTTCGGTTGCTGGACCTCGGTGTCACGCAAGTCGGTGCTGCCGGTGGTGGAAGAGCTCAACGGTCTGCTGTTCTACCCGGTGCAGTACGAAGGTGAAGAACTGTCCAAGAACGTGTTCTACACCGGTGCCGCCCCCAACCAGCAGGCCATTCCTGCGGTCGATTATTTGATGAGCAAGGACGGCGGCGCTGCCAAACGTTGGGTCCTGCTGGGCACGGACTATGTGTATCCGCGAACCACCAACAAGATCCTGCGTGCCTATCTCAAGAGCAAGGGCGTGAAAGACAGCGACATTGATGAGAAGTACACCCCCTTTGGTCACTCCGATTACCAGACCATCGTGGCTGACATCAAGAAATTCTCCGCCGGTGGCAAGACCGCCGTGGTGTCCACCATCAACGGCGATTCCAACGTCCCCTTCTACAAAGAACTGGGCAACGCCGGGTTGAAAGCCAAGGATGTGCCCGTGGTGGCCTTCTCGGTGGGTGAGGAAGAGCTGCGTGGTGTGGACACCAAGCCGCTGGTGGGTCACCTGGCCGCCTGGAACTACTTCATGAGCATCAAGAACCCGGCCAACGACGAGTTCGTCAAGAAGTGGGGCGCTTATGCCAAGGCCAAGAACATCGCTGGCCACAAGGACAAGCCGCTTACCAACGACCCGATGGAAGCCACCTACATCGGCATCAACATGTGGAAGCAAGCCGTTGAAAAAGCCAAGTCCACCGATGTCGACAAAGTGATTGCCGCCATGGCCGGTCAAACCTTCAAGGCACCGAGTGGCATCACGTCCAAGATGGACGAAAAGAACCACCACTTGCACAAGTCGGTGTTCATCGGCGAAATCAAAGCCGACGGCCAGTTCAATGTGGTCTGGAAGACGCCGGGTCCTGTGAAGGCCAAGCCTTGGAGCCCGTTCATCGCGGGCAACGAGAGCAAGCCTGACGAGCCTGCCAAGAAGTAAGCGGCCTCTGCGGTCCTTCACGAGGGGGAAGGGCGTGAGTCCTTCCCTCTTGATCATTTCAGGGTGAAACCCCCTGGTGCCACATGAACACAATGAAACATTGGATACGCGCGCTGTTGCTGCTCGCGGGCTGTTGCGGGATGTTTTTCGCCCATGCCTTGACGCCTCAGTTGGCCATGGAGATGGCGGTGGGTGAGAGCGACAGCCGGATTCAGGCCATTGGCAAAGCCCTGGAGACTCCCGACGCCAGCACCGCCGCCCTGCTGCAAGCCATGGCCAATGAATCGGTCAAGGTGTTTGCCGACGCGGTGTGGGTGGTCGATCACGCGCAGGCTCGACATGCCACCACAGGCGAGATTCGTCCTTTGCCCGAGGATGCCCAGGACATCATGCTCAACAACCGCATGCGGGCAGAAATCGATGCGGCCCTGGCGGCGCTCAAACTCTTCAGTCCCGACGCCCGGCAGCGGATCATGGCAGCACAGGCCATGCTGAAAGAGCCCGATGTCACACGCAAGCCGATGCTGGAAAAAGCCCTTGCCAGTGAGACCCAGGCCGAGGTGCAGGACTGGTTGACCTCCGCCTTGGCGGCGGTGAACCTGTCTGACCCGGTGGCGACCACGCGCATCGCTGCGGTGAAGGTCTTGGCGCAACGTGCGCGGCCCGATGTGCTGTTGTTGCTCAACCAGCAACTCACGGCCGAGCAAGATCCGGCGGTACAAACCGTGCTCAAGTCGGCTATACGACACGTGCAGGACGGCTTGAAGTGGGGTGAGCGGCTGGGCATTCTTTTCACCGGTGTGAGCCTCGGCTCGATCCTGATGCTGGTGGCCTTGGGGCTCGCCATCACCTACGGGCTGATGGGCGTGATCAACATGGCGCACGGCGA
>JACCDK012184662.1_pt1 | contig 20720 bp, 14 predicted proteins | sample 7445871 | NCBI WGS metagenome assembly JACCDK01 (sample SAMN15323436, study PRJNA562643) | freshwater metagenome | isolation source: river surface water | place: USA:Blue River Watershed | collected 2017-08-15
AGGGTAGTCTTTTTATCAGCGCTTTGGTTATATATATCAGATAATCATACTACTAGCTGATTTGCATGTGCCAAAAAGGCTTTTGGCACGTTTGGGCTTTCCCAAACGTAGTGCAAACCAGCCAGGGGCGGGCTAAAGCCCACAGGCCCGCCCCTTTTATCGTAGCATTATTATCCACTCTACAGAAGCGACGATTCCATCTAAGAGCAGTTATCTAAAAAGTCTAATCTCTATTTGGCTACTTTTTTCATGCGTAAGCCCTGGGTGAAGATAGGTTCGGAATTTTTTAAATAGGTATGTGGAAAAAATGTTGACAGAGTCTTGTGTTTGGTATAGTGTCATCCTAATGAGTTTTTAATTTTTTTAGAAGGTGGCTTTTGGCCGCCTTTTTTGTTAATAGAGTGACAAATTATTTTATGGTAATATTATGATGCAGCATATTGGTGGTAATGAAATTTTATTGATAGCGGAATCTGTTGCTAGGGAAAAAGGAATTTCAAAAGAAAGTGTGATTATGGCTCTTGAAGATGCATTGAAGGTTGCCGCACGTCGTAAATATGGATATGAGAGTACAATTGCTGCATATATTGATCGCAAGAATGGTGATATATCGATTTTTAGAGAGATGCTGGTTGTTGAGGATGGATTTGATGAAGAAGCAGCATCTGGTGACGATGCTGTGGATGAGGGTGCGCCATACATTACACCAATTGAGATTAGTAAAGCCAGAGATTTATATAAAAAAGATGCTGTTTTGGGTGAGGTTTTAAAGGATCCATTGCCAGCGCTAGATTTGGGCAGGGTTGCGGCGCAATCTGCTAAGCAAGTTATTGCGCAAAAAATCAAGGATGTGGAGCGTGAAAGGAATTTTCAGGAGTTTAAGGATAGGGTTGGCCGGATCGTACATGCTGTTGTGGATCAGGTTGAAAGGGATTGCGTGAGAGTGAAGATTGGCACAACTGAAGCTGTGTTATTTAATGCTGATATCTCAGTAGCTGAAAGAAAGAGGTTGAAGCAGGGTGATAGAATTAGAGCTTTGGTGTATGAGGTGTCAAAAGAGATAAGGGGGGGGCAAATTAGGCTTTCTAGGGCGCATGAAGAATTTGTTGTGGAGTTGTTTAGGCAGGAAGTGCCAGAGATTTATGATGGCATTGTAAGTGTTAAGATGATTGCTAGGGATCCTGGGTTTAGAACTAAGATGGCTGTTTTTAGTCCAGATTTTGGAATTGATGCAGTTGGTTCTTGCGTTGGTATTAGGGGTGCTAGGGTGCAAGCTGTGATTAATGAGTTGGGCGGTGAAAAAATAGATATTTTGCCATGGTCTGAGGATTTGGGTTCTGTGGTGATGAGCGCACTATCACCTGCTGAAGTCAGTAAGGTTATTATAGATCAAAGACGCAAGCGTGTTGAGGTTGTTGTGCCTGAAGAGCAACTTAATATTGCAATTGGTAAGAGGGGGCAAAATGTAAGATTGGCTTCAAAGCTAGTGGGTTGGGATATTGATGTTTTAAGTGAAGATGCCGAGTCTAAGAGAAGGGCTGAAGATTTTGCAAATGCAACAAACCATTTGATGTTAGCACTTGATGTTGAAGAGATTCTTGCTCAGCTTCTGGCTTCTGAAGGGTATACTGATGTTTCCGATATTGCATCTTCAAATATTGAATCTATTGCGGCGATTGAAGGGTTGGATGTTGATATTGCTCAGGAGTTAATGGCGAGAGCTCAGGAGTATTTGTCTGAAAGATCGCAGCAAGATTTAGATGATAGTCCCGCAGATGAAGTTGTCACTGAGCAGAAAAAACAGAGCAAAAAACTGATGATAGATAAAAGGATAATGTCTGTAACTGGGATGAATAAAAATCTTGCTATTGCGTTGGCTAAGTCTGGGATTATTTCTTTACGTGCTTTTGCAGATCTTTCTTCTGATGAGTTAGAAGAATTGTTATCTGAAGACTTGAAAACAAATATGAAACGTGATATGCTTGATGCCATGATTATGGAAGCGCGCGATAAAGTGTATTTTTCCAGGGAAAAAAGCTAATATTTTGATTATGCTATATACTATCTTTTTATATAATCATATGTTTTAATTTTTATTGAAAGGGTATAAATAAGTGTCGGAGCAAAAAAAGACATTAACGTTGGATAAAAAAAGATTGGGAGGGACTTTGTCTATCGCATCTTCTGGCGTGAAAAAAAACGTATTGAGTGATAATAAGGTGGTGGTAGTAAAGAATGCCCCTAATAAGCCTTCTGTAAGAGGTGGGAGTAAAGTTAATGCTGCTCCTGATGCATCTTCTGGTTTAACCGATGATGAGAGAAACAAGAGAATTGCAGCTGTGAGGATGGCAGAGATTCAAAGACGTAAGCAGGAAGAAGAAAGGCGACGTTTTGCCCAGCAAGAGGAAGAAAGAAAGAGGGAGGAGCAAGCTGCTGCTGCTTCAGTTGATATTCCAAGCCTTGATGAGCCTAAAGAGGATGTGAAGAATAGTAAGCCACAAGTTTCTTCATCTACTGTAAATTTAGATGATTTGTTGCGTAGGGATAAGATTAAAAATTTAAATCTACTTTTTCCATCTCCTAAAAAGAATGTGGAATCAAGCAATGTTACGCAACAAGCTGTAGTTGATAGTGGCGCCAATAATGTGGTCTCTTTGTCTCACGATGTGCAAAAGCCTGCTATCAATACTAAAAATAAGAAGGTTGTTGAATTTGAAGATGATAGATCTGCTGTCAAAAAAGATGCGATGGACAAGCGTTCATTGAAAAAAATATCTGTCAACCAATTAAGTGTAATGTTGGATGAAGATGGTGGGGGTACTAGGAGGAGAAGTTTAGCTTCGATTAATAGAGCGAAATCTAAGCACTTTAGAAAAAATATTCAAACTAATGTTGAAAAGATTGCTCGTGATGTATTAGTGCCTGATTGTATTACTGTTGGAGAGCTTGCAAATCGTATGGCTGAGAAGGCGGCAGATGTAATCAAAAGGCTGATGAATCTAGGTATGATGGCAACTATTAACCAGGTTATTGATTCTGATACTGCTGAGTTGTTGGTTAGTGAGTTTGGGCATAGGCTAAAGCGTGTAACGGAAGCAGAGATTGAAGCTGAATTGATGCAAAGATCTGTAGATTCTCCACAAAATCTAATGCCTAGGGCTCCAGTTGTCACTATTATGGGGCATGTGGATCATGGTAAGACATCTTTGCTTGATGCTCTTCGTAATACGGATGTTGCAGCAGGAGAAGCTGGTGGGATTACGCAGCATATAGGTGCATATCAAGTTTCTTTGTCTAATTCAAAAGTGATATCGTTTTTGGATACTCCGGGGCATGAGGCTTTTACAGCTATGCGTATGAGGGGGGCAAAAGTTACAGATATTGTTGTGCTTGTTGTTGCTGCAGATGATGGTATTATGCAGCAAACTGTTGAAGCTATAAGTCATGCTAAAGCTGCTGGGGTTAGCATTATTGTGGCTATTAACAAAATAGATAAGCCTGATGCAAATCCTGAGCGTGTGAAGATGGAGTTGTTGCAGCATAATATTATCCCTGAGTCTATGGGTGGGGATGTTATTATTGTTGAGGTGTCGGCCAAGCAAAAGATAGGGCTTGAGAAGTTAGAGGAGATGATATTGCTTCAAGCAGATATGCTAGAGCTAATGGCTAATCCAAACAGATCTGCAGAAGGAGCTGTGATAGAGGCGAGGGTTGATAAAGGAAAGGGTGTGATTGCTACGTTTTTAGTGCAGAACGGTACTTTGAAGTCTGGTGATATTGTTGTGGCTGGTTTGACATGGGGTAAAGTTAGGGCGTTGATTAATGACAAGGGGAGGGTTATTGAAGAGGCTAACCCATCTATGCCGGTTGAAGTATGGGGTCTTGAATCGGCGCCTGTTGCAGGGGATGAATTTTTGGTTGTCCCTAATGAAAAGACAGCTAGGGATATTGTGTCTTTAAGGCAAGAGAGGGATAAGAAATTAAAATTTGCAGCAAATAAGCCAAAATCTTTGGATATGATGCTGAAAAAAGCGTTGGATAAAGGGATTAAAGAATTGCCTGTTGTCATCAAGTGCGATGTTCAAGGATCTGTTGAGGCTGTTTCTGGCAGTTTACATAAGCTTGCTACGGATGAGATATCAGTTAGGGTGTTGCATCAAGCTGTAGGTGGTATTACTGAGTCTGATGTCACTCTTGCAACGGCATCTGATGCCATTATTTTAGGGTTTAATGTCAGGGCTAATGCACAGGCAAGGGAGATGGCTCGTATTAATGGTGTGGAGGTCAAGTACTATTCTGTTATTTACAATCTTGTTGATGATATCAAAGCTGCAATGGGTGGTATGCTATCGCCTTTAAGGAAGGAGAGTGTTATTGGTTATGTTGAAATAAGGGATGTGTTTGATCTGAGTAAGTCTGGTAAAGTGGCAGGTTGTTATGTGACAGAGGGTGTTATTAAGCGCGCTGCAAATGCTAGAATTATAAGGGATAATATAGTGATATATGATGGTAAATTGAAGGCGTTAAGAAGGTTTAAAGATGATGTCAAGGAGGTGACTGTAAATTTTGAGTGTGGGCTGTCTTTTGAGAATTATGAAGATATTAAAGTGGGTGATCGTATAGAGGTGTATGAAGTCACTGAGCAAGCTAGAGTGTTGTGATATGGTTTATAGATATACAAAACCCCCATCTCAAAGGCAATTGATGGTTTCTTCTGCTATTAAGCATGAGTTATCTGCTGTGATAATGCGTCTTTCATTGATAGAATTATATGATTTAAGGGTTGTGGTAACTGAGGTGAGGGTGAGTGCGGATTTAAAGCTAGCGACAGTTTTTGTTTTAGTTGTGCCTGAGAATAATAATCAGGTGATTCTTGATTATTTAAAAAAAGAGCTGCATTTTATCAAAAAAGAGCTTGCTTCTGTTTTAAAATTGCGTTCCTTGCCAGTTTTGCGATTTGTTGAAGATAAAGCATCTAAGCAGGCATCAGAAGTGCATTCATTGTTAAAGATGGATGTTTTATAGCAAATAAATTATCTAAGGTGATGATATGGGGTTTTTTGTAGGGGAGCATTATTTAGACCCAGCAGTTGTACTTGCTCCGATGTCAGGTGTGACTGACAAGCCATTTAGGAAGGTGGTAAGAAAGTTTGGTTCACCATTGCTTGTAACTGAGATGGTGGTGAGTAATTCGATGTTGCTGCAGACAAGGCAATCTTTAGCCAGGTGTTCATTTGATCATGAGGGTGGTCTTACATCTGTGCAACTGGCTGGATGTGATGCTTTAAGCATTGCGGAGGCTGCTAAGATGAATGAGGATATGGGCGCTAAGATTATCGACATTAATTTTGGATGTCCTGCTAAAAAAATTGTCAATAGTTATTCTGGTTCTCATTTAATGCGAGATGAAGCTAAGGCAATAGAGATTATGGAGAAGACTGTAAATGCTGTTTCTATTCCTGTAACTGTTAAGATGAGGATGGGATGGGATAGTGATAGCTTAAATGCAGCTGTTCTTGCAAAAGCAGCAGAGGATGTTGGTATTCAGATGGTGACAATACATTGTAGGACTAGGTGTCAATTTTATAGTGGGAATGCGGATTGGTCTTTTGTAAAGGGGGTGAAAGAATTGGTGAAGATACCAATTATTGTAAATGGTGATATCAAAAGTATTGAAGATGCTAAAGCCGCATTACAATATTCAAATGCTGATGGTGTGATGATAGGTAGAGGTGCGTATGGTAGGCCATGGATTATTAATCAAGTATCTAGATATTTAAAAGATGGTGTGGTATTAGATGATCCAAGTGATTATGTAAAATATCAAACTATATGTGAGCATTTTGAAGATATGTTGTCATATTATGGTGTAAAAGTTGGTGTTATGATGGCGCGTAAGCATATTGGATGGTATAGCTCAGGCATGCATAGTTCTGGGGAATTTAGAGCTAAAGTGAATAAATCGGAAGATCCTGGAGAAATTCTGGCAATTATCAAGAGTTTTTATGGAAATTAGGCTTTTATTGATATTTTTGATATCATTATCACTAGATCGTATTACTAAATATTGTGTAGTGATAAATTTGAATTTATATGAATCAATTGAAATTACACAATATCTAAACATTGTATATTATCTAAACACAGGCATAAGTTTTGGTATATTATCTGGGGTAAGGTATGCAAACGAGATTTTGCTATGTTGCAATAGCATCGTAATATTATGTTTATTGGTTTGGGGGTGGAGGCAAACTGGAGGCATTTTGAAAGCTGCTTTAGCTTTAATTGCATCAGGTGGTGTGGGAAATGTGGTAGATAGGCTATTATATGGTGGGGTTGTGGATTTTATAGATTTGCATTATCAGATGTTGCATTATCCAGCATTTAATGTAGCAGATAGTGCAATTTGCATTGGAGCTTTTATGTTATTATTATTGTGTGGGTTTTATGAAGAAAAGCTTTGATCTTGTATCTAGTTATAAGCCATCAGGAGATCAGCCTCATGCAATAGAGGCGCTTGTAAAGGGGCTATATGATGGCAAGAGGGACCAGGTGCTTTTAGGTGCTACAGGTACAGGTAAAACGTTTACGATGGCCAATATCATTGCCAGGACTCAAAGGCCAGCTTTAATTATGGCACATAATAAGACTTTGGCTGCTCAGCTTTATGGCGAAATGAAAAGTTTTTTCCCAAATAACGCTGTAGAATATTTTGTTTCATATTATGACTATTATCAGCCAGAAGCATACATCCCAAGAACAGATGTTTTTATTGAAAAGGATTCGCAAATCAATGAGCAAATAGATTTAATGAGGCACTCTGCAACTAGAGCGCTGCTTGAAAGAGAGGATGTGATTGTTGTAGCTTCAGTCTCTTGTATTTATGGATTGGGGTCGCCTGAGTGGTATATGAAGATGACATTTGCTCTTTCTGTGGGGCAAAAAATAGTGCGTAATGATTTGCTGGAGCAGTTAATAAACTTGCAGTATAAGCGTAATGATATTGACTTTAGCAGGGGTGCTTTTAGGGTGAGGGGCGATGTTGTTGATATTTTCCCATCCCATTATCAGGATAGAGCTTGGAGAATTGTGTTTTTTGGTGCAGATATTGAAGAAATCGTTGAATTTGATCCGCTTACTGGTGAAAAAATATTAAAACTCGACAGTATCCAAGTTTTTGCTAATACACATTATATTACGCCAAGACCAACGCTTGAGCAAGCAATGCATTTGATAAAGCAGGAAGCAAAACAGAGGGTGAAGTTTTTTGAAGAGCAAGGTCGGTTTGTTGAAGCTCAAAGAATTAGTCAAAGGACTCAGTTTGATTTAGAGATGATGATGGAGTCAGGGAGTTGCAAGGGGATAGAAAATTATTCCAGGTATTTATCTGGTAAAGATGAAGGGCAGCCTCCGCCTACTCTTTTTGAATATCTCAAAAAAGATGCGTTATTATTTATGGATGAAAGTCATGTTAGTGTGCCTCAAGTAGCAGGTATGTATAATGGGGATAGGGCCAGGAAGACGACTCTTGTAGAGTATGGTTTTAGGTTGCCATCCGCTTTGGATAATAGGCCACTTAAGTTTGAAGAATGGGATATGATGAGATCTCAGACTATTTTTGTCTCAGCAACGCCTGGAAAGATAGAGCTTGGGCTTAGTAATGGTTTGTATGTGGAGCAAATAATAAGACCAACTGGATTGCTTGATCCTATATGCATTATAAGAAGTGCATCTTTGCAGGTTGATGATTTGATTAAGGAGTCAAATTTAGCCATTGCTTCTGGAGATAAGGTGTTAGTTACCACGCTTACAAAAAAGATGGCTGAGGATTTGTCTCAGTATATGACGGAGGTTGGTATTAAGGCTGTATATTTGCATTCTGATGTGAAGACATTGGAGAGAATTGAAATTATATCGCAGCTAAGAAGCGGTGTGTTTGACGTGTTAATAGGTGTCAATTTGCTCAGAGAGGGTTTAGATATACCAGAATGCGCGTTAGTTGCAATTTTGGATGCAGATAAAGAGGGTTTTTTGCGCTCTAAAACATCTTTGATACAAACTATTGGTAGGGCTGCTCGTAATGTCAATGGTAGGGTGTTGTTATATGCTGATAAAATGACTGATTCATTAAAATATGCGTTGGAAGAAACAAAAAGGCGAAGGGAAGTCCAGATGCATTATAATGCAAAAAATGGTATCACTCCTCAGTCTATATTAAAAGATTGTGCTAAGATCATTAATATGAAAGAGGAGCAACAGGAGCATATTTTAGTGGAAAATGTAGATAAAACAATAAAAGAGCTGAGAAAGAAGATGTTGCAGCATGCTAATAAGCAAGAATTTGAAGAAGCTGCAAAAATCAGGGATATGTTGTCTAGATTGGCTTTGAAGGTTGAGGGTTGAGAGCAAATGGATGTGACTGTGTTTTTGATATTAATTGGTGTAATGTTTGCTATAGTTGTGTTAATATGTCTTCTGTGGGCTATTAAAAGCGGCCAGTATGATGATTTAGAAGGTGCAGCGAGTATTGTGTTATATGATGAGGATAAAAATGAAAAATAGGCCAAGTATAGGTGTGACGCTAGATTATTGCACAAATGATGCATATGCATTAAAGCCGTGGTATGCAATTAGGGCTGATTATATTGAGGGATTATATGCATTTGGTGCAAATGTAGTATTGCTCCATTACAGCTATGGGTGTGTGGATGAGTTATTATCTGGGTTAGATGGTCTTGTGATAAGCGGAGGTGATTTTGATATTGATCCAAGTTTATATAACGAGGATATCAAGCATCATAGTGTGAAGGTGAATGATGTGCGTTCTAGATTTGAGGCTAGTTTATTGAAAAGTGCGCTTAATTCAAGCAAAATGCCAATACTTGGTATATGTGGTGGGCAGCAGCTTATTAATGTGCTTTTGGGCGGGAGTTTAATTCAGGATATACAAGATAGTGTGCCAAATTGTATCCAGCATCAGCAGGGGGCGCCTAAATATGAGCCAACGCATGATGTTATGGTAAAAAACGATTCCATGCTTTTTGATATATTGTCAACGGATAGAATCATGGTTAACACAACGCACCATCAGGCTGTAAAAGATTTGGGCATTGGGCTTAAGGTTTCTGCAGTTGCTTCAGATGGTGTGATAGAGGCTATTGAAGGGGGGGATAGGTCTAGATATATCATGGGTGTTCAGTGGCATCCAGAATATTGCCATACTCAATGGGATAGAATGATAATGGGGGATTTTGTTTTAAGGTGTAGATCATGAGAATTGCTAAATACCTTGCTGCGTGCGGGGTTGCATCTAGGCGTCAATCTGAAAAGTTAATATTAGATGGAATGGTTAGTATTGATGGTAAAGTTATAACGAATCTTGCGACAATTGTGCAAAATGAGCAGATTGTGAGATATAACAACGAAATAGTAAGGCCTTTTGATAAAAGGCAGGTGTGGCTTTTTCATAAGCCTAAAGGTGTGCTAACTACAAGATCTGATCCAATGGGTAGAAAGACTATATATGATGTGTTGCCGGAGAATCTAAGAAATTTCATCTCAATTGGTAGGTTGGATTTTAATACAGAAGGTCTATTGTTGCTTACAAATGATGGGGAGTTTTCTAGGTATATGGAATTGCCTTCATCTAAAATTCCAAGAACTTATAAAGTCAGATTTAATGGTGTGATGACTGACGATATGGTGGCGGAAATTTCAAATGGTGTAACAGTAAACTTCTTCGGGCACTCTACTTCTGCTGCAACCTGCAGCATGTTACTACCAGAAGCGAGTTTCGAAAGAAGTCTAGTGAATAATTCTGATGGGTATTCTAGCATGAAATATAAGGAGTGTAATGTAGTGTTGTACCCAGTAAAGGATGGCAAAAATCAATGGGCTGAAATAACATTGTTTGAAGGGAAAAATCGTGAGATTAGAAATATTTTTGAGCATTTTGGTATGAAAGTTAATCGTTTGATTCGGATAAAATTTGGCGATTTCGCATTAAATGATCTTCCTGTATGTGGTGTAAAAAAGTTGTTATAGCCATTTTATAAAGGTTTGGCTATATATCAGATACAATCCTTGAAACGGTCTCATAAATATTAAATTACTCACACAATAGAGTCAATAACAGTTGAACAATATCTTGAATGCTGCTATTGTTGAAATCGTTTGAAAATTTAGTGCAATAGTTTGATGCAAGAATATATAGAAGTAAGAGGCGCCAGCCAAAATAATTTGAAGAAAGTTAATATCAAGGTGCCAAAACACCAGCTTGTGGTTTTTACTGGTGTTTCAGGGAGTGGGAAATCATCTTTGGCCTTTGATACGATATATGTTGAGGGTCAAAGAAGGTATGTTGAAAGTCTTTCTGCTTATGCAAGGCAATTTTTAGAGATGCAAGAAAAGCCAGATGTAGAGTTTATATCTGGACTTTCCCCTGCAATTGCAATAGATCAAAAGACAACTTCTCGTAATCCTCGTTCTACGGTTTCTACTGCAACTGAGATATATGATTATCTAAGACTCCTTTTTGCAAGAATAGGTGTCCCATATTCTGAGGCTACAGGGAAGCCTATAGAAAAACAAACAGCATCTCAAATTATTGAGATAATCAAAGGTTTGCCGGTTTTTTCTAAAATCTTGATATTATCTCCAGTAGTGCGAGGACAAAAAGGAGAGCATAGAAGGGAGTTTATGAATCTGCAAAGGCAAGGATATCAGAGGGTAAAAATAGATGGTATTGTGTATCAAATAGATGACCTGCCAGTTTTAGACAAAAACCTTAAGCATACTATCGAAGTAGTTGTTGATAGGCTGGAGATAGAGGAAGAGATGGATAACCGCCTTGCAGATAGTGTGGAGACATCTCTTAAGATGTCTGGTGGGCTTCTGAATGTTGAAATAGTATCATTACCAGAAGACTATAGCGGTATAGATTTTGTTGTAGGGCAAGCAATAGGTTTTTCTGAAAAATTTGCATGTCCTATTACTGGTTTTACACTATCTGAAATAGAGCCTAGAATCTTTTCATTTAATAGCCCATATGGTGCGTGTCCTGAGTGTGATGGCCTTGGAACAGAGATATTTTTTGATCCAATTTTAGTGATTCCAGATGCTAAGCTTAGCTTAAAAGAAGGGGCTATAGCGCCGTGGTATAAGAGTGATAGTAAGTATAGTGTTGTTCATAATAGGATGTATACACAAACACTAGAAGGTCTTGCAAAACACTATAATTTTAGCCTGTTAAAGCCATTTAATGAGCTGTCAGAAGATGTGAAAAATATTATATTATTTGGTTCCAATGGTCAGGATATAGTGTTTAAATTTGATGATGGATTTAGAACAAATACTGTGAAAAAACCCTTTGATGGTGTGATACCTTCGTTAATTGAAAGGGTGAAGAAGACTGAAAGTGATTATATAAGAGAAGAGATGTCAAAATATCAAAGTTATAAAGCCTGTAGTAGCTGTGATGGAATGAGGTTAAAAAAGGAATCGCTTTGTGTCAAAATTGCTGGAATGAACATAGGTCAGGTTTGTAGGCTTACTATTACTGATGCAATTGAGTGGGTGGAATCATTAAAAGAGGTGCTGTCTCCAAAGCATTGGAAAATTGGGGAGAGGGTGCTGAAAGAGATTAAAAGAAGGCTGGGGTTTTTAAATGATGTGGGGCTTGAATATTTAACGTTAAACAGGCAGGCCAATACATTATCTGGTGGGGAAAGCCAAAGAATAAGGCTTGCTTCGCAGATAGGGTCTGGTTTGTCTGGGGTGTTATATGTTTTAGATGAGCCATCTATAGGGTTGCATCAGTGCGATAATGATAGGCTTTTAAATACACTAAGGAATTTGAGAGATCTAGGTAATACAGTTATTGTTGTAGAGCATGACGAGGATACCATGAGAGCCTCAGATTATATCATTGACGTTGGTCCTGGGGCTGGTATACATGGTGGTGAGATAATATCGCATGGTAAGCCAGAAGATGTTGCAAACGATGAGCGCAGCATCACTGGTCAATATTTATCTGGCAAGCAATATATACCTATACCATCTGTAAGAAGGCAGGGTTTGAGAAACAAATTTATAGATATTAAGGGTGCAAAAGCCAATAATTTGAAGGATATAGATGTAAAAATACCACTTGGTACTTTTACTGCAATTACAGGTGTGTCTGGTAGTGGTAAGTCTAGTTTGACAATACAAACACTATATAAAGCTGCAGTAAGAAAGTTGCATGGTGCAAAAGCTATGCATGGCCAGTGCACTAGTATTAGTGGGTTTGAATTTGTGGATAAGGTGATAGAAATCGACCAATCACCAATTGGTAGGACGCCAAGGTCAAATCCAGCAACTTATACTGGTGCATTTACGCCAATTAGAGATTGGTTTACTTCTTTAAGTGAATCTAAGGTGCGTGGTTATAAGGCTGGAAGATTTTCATTTAATGTAAAAGGTGGTAGGTGCGAGGTTTGTGAAGGTGACGGTGTGATTAAAATCGAGATGCATTTTTTACCAGATGTTTATGTTAAATGTGACGAATGTAATGGTAAAAGATATAATAAGGAAACTTTGGAGGTTAAATATAAAGGTTGCTCCATAGCAGATGTTTTGGATATGACTGTTGATGATGCAGAATTGTTTTTTAATTCAGTTCCATTGATACATGAAAAGCTCAAGGCATTGCAAGAAGTAGGGCTTGGATATATGAAGGTTGGGCAGCCAGCAACAACATTATCAGGTGGAGAGGCTCAAAGGGTGAAGTTAGCAAAAGAGCTTTCAAGAAGGTCAACTGGTAGAACTTTGTATATTTTAGATGAGCCAACAACTGGACTGCACACGCATGATATTAAAAAGCTGCTTGAAGTTTTACATAAGCTTGTGGATTCTGGAAATACTGTCATTGTGATAGAGCATAATCTTGATGTTATCAAGACATCTGACTATGTTATAGACATAGGGCCATATGGTGGTATTAAAGGTGGGAATTTAGTTGCATCAGGGACGCCGGAAGATGTATCAAATGCAAAAGGTAGTATTACTGGAATGTATTTAAAAAGATATTTAATACCAGAGCATGTAGTAAATAAAGAATAATGCACTATTTTTCAAATGAATTGTTTGAGATTTTTGATTTAATAGCAAATTATGGCGGGCAGTCTAGATTAGTTGGTGGATGTGTTAGAGATATTCTGATTGGTAAAAGGCCAAAGGACATAGATATAGCAACGACTTTGCTCTCAGGTGATGTGATGAAAGCATTAAGTGTGAAATTTCAATGTATACCACTTGCCATTAAATATGGCACAATTATTGCAAGAAGAGGGGTGTTTTATGCTGAAATTACCACTTTAAGACATGATATTGCATCATATGGCAGGGCAGCTGATGTGGTGTTTACAAATGATTGGATGGAGGATGCAAAAAGAAGAGATTTTACATTTAATGCAATATATATGGATTTAAATGGTGTAATTGATGATTTTTTTAATGGAATTAATGATTTGAAATCAAGAGCTGTAAGATTTATAGGTGATCCGAGAGAGAGGATACAAGAAGATTATCTCAGAATATTGAGATATTTTAGATTTATTGCATATTTTGGTGATGATAATCGTGATAATGCTGCAATAAATGCTATTAACGCTTTATCTTCTGGATTGAGCGTCATTTCTAAAGAAAGAATAAATAAAGAGTTAATGCTTATATTATCAGCGCCTTTTTCACGGAATGCGATAATAATGATGGCGGAATGCAAGATATTAAATTATATTTTTCATACTAATATTTATCTCACTATTAGCAAAAATTTTGGATATATACAGGATCCAATATTAAATTTTGCAGCATTATGCTATAGTTTAAATTTCTCATATGATGCAGTGTTGAAAATTTGTGATGAGTTGAAATTTTCGAAGCAAAAAAAACAAATTGTTTTACGGCTTTATTTTCATTTATATCCGTATGATATTTCTGATAATGCATTGCACATAATATATTTGACATATGGAATAGATTTTTTTATTATTCTGATGAAATTGTATAAAATATTAGATTTATATGAATTTAATATTGATAAATTTCATTTTATTGCTGATATGCCGATAAGTAACAAAGAGATATCAATGATATGTATTCAGAAAAAAAACATACCAATAATAAAAAGAGAGCTGATCAAAATATGGGTTAATAGCGATGGGATGCTATCAAAAAATGATATGATACAGTTAATTGAGCATTTCCAAATGTCTGATCTATACTGACTGTCAGATTAAATATCAATTATAGTCCTATTGCACTAGTCTTTTTAGCGCAGTATGATATTTTAGAGCACTTCTCTAGTAAAGGAGGTGATATTGTCTTTTCAGGAGTTAATTCTATCATATTTTCCGATTTCAGCTCCATCTTAAGAATATTATTGAAAGCATCCAGTGATGGATTTGTCTTATCCTTATCATTAGTAGGATTTGAACCCGTACATCCTGCTGTAGACAAAATGTTATAAATCACATCTAAATCATCGATTAATAGTAATTTCTCAGCAAACTGTTGTGATGTTAATTGATTTTGAGATTGGTGGGTAAGAAAATTGAAATTTTCAATTTTTTTTGTATTATCTTGTACAGATTGCCGCTGCTCTTGTGTAAGATGTCTGATTTGACACGCGTTTTCTTTATAATATTGTTTCAGCCTCTTTATAGCATCTTTTGTCTCTTTTGGTTCGGTGATTGATTTCGTAACGCATTCTTTATATTTTTCAAATAATTGCCACATTAAATTTACAGCTATCTCCTCATTTTCCATTTCTTGTGTGATAACATCATAATTATTAGGTGTATACATCGCAGTATCCTCTGGATTCTTACTGAACACGCTAAATGTAAAAGTGCTGAGAGTATTGCTTAGGCGAGAGACAAAGGATATTTTCTTTTTATATGGTTTTACTATCTCAATTTTTTCCTCAGTATTATTCTGCTCACTTACCTTCTGCTCTCTCTCCTTCTGTTCCTGAGTTTTGATTTGCTGATCCTTAGGCTTTGATATGGTCCTATCTCTGCTGAGAGTAGTCGATGTGGTAGAATGTCTCGGCCTTACAAGTGTCTTCTCTCTGTCTAAATCAGCATCACTATTACTTTCTCTATCTTTCTCTTTTTGGCTATCAGAACTCTTCCTCACCAGTGTATTCTTCGTCTCTAGAGTATTACTGAGATTATAATAATCCTGCCTTTTGCCAGTTAAACGCAATAATGCTTTTTTTTCTGCAATATTCCATGTTTTGTTCAATATTTCTTGTATATTTACATTGTTCCTATCACTTCTGTGTTTGTTATCATAATATTCATAATAAAAATCTTCAGAATTCTCAAATTCTTCTTTTCTCTCTTGATGTTGCCATAGTGCCTCTAAACCATTAGCAAGTGCAAATTTTACGCATAATTTTTGCTGCCAAGCCGGTCTCTCGGTGGCATCCAATGTGTCGTTGACTTGTATTTTGTTGTATAGAGCGGGAAGATTCGTCTTATCAAGATTATTTATACTATTTAATACATTCTTCGTACTATTATCTAAAGATGATACATCATCTGTTATCTCAACATATGAGGCGTGGGTATCAGGCACCACTTGATAACTTTTGATTTTTATTGCCTTACTAATTTTCTTGCCACATTTATTGAGTTGATGTTGCTTAAATTTCTCCTTACCATGCTCTATATAAAATTTCTGATGTTGTGTATTCTTGCTGTCTAAATTATTATACAATTCTTTTATTATCTCTGCATCTTCTTCAGCACTTGGCTTGTTATCATAATTTTTGCAATATTTTTTCTTTGCTTCTTCAAAATCTTCATGCTTTTTATCTTTATCTCCAAATATCTTTGTTGCTAATATATCTATCCAAGATTTCCTTTCTTGTGCATGAAAAGTGTATTTTTCTGGCATAACACCGTGCAATTTTTGCGGAACATTCAATTCTCCACTTTTATCCTGATTTTCCCTGATCCAATTTTTTAAGGCAACATACTCATTTGATTTATGAAGACTCCGAAGAACTGCAAGCTTTTCATATAGATTAGTTATTTGCATTATATCATCTTGTGCTTTTTTCTTAATTTTATAATATTCATAATAAAAATCTTCAGAATTTATATATTTTTCTTTTTGTGCTGGATTATGATCAAAGAAATCATCAATTGTATTATATTTTTTCTTGAGAGCTACGACTGCATAGAGCTTTTGAAGCAGAGCATCTTTTACATGAGGATCATTGATTTGCTTTATATTATTATCAACATCTTGCACAGATTTAGCATGACTAGATCCAAGATGAATGTTATGTATATGACTAATATACTCTTGATATTGATGATCTTTATAATTTTTGAAATCGTGCAAAGCTAAAATTGTGATGGCTGCTGTTATATGCTGCTGAATCCACTGATTCATCTTCTCTGTATTCTCTGTATTCTCTGTATTCGTTTCAAATAATGTCTCTATCAAAATAGTAAAATAATCATGACCAAAGTCTATATAAAATCTGATCAGTGCTTCATTATAAAAGTTGACATCTTCTGGATTCTGTGTATTCAATGCTTTCTTTAAATCCTTAATTTGATTACTGCGCTCACCAAGTGGACCGTTTAGATGGTACAGATTTTTATAGTGAGTAAAATCTTTTATTGTATTTTCTATCTTCTTTTTCATCTTTAAATTACCAATGATTTGTCAATGTATAAGTTTTTATATATAAATGTAATAGCGCAATAGTTAATAAAATATTAATAAAAACGCAAGATTATGGCGAAACCTTTGTAAAATTGCTATATTCTTTGATTAATTGGGATAAAATCTCTTTTTGCTTCGCCTGTATAAAGTTGCCGTGGACGTCCTATTTTTTGCTTTGGATCTTCTATCATCTCCTTCCACTGAGCTACCCATCCAGCAGTTCTGCCTATAGTGAACATGACTGTAAACATTTGTGTTGGAATGCCAAGAGCCCTATATATGATGCCAGAGTAAAAGTCGACATTGGGATACAGTTTGCGTTCTATAAAGTAATGGTCTTTGAGGGCGATAGCCTCTAATTCTATTGCAATTTGGAGGAGTGTATCATTTTTGATGTTGAGTTTTTTTAATACTTCATCACAAGATTTTTTCAACACAGCGGCTCTGGGATCATAATTTTTATACACTCTGTGGCCAAATCCCATGAGCCTAAATGGATCATCCTTATCTTTTGCTTTATTTATGAACATTGGTATTCTTTCTGGTGTACCAATTTCATTTAACATATCCAAAACTGCTTCATTAGCACCTCCATGAGCCGGACCCCATAATGAAGCAATACCTGCGCCTATCACAGCAAATGGATTGGCACCTGATGAACCAGCAAGGCGGACAGTAGATGTGGATGCATTTTGCTCATGATCAGCATGCAATATCAAAAGCTTATTCATAGCATCTGCAAATACTGGGTCAACAATATATTGTTCAGTTGGTAATGCAAACATCATTTTGAGGAAATTTTCTGCATATCCAAGTGAATTATCAGGATAAACAAACGGTTGCCCAACGGAATATTTATAACTCATTGCAGCAAGAGTTGGGACTTTGGCAATTAATCTTATTGCAGCTAGCTCTCTTTGAGATTTATCCCTAATATCTAAGGTGTCATGATAAAATGCCGATAATGAGCTGACTGCGCCAGCCATCACTGCCATTGGATGCGCGCTTCTTGGAAAGCCACGAAACAAGAATTGGAGTTGCTCATGCACCATCGTATGGTTTTTTACCCTGTCAACAAACTCTTTTTTCTCATCAATGCTAGGCAAATGGCCATAAAGCAGTAAGAATGATAACTCCATAAAATCTGCTTTTTCTGCAAGGTCTGATATAGCATATCCTCTGTGCAGCAAAACACCTTCCTCACCATCGATATATGTGATGGAGGAATTGCACGATGCCGTAGACATAAACCCTGGATCATATGTAAAGCATCCCGTTTGGTTGTATAAATTCGTTACATCAATAACATCAGGACCTATGGAGCCATGTATTAATGGTAGATCCACCTCAATCGTTTTATCACCTTCTATTATGAGTTTGATCTTTTTTTTATTCCCTTCTTGGTTTAAAAGTGACATAATACACCTTATATATTACTTACATATACTTATTATTATATTGCATTGCAGCAAAATCAACAAGAGAAATTTATGACAAAAACATTAAAATATGAAATAAAAAAATTGTTATACAGAAGTTTACACAGAGGTTGTAAAGAAACTGACTATTTACTTGGTAATTTTGCTGAGCAAAAATTGCATACATTACGCGATCAAGAGCTTGTAGATTATGCAAAACTTCTGGATGTTGATGATGCGACTATTTACGAATGGCTGACTGAAAAAACAAATATTCCTGATGAATATAATACTGAGATTTTACAAAAAATTTTGATATTTCATAAATATAAGCGCATTAAAAAACTTTTTATCATTGCGGGCGAAGCATCTGGAGATGTGATTGGTGGCAAGTTGATTGATGAAGTAAAATTAATGAGTCCAGATGTGCAGATTTATGGTATTGGCGGTCAAAATATGATGAATGCTGGATGCAAAATCTTATTTCATTATAAAAATATCTCTTTTATGGGATTTTTTGAAATAATACCAAATATAGTAAAAATTATCTATTTTTTATACAAAGCAGTGCGAAATATCAGAAAAATTCGGCCAGATGGGCTAATTACAATAGATTCTTCCGGATTTAATTTTTTTGTGGCAAAAAGAGTCAAGGGTGTGTGCCCCATAATACACTATGTTGCCCCCGCTGTATGGGCTTACAAGCCACAAAGAAGCAATACTGTCAATAAGTTATTTGATCACTTACTTGTGATTTTACCATTTGAAGTGGAGTATTTTGACAAAAACAAGACTACGTTTGTAGGGCATCATATTATGGATGAAGCAATAATTAGCAAAAAGAAAGAGAATAAAGAAAATATTCATTTATTAATCATGCCTGGTAGCAGAGTGCAGGAAATAAAATCTTTATCAGCGATTTTTATAGATGTGATTAAAGGGTTTAAAGTTCAGCATCCTAATCTAGCCACAAAAATTTTAACTTTGCCACATATCAAAGATTATGTAAGTGATGTATTTGGAGAATTTGTAGATGAGATTATTTGCGATGACAAAAAAGAAGCAATGTTGTGGGCTGATATAGGGTTGATTAAATCTGGAACTAGTGCAATTGAAGCAACGGCATTTGGTATGCCATGTGTTGTAGCTTATAAAATGTTTTATCTTACTTATTATTACATAAAAAGTATCATTCGAGTCAAATACATTACTATCACCAATATTGTACTAAATAAACAAGTAATTCCCGAGTTAGTGCAAGAAAAATGCAGTTCAGATAATATATTGACAGAATTAAATAAATTGCTAGAGAAAAAAGAGCGTTCTAAAATGCATCTTTCTTACCAAAAAGCGATAAAGTTGCTTAGAAATAAAGAAGGAATAACCGCATCAAAGCTTGCAGCACAAACGATATTGAATTGCATTGTTAAAAATTAGCCTTAAAAATTTTTACACGTGTTTTTTGCGGGTAAAGATTTCTTTTTGCCTACATATTGCAAGTGCATTATCTTCAACATCCTTTGTTATCACGCTTCCTGCACCTATTGTGACATTAGCTCCTATTTTAATTGGCGATATAATGCATACATTAGAACCAATGAAAGATTTTTCACCAACAGTAGTGTAGTGTTTGTTTTTTCCATCATAATTGCAAAACACAACACCTGCTCCAATATTGGTTTGTTTGCCTATAGAAGCATCTCCTACATAGCTTAAATGATTGATTTTGGCACCATAAGCAACTTTTACATTCTTTACTTCGACAAAGCTTCCTATTTTGACAGTGTCTTGTGCAACTGTGCCAGGCCTTAGCCTCGCATAAGGACCAATTGTGCAGCTGCTGCCGATATCTGTATCTTGTATATGTGAAAAGCTATGTATGATTGTGGAATTTCCTATTGAAACATGTCCTAACAGCACAACATTTGGATGTATCACAACATCCATTCCAATATTGCAATATCTAGAAAAAAACACGGTTTTAGGGTCAATAAGTGTCACGCCTTGCTTTAAAAATTTCTCCCTCAGCCTTTGCTGCATCAACAATTCAGCATTTGATAGCTGTGTTTTATCATTAATGCCAACACACTCCTGTTCATCAAACTCAGTATAAAGTACCTGCAATCCACTTTTCCTTGCAGTGCTTACAACTTCAGTCAGGTAATATTCTTCGTGTAAATTAGCCTCTATCACTGTTTCTAAGAGATGTTTGATATGCATCTTATTAAACATATAAATCCCAGCATTGCATAAATTTACATCCCTGTGCTCATTACCCAAGCACTTGCACTCTACGATCTCTAATACCTGATTATCTGATGTAATAACCCTGCCATACCCTGTGGGATACTTAGCATAAAAAGCAGAGCAATATACAGATGGCCTACTTTTATTAAATTCTAACACTAGCCTCTTAAGAGATTCTGGTTTGATCAACGGAGTATCGCCGCTTAAAACTAGTATATCTTCAAATGCAGCCTCAGAGATCCCTGTGTATACAGCATGTGCAGTCCCTAAACGCTCAGTTTGCATACAGAAGATGATTTGAGATCGTTTTATTTTTAGCATTACTGC
>JACCDK010290012.1_pt1 | contig 20705 bp, 10 predicted proteins | sample 7445871 | NCBI WGS metagenome assembly JACCDK01 (sample SAMN15323436, study PRJNA562643) | freshwater metagenome | isolation source: river surface water | place: USA:Blue River Watershed | collected 2017-08-15
ACTTGGCGGCGTTCTCGGCGAGCTTGTCCCGGATGGCCTGATTGAGGTCGATTTTCTGCTCATGGGCCAGCAGCAGGGCGAAGATCAGGACGTCGGCCAGCTCGGCCCGGACCTTGGCCTGGTCGGCTTCCTGGGGCTGCTTCCATAGGAATTGTTCAAGCAGCTCCCCTGCCTCGATGCTCAGACCGGCCGCCAGGTCCTTGGCGTTATGGAACTGCGCCCAGTCGCGCTCATCCCGGAACTGCCGGACTAGGGCGATCAACTGGTTAATCTCACTCATGCGTGCGTCAGGCATAACCCCCCAGGAGGGGGTGGCAAGCCCGCGCCGCCCCGGACGCAAGGCGGTGATTATATTCCATGTTCCTAGGGCGTTCGCCTAGGTTGAATTTGCGTTATCGCCTGGGGTGGACATACCAGCGGTTCCCCTTTCCCCATGCCTGCCAAACTGGAACAGCTCACGCCCGGGACGAACGTCCGCGGCATCTTGCCGGCCGGCGCCTTGGCGGTGATCCAGAGCGTGACGTGGTTCGGCTCGGACACGCTGGAGGCGATCTACAAAGATGCGTCCGGACGCATCAGTTCGGAGATCATCGGCCGTGATCGCGAAGCTTCCCTGGAAGTGACCCAGCAAGGCCGGGCTTGGTCTTTTGATGCGGATGGCGCGAAGTTCCGCCTGGTCTCCGAAGCCCACCGTATCGGGCTCGCCCACCAGTTCGACCCGGTGCTCGCCGTCCATACCTCCACGGTGCAGCCGCTACCCCACCAGATCACGGCGGTCTACGAGTCGATGCTGCCGCGCCAGCCGCTCCGTTTCCTCCTCGCGGATGATCCGGGCGCCGGCAAGACGATCATGGCCGGCCTGCTCATCAAGGAGCTCATCGCCCGAGGCGACCTGCATCGTTGCCTGATCGTGACGCCGGGCAGCCTTTCGGAACAGTGGCAGGATGAGCTCACCAAGAAGTTCAACCTGAACTTCGAAATCTGCACGAACGACAAGCTGGAAGCCTCCGCGTCGAATTGGTTCATGGCCAACAACCTCGTCATCGCGCGGCTCGACAAGCTGGCGCGTGATGAGGAGACGCAGAAAAAGCTTCGGCATGAAGACTGCCAGTGGGACCTGATCATCTTCGACGAAGCGCATAAGCTGTCGGCGTCCTACTCAGGCAATGAGGTCAAGTATACCCAGCGCTACTCCCTGGCGCGCAATCTCGGCCCGACCACCCGGCACCTGCTACTGATGACGGCGACGCCGCACAACGGCAAGGACGAGGACTTCGATCTCTTCATGGCGCTGCTCGATAGCGATCGCTTCGAGGGCAAGCATCGCGACGGCGTCCATACGGTCGCTTGCGATGACATGATGCGCCGCATGGTGAAGGAGAATCTCCTCAAGTTCGACGGCACGCCGCTCTTCCCGGAACGATGCGCGCATGCCGTGCCTTATCAGCTGACCGAGGAGGAGAACCTGCTCTACAGCGCCGTCTCCGCTTACGTGCGTGATGAGTTCAACCGCGCCGATAAGATCGAAGACGGCAAGCGTAAGGTCAGCGTCGGCTTCGCGCTCACGCTCCTTCAGCGCCGCCTGGCTTCGTCCCCGCAGGCGATCTACAAGTCTCTCCAGCGTCGTCACGATCGACTCAACACCCAGCTTCAGGAGCTCAAGATGGGGCAGACCCAGGTCGTGGTCGTGGGCAAAGGCGGGTTGGTCGACGTTTCCGACGTGGAAGATTACGAAGATGACCCGACCGACGAAGGCGATATCGCCGCTGGTGAAGTCGTCGATCAGGCGACGGCCGCGAAGACGATCGCGGAACTCGAGCAGGAAATCATCACCCTGGCGAAACTCGTCGACCTCGCCCGCAAGGTCGTCGCCTCAGGTGTCGACCGTAAGTGGAAGGAGCTCAGTGGCCTGCTAGCGGAGATTTATCCGGCTCGGCCGACCCAAGGTGAAGGTAAGTACGAAGTCCCGGTCGGCCCCGCCGCCGGGCAGCCGCAACGCAAGTTGGTCATCTTCACCGAGCATCGGGACACCTTGGACTATCTGCAGGCTCGCCTGACTAAATATTTCGGCCGCGAGGAACCGGTCGTCCACATCCATGGCGGGATGGGCCGTGAAGAGCGTCTCATCGTCCAGGAGCGCTTCAAGGGCCTGCCCGAGGTCCTCATTCTCCTCGCCACGGACGCCGCCGGTGAAGGTATCAATCTGCAGCGTGCCCACCTGATGGTGAACTACGACTTGCCGTGGAACCCGAACCGTCTCGAACAGCGCTTCGGCCGAATCCACCGCATCGGCCAGACGGAAGTCTGCCATCTTTGGAACCTCATCGCGATCAACACCCGCGAAGGCGACGTCTACAAGCAGCTGCTCGAAAAACTTGAATTAGCCCGCCAGGCCTTGGGCGGCCAGGTGTTCGATGTCCTGGGTAAGCTCCAATTCGAGGGGGCTCCGCTGCGTGAGCTTTTAGTCGAGGCGATTCGTTACGGCGACGATCCCACCGTCCGCGAGCGTTTGTACAAAAAAGTCGAAGGCGGCGTGAATCACCGGCAGCTCACCGACCTCGTGGAAGGCGGCTCCCTGCAGAAGACGGTCCTTGATTCCGCACGCATCGCGCAGCTCCGCGTCGAGATGGAGCGCGCCGAGGCGGCTCGTCTGCAGCCTCATTACGTCGAAGCCTTCTTCCGTGAGGCCTTCCAGCAGCTGGGCGGAGCGATGCGAGCCGCTTCAGGGGAAGAGCGTCGCTACCAGATTGAACGTGTGCCTGGCGCCATCATGGCCCGTGATCGGGAGATTGGACGAGTCGCGCCGGTCCTTCCCCGCTATGAGCGGGTGACGTTCGAGAAAGATAAGCTTTCTCCCCCTGGCCAGATTCCTGCCACCTTCTTGTGCCCTGGGCATCCGCTGCTCGATTGCACCATCGACCTCACCATCGAGCGTAATCGTGACCTCCTCCGTCAAGGTGCGGTGCTCGTCGACGAGCGTGACGACGGCACGACTCCGCGTGTCCTGGTCTATCTCGAGCACGTGGTCGAAGACGGCGTGATGAAGAAGGTCGGGGACCAAGAAGTCCCGCGTACGGTTTCCCGTCAGCTGCTCTACGTGGAAATGAAACCGACCGGAGAAAAGCAGACCATTCAGTACGCTCCCTATCTCGACTACCGTCCGCTCAAGGCCGGAGAACCGACCGTGGAGGAGATCATGGCTCGCCCGGAACTCTCTTGGGCCGCTGGAGGTTTGGAGCGCGAGGCGGTCATCTACGCGATCCAGCACGCCGTCCCGAAGCACTTCGACAAGGTGAAGGCCGATAAGCTGGCCCTCATCGATAAGACGGCCGAAGCCGTCAAGCAGCGCCTCAGCGCCGCCATCAACTACTGGGATCATCGCGCCCAACAGCTGCGCGAGCAGGAGCGTGCCGGCGGCGGCAGCAGTCGCTTGAATTCCGCCCAGGCATCCCGCCGTGCGGAAGACCTCGACGCGCGTCTGCACAAGCGCCTCGACTACCTGAAGCTCGAGCGTCACCTCAAGTCGAAGGCTCCTACGGTCGTCGGCGCCTGCCTGGTCCTCCCCGCCGGTCTGTTGGCGAAGATCCAAGGCGAAAGCGCTCCTGCGCCTACCGAACCGGTCGACACCCAAGTTTCCGCGGCGAAGGCCCGACTCATCGTCATGGAGCTCGAGAAGAGCTGGGGTCATTCCCCCGTCGACCGCGAACTTGAGAAGCTCGGCTACGATATTGAGAGCGTCGACACGAAGAACTCGAAGGTCCGCTTCATCGAGGTGAAGGGTCGCCAGGCTGATGCTGACACGATCACGGTCACGCAGAATGAGGTCCGTTACTCGCTGAACAAGCCCGAAGACTTCATCCTGGCCTTGGTGCGCTTCGCTGACGACGGCACCCATCAGGTTTATTACATCACCAACCCCTTCGACAAGGAGCCGGGCTTCGGGGTCTCGTCCATCAACTTCGAAATCAAGAAACTCCTCAGCCTCCCCGGCGCCAAACGCATCGTTTAAGCCATGGCTCGATATTTACTCGCGGAACAAGGTAAGCAGCTGCCTGGAGACTACTCCTTGGAGCAGGTTAAGCAGATGCTCACCACTCGTCGGCTGGGTTCGACGGCGCATTATTTTGTAGCCGGTATGGAGGCGTGGGCGCCGCTCAAGCAACTCCTCGGTGGACACCCGGCTTTTCTCGACCGGGCCGAAATCCGCCGCCTCGCCGGTGCGACCATGGATTGGCTCCGCCAAGACGTCGCCGAGGTCTTCCCGGAGAAGTCCCAAGAGTTCGTGCGTGAGGCCGATGCGATCCTAGAGCTACTCGATAAGCCCGCCGAAGTCCGCATCGCGCTCGTCGGCACCACCGGGGCCGGGAAATCGACGTTCCTCAACGCCTTGCTTTGCCAGGAGGTCCTGCCGGTCGGCGTGATGGAGCCCTGCACGGCTTTCGTCACCACGGTCCGACACTCGGAAGAGCCTGGTTATCGCGCCACGGTCCAGTTCATCACCGAAGAAGAATGGGCCCAGGACCTTGATTACCTGGCCACGACCGTAGAGCCGGAGTCTGGCGATGACGACGAACAGGAGGTCACTCGTCAGATGGTACGCGCGGCCCGGGCGCGGATTGAAGCCGTCTTCGGTAAGGAAGCCCTGGCTGTCCCCGGCGTCGATGTCCGCCAGCTCCCGTTGCCGAAAGAAGTCCAGGAGGTCTTCGACGATGATTCCCGTCGCGAGCTGGCGTTTGATGACGCCAAGCCGATGCTGGCGGAGATCCGCAAGTTAATCCGCGGCGAGAGCGTGCTCTGGCCCTTCGTGAAGCAGGTCGACATCGTGGGTTCTTATCCGCAGCTACCTCGCGGCCTGGTCCTCGTCGACCTGCCTGGGCTCAACGATCCGAATGCGGCACGCGTCGAGGTGACTCGCGATTATCTCCGCCGCTCTCCTTACGTGTGGGTCGTCTTCAATATGGTCCGCGGGATGACCAAGGACATTCATACCATCCTGCGCGATGAGAAGGTCCTGCGCGACCTCCTCATCTACGGCAACTATCACTCCCTCGGCCTGGTCGGCACGCAGGCGGATCATATTCAACATGCCCACGCGGATGGGCTCGGCCTCCCCGAGGACTGCACTGACGCCCAGCTCGTCAATGCTTACCGCGAACAGAGCGCGGTCAAAGCCCGGCAGACGCTGAAGGACATGGTCCGCGACTTTGCGCCTCCGGGCAGCAATCCGGCGGATACCGAAAGCCTGGTCGCAAAGGCCGGCCAGGTGCCGGTCCACATGGTCTCTTCGGTGGCCTATTGCCGCCTGATGAAGGTCGGCCGCTATCGAACCAGCCTCGATCTGACGGAACCCGATACCGGTATCCCGGGGGTCTTGGAGCATCTCGAGTCCATCGGCCAATCCGAAGCGGCCTCCTATCAAGAACGCATCGCCTCAAAGCGACTGGAGGCGCTTCGCCGCGATGTCGTCGGCTTTTTTCGTGCCCAAGGGGTACCTGCCGAAGTGGTTCGACGCCTCCGATCTCACGTGGAAGCGACCGATCGTGATTTCCGCCTCCAGCTCGAAACCCACCACGTCCGCTCGACCGATCGCCTGGCTGGTTTCCGTGACGCGTTTAATCAAAACCTGTCGACGTATCTGGCGGAAGCTCGCTCGGGCGTGGGCGAAGTAGTCGAAATCTGGCGGAATATCCATTGGGGTTCGTTGCGTGCCGCCGCCCGCCGCGGGGGGCAGCACGTCACTTCGCGCGGCAAGCGCATCAACATGGGCGAAGACGTCATCGCTCCCTTGCAGAAGATGTTGCCGTTGGTCTGGGACAAGTTCTTCACCCAGGACACGCGTGGGGTCGTCCGCGAATATGTCGAAGCCGTGAAGTTCCGATGCGCCGGTTACGGCGGCGAGGTGTCCCGGATTCTCCAATCGGTCGTCAAAGCGGACCGAACAAAACACTACGCCGAGCAGGTAAAATGGTTCGAGGACAAGCTCAGCGTCATGACTGAAGCCTCCTTGCGCCAGATCGAAGTCACCGTCCGGGAACGCCGGATCGCCATGGCGAACCGCCTGATTGCCGTCGCGCAGCAGGAACTGGTGCCGGCGTTGACCCGGGCCGGCTTGGAGACGGGTGCCGGCATGAAGCAGCGCATGCTCGATATTCTGGAATCCCGGGCCCGCGATATCGTCAGCCGGACTTATGCGTCCATCCAGGACGACCTCATCGAGGGACTTAAGGAGCTCGAGGCCCGGATCCTGCATCACCTGACCGAGGTCCGTAAAGAAGCCGAGAAGCAGGCTGACATCTTTGCCAACAACTGCAGCGTCGATACCGACGAAGCCGCGAACAATCCCGTGCTCGCCAAACTCATCAAATCTCTTCCCCAGTGACCACCGTCAAGACCCGCAAGAAGCTTATCGAGGTAGCCCTTCCGCTGGAGGCGATTAATCTCGCTTCAGCGAAAGAAAAATCAATTCGGCATGGGCATCCGAGCACGCTTCATCTGTATTGGGCCCGCCGTCCTTTGGCAGCTGCGCGCGCGGTGATTTTTGCTCAGATGGTCGATGACCCGTCTGCAAATCCAGAACTATTCCCAAGTGCAAAGCTTCAAGACAAAGAGAGGAAGCGCCTCTTCAAGTTAATCGAAGATTTGGTTCAATGGGAGAATACAACAAATGAAGATCTACTCCGGGCGGCACGAGAAGAGATTATGGTTAGCTGGCGTCGAGCATGTTCCGATAACGCCGACCATCCGGAAGCCGCAGTTATTTTCGACCGTAATAAGCTGCCGGGCTTTCACGATCCATTTGCAGGGGGTGGAGCTTTGCCGTTAGAAGCACAGCGACTTGGGCTCGAGAGCTTTGCCACCGACCTTAACCCTGTCGCCGTTGTTATAAACAAGGCGATGATAGAAATTCCTTCTAGGTTTTGCGGGCGTACGCCAGTAAATCCAGAATGGATAGGGAAACATGAGCAACAGAAGGCGATGACTTTGTGGAAGGGGCTTCAGGGTTTTTCTGACGATGTACGCTACTACGGTAACTGGATGCGAGAAGAGGCGCTGAGTCGTATTGGACACCTATACCCTGAAGTTACCATTACCGAGGAGTTAGCAGCAGAAAGGCCAGATTTACGGCAACATCTCAACAAGAAGTTCACGGTAATATCATGGATATGGGCGAGAACGGTTAAGAGCCCTAATCCGGCGTTTTCTGAAGTTCATGTTCCAATTGTCTCCAGTTTCATGCTTTCGACGAAGGCCGGGAAAGAGGTATATGTGAACCCGGCAATAACTAGCCAGGGATATGAATTTGAAATTAAGGTTGGCATGCCGGAAGATTTGGAGGCTGTTAAGAGCGGAACCAAGCTTGGAGCTGGTGCGAATTTTCGCTGCTTGATGTCAAACAGTCCAATAACGGCTGAGTATATCCGTGCTGAGGGCCAAGCGCAGCGAATTGGATCTAAGCTAATGGCAATCGTACTGGAGGGCGACCGCGGGAGGATATATCTATCTCCGACTAAGTCTCATGAAGATACGGCGCTAAATGCTAAGCCGGGCTGGACTCCGGACGTCGAGTTTTTCCAGCAAGCATTAGGTTTTCGAATCGGCAATTACGGAATGACTAAATGGGGCGACCTATTTACCTCTCGGCAACTGGTGGCCCTGACGACTTTTTCGGACCTAGTTACTGAAGTTCGTGAACGTATTCTGGCCGATGCACGGAAGTGCCAAGGTGCGGTTGATGAAAAGAAATTGTTTGAAGGCGGCAAGGGGGCCAACGCATATGCTGAGGCAGTCAGCGTATATTTAGCATTTGCGATTGATAGAATGGCAATGACGGGGAACAGCTTAGTTCGGTGGAATAGCACGGGGGAAAAGGCTCAGCATTGCTTTGGGCGCCAGACTCTTTCGATGCTTTGGGATTACGCTGAACCGAACTTTTTTGCGGGGGCCACAGGAAGCATCGATGCGGCCCTTTTTTATTCTTACGATCCATTAAATTGGATGAATCCAACTGTTCCTGGCCATGTCTATCAGGCCGATGCATCGAGGCAAAAAACATCAGAGAACAAGGTGATTTCGACCGATCCCCCTTATTACGACAACATAGGCTACGCCGATTTGTCGGATTTCTTTTATGTATGGTTAAGCCGTTCGCTTAAGGCTGTTTATCCAGATATATTTTCAACAATCGCAGTACCTAAGGCAGAAGAACTGGTCGCGACACCAGCAAGGCACGGAGGGAAGGAGAAGGCCGGACAATTTTTTATGGACGGCATGTCTTCAGCCATGAAGCAGCTCGCACAATTGGCCCATCCGGTTAGTCCTGTGACAATTTATTACGCGTTTAAACAATCTGAAGAGTCAGATGGGCAAGGAACCTTAAGTACGGGCTGGGAGACGTTTCTTGAGGCGGTATTAAGCGCAGGTTTTTCAATAAGTGGAACTTGGCCTGTTAGAACCGAAATGAAGACAAGGCAGATAGCCATGGGTAATAATGCTTTAGCATCCAGCATCGTAATTGTATGCCGACCGCGCTTGACTGATCTTTACGCCGCTACGCGACGTGAGTTCATGGATGCTCTTAAGGCGGAGCTTCCAGTCGCAATTGCGAGGCTTCAGGCAGGAAATATTGCACCAGTAGACCTCGCCCAAGCTTCGATTGGGCCGGGTATGGCAATATTTTCAAGATATTCAAAGGTGATAGGTTCCGACGGTAACCCGCTTAAAGTCCGTGATGCACTTATGTTAGTCAACGAAGTGCTAGATGAACAATTAGCCCAAGGTGAAGGGAACTGGGATGCTGACACGCGCTGGGCGGTTGTTTGGTTTGAGCAATTTGCATTTGGGAGGGGTGATTTCGGACAGGCCGACCAGTTGGCCCGCGCCAAGAACACTGCTGTGCATGGTGTTGTTGAAGCAGGCGTTGCAGTGAGCAGCGCAGGAAGTGTCCGACTTTATAAGCCAGAGGAGCTTCCAGGCGATTGGGCGCCCGAAACCGACAAAAGGCTTACAGTCTGGGAGATGTTACACCATCTCGTTCGACTTCAGAAACAAGGGGAAGCTCCAGCAGCAGCGATGTTGGCTCGGTTGGGCGACAAGGCAGATCCGGCTAAAGAGCTGGCGTACCGCCTCTACGGCATCTGCGAAAAGAAGAAGCGTTCGACTGAGGGCCAACTTTACAACGACCTTATCGTCGTCTGGCCTGACTTGGTGGCTCGATCGAAGGAAGCGCCGGCTCCGACGGCTCGCCCGGGTGAACTCAATCTCGACAACTAATCTAAACACACATGTCCGTTTCCAACTATGATCGTATCGGAAAAGCGTTAAAGCTGCTCAACACGGCTTTAGCACCTTACGTCGCTGCTGAATTCAAACGAGTCTTTCCGGACGATGCGTTGAAGACGGCCAAGGGATACTTTTCGAACACCCAAGGCTTGTCCGACGACATCGCGACCTGGGATACTTCCGCGATCTTCAAGATCATGGAAGCAGGCTGGGGCGATGTTTTCAGTAGCAACTTCTCTCGCACTCACCGCAGCATGGTGGTAGAGCTCCGCGATGTCCGGAATCGCTGGGCGCACGAGGAGACCAAGTTTACCGGTGACGATGTCTATCGTACGCTCGACACAATCGAGCGCTTGCTCCTCGCGATTTCCTCACCGGTCGCCGACCAGGCTGGCGCTGAAAAGCTAGAGGTGCTACGTTTGCGCTATCTAGAAGGTGCTCGGACCGAGGCTCGTCGTCAGCAGAACCAGTCACTAGAATTCGAAACTTCGCACGGGCTTCCCGCTTGGCGGGAAGTCATCACTCCGCACAATGACGTGGCCCAAGGCCTCTATCAGCAGGCGGAATTCGCGGCTGATCTCTGGCAAGTTTATCTGGGCCAGGGCGTGGCGGAGTATAAAGACCCGGTCGAGTTCTTCCAGCGCACCTATCTGACGGAGAATCTCAAGGGCCTCCTGGTCGGTGGCCTCAAGCGCCTCAAGAATAACGGGGGTGACTCCGTCGTGCGCCTGCAGACGAACTTCGGGGGCGGCAAGACGCACTCCATGCTGGCCCTCTGGCACCTCTTTTCTGGTGTGAAACCCCAGTCGCTGCTCGGCGCCGAAGCTGTGCTCAAAGAAGCCGGGGTCACTGACGTACCGAAGGCTCGCCGCGCAGTGCTGGTCGGCAATAAGATCTCCCCTGGCAATCCCACCAAGAAGGCCGATGGCACCGTGGTGCGCACCCTGTGGGGCGAACTGGCCTGGCAGCTGGGCGGCAAGGAAGGCTACGCGATGGTCGCCGCTGACGACGAGAAGGCCACGAACCCAGGCGATCGCCTCCGCGAACTCTTCGACAAGTATTCCCCGTGCCTGATCCTCGTCGACGAATGGGTGGCCTACGCCCGTCAGCTGCACGACCTCAATCAGCTCCCGGGCGGTTCCTTTGAGACCCATTTCAGCTTCGCCCAGGCGCTGACCGAGTCAGCTAAGCTAGCTAAGAACTGTCTGCTGGTGGTTTCTTTGCCGGCCTCCGATACCGCGACTTCGCCGCATGCCCAGACGGACGACATGGAAGTCGGCGGCGAGCGCGGCCGCGCGGCCCTCGATCGTATCAGTAACGTCATCGGTCGGCTGGAGTCCACCTGGCGTCCAGCCTCGCCGGAAGAAAGCTTCGAGATCGTCCGCCGTCGTCTCTTCGCGCCTTTGGCCGATGAGCAGAAATCGCGTCAGCGCGACCTGGTCGCCAAGCGTTTTGCTGAGCTCTATCAGGAGCAGCACATGGAATTCCCCGCGGAATGCCGTGACGGCGACTACGAGCGCCGCATTCAGGCCGCTTATCCCATCCACCCCGAACTCTTCGATCGCCTCTATTCGGATTGGTCCACGCTCGTCCGCTTCCAGCGCACCCGTGGCGTGCTGCGCCTGATGGCGTCGGTGATTCACTCCTTGTGGCAGAGCAACGACCGTAGTCCGATGATCATGCCCTCGAGCATCCCGATCGACGACCCGGTGGTGCAGCAGGAACTCACCCGGTATCTTTCGGATAACTGGGCCCCGATCATCGAGAAAGACGTCGACGGCCCCTCTTCCTTGCCGCGCCGGATCGACACCGAAGTTCCCGGACTCGGCCGATTCGCCGCTACCCGTCGTGCTGCGCGTGCCATCTACATCGGTTCGGCGCCAAAGGCCGACACCCCTAATCGTGGCATCGACGAGAAGCGGGTGAAGCTCGGATGCGTGATGCCGGGTGAGTCGCCCGGTCTTTACGGTGATGCGCTGCGCCGTCTGTCGACCTCCGCGACCTTCCTCTATCAAGACGGCAGTCGTTACTGGTATGGCACGCAGCCTACCGTCACGAAGTTGGCCCAAGACCGCGCCGAGAACCTCAAAGGTCGCCCGGAGGCCGTCCAAGCCGAATTAGAACGCCGTCTCCAGATGTTGGCCCAAGGCACGAAGTATTTCGGCGGTATCCACGTGATGCCGCAGGATTCGAGCGAGGTTCAAGATAGCCCCGTCACCCGTCTCGTGGTCTTGGGCATCGATACTCCATACACGAACGAGCCCACGTCGCCGGCCTTGCTGAAGGCTGGCGAATTGCTATCGAAGCGCGGCAATGCGCCTCGCCTCTACCAGAACGCTTTGGTCTTCCTCGTGCCGGAGAAGAATCGGCTCCAGGAGCTTGATGAGCAGGCCCGCCGCTACCTCGCCTGGAAATCCATCGTCGACGAGAAAGAGACGCTTAACCTCACGCCCCATCTTCTAAACCAGGCAAGCACGCAGCTGCGCACGGCGGAAAGCGGCCTAGAGGGGCGCATTCCAGAGGTGTATAAGATGATGCTGGTACCCTCGCAGGCCAGCCCTCAGGAGCCGGTCGTGCTGAAGCCCCTACGGGCGACTGGCGGCGACAACATCCTGCACGCCTGCCAGAAGAAGCTGCTGAACGACGAGCTGCTCGTCGTTAAGCTCGGCGGCTCCCGTCTGCGGATGGAACTGGACCGCGTGCCACTGTGGGTGGGGCATCATGTGGCCCTCGCGGATTTGGCCGAACACTTCCCCCGCTACGTCTACCTACCGCGCCTGCTCAACTCCAAGGTCCTCTACGACGGTGTCGCCGACGGCCTGCAGCAGACCACCTGGGTTACGGATGCCTTCGCATTTGCCGAATCCTATGACGAGAAGGCCAATCGCTACCGAGGTCTTTCCGCGGGCAAGATCATGGCCATCGCCGAAGGGAATCGCGGCCTGCTGGTCAAGGGTGAGGTCGCCAAGGCCCAGCTTGACCTAGAAGTGGAGCCTACGCCGACGGGCACCGGGGTTGGTACAGGTCCGACGACGCCCATCGACCCAACGACGGTTACGGAGCCTTTGAAAAAGAAGCAGCCGACCTTCTTTCATGCGACGACGTCCATGGATGGACATCGTTCCCTGATGAAGATCGGCAAGATCGACGAGAACGTGGTCGCGCACCTTGCCAGCATCCCTGGCGCCGAGGTGAAGATCACCTATACCCTCGAGGTAACCGTGCCGAATGGCATCCCGGATAACACCCTCCGGACCGTCAACGAGAACGCCAAATCGCTGAAGATCGATACGCATGGCTTCGAGTAAGCCCGCCTAGCGTGAGTCAGTTGACCTTCCAGGACTACTTCGAGCGGCAGTTCCCGGCGGACTTGGCCGCATTCCTTGAGGCTATGCCGGCCGGCCAGCGGAAGCACTTCATGAAGTCGCCGGAGTCCTACTCCATCTCGATGAACTACCTCGTCGAGCCACGGTTGGCGCTCCACGTCATCCCGCTGGAACGCCGTCCGTACTATGCGACCGCCCTGTATTTCACTTCGTTGATGGACCAAGCGATGTACCAGCATCGCCAGGAAAGTTATGAGCGCTATCGACGGTTGACTGACTATCCCAAGCTCACGGGCGCGTGCCCCGGGGCCTGTATGTATATCGCCGAGCCAACGATGGCCCTGACGCACACCAATCTCTTCGACGTCGACGAGACGGATTACATTCAGCGTCGATCTGACACCCTTTTCCGCAACGAGCTCACGCTGGCTCCAATTATCGAGGAAGGTAGGGCTTATTTCCGTCAGGCCTTCCCGGCGTTTCTGCGTCGTCATCTTCCCCACATTAGCGATCCGGAAGCCTTGTACCGACGGATTTTCAGTGATTGGAGCGAAGTCCAGGCTAACCCTTTGCTGCAAGCGGACCCGAGGATTCCGAAGGGGTCGTTTCATATCGCCGCGGGATGGGGGCCGGTGGTCGAAGTAAGGCCTGAGACAACAGGGGGCCCCTTGATGACGATCACTATCGAGGACGAGTTCCAGTCTCAGCTGGAATTGGATTTCGAGGCGGGCACAGGGGCGTTTGTCGCGATGCGGCTCCAGCGGTATTACAAGGTCGGGGAAGCCCGTCGGTCTGGTGCCCCGACGCGCAGCCCGGGACTGCCTTGTCTGCGGCAGCCTGGCAGTTCGCTGAAATTGAAGGTCGGGTCGATGGTTTGCAGCAAGCACATGCATTCGTCAGCCATCGGAGATCTCTTTATAAATTGGTCTGGCCGTGATCATTTCGACCAAGCCAGCAGTTTCCCGATTTCACCCGAGGCGGTCTTGCACTTCTACTATGTCCAGGGAGAGTTAGCGGCGCTCTGCCTGGGGCATGTGCACGTCACGATCTTCAATGAAATGCCGGGCTTTAGGCGGGATGGACGTTAGGACGGCCGATAGCCTGCTGACTTCCTTCGTTCGTGGGCACGCTGGAGGGCTAGCTTTGCCAGACTCGGCGAGCCATATGTCCGGCGGTTGGCCTTCGGCTTCCCGATAGGATAGGGCGTATTTCCGCGGTACATCCGTTCCAGCTCTGTCGTCTTCGTGATCAGCACGGAGCCCTTCACCGACGCTTCCCAGCGCCGATAGACGCATCGCCGTAGCCCTTCTTTAAGGGTCTTCTGGAGACGGATTGGTTTCGGAACGTGGGCCATCGCTTTGTCACCTAGATGGTCTTGCCCGGAGCCACTGGCGAGATTGAATCAGCCTATGAAGCCCCTCTATCGCACGGCATTCTTCCTGCAGCGTCCGCCGGCCAAGCTCGATGAAATCGCCGCCGTAGTCGAAGATTGGATCTTCGTGCGTCAGGGCAAGCCGCGCCAAGGCTTGGTGCGCCCGGAAGGGTGGAACGGCCAGGCAGTTTCTCGGCCGTTGACGATTCTGGGCGCGGGCTGGTCCGTCGAGGCCACTTTTGTCAATGAACCGACTCAATCGATTTGGGCCATCCAAGTGCAGCATCCCGACAGCGAAGATGATAACCTGCGCTGGATCATCAATCTCACGGTCGGCCAACAGGCGGCAGCTACCCGTTTCACCTGCGAGGTTGGCGTCGCCTGGGTCGAGGATCGCGGCGAGCCGATTACGCGACGTTCCAGCCAGCCGAACATCGTCATTGAGATGCTCCGTCGCTTTGGCGGAAAAGATGCGCAGGCCAGCCGTCCTCTTTCAGAGAAGCCTTACGAACTGAAGAAAGCCGAGGTCGATGGCTTCGTGGATTTCCTGGTGTCGCCCAGTCGCCAGCATGCGGTGGTCCTCATCACCCGAAATCGCGACGGCCAGTTGCTGGTCGAGCCGGAGCTCTGGGCGCGGAAATTGGGCTCCTTGGCTTACGTGATGGTCGCGGAGTCATGGGATACGACCTTCGCGCTGGAGGCTGCGGTCGGCTCGAATCGCTTGGTCTGCTGGGGTGGCTCGATCCGTATCTATCGCCCCGGTTTTACGCGCGAAGCCAACCCCTACGCCCATCCACTGCTGTCGGTGGAAAGCATCCAGACGTCCCTGGAGTCCAAGAAGGCGGTTGGCTTCATTGACAATGTCGTGGGTCAGTTGGCTGAAGTCAGCGCCCATCGCCCTTACCCCGGCTTTGTCTTCTGGCAGGACGTAGAAGGCATGGTCCGCGCGGGGGAACTGCAAAAGCTGCAATCTTCGGCGAAGTCCGGCCCCGGAGGGACGGACGCCTTGGCCCAGGACACGAATAAATTACAGGCCCGGGTGCAGGCGCTGGAAGCGGAGAAGGACAAGCTGTGCGACGACTATGTAAAGGACGTCGATGACTTGGAGAAGCGGGTCAAAGGACTCGAGTCCGAGAATGAGAAGCTCTGGGACGAAGTCACCATCCTCCGTGAATGGCGCCGCATCGCCTCCGAGGGCATGCGTCGGGTTCGCGCCGGTGAACCCTATCGCACGGCTTTACGTTATGTCCCGGAAGTGAATTCACTGACCGAGGCTGTGGAAGTCGCGCAGAAGGAGTTGGCCGGCAAGATGGTCTTTGCCCTCAACTCTAAGTCGGACTTGGAATCGCCGTTCGCCCATCCCACCGATGTCCTCACGGCGTTCCGCTGGCTGGCCGGCCCGTTCTGGGAGTCGAAGGCTCTCAGCAAGGCGATCGGCATGCCGGAAGAGAGCCTGAAGAAGGTGCTGCCGAACTGGTCTTACGCGGGCAATCAGACCGTGACGACGCTCGGTCGTTATGAAGAGTGGTACCGCGTTGATTATGCGCTGGCCAGCGGCAAGAAGGCCTATGCCGAGCAGCACCTTAAGTTCGGGGTCGGCGCGGATCCGGCGAACATGATCCGGATCGGGTTCCTTTGGGACGACAGCAAGAACTTGTGGGTCATCGGCTACATCGGCCCGCACCAGCGGAACACGAAGAGCTGATCAGGGGTTCTTGTCCCAGTAGGCGACGGAGCACTTTTCCTTTTGGGCTAAGGCGAGAGCGGCCTCCATCAGGGCGGTGTCGCCCTCGCTGAAGGGAATGGTTACCCAGCGCTTACCGGCATGCTTCACGAGTTGCGGTTCTTCCTTGGGGAGCTTGCCGTCCCGGAGCTTCAACGGTACCGTGGGTGCGGACATCTCGACGGATACATTGATCTCCCGGTAGAGCTTCACGTGGAGGCCTTCTTCGGTGCACCATTCGCCGCGCGGATTCTTGGTCTGAGCCAAGCGGCTTTCCGCCAGGTCGAGTTCGGCCTGAGCTTCAGCGGCCAGTTTGCTCGCGCAGCTCGCCACGAGCTGACGTGTCGGTAGAGCCCGACGTTCCTCGAGGCGGTAGATGATTTCGGGACGGGCGGGGTGCTGGAACTGACGGCCGGATTGGAAATCGGCGGGGCCGATGAGCGACTGGAAGGAGATTTCCTCGGTCGCGGCGTTCTGCATCCAGCTGAGCGCCGCTCGAGCTTGCTCTAGACGATCGTCGCGGAGGCGCAGGCCAATCTCGTACCCGTCATCCAGCCCCTTGGCGGCGAAATTGGCCGTGCCCATGAATCCATCCCTCTCGTTGAGCAGGAATTTGGCGTGCAGCCCGGGCACGCTGTAGATCTTCGCGCCGGCTTCGAGGAGGGCATTGAGCACCTTCGTCGGATGGCGCTTCGCCTCGTTAGTCTCCCGCACGAAGATCCGGACGTCTACCCCTTCCCGGGCCTTCTTGGCTACCTTCATCAAAAGCGGGTGGTTCTGCTGCCAGGTATAACCACACAGGGTCAGCGAGCTTTTCGCTGACTCAACGATCTCGAAGGCGGCTTCTCGCAAGCTGTGCGCCTTGGTGCCCACCGTCCAGAGTAGTTCCGCGTCTTTAGGTGGGAGCGGGAACTGGACCGGACAGGGGACTGATTTCAGGGAGCCATCCGTCATGACCTCGGTGTTCGCTTCGTGCCAGAAGGCATAGCGGGTCACCTGATAGAGCAGGGCGATTTCCCGCCCGGTCAGCTCGGTCACGAACTCGACGTTTTGATCGCACGCCGCGGAGACCAGGTTCGCCGAAGTGAGCCATCCTTTCCGGTTGGGCGTGGTGGGATCGACCAGCAGGAACTTGGCATGGAAGGAGCCGATACGCACCACGGCCGCTTCCGCGAGGAGGCCGAATTCCTGGTAAAGCGCCATATCCTGCTTGATGCGCTGGGCCGACGTCGACTCGTCGAACATCTGGGCCAGGCGCGCATCACAGGTGAGCCAGTAAGTCCGGGCGCCGCGACCATGCGCGACTTCCGCCGCGTCGATGAGCGTCTCGCGGGAGAGGAGAAAAGAACTGATGACGGCGGTTTCCTTGGTGGCGGCGAGATGCGGTCCGAAGAGCTGCTCCAACTGGCCGGCCGTGCGGAGCAGCGGCGGCTTCTTCTCGACCTTGGGCAAGAGCGCATCGGTCCGGATGGCGGGGAGGAAGGGGGGCGGCGCGAAGTCCGCGCTCAGGCGAAGGCGGCGACTCATGCGGAGACGTCCGGCCAGTCGGCGAGCGCGGAGGCGAACATTTTAGATTTACCGCCCAGCCGTTCGATGAGCTGAGGAAGTTTCGGTTTCAGGAAGCCCTGGGCATCCACGAAGGCGATGCTGTCTTGGAGATACTTAGTCAGTTGCGGCGTCTGGGCGTACCCTTGGAGGCGCTGCTCGAAGCCATAGCCGACCCAGGCTTCGTAAGAGGGCTGGTCGGCGGGCAGGACGCGGAGGTCGTCGATCTTCACCCGCAGCTCTCCCATCTCTTCGTAAATGGCCCCTCGACCGGTCTGCTTCTCGGCATTCGACATCGCCGCGAAGGTTTTCCGCAGGACCGGTTCCGTGCCGTACTTCTCCCCGGTGCGACCATTGTGGCGTTTAATGGCCATGAGGCCGAGGCTCTCGATATCCGGTCGGACCTCCGACGAATGGAGTTTCAAGTCGATCGATAGGCCCGCTTCCTGGTGTCGTAGCATCAAGGTGCTCCCCCGGGCATCATGCGAGATGATGCCTGGAAGATTATCCAGTAAGGCAATCGCTTCCAGGTTGACCGACGTCAGCATCCCTTGGCGGAAAGAGCCTTTGGCGTGGGCATCGGTGCGACCCTCCTGCTGATAATCGTAACTTCCGACCGCGGTAAAAGCCTTGCCTCTTAAGCAGGCGAAGGCGGGCATGGCATCGACCGATTGGGGATTAAAGTTAAAACGACTGGCCGGCATGACTCCGAGCAGCAGCTGTCCGGCGAACGGTTCAGTGGTGACCAAGCCGAGCCAATCTCCTTCCAGCAAGTCGACCGGGAGGGTTTTTTCAGCTGTCGCCGAAGACGTCGCATACAACGCCGAATCGTCCCGGTACGCCGCTGGCTCCAGAAGGCCGGCGGCCGCCAGGGGGCGAAGCACCTGCCGGCAGGCCGGAGCCGGCAGACCAAAGAGCTTCACCAGCTTCGAGGGGGTGATGCCGGGCTGATCAATGATGGCCTGCAGGAAGACCTGGTGGAGCGGCGCTTCCCGGTATTGGGCGATTTGCCCAAAGAACCCGCAGAGTGCGATGTTGATTGATCGTTCGATGCTAATCTTCACGGCCGGAAGTCACCCGGATCCAGGCGATTGAAAGGGTTATCGAGCGGGCCGGTCGGAGGGCGAGCGGAAGGTTTGCGCGGATTGGACTGAGTCGAGGGCTTCGGTCGGTAGGTATCGTGCCGGGCGGGACCGCGCTGACGCTCGGCGTAAAATTCTTCCAACAAGGGCGTCGGAGTCATTTGGCGTTCCCGGTGATGTTGGGCGAGTTCGGCTAGGTAGTTGCGCTCTTCCCCCGGCTTTGCGGCCTTGCGCAGCATGCCGTCCCGGTTGCCGACCAAAACGAGCTGATGGCGGGCGCGCGTCAGGGCGACGTTGAGACGATTCGGATCGCGGACGAAGCGGCTCCCGCCGGCGAAAGTGAAGGAGACGAAGACCATATCGGCTTCCCGACCCTGACAGCTGTCGACGGTCAGATGCTCGATATGCTTGGGCGGCGAGACGCCGTTGTCCTCGGCCAGCTTCTCGATGGTCTTCCGAATGAGTTTAAGTTGGGCTTTGTAAAAACTGATGACCGCCATGCTCGCTTGCGGATGCGCCTGCGCGGCTTGGAGGATATAGCGGGCGATGATGAACGCTTCGGCGGGATTGGACTCCTGGCGGCGGCCGTCTTCGCTCGTCTGATTCGGCGGGGTCGGCACGTTCACCCAGATGCTGCGGTGGGTAAAGAGATTCGCGAGCGGCCAAGGACGTTGGCGGACGTTCGGGCTATCTTGTAGCAGCGGTTCCCCTGAGGCCTGCGCCGTGCTGTAAAAGGCTTGGCGCGGGAAAGCCGAAATCTCGGGATGCATCCGATTTTGATGGGTCAGGGCGAAGGAGCGCTGGCGGAGCGCATCTCGGGGGAGTCCCTGCGTCAAGGGCGTGGGTTCGCCGCCTTGGCCATGCCCCTGCGCCAGGAGACCATAGACCGAGGGTAAGCAGATCTTGCGGAGGAGGCGGGCCGCGCTCTCGAGTTCCGGATCAGCGATCCGCAGCTTATGCTCGTCCAGCTGCTGGAAGAAGAACTCCCGCCAACGGACCAGATTGCCGGCCGCTTCCTCGATGGCTTTCTCGGGAACGTCAGGGGCGAGGGCAAAGAGTCCGGCCCCTACCTCCGGCCGACCCATGTAGGGCGGTAACTGCCGGTCATCGCCGACGATCACCCAGGTGCGCGCGTGGACGGCGGGAATCAGGAATTCCAGCAGCGACGTCTTCGACGCCTCGTCGACGATGATCATGTCAAAGAAGCAGGGTGGAATCGCGAAAGCGCTGTCCTTGTTCGGTTTGATGGCGGGGTGCTGGAGGATGCCCTGGGGGGTCCCCGCCGCCAAGGTCGCGCTCAGCAGGATGACCTTACGGAGCTCCTCTTCGCCTTGCTTGCCGTCGAGCAGCCCGCGGAAGGCTTTTTCGGCCGCCGTCTTGGGCGAAGAGTGGAGGCCGAGGAGACGTTGGTGCTCTTTGCGGACCACTCGCTTGAGCAACATATCCTGCACCTTGGGATGTTCGACGCGCTTGGAGGTATTATCCGAAGCGATGCGCAGGCAGGTCACGTCCGCGGCGTGATCCGCCAGCTTCTCGAGAACATTGTCGATGGCGACGTGCGTCGAAGCGGTCAGGAGGATGCGGGCGCCCGGGCGTTGAGCCGCCATCTGGATGACCAGTTCGGAGATGGCCGTCGTCTTCCCTGAGCCAGGCGGGCCTTTGAGCAACACGAAGTCGGGCGCGTGCATCGCCGCTTTGATGAAGTCGATCTGGGCCTCGGCCCCCGGATAGGTCGGGTCGATGATCTGCCACTTCGGGTCGGGCGATCGTCCGCTGGCGAAGTCCGGCCAGCGATCATCCTGGCAGCCCTCGCTCGAGAAGAGCCGAAGCAGGGGGTGGTGCTCCGGCTTGGGGGTCTTCTGCAGCGTCTGGAGGGCGCTCCTCTGGGCCTTGAAGGTGCGATCGTCGAGTTCCAGGAAGAGGCGTTCGTCCGCCGCCGGGGGCGGGTCGAGCTGCAGGGTGAGTTCATCAGCATCACAATCGCCAACTTCACACTCTTGTTCCTCCTTAATCTTGAAACTGAGCCAAGGAGCGCGACCGCTGAAATCGATGTCCTCCTCCTTAACGTGGTAGACGCGGATGCTACTGCCAGCCATGCGCAGCGCCTTCCGGGTCTTCTCCTGCCAGGCTTCTGGGTCACTGACGTCCTTCGGTGGAACGAGTTGATACTCATCCGCGTCGACTTGCTTCCAGCCGCATACCGGGTCGACCCGCACCGCTTCGATGATGGCGAGCGACTTCTTGATGTAATCAAAGTAATCGCCGAACGACTTCGTCGAGTCAGGCGTTTCGCCGGCGAGCAACTGACTCAGGGTCGGCATGTTTGGGTTCGTGATTCTCGCTCAGCCAGTGTGCCTGTAAATACGTTTCTAGGAGAG
>JACCDK011865284.1_pt1 | contig 20703 bp, 17 predicted proteins | sample 7445871 | NCBI WGS metagenome assembly JACCDK01 (sample SAMN15323436, study PRJNA562643) | freshwater metagenome | isolation source: river surface water | place: USA:Blue River Watershed | collected 2017-08-15
CAGCGGCAAGATCAGCAGCGACCAGGCAGGCGAAGCACCCATGGACGTCGCCAGCAAGCCCAGACTGGCGGCCATATAGCCGCCGAGTGCATAGAAACTGCCGTGCGCCATATTGATGATGTTCATCACGCCAAAGACCAACGTCATCCCCAGTGCGACGAGAAACAGCACGGCGGCATAGGACAGACCATCCAAAATCGCCAGTATGTAAAGCTCCTGCGGCATTGACTGCTTTCTTTATATTTCGCGCATCAGCTTGATGCGCGTATCGAATCAATACTGCTTGAAGTCGGGATGGTTAATCAATTCCGGCTTGAGTGTCTTGACCCACTCCGGCGATTTTTTACCCACGGGCGTAGTAATCAGCTCCGCGGGATAGACGACGATTTTTTCCAGTGTCTGGAAATCGTAGGCGGCTGTCTTACGCGTGATGCCCAGCAACTGATCCTCGAGCCCCTGACCGTCTTCCCGAATCTTCACGGTATTGGTCAAGCCGCGGAATTCCAGCCCGCGCATGCCATCCGTGACCTGCTCGGTCGTCGGCCACTTGCCCTTATTGGCCTTGATTGCTTTTTGATAGCCCGCTACCAGACCATCCAGTGCCTGAACCATGTGATAAACAGCATAAATCGGATACGCCCCAGTTTTCTCGCGATATTTTTTGATGAAGCCTCTCAGCTTAGGATTTCCTGGGTGCTGCGGATGAAGAAAATAATGATCGCCACGCGCGCCGACAATCACGCCATCCGGCAGCGAATTGCCCACGCGCTCAAGCGAGCTTTCTGCCAGCGGCAAAATGAATTGCGAGCTCTTGAACAAACCGCGCTGCGCCGATTGCCGAATCAGGGTATCGAGATCACCACCCCAGGCAGTTGAGAGAATCACTTCCGGACGCAGCGCCTGAAGACGGCTGATCTCGGTTGAATAATCCGTTGCACCAAATTTCGGGAATAGCTCGGCGACAATTTTTACATCGGGCTTGAGTGCCAGCAGCGTATTGCGGAACAGCTCCCAGGAATCACGACCCCACGCGTAGTCCTGGTTTACCACGGCAATTGATTTGATATCAGGTTTTACTCGCAGCAGATACAGCACCGACGCCACCATTTCAGTCGTCGCGTTGGCTTGCGTGCGTGTTACGTAGCGATAGCGGCGGTCCTCCAGCACCTTTTCGGTACCGCAGTCCCACATGATGTTCAATACCTTCAGGTCTTCAGCCACAGGCGCAAGCGTATTGCAATTGCCGCTGGAAATGGCCGATAGCATCACTCGAGTACCGCCCTCCTGCACCACGCGCCGATATTCAGAGAGCAGTTTGTCGGGGCCGATGCCCTCGTCAATAAACGTTGGAACAATCTTTACGCCGTCAATCCCGCCGGCCGCATTGATCTGCTCGATGTATAACTCGGCTGCTGCCTTGCCGGGTACACCAAAAACCGATGCCGGCCCGGACAGGAAGGTGGTGATACCCACCTTGAGTTCAGCGGGCTTGGTCTGCGCGAACGCAGTCGACAAAGCCAGAGAGGCAATTGTGCCCAATACAAAGCGAGAAAGTTGATGCATCTTCATGTGTGGTCTCCGACGAAGAAGGCGGTTGATCTGTGTAAGTCCCCGGAACCCGATTGTTGAAGCATCGCCCCGGTTTACTCTTATTTTCTTTATGGCACCGCCAGCGTCAGTCTGACTGAGCCGTGCTGCGTAGACAAGCCGCGTTTTTTAAAGCCCGCATTTTGAATTGGCGAACGCTGTCACAAATCCATAAATTGCCGCAGCGCAGCATTCACGAGGCCCCACTGACGACGCATCTCCGCGTTCTTTTATCGCCCAATCTTAACTTGCTGTTGACATGAAGAAAAGACCCGGGCAAGATCCGGCAAAAGTAATGCCTTTGTGGACTAATGGGCGTTGCTGTTAGTAACGAGACAAGAAGGCAGGATGCTCACGCATTTTGCTGGCAGGTGAAGTGGCTGCTCTAGACTAGGGCAGCTGTGGATAATCATAATGGAGGAGACACATGAAAAAGACCGGCCTGCTGGCGTCGCTGATCGCGACACTGTGCATTAGCACCGCACCATCCGCGCAATCTCAGGAACTGTACTGGGCAACCAGCGGCATGTTCGGCCCTTTCAATATCCAAGGTCTGATTCCGACCTTCCCGACTGCCAAGGACATCACGATCCCGGTTTCCATGTGGGTGCTCAAGCATCCCAAGGGCAATGTCGTGTTCGATACAGGTAACAACGTTGCCATCTCCGACAGCACAGCAAACTGCAAGTCCTACTGGGCTGCAGGTTCATGCGACTTCCTCAAGCCAAACCAGAAGCGCTCGGATGTCATCGACATGCAACTCAAGAAGTTGGGCATGTCCACCGACGACATCAAAATCGTCGTGACTTCGCATACGCATCTGGACCACGCTGGCAACATCGGCATGTTCCCGAAAGCCATTCACATTCTGCAGAAGAAAGAGCTGTATCAGGGCTGGTGGCCAGAGAAATTCCAGGGCCGTGCTGTTAACGGTAGCTTTGTGATGGGCGACCTGGCCGCAGCACGTGATTACACTTACTACGAAATCGACGGCGAACTCGATCTGTTCGGCGACGGTACCGTGAAGATTTTCCCGACACCTGGCCACACCATTGGTCACCAGTCGATGAAGATCAAGCTGCCAAAGACCGGCAGTGTCGTGATTACTCAGGATGCTGTCTGGATGCAGGAAAATCTGGACGGGTACGTTGCCGGCCTGAATTACAGCCAGCAGGCATACATCGACTCGGTCACCAAGATCAAGATGATGCGTGACCTCGAAGGCGCGCAGATCCTGATGTCGCATGATGCAGGTCAGTTCGCCAAGATGGGCGATCGCTGGCACAAGTAAGTTGTTTCTGGCTTAGTAAAAAAGCCCCCCGCGATGGGGGCTTTTTTACGGGCAGGCATTTCAGTGGCCTTTAGAACAAGTCACCTGTCTTTGAACAAAGCGGCAAAACAGAGTCTGTGAGTATTCATGATTGACATTGAGCACGTCACCAAGCGGTATGGATCGAAAACCATACTTCACGACATTTCGTTCAATGTAAACAAAGGCGAAATCGTCGGCTTTCTCGGGCCCAATGGCGCGGGCAAGACCACCACCATGCGCATGATTGCCGGTTTTACTGCGGCGACCAGCGGCACCGTGAGAGTGGCCGGCTTTGACATGGCAAGTGAGAATCAACTGGCCGCAGAACACATCGGCTATCTACCCGAGCAGCCCCCGCTCTACGACGTGCTGGATGTTACCGACTATCTGACCTTCGTCGCGCGCGCCAAAGGTATTCCCGCCGCACAGCGTAGCTCACAGCTCGAGCGTGTCATACACGCCTGCCGGCTCGAGAGCGTCACGCGCAAGGAGATCTACAAACTATCCAAGGGCTTTCGTCAGCGAGTGGGACTTGCGCAGGCCTTGCTCGGCAATCCCGATGTACTGCTGCTTGATGAGCCCACCGCAGGTCTCGATCCGGGTCAGATCCAGGAGACACGAGAAGTCATCCGCGAAGTCGGCAAAAATCATGCGGTGCTGCTCTCAACGCACATTCTTCCCGAAGTCACGCTGATTTGTCAGCGCGTCGCGATCATTAATCACGGCCGGATTCTCGCGACCGGTTCGCCACAAGGTTTGCAACGTGCAGCGGAAGAAACCAGCTCCGTGCTGCTGGAAGCTTCGGGCGATCCGGAACAACTCAAGCGTGCGCTCTCGGATACGGATGGCGTCACGAGCGTGAGTGTGCGACCCGTGGCGTCGCGTGCTGGGCTCTACAGTATTGATTGTCAGGTCGACGCACAAGAACAAGTCGAATCCCGCATCGCGCGTGCAGTCACCACCTGCGGCGAACTGTTTCGGCTCGAGCGTCAGCAACCCACATTGGAAAATGTGTTCCTGCGTTATATCGGGCACACCAACACCAACGAAACCAGTAGCGGAGTGTCAGCATGAATGCCTGGATCGGCCTCAAGGCCGTGTACGACAAGGAAATGCTCACCTATTTCCGTTCACCGATTGCGTATTTCGTGATTGCGGTATTCCTGCTCGGTACCGGTTATTTTTTCACGTACAACATCTTCCTCACTGGCGTGGGCACGATGGATCAGACGCTGCAAAACATGGGCATCCTGTTGATCACACTCAGCCCTGTACTCACGATGCGCCTGTTCTCAGCCGAGTACAACGGCCGCACCATGGAGCTTTTAATGACGCTGCCGCTGCGCACCTGGCAGGTCGTGCTTGGCAAATATCTGGGTGCCGTCAGCATGCTGGTACTGATGACTGCGGCTTCCTGCATTAATCTGATACCGCTGTACTTGTACGGCAATCCCCAGACCCTGAATATATTAGCGGGCTATATCGGCTTTATTTTGCTTGGTATGGCTTGTATCGGTATCGGTCAGCTTTTTTCGGCGCTGACTGAAAATCAGATTGTGGCCGCGCTGATCACGATCCCCACCCTGCTCGGCTTCTGGTTCGTTGGGCATTTGCAGAGCTTGCAATCATCGCTGCTGCTGCGTGACTTGCTCGCGCATTTGTCTTTCTCGCTGCACTATGCGGATTTCATTCACGGTCTGCTGCGATCGGAAGCCATCGTGTATTTCCTTGTGGTGTCCGCAATTTCGCTCACCCTGAACAACAGTTACTTGCAATGGCGTCGCTGACATGAACTCATTTCGTTCCGGACTGTTCCTGATCGCGGGGCTCATGCTGCTGGCCGCCTCGCTGATTGCCAGTTCACTCTCTGTCAACTCACAATGGGTGTCCCACCTGTTGCTGCTGACCGGCCTGCTCCTGTCGGGCTTTGCTCTGTTCTCTCTGCGCGAAGACATAGGGCAACTGTTCAGGCAAAATCGGCGTGAGCTTCTGCTAACCACGGTCGGGCTGATTGGCATACTGGCTGCTGTAGCCTGGATTGCATCGCTTCATCCATTGCGCATGGATCTGACAGCCAATCGCGAGTATTCCCTTTCACCCCAGACGGTGAAAATGATGCAGTCCATCGACAAGCCTGTGCACATCACCTTCTTCCATGATCGCGGCATGCGCGAGACTGTGGAACTATATGAATTGTTCGCCGCACAGAACGACAAGATCAAGGTCGAGTTTTTCGATCCCATGGTCAATCCGGCACAAGCAAAACTGCGCGGCGTGGAGTTCGCGGGAACAGCACTGTATGAAAGCGAAGGTCGCAAGCTCACCGTCAATGGTCCGACCGAAACCGATATAGCCAATGGCATCCTGCGAATTACTCAGGCCAAACAGCAGATCGCCTGTTTTGTTGACGGTCATGGTGAACCAGACCCTTTCAGTCTGGAGTCCCATGATCACATGGAGGGCGATGCCGGGCACTCTCACGGTCTGGAGACGAAATTCGTTCAGCATGAACGACACGGCATGGCAAAAGCGCGCAGCGGTCTGGAGTCAATGAATTATGTGGTTGAAAAAGTCTCGCTGCTCAAGGCAGATGCCACACTCGCACAGTGCGCCGTATTGATTATCGCGGGACCGCAATCACCCTTCCTCGACGCTGAACTTCGCAGCATTGATCGCTATCTGGATCAGGGTGGCAATGCGATGTTCATGATCGATCCTTTCGTCAAGACAGGGCTTGAAGACATTATTCGTAAATTTGGCGTTGACCTCGGTCAGGGCATGGTCATCGATGAAGCCAGTCATTTCTGGGCTGATCCGTCAACACCGGCAGTCACGGACTACAACCGGCATGAGATTACCAACAAGCTACCGCTTTCTTTCTTCCCGGGTGTGCGGCCGCTCATGCCGACCAAAGAGCCAGTGCCTGGTGTATCGGTCAGGCCACTGGTGAATTCGTCCCAGAAAAGTTTCGCCAATGCCGACAAAATGCGTGTCGATCACAAGTCCGCCAAAAATGGCTATGCACCACAAACACTGATGCTGACCGCGCGTATCAATCCAAACACCGTGGAATCTGGTGAAACGCTGCTCAAGCGCCTTCGCGGTGAGGAAACTGCGGATGCCAAAGCCGCGGCATCTGCGAAAGTCATCGCGCGCAAGGAAGCGCGTATCGTCGTCGCGGGAGACTCGGATTTCGCAACGAACTCGTTTTATCACGTGCTAGGCAATGGTGCGCTATTTCTGAATGCGGTCAACTTCCTCGCTTCGCGCGAGAATCTGATCGGTCTTGAACCACGCACCTACGATCTTCCTTATGTGAGCATGACAAATACGCAGATGAAGGGCACCTTTATCTTATCCATCATTCTGATACCACTGCTGATGGCCGCGATCGGTGTTGCTGTCTGGTGGAGGCGTCGATGAAATCCGGCAGCAAGCGGCTTATCGTCATTTGGGGCGTGCTACTGGTTCTGGCCGTGGTGATTTTCATCGGCGAACGCCAGCGCAGTGAACAACTGGGTGCATCCAGCCAGCGCGTGGTGCCCTGGCTGCTGCCTGCGCCCATGGAAAAACTGGGCGCTGTAGAAATCATGGTCAAAGGCAGCATGCATCGCTTCGAGCGCGATGCAGAGAGTCGTTGGTTTTACCATGGCGTGCATGATTCGAATAAAGCAGACCACGGTCATAGCACCGATCCGCAAATGGCTGCCGTGATTGACAAGGCCATGATCGCTTTCGGTCGAATCCAGCGTGAACAAAAAATCGCCATCAAAGCCGGCGAAGATGAATACGGCGTCACACGCCCCGATATATTCATTCTGGTCTATCTACCAAAAGCGGATGAGCCACTGGCACGCTTTGCCGTCGGCACCATCGCTACTGATCGCGTGAGCCGCTACATTCTGCCCGTTGGCGCGGCCGAGATCGTCACGATCCCCGATTTCCATATCAAAAACCTGCTGGCGCTGATTGACGCGGTTAAGATCGCAGGCGCCACAAAGCCGTGATGCGGCACTTGCTGCGCCCACTAGGGTTGTGGCTATGCCTTTGCGCAGCAACTGCAGTACCTTCGATTGTGTATGCCCATGCCGGTGATGCTACTGGCTTTGCGAGCGTCACCCTATCGGGTGCCAGCGTTCGCTATACCTTTACCCCCACCGCAACGTCATCCGTGGATCAGAGCAGTCTGCCTGCTCTGTTGCGCCAGCATCTGCAAGTAAGCGCCGATGACAAACCCTGCGTACCCGATCAGGCAAATGAACTCGTCATTGTTTTTCAGTGCGCGACTGCAAACCAGCAAATCATCATTGAAGATCATCTCGATCAGGTACTCGGTGCGACCCATCATGTGATTGCGCTGTTTACCTGGAATGGCGGCAGTCAGTCGCATTCATTTTCATCAAAAACGCCCAAGGCAGTTGTTCAAATATCTGCTACCGCGTCACAGACACCCACGAGCGCAAGCAGCTTTTTCCCTCTGGGCGTAGAGCACATCGCCACAGGCTATGATCACCTGCTATTTTTGCTAGCGCTGATTTTGTGTGGCGGGAATCTGAAGGCCCTCATCAAGATCATCACTGCATTCACACTCGCTCACAGCATCACCTTGGGTGCTGCTGCGTTAGGGCTAGTCAGTATGCCGTCTGCACTGGTGGAAGCGGTTATCGCACTCTCGATTGCCTATGTGGCATTTGAAAATCTGTTTCCACGCTATGCGATCTCACGCCGTTGGACCATCAGCTTTTTGTTCGGGCTAGTGCATGGATTCGGGTTTTCTTCGGTGTTGCAAGAGATTGGTTTGCCCAAAGACAGCCTGGTATGGGCGCTACTGAATTTCAATCTGGGCGTGGAAGCGGGTCAGCTAGTAGCGGTGCTGATCACCCTGCCCGCACTGCTCTGGCTAAATAAACAAGTCTATGCGCAGCGCGTGATCCAAGTTATATCCGCGATTGTGATGCTGGTGGGTCTGGGCTTGTTTATCGAACGTTTGATGATGAGCTGACTCAGCATCAGTACCGGCCGCTGCCGTGCTTACAGCAAGCGACTCACTACGGGTAGATTGGTCACATTCCAAAGCGTCGCAAATACCGCACGCATTTCCGCCTCCGAGGCCGCACCACCAAAGTCGGCCAGAGCCAGTGCCTTTTGTTCCAGCTCAGATCGCGACAGGGTATTGCCCGGATCGCCCTTGGGCTCATCTACCCTGCCCTGCAGCACGCGGCCATCACGCGTGTGCACGGTGACCTTGCCTATCCAGCGCTCGGGATACGCGCCATCGACTTCCGCATCCAGCACCATTTTCACGCGCACACGAAAATCTGCGACATCAGGATCCAGATACAGTCGCTCGAATTCCGAGACGCCGGCCTTGTCATGCAAGGCAATGATGCCCAGCACCGTGCCCATGGAGAATTTCGCTTGATGCACGGTTTCCGGTGCGATTACCCGACCCAGCACATCAATTGCTCCCTGATGCACATGCGTGGTCACTTCGGTGATATCCAATGCTTTAAGCTTATGTTCGCGCATCGCCTGTTGCAAGGCATCGGCCGCGGGATGGGTATGGCGGCAGGACGCGTGAAACTTGAATGAAGTTTCGATCGTTGCCCAGCGCTGTCCCAACCTGTCGGTCAGGCGCGCAGGATCGGCATCGCGCGACATGCCGGCGCCCATACCTTGCGGACCTTCGAGTACCTGCTTGGCACCGGTAAATCCTTTTTCTGCCAGCAGCGCGGCAAGCAATCCGTCTGCAGCTGCTTTGCCTGTATGTAGTTGTTTTGAATCCGCTGCATCGCGCAAAAATTCCCACAAGCCTGCAGCCTGTGTGCCCGCCGAGCCTATGGCGTGCTGCATCTGCTGCGCATTCAGTCCCATCAGTCGACCTGCTGCCACTGTAGCCGCGACCGTACCTGCGGTTCCTGTGGTGTGAAAAATCCGGTAATGAGAACGCCCCAGAAATTCGCCTATGCGTATACCGGCTTCGTAGCCCGCCACCGATGCCGTGATCAGATCCTGACCACTACATCCACGATCCTGCGCAATCGCCAGCGCTGCGGGGAAAACAACGGCTGCCGGATGAAACACGGAACCGTTATGCACATCATCCTGCTCTGCATAATGCGACGAAGCGCCGTTAACCAGCGCAGCGAACAAAGGTGACGTCATGCGACGCGAGATCAGTACCTCTGCACGACCTTCCTGTGGCCCCATCTCGCTCGCAATCGCTTCAATGGCCTGCACTGGCCGTCCCACCTTGCCTGCCATCGCAGAGCCAAACCAGTCCAGCAGCAAATCTTCCGTACGACGCACCACGTCATCGGGAATGTCGCTGAACTTCAAATTCGCGGCAAACTCGGCCAGTTGCTGACTCGGAGCGTTGGTAGCTTTCATCACAGTCTCTCAGAAGGAGCGCGGCATGCCGAGTACATGCTCGGCGACATACGACAAAATCAGATTGGTTGAAATAGGCGCGACCTGATAGAGACGCGTCTCGCGGAACTTGCGCTCCACATCGTATTCGGAAGCAAAGCCGAATCCACCATGAAACTGCAAACAGGCATTCGCCGCTTCCCAAGAGGCATCAGCGGCTAGCATCTTGGCCATATTCGCCTCGGCGCCACAGGGCTTGCCCGCATCAAACAGCTCGCAAGCCTTGTAGCGCATCAGGCTCGCTGCCTCTAGATTGACATAGGACTTTGCGATCGGAAATTGCACCCCCTGATTTTGTGAAATGGGTCGACCGAAGACGATGCGTTCATTAGCATATTTGGTGACCTTGTCAATGAACCAGAAGCCATCACCAATGCACTCGGCGGCAATCAGCGCGCGCTCGGCATTCAGACCATCGAGTATGTATTTGAAGCCCTTGCCTTCTTCGCCAATGAGATTCTCGACCGGTATTTCAAGGTTTTCAAAAAAGAGCTCATTGGTCTCATGGTTGACCATGTTGCGGATGGGTCGTACCGTCATGCCATGACCGATCGCATCGCGCAAATCGACAATGAAAATGGACATGCCTTCGGATTTTTTTGTGACCTCGGCCAGCGGCGTTGTACGCGCCAGCAGGATCATGAGATCAGAATGCTGTATGCGCGAGATCCAGACCTTCTGACCGTTGACCACGTAGCGATCGCCCTTGCGGACTGCGGTGGTCTTGATTTTGGTGGTGTCGGTGCCCGTCGTGGGTTCAGTTACGCCCATCGACTGCAGTCGCAGTTCACCTTTGGCGATTTTGGGAAGATAAAAATCTTTTTGAGCTGTCGAGCCATGACGCAGCAAGGTGCCCATGTTGTACATCTGCCCGTGACAGGCACCAGAATTGCCGCCGGCACGATTGATCTCCTCCATGATCACCGAGGCCTCGACCATGCCCAGACCTGATCCGCCATATTGCTGAGGAATCAGCGCCGCCAGCCAGCCGGCCTGCGTGAGTGCGTCAACAAAAGCTTCCGGATAACCACGCTCTTCATCGATCTGGCGAAAATACTCGGCAGGGAATTGCTCGCACAATGCGCGAATGGCATCACGAATATCCTGATGAGCGTCGCTGGCGTGGGACATGGGCTTTCCTTGGGATGGCGTACTTCAAAGTACAGAGTCTCTATCGGGCAGATACTCACGAACCGCAAAGTCTGACCTATCCCACCAACCCCAACAATTCAGAAATTTGGAAGCGCCGCTTAGAGGCGACTTAAGGAGGTACTGATTTACTAGCACCAATTACAGTTACACATCACGAAGTAGAGTTAACCCATTGATTTTTATTATTTTTCAACACATGCGTGCGCTGACTCATCCTGCAACGAGGATGAACTGAACACGACCTTAACCCTGCGCCGGGTGCGGCTATAGGGGGGCGTTCGTGGCGGTGACGCGGATATTTCAGGCGATTGCGTGTTCTTCAGCCACCAGCAACTCAACCAGCTCGCGCGCAAATGCGGGCAGCGATTGCATGCTGCGCACGCACACCTGCAGCCTGCGGACCGCCCATTCATCGGACAATTCAACCGTCTTGATTCGCATGCTGCGCGCATGGCGGCTGGCGGCGGAGAATGGCACTACACCAATACCGACATTGGATTCAATCATCCTGCAGGCCGCTTCGAAGTTACCGACCTGAATACGAATTTTGATTTGCTGATTCAGGTCATTGGCGGTCTGAGCCAGGAAACTGTGAATGGCGCTGGCTTCCAGCATGCCCACAAAATCATGCGCCAGTGCTTCGCTGAATTCAATACGCCCGCGCCCGGCCAGCTGATGCGACTCCGCGGTGACCAACACCAAACGGTCTTCGCGAAAGGGAATCGCTTCCAGACCTTCGGTGCGGACATTACCCGCCACGATGCCGATCTCGACCTTGCCTTCCGAGACAGCACGCACGATGTCATTGGAAAGCCGTTCCTTGAGATCGATATTCACATCCGGATGCGTGGCCAGAAATTTGGGGAGTAAAGCGGGCAAAAACTCTGCCATCGAGGTGGTATTGGCCAACATGCGCACATGGCCGCGTGAACCATTCACATACTCAGCCAGATCACCACGCAAATCCGTCAGCTGCTGCAATACCAGTCGCGCATGATGCATGAAGGCCTGACCGGGTGGTGTCAGCGTGACACCCTGACTGGTGCGGTACAGCAGTTTCACGCCCAGTCCCTCTTCCAGATTTTTGATGCGTATGGAAGCTGCAGGCAGTGACATGTGCGAGCGCTCTGCCCCACGCGTCAGGCTGTTGGCCTCTGCGATATTGACGAAAAGACGAATGTCGGGAAGATCGAAATGCGCGGCCATGGTGTTCTCTAGGTAAAAAGCGGAAATGGTTTGAACTGTCCGGATAGCAGTGATTTGCTGTCGGCGTATCCGAGCCAGCCTTCGATCAGCGTGGCATAGACCTGTCGGAAATCGGTGGTGTATTTCATGTTGCCGTTCTCATCAAGGTCGGTGAGCAGAGGCGCTTTGCCGTAGTGACCACCACGCACAGGTTTGCCAATCACATACATATGATTGGCCGTGCCGTGATCGGTACCCAAGCTGGTGTTCTCGGCCACTCGGCGTCCGAATTCCGAAAACACCAGCACCGTCACATCGTCTGCGCGGCCGATACGATCCATATCTTTGATAAAACCTGCGATCGCATCCGAGACATAACTCAGCAAACGCTGGTGTTGATCCACCTGTTGCACATGCGTGTCAAAGGCATTGTGCCGGTAACCGACGTGATATAGCTGCGTTGGCAGATCGGCGGCAATCATTGATGCCACCTTGGGTAAATCCAGCGCGATGATGCCGTAATCAACCGGCGTCTTGTAGCTGTCCCAAGCGGCTCGCACGCGTTGAGATGCCTGCTTTGCACTCTGTGCGACTTCATCCAGATAACGCTGCGAAGGATTGACTGACTGTGCATCGGTCACGCTGTCGAGTACCGAGCGGCTTTGGTGCAAACCTTTGCGCATGAAACGTTCGGGATCATCGAAGACAACCGGTACATGGCGAGCCGCACGGACAGCGAGCGACTGACGTTCATCGATATTGACCAGAAAATTCGGTGTCAGCTCAGGATCAATCGCATCCGCAACGCGGCCCAGCCAGCCATAGGGTTCACCCCCATTCGGCACACCGGTATGCCAGTACGCCATGGAGGTGAAATGAGAATACGACGGCTGGGCATAACCACAGCCATGCACAATAGCCATACGGCCATCCTTGTAGAGCTTCTCGAAACCCGACATGCTGGTATTGAACCCATAGTGATCATCGATCTTGCGCAGCTTGGTTTCGCGAATGCCGATTTTTGGTCGCAGACGGTAGTACGCATCATCGGCGTAAGGCACCAGCGTGTTCAGTCCATCATTGGCGCCGGAGAGTTCGACCACCACCAAAATGCGTTTTGATGACGGTGAAGCGGCCTGCGCGATACCTGCAGGCAGCGCAGATACCAATCCCGCACCTGCCAGTGCCTTGAGTAAATCACGTCGCGTCATGCCCGAGTGTGTGTGTTCCATATTCATCCCAGTTGGTAGGCAGGCAAGGACAAAATCACGTGCAGCGCATTGCGCAACGCATCTTCCATGTAGGTATCCGCTTGCTTGAGATCGGCTGTACCGAGATCAGCTTCGAGCATCGCCACCATCCCATCACGCGTGGCCGAACTCACTGGCACGGATACAAAGCGCAGCAGCAAATGATCAACCGCTTCGCGTGCCGTCTTGCAACCAGCGACGCGCACCATTGCCGAGAGATCCAGTTGCGCCGTGGTGCGGGGTATGGGTTTGACTTTCTCGATCGCCTTGCGCCAAGCGTGATAGCTGGCCAGTCTTGTATTGAAATCTTCATCGCGATCGGCCTGCATGGACATGGAAGTCAGGTCTTTGCCATCCGGCTTGGTCGCTGTGGTGACATCCGCTCCCAGCGAGAGTTTTTCTGCCACGCTCAGAATCTGATAGCGCTCGTTGGGCACGCGATCGTTGGCGACAAAATCAATCGGCGGGAAGACAGTGTCGTACACAAAATTTCCCCGCAAGAGCAACAGACCCGGTGTAATCCAGCTGCGTCCCTGCGCCCAGCCTGCGACGTTAGGTGGAAACAGCAGTTTCTGGCCCATCGCATCGGTGAGCTCATTAAAGTCAGGTATGCCTGGTACTTCTTTCATTCCCATTTTTCGGTAAGTGGAAATGACCAGTTCCGCTGGGGGCTTGATGCGGGTCGCGACCGATGCATCGCTGTAAAAATCCCGCGACAGGAATATCGTTTCCAGAAAAGGCGCAATTTCGTAATTGGCATCACGCAGCAAACGCCCCAAGCGGACACGCAATGCCGGAGAGAGATCCTCTCGCACGAAATACTGATAAATTTTTCCTGCAACGAATTCCGAAGTCACAGGCTGCGACAAAATAATGTCGATCACCTGCTCGCCGTCGAAATTACCCGTGCGACCCAAGACGGTTTTCGGATCATTGTCATGCAGCGCCGGGTTGATCACAAACTTCACGCCCTGATAATTCCAGCCGGTGAACGCGCGCGCAGCTTCCCGGATATCCAGTTCGGAGTAATTGCCGACGCCCATGGTGAACAGCTCCATGATTTCGCGAGCAAAGTTTTCATTCGGTGCGCCCTTAACGTTCACGCCCGCATCGAGATAGGCCAGCATGGCCGGGTCTTTGGCCACGGCAATCAGCAAGCTGCGGAAATTGCCGGTGGCCTGAGCCCGAAACAACTCATTTTGCAGATGCATTTTTCGGAAATCGCGGACCTTTTCTTCACTGGTAGCGAAATGGCCATGCCAGAAGAGCGTCATTTTTTCTTCCAGCGGCCGTTCCGTGAGCAGCATGCGATTCGCCCACCAATAAGCCACGCGCTGCGTTTCCAGCTTGCTGGCACGCAGCCAGTAAAGGAAACGATCGGCCACTTGCTGTATGCGACGATTACCGGAGGGTTTGACCTTCACCCCTAAAGCCTCACCCTTCTCACGGGCCAGGTCTGTTGCTGCGGGACGCGACACCGCAAAGGGATCAAGGCCAGGATCAAAACTGTCAGAGGCCTCGAACGCGGGCAAGGTCTGCTTGATGCTCTGGTAGCGCACCAAAGATCGCACGGCCTGCTCGGCCGTCATCTTGGCAAGGCGGTTTACTTCAGACGGTGTGGCCCCAAAGCCGGCGCGTTCCAGTAAGTGGGCGGCGCGTTCGCGATTCCAGGATTCTGTGGGGAGCGGTTGAAGATCGTCCTTCCATAGCGCGGGCGCCGCCTGTAACTGCACCGAGCACAAAAACAGGATCAGCCAAAGCAAACGGGGAACGACATAAGCCATGGGTAGGCAATACATGATGCAGGAGGAAAATCAAACTGTCCGGATAGGTCAGCGATTGCCCCAAAAGTTATCGGTAAACCGAATTTTACGGCAGCGGCGCGTTAATCGGTCAAAATATCGAATATCGCACTCATGCGTGCTATATTTATAACAAACAGTTAAAAGCGCTTCGAGAAGCTTGATTGAACCAGACTGCAAAGGGACTGCAACCCTTTCAAAGGTACCGGTCAACGTGGTTCGAACGCCTACCAATAAAAAATCAAAATGACCCATCATCGTTTTTTCTCATTGGGCCGCCTGAGGCTCTTTCATCATTTTTATGCTCTGGTTCTCGCTCTTGCGCTCACGCCTGGTGCGCGTGCCGAGGAATCGGTAATCAAAGAGCCACCCGCGGAAGCGCGGCCGGCCGACGCCAGCATGGATGTCGCCAAACGCATTGATCCAACCGATTTCAAACACCGCTTTGACCTGCGCAGCGAATACATCGACTACGGAACCGCATCAACCTACACCATAACACCGCGGGGTGAATACGCATTCACCAACGCGCTCGCCTTGCGGGTTGAGCTACCCGTGGCGCGCTACGATACGGGAACTGGCACTGCTTCTGACCAGGGGATAGGCAACCTGCTGACGCGCCTTGCCTGGCGTGCTGTGCGCGGCGATGGTTATGCAATGGTCACAGGATCCGAACTCATCCTGAATACAGCGAGCGAGGCCAATCTGGGCAATGGTAAAAATGTACTGGCACCCTTTGCCTTTTGGTCGATCGATATTCCCGCTGCAAAATCCGTATTTTTTCCTTACATACAATACGGTCGATCTTACAGCGGCGAAACCAGCCGGGAGGCTGTGCATTACACCAACCTGCGTACCTCATTATTGACGCGCTGGCCGTCAAAGGTTTACAGCTTTGTCGAAGTCAGTTACTGGATCGATCACGAACGCTCGAATAGTTACAGCTCCAACATCAAAGCCGAGGTCGGCCGATTTTTCACCCCTAAAACTGGTTTTTATATTCGACCAGGCACCGGCATGTCGGGCACCGACAATCGCTTAGGCATGAAGTCGACGATGGAAATTGGGATGCGCCACTTTTTCTGATCGCCGGGCGGTGCCAACCTGCTAAAGACGGTTTCGGCGGGCTTGTGCAGGATTACCGGAAATACCGCAAAATTGTGATTGGGAAATAATTAACAAATCTACAAAACACCATCCGGGAGCAAGCCCATGACAACCTCTTTTCTGAAACGCGGCGCACTGGCTGCAATCGCCATCGCCGCCACTGCACTGGTGGGGCTATCGGTCGCCGAAAACACCGACAAGGCCTTGCTAGATCGAGCCCGTGGCCTGTTCAAGCCTCTACCCGATACGGCCCATGTCGATGATTACCCGCATTCCAGCGAACGCGTCGAATTAGGCAAGAAGCTCTTTTTTGAAAGCCGCGTTTCTACAGACGGCCGCATGAGTTGTGCGGCCTGCCACAATCCCAGCTACTACGGTGCGGACTCACTGGCACTGTCAGTCGGCGTGCACGGCACCCTCTTGCCGCGTAATGCGCCTACGGTATTCAACACGCCGCTGCTGATTGCGCAGCACTACGGCGGCAATCGAGTCAGTGTCGAAGAGCAGGCAATGAAAGCCCTGCTCAGCCCGCTTGCTTACGGCAACAAGACCTATGGCGAAGCCGAAGACAAAATGCGCTCGTTGGGTTACACCCCGCTTTTCGAAAAAGCCTTCCCGAACGAAAAAGATCCGGTCAGCGCAGAAAACTGGGCCACCGCCATCGGCGCCTTCGAGCGCACCCTGCTAACACCAGCGCCTTTCGACCGCTACCTCAAAGGCGACCAAAAGGCCATCAGCAAGGACGCCAAGATCGGATTGGAAAAATTCATGAGCTATGGTTGCGCCGGCTGCCATAACGGCTCCGTGGTGGGTGGACAGAGCTTCCAGAAATTCGGCCTCACCGAAGACTACTGGCTAGCGACGGGCAGCAAGGAAATGGCGCTGCTCAAGGGTCGCGACAAAGGCAAATTCCACGACACCCAGAAACCGGAAGACACCTATATCTTCAAAGTGCCTCAGCTGCGCAATGTGGCCATGACGCCGCCGTATTTTCATGACGGATCAGTGGCCAAGCTGGATGATGCCGTGCGCGTGATGGCGCGCCTCCAACTCGGAAAAACCCTGAGTGATGACGACGTGGCGCATATCGTCGCGTTCCTGAATACGCTCACGGGCGAGGTGCCCGCCCATTTTGCGAGTGTTCCCAACCTGCCAGTTGCTCCCTACCGCAACTGAGGCATAAGGCCCAATGCGCCTCTTATCGCCAAGGCAAGGACTCCTGCTATGCATGCTGCTGCTTGCCCAGTCGGGCTGGGCATTCGAGCGCACGGACGGCGTGGTGGTGCAATGTCAAGCCGAGCGCAACGGGGAGCGCCGCGACGTTAAAGAAGTTTGGTTAGGTTTCGGTGATGTTGGTGACCGCCACCCTGAACTTGGCGGTGCGGCAGCCGTCGTAAGACTTGATAGCGACGGCTGGCCCGTGATCTATTTTGACAATGTGGTGTTCAAGGCGATGCTGGTCAGCGATCCGCATATGGCAGATTTCATTTTTTATCATGAATGCGCCCACGCTCGCGATCAGGACAAGAGCGAGATTGAAGCCAACTGTGAGGCCTTCCTCCAGTTGCAGCAACAAGGTCTGATGACGCCGGCAAAAGAGTACGCGCTCGGCGCCACCCACCGTCGCATGCGCCGCTTGCCCTCTCGCTACGGCGGTAGCGGCGAGGTTTTCTGGGAGCAGACCATGGCTTGCGTGCAGCGAGGCGGTGATTTTTCGGAACACGGTGTAAATGCGAAATAAAAATTCTTGTTTTCGCTTTTATGTATAAATGCATAAATAGTTAAAAATTTCAAAACTACACTTTTAGTTTTTTATTTATATTTTTAGTTTTTTTATGCTAAGGTACCTTTAGAAATTGTTTTGGAGGTGCCATGTGAAAGGTATCGTTTTCCGCGAATTCATCGCCATGGTCGAAGACCAGTTTTCTTTGGATACTGCCGATCACATCATCTCCGCATCCAACCTCTCATCGGATGGCGCTTACACCTCAGTGGGGACTTATCCGCCCCAAGAAATGGTTGATCTGGTAACGCACCTGTCCACGGCGACCAGCATTAGCGTTCCTGATTTGCTGCATCATTTTGGGAAACATCTCTTTCAGCGCTTCTCTGTCATTCACCCCGAATATGTAAAAACGCACGAGAGTGCTTTTGAATTATTGCGCCGACTGGATGGCCATATTCATGTTGAGGTACGCAAGCTTTACATAGATGCGGAGCTGCCCGCTTTCGACTATGAAGAACTGGGTGACGGTGAGATGGTTTTCGTATACCGCTCACGCCGCAAGCTGGCTGATTTCGCGCACGGACTGATTCAAGGCTGCATTGATCACTTCGGTGACCCCATGCAAATCGAACGAACTAATTTGCCCGATGACGAAAGTGGTGCACATACCCGTTTCCAGCTAAAGCGAATGCACAATGGCGCCGCCCGATGATCTACACGCCCGGCGTCTGGCGCGCGAAATCAGTGCACGAGAGCAGGCAGAGACTTTGCTGGAGCAAAAAAGTCTCGAACTTTTTCATCAGGCTGAAGAACGACAGCGCACACTTGATGCCTTGCGCGAGAGTGAAGAGCGTTATCGCCTCATCGTCGAACTGTCTCCCGACGCCATCCTGATCGAGATTGACGGAAAAATCGTTTTTACCAATCCGTCGGCGCGGCTCATGTTCCGAGAAACGGAAGATCTTTCGCTGCCAGGTCGAAGTCTGGCCTCGCTGATCAGCAGTGCTCAAACTGAAGCCACCGCTCTGCAACTGATGATCAACCCAGATTCGGAAACCGAAGAGATTGCCATTCGTCTGGACGGCTCGGTCTTCGATGTTTCTGTTTATCGCGTATCGCTCGTATACCAGGGCCAGCCCGCGATACAAATGGTAGCGCGCGATATTTCCAATCGCAAGAAACTGGAATATCAACTAGCTTTCCAGGCGACGCATGATTCACTGACCGGAACCAACAATCGGAGTGCCCTGTTGGAACGATTGGCAGATGCAATCACCTATGCGCGTCGTAATTCGCTGACGGTGTGGGTCGCCTTCATTGATCTGGATCGTTTCAAATTTATTAATGACCATTATGGCCATCTCATCGGTGATCAGGTGCTGACTAGGATCAGCAATCGGCTGCGCTCGGCATTGCGAAACAATGATGTGCTTGGGCGTTATGGCGGTGATGAGTTCATCGTCGTGTTACGCGGCGGACCAGAAGCCGAAATAAGTTCGGAAACGCTGGAACGTATCATGCAGGCCGTTGCGGAGCCGATGATGATCGATGGACACTCCATGCGCGTCAACTGCAGCGTTGGCGTAGCGGTCTTTCCCCAAGACGGCGACACGCCACAGCAATTACTGGAAATGGCTGATGCGGCCATGTATCGAGTCAAGCAAAGTGGACGCAATCGATTTCAGTTTTTCAATCAAGAGATACAAGCGCAATTGCAAGAGCGGGCACGTATAGAAAGTGAGCTCCATGGCGCCATACAGCGAGGTGAGTTTTTACTGCAATACCAGCCGCAAATCGATCTGAGATCAGGCGCTGTGGCTGGCGCGGAAGCTCTCTTGCGTTGGCAGCATCCAGAACTCGGCCTGCTGTCACCAGAGCGTTTCACCTACCTCGCAGAAGAATCAGTACACATCAACGAAATCGGCGCCTGGGTACTTAACGAAGCGACCGCACAATGCGCTCAATGGCACAAGACAGGATTAGGAAATCTCCGCGTCTCGGTCAATCTATCGGTAAGACAACTGAATGGCCAGCCACTGATACGCCTGGTTGAACAAGCACTAACACAATCGGGCTTGCCACCCAACTATCTGGAACTGGAGTTGACCGAAAGCCAGATGATGTCCAACATCGATTTAACCTTGGAGACATTGCAGGTTTTGCATGCCATCGGCGTTCAGGTGGCGATTGACGATTTCGGCACCGGATATTCGAGCTTTGCCTATTTGCGAAAGCTGCCTATCTCCTGCCTGAAAATCGATCGCCAATTCATCAATGATCTGACCGATCCGGGCGCGCGTGATACCAGTATCATCACACAAACCTTGATATCGCTTGCCCACAATCTACATCTGCGCGTGATTGCCGAAGGTGTTGAAACAGAAGATCAGCTACGACTGCTGCATGAGCAAGGATGTGATGAAATCCAAGGGTATCTATACAGTACAGCACTGTCAGCCGATGATTTTAAAAAGTCGATACTGGCGCATGATCCTACGCGCTGGCAAAGAGAAATTGATTAAGAACCTATCTCGTTAGGTCGATGGCAAGGTGTGACTGCGCAGACTGCACGACCTGCGCGGCAAGGCAGTGCAACGGTACCAGCGGCTTAACGAGACAGGTTCTGAGACTGTAATCAGGATGCAGGAGGTAACATGCATACATCACTGCCATCCACAGGGACTTTTTCAGAAAAGAGTTTTTTGATGGGCACCCAGATGATGGAAGTGGCAAGCCTCACCACGGTTTCTACCACATCGCCGGGGCGAACACCGACCTGAAACTTGCTGAAGCTACCGCTAACTTCGATCGGTGTTGCCAGACTTAGAAACTGCGCTGTCTTAGCCTGAGGTTGCAAGCGGATATTCAATTTCTCATCCGTGAAATCAACCGAAGAATTTCCAGTCACACGCATCTGGCTGGTATCAATTACCAGCGCACGCTGACTCAGCTTGCCATTGTCCAGACCAAATCGCCCCACAGCACAATTGACCTTCGATTCGTTGTTTGGATTGATGGTGGGAAGCAAAGCGGTCAGAACATTCACGGCCCACATATCGAACACGCCGGAGCGTAGATTTTTTGGCCACACTGCAAACTCAATCTGCCCGCTGCCATGGCGCAGGATCTGCGACAAGCGAGGTGCACGCGAAC
>JACCDK010953885.1_pt1 | contig 20700 bp, 12 predicted proteins | sample 7445871 | NCBI WGS metagenome assembly JACCDK01 (sample SAMN15323436, study PRJNA562643) | freshwater metagenome | isolation source: river surface water | place: USA:Blue River Watershed | collected 2017-08-15
CCGCGCTTCGCAGGTGGTAAATCGTTCACACGTTGACCTTCAATCAGCAAGTCACCCGAGGTGATGTCTTCCAGGCCCGCCACCATGCGCAGCAAGGTGGACTTGCCGCATCCCGATGGCCCCACAAACACACAAAACTCACCTTGCTCAATGGTGAGGTTGGCGTTGTTGATGGTCAGAGGCAACTCGGGCGAGTAGCGCTTGCAGACATTTTGGAAATCTATGCGCGACATGCGGGTCTCCGATCTCAAACGGCCAACAGCAAGGCGCCGTAGGTCTCTAATTTGATGCTGTTGCCAGACACACTGCCGCCACCCAAACCAGGTATCGGCAACACCGAGGCAGATTGAAAGTTGGCAGGCAAGTCCATCGTGGCCAAAGTGTCGCTAAAGTTGAACGCACACAATACTTTTTTGCCCTCATGTTCTCGCACAAATGCCATGAGTTGTTTGTGCACAGGTAGCAAAATTTGATCGCCATGCAGTAACACCTCCTGGCCTTTGCGCCAAGCCAGCAAGTTGCGGTAGAAGTTGAGCAAAGACTGTGGATCTTTGTCTTGTTCTGACACGGCCAATGCGCGATAGGCTTCAGTCAAAGGCAGCCAAGTCTTTTGGGCGCCACTGCCAAAGCCCATGTCGGCGGCTTTGCCGTCCCATGGCATGGGTGTGCGGCAACCATCGCGGCCTTTGAACTCGGGCCACATGGTGATGCCATAAGGATCTTGCAAATCTTCGTAGGCCACTTGTGCTTCAGGCAAGCCCAGCTCGTCACCTTGGTACAAACAAGGCGAGCCACGCAGACACATTTGGAAAGCCGCGGCCACACGCAGTTTACGAACGTCTGCCGAGTCACCGCCCCAGCGTGAACCTACGCGCACTACGTCGTGATTGGACAACGCCCAAGAGGGCCAGCCCGTGGCGTTCTTCTCGGCAAAGCGCGTCATCAAGTCGTGCAAGTACGTGCTGCTGCTGTCGGGGCCTAGCAAGTCAAAGCTGTAGGCCATGTGCAACTTGTCGTTGCCGCTGGTGTATTCAGCCATCACGCTGAGGCCATCGTCGTCGCCAATTTCGCCCACCATGGTGGTGTTGGGATATTGGTCTAGCAGTGCGCGCAGTTGTTTGAGAAAACCCAAGTTTTCAGGCTGCGTTTTATCAAACTTGTGATACTGCCAGCCATAAGGATTGACGTCGTTCACTGCAGGATCGTTGCCTTTGGGTTGACCGCGCCCTGGATTGTCACGCAATTGTTTGTCGTGAAAATAATAGTTGGCTGTGTCCAATCGGTAGCCGTCCACACCCAGTTCAAGCCAGAACTTGACGGTACCCAAAATGGCTTCCACCACATCGGGGTTGTGATAATTCAAGTCGGGTTGGCTGGTTAAAAAGTTGTGCAGGTAGTACTGACGGCGGCGAGTGTCCCATTGCCATGCGCTGCCGCCAAAAATGGACAACCAGTTGTTGGGGGGATTGCCATCGTCTTTGGCGTCTGCCCACACATACCAATCGGCTTTGGGGTTGCTGCGTGAGGCGCGACTTTCTGCAAACCAAGGGTGTTGGTCTGAGGTGTGCGACAGCACCTGGTCAATCATGACGCGCAGTCCCAAGTCATGGGCCTTTTTAACCATGGCACGAAAATCGTCTAGCGTGCCAAACAACGGGTCGATGTCGCAATAGTCGCTCACGTCATAGCCAAAGTCCTTCATGGGACTTTTGAAAATGGGGGACAACCACACGGCATCGGCACCCAGTTTGGCCACGTAGTCCAAGTGTTGAGTGATGCCCGGCAAATCGCCCACGCCATCGCCATTGCTGTCGGCAAATGAACGGGGGTAAATTTGGTAAATGACGCCACCGCGCCACCAGTTGTTGTTAGGTGCTTTGCTCATGATTTAAAACGACAACAATGAAAAAAATTAGCCTTTCACCGCGCCAGCAGTTAAGCCAGACACGATGCGTTTTTGGAAGAAGAACACCAACAGCAGCAAAGGCACAGTGACAATCACCGAGCCGGCCATGATGGTGCCCCAAGGAATTTCAAACGCTGTAGCGCCAGCAATCAAAGAGATGGCCACTGGCACTGTGCGCTCGGTGTCATTGACCACAAAGGTCAAGGCAAACATGAATTCATTCCACGCGCCAATGAAAGCCAGCAAACCGGTGGACACCAGTGCAGGCCACAAGAGCGGCATGAAGACTTGAAAAATAATGCGCAAGGGACCGCAGCCATCCATGATGGCCGCTTCTTCCAATTCAACGGGTAACTCGCGCATGAAGGTGGTCAATATCCAAACTGTAAATGGCAGTGTGAAGATGGTGTAGGGCAAGACGAAACCACAAGCCTTGTTGTAAATGCCCAGCCACTGAATGAGTTCAAACATGCCCGATAGCACCGCCACTTGTGGAAACATGGACACGCCCAAAATACAAATCAACAGCAAGCCTTTGCCTTTGAAACGAATGCGACCCAGCGCGTAAGCAGCAGTCACGCCCATCAGCATGGCAAAGCCAACGGTCAATACGGCCACCATGACCGAGTTGACCAAACTTTTGCCAAAGGGCTGTACGCCTTCAAACAAAGCGTAGTAATTACGAAGGTCGGCTTGATCCGGAATGATTTGCGTGTTGAACAGTGCCGTGCCAGTTTTCAAAGACGTTGAGATGGCATACACAAAGGGGTACACCGACAACAGCACCACCACCGCAGAGGCCACATAAATGAATGCCGTGGTCCAAGATGAACGGGTTTTCATTTGGCGTCCTCCGACAGTTTCACGCGGGCCAACTTCAAGAAGATGATGGCGGTGAGCAAGATGATCAAGAACAAAGAGGTTGAGGCGGCTGAGCCGTATCCCATGTTGCCGTACTCCACCATTTCACGTCGAACAAAGCCAGACATGCTGATGGTGGTGCTGCCGTTGGCGGTCAACACATAAATCAGATCAAACACGCGCAGCGAGTCGAGCAAGCGGAACACCACGGCCACCAACAAAGGCTGGCGAATAAGGGGCAGGGTGATTTTCCAAAATACGCGCAAGGGATGAACACCATCGACGCGCGCCGCTTCATAACAATCTTTGGGTACGGTTTGCAGCGCCGCCAGTATGAGCAGCGCCATGAAGGGCGTGGTTTTCCACACGTCGACCAACACCACAGTCCACAGGGCATAGGTGGGCTCTGCCGTCCACGCAATTTTTTGTGAGATCACACCCAAGCCCATCAGGTAAGTGTTTATCACACCAAACTGATCGTTCAGCATCCACCCCCACATCTTGGCAGACACAATGGTGGGAATGGCCCAGGGCACCAACACTGCTGTGCGCACCAAAGAGCGGCCCTTGAACTCTTGGTTCAACAGCAAGGCCACACCTAAGCCCGTTAGGGTTTCTAAAATAACCGACACCACTGCAAAGCTAAAAGTGTTGCGAATGGAGATGCCCCAATCACCTGCCCAAAATCCACCTTCTTCATTGGGGTTGAAAAACAAACCATAGTCACCAAAGTAGTTTTCCCAGCCCACAAACTCTGCGGCAGAAATGTCGTTGATGTTGATGTCGGTGAAGCTAAACCAGATGGAGCGTGCCAAGGGCCATACAGCCACGATCAACATCAATAGCACCATGGGTGCTAAAAATAGCCATGCGGTTTTAACTCTTGCGTTCATGGTGAGTTTTCTCCGTCTTTACCAGTGCTTGCGTCTGATTTGTTTCAGACGCGATTCGAGTTTGGTCACGGCTTCCTCGCCAGTTGCGCGTTTGGACATGACCTCGTGTGCCGCATTCCAAAAGCTTTGGCTGACCTGTGGATACTTCAGGCCCGTGGCTGTGGTGGGCCGGGCCACGCTGTTGGCAAACACTTCGGCCAAGGCGCCCATAAATTCATTGGCCTCCAGCACATCTTTGTCTTTGTAAAGCGCTGGTAGCGTAGGGTTGTAGGAGCCATGAATGGCGCGTGTTTTTTGCACGGCGGCGCTGGTCATGTACATCACCAAATCGGCAGCAATGGCTGTGTGTTTGGAGTATTTGGAGACGCCCAACTGCCAGCCGCCCAAAGCCGCAGCGCTTGGGTTGCCTGGTAACTTGGCCACACCCACTTTGCCTTTGACCAAGCTGTCATTTTTTTGCAGCAAGGACCAGGCGTAAGGCCAATTGCGCATGAACAGGGCATTGGCATTTTGAAAAACACCGCGGGCTTCTTCTTCTTCGTAATTCAATACCCCAGTGGGGCTGATGGTGCCAACCCAAGAGGCTGCCAGGTTGAGCGCCTTGGCGGCTTGTGCATTGCGAATGGTAATTTCGCCGTTGGGGTTGACAACCGTGCCACCACCTTGCCCCCCCACCCATTCAAGGGCATTGCAGGTTAAGCCTTCATACGCTTTGGCCTGAAACACAAAGCCATGAAAATCACTGTCACCCTTTGCCCGTTCGCCCTCTTGAACTTTGGCTGCAGTGCGTGTCAATTCTTCCCAGGTTTGCGGTACACGCAGGCCATACTTCTTTAAAAGATCGGTACGGTAATACAGCAAGCCCGCATCGGTATACCAAGGCATGCCCAGTAATTTGCCGTTCACACTGTTGTTGGCAATGATGGCGGGAAAGTGCTCGGCTTCAATGCCTTTGCTGTATGGCTTGAGATCGGCCAAATGATCTTTGAGCAAGCCCGGCCACACGGTGTCAATTTGCACCACATCAATGTCGCCTGATTTAGCGGCAAACAATTGACGATAGAGCGCCAATTTTTCAGTGGGACTGGTGGGGGGCGAAAAATTCTTGATGGTGTTGCCTGTTTTGGCGGCCCATGCTTGTGCATGCTTCAAACAAAATTCCACATCACTGCCACTGGGGCCACAAGTGATGGTGATTTCAACAGCCACCGCTGACAAGCTGGCAAACAAGCCGCCGATCAGCAACAGGAAAAAGCGTTTCATTGTTTCGATCCTTTGACCACAAACACCACGGCACTTCTGGCGGGGATGTCAAACTGTCCCGTTGTCTTTTGATACTTGGCGCTGTCGCGCGGTCTGGCATCTGCGGCTTGCGCAGAAGCCTGCACGGGGTGTAGTTCAAACTTTTTTTGCGCCAGTTGAGGAATTTCCAAGCGTTGCGCCTTTTCAGAGACATTTACAAAATAGACCAATTCAGCAAAGTCGTTCAGGCCATGACCTTGTAAGTGGCCCGCAATCAAGCGAGGATCAGCTTGAGGGTTTGTGTTAAAAAACGTCAATCGTAAATTCACGTCTTGGGCAGTTTCCAATCGGAACAACTTGGAACTGTTGCGAATTTTGAGCAAGTCCAAATGTGCATTGCGTGTCCACAAAATGTCGTCGGGAGAGGGCTTGAGCTTGGCCTCTTGAAGCAGCGCGCGACTGATGGCGTTGGCTTCCGGTGACCCTTGCAAGTCAGGCACTTCATTGCCAAAACTGTTACTTTGGTAAGACCAGTCCAACACATTGAACAAATCACCAGAGTCATAGCTGTTGCCATCCAATGACTTGGACCTCAAGATTTCTTGTCCCGCATGAAAATAAGCCACGCCTTGACTGAAGGCCACCAATGCACCTGCCAGCATTTGCACGCGTGCACGTTCTGCGGTAGGTGTTTCGCGCGGTAATTTGTAGACCAAGCTGTCAAACAAAGTGAGGTTGTCGTGGTTTTCTGCATAGTTCACCACTTCGCTGGGCTGGCTTACATAACCTGTGGGTTGATCGCCATAGGGAATGTTGTAGAGCGCTTGTGTGGTGCCGTCTGCTGTTGGCATGCGGTAGTTTCTGAGCGAGCCGGCCAAACCGGCGCGAATTTGATCGGCTACCCGGAAAGAAGTTTCCTGTCCACTTACAAAGCCAGGTACTTTCATTAAATTTTCAACAGCATCCCCTGCACCACCACCGCGAATGGCATCGCGCAATCGATCGTTGAAGGTCCCAATGCCCGTGCCATTCAAAGACAACTGCGATGCTTGTACAAAGCGTGCGCCGTTGGCCACTTCACCGAAGTTCCAGCCTTCGCCTACAAAATCAATGCGCTTGCGCAAAGTCTTTTGCAAACGGTTTTGAATGTCTACCATCACCTCTTTAGGTTGGTGGCCCATCAGGTCAAATCTGAAAGAGTCCAACTTGTAATGCTGGGTCCACAGCAACATCGAGTCCGACATCAGCTTGGCCATCATCAAGTTTTCAGTGGCCGTGTTGTCGCAGCAGGTAGAGCGTTCAACCTGGCCTTGTGCATTCAAGCGATGGTAGTAACCAGGTACCACGCGGTCTAGCACCGAGTGCACATGTTGGCCAGAGGCCGAGGTGTGGTTGTAAACCATGTCCATGCCCACGCGCCATCCGGCTTCGTGCAAAGATTTCACCATGCTTCGAAATTCCAGAATGCGTTTGGCGCCATCGTCTGCGTCAGTGGCGTAGCTGCCTTCGGGTGCATTGAAGTGCAGGGGGTCGTAGCCCCAATTGAAACAATCGTTGGCGCGAGTGGTCTTGTCTGATCGCGCATCACTTTGGCAGTTTTTTTCGGGCACCGTGGCCAGGTCAAACACGGGTAACAAATGCAAATCGGTCATGCCCGCTTTGGCCAGTTCTTTCAAATGGCGCATGCCTTGTGATTGGTCTTGTGTAAACGCCACATACTTGCCGCGCATATCTGCCGGTACCGACATGTCGTTCACTGAAAAATCACGAACATGCAGCTCATAAATGACCATCTCAACGGCGTGTTTCACGGTTTGTGGTGAGCGGTGCTGGTCCCAACCAGCAGGTTTGAGGTGGGCCGCATTGAGATCGGCGACATAGCTGCGCAACGAGTTGGCGCTTAAGCTCACTGCATAGGGGTCGTTCACATGGTTCAGAACCCAGCCCATGCCGGGTACAAAGACCTCAACCGCATATCTGTAATAGGTGCCGGGCTTGGCATGCTTCGCGCGCGTGCGCCAAACGCCAGAAGTGACATCTTGTTGGAGCGGCATGTGCGCTATTGCGGGAGATTGCGCGTCTGGATAGACACAGACGCTCACTGTGCGTGCCGTGGGAGCCCATAGACGCAGCTCGGCCCCTTTGATGGATGCGGTATGCCGTGAGGTCTTGTTTTTGTCTAAGGCAAGTTGTGCGCCCAAAGTTTGTTTTAAAGCGCTTGGGGCAAACAAGTCATCCAAAGCTTTGGCAGATTGAACACGCGTGGCAAACAGCACGCGGCCTTGTGCATCTTCTTGCACCAAGACCAGTTGCGTTGCGTGAAGTTGGCGAAGCTTGGCATCGCTGATCTCGGGCATGGCCAGCAATTGTGGCGACACAACACGCAACGCCAAAGCTTGCGCATAGCCTGAAGCCAATTGCCCTGTCTCAACTTTCAAGGTGCCTTGAGGCGATGTGAGCAGACGCCAAGCATGAGCGGTGCCCAATGCATCTGATGGCAAAAGGATTTGACGCTTGTTTTGCCAAATGGCCGATGCCGGCAAGTTGAGAGGACTGGCCGTGATCACTTGATGGCCCAAGGCGGCATTGCAAACTTCACCTGATGCGGCAGACAGCTGCGCGATTCCTGCCTTTGCAGCCACGCTTAGCATGCTCAAGAACAGGCACGAGGGGATCATCCAGCGTGCAACGCGAGAAAGTTGATGCATCAGAGGGTCAATTGATCGAAAGATCGCAAATTATCGTAATAAAACTACAAAAAAGCACCATGTAATCGATTGAATTAGGGTAAATACCAAATATTGGAATTTTCCAAGCCTTCAAAATCTGTAGCTTTTCTACATTCTGTCTATTTTTACAGATTGCCGGTCCTTGCAATCAGCCCAATGCGAACAAACATTTTTATTTTGAGTGGGCCAAGCTACTTACTTCAGAAAGTAGCACTTGCACTTTTGATCTGCACCGCCCTTGCTTTGGCAATTTGCGGTGGCTCTTTAGGTGCAAGCACGACCAGTGCGGTGAACTCATCTGGTGCGATGCAAGTGCAAATGGCTGCGCAGTCATTTGTCGTTTCGAAGAAGAACCAAGCAGCATGAAATTTTCAAAATTGACCAAGAGTCTCTTGGGCCTGCTCTTGTTGGCAGGCCTCTATGCGGGACTCACTTACCTCCCACAAAATAATCAAAAACTGCAAGAAGCTTGGCACCAAGGCGTGTTCATGGAAATTTTTGTACGTAGCTACAAAGACAGCAATGGGGATGGCATTGGGGATTTGAAGGGCCTCACGCAATCGCTGGACCATTTAAAGGACTTGGGCATCAAAGGCATTTGGCTCATGCCCATTACAGCGAGTGCGGACCGAGACCATGGTTATGCAACACGTGACTTTAGAAACATCGACCCCGACTACGGCACCCTGGCCGACTTTGATGAACTCATTCATGAAGCACACAAACGCGGTATGGGTGTCATCATGGATTACGTTCTAAACCACAGCGCCAAAGAGCATCCATTTTTTGAAGAAGCGCTCAAAAATCCACAAAGTCCTTATCGCCAATGGTTCGAATGGCGAAATGAAAAACCCGTTGGTTGGGATATTTGGGGCCGTGATCCTTGGGTGAGCACAGCCAATGGCAGCTACTTGGCAACATTTGGCCCCCACATGCCCGACTTCAACATGCGCAACCCAGAAGTGATCAAATACCACGAGGACAGTTTGAAGTTTTGGTTAGACCGCGGCATTGATGGTTTCCGTTTGGACGCTGTGCCGCACCTTATTGAAAACAATGCCAAAGATTGGAACGATCAGCCCGAAAGCCGTCAACTTACGGGCCACTTCACACGCTTGATCAAGTCTTATCCGAACAAATATGTGGTGTGCGAGGCCACGGCAGAGCCGAAGGTCTATGCGCGTGAAGATATTTGTGGCGGTGCTTTTGCATTTGGTTTAGAAAATCAAATTGCCAAAGCGGCCCAAGGCGAAGTAGACGCCATTCAAAAAGTGGCGAAGTACTACACGCAAGCGCCTCACACATTGGCCAGCTTTGCGTCCAACCACGATCAATTTGCAGGCAAGCGATTGTGGGATCAAGTCAAGGGCAACGAAGTTCAATACAAGTTGGCTGCCGCCACTTATTTGCTGTTACCCGGCACGCCCTTCATTTATTACGGTGAGGAAATCGGCATGGCGGGCGCCAAAGGTTTAACCGACGACCCCTTCATTCGGGGGCCTTACAGTTGGCAGGCGAACGAAGCCACGGCTGGCTTCACAGTAGGGCAGCCTTATCGCGCCATATCTGGCAATGTCAGCACGCACAATGTCCAAGCGCAAAAAGCAAATGCCGACAGCCTGTGGTCGTTCTATCGAGACATGCTGACACTGCGCAACACACGTGCATCTCTGTCCAAAGGCAGTTATGACAATGCGCAGGCGCAAGGTCAAGTGCTTGCGTACCAAAGAAAAGCAGGGCAAGAACACAGTGTGGTGGTCATTAATTATGGTGCCCAGCCCATGTCCATCACCTTGGAAGGCATTGACAAAAAGGCCTCGCTGCGAGCACTTTATCCTGCAAAGGAAAACGCCAACCAAAAGGGCGCACAGTTCAATGTCCCAGCACATTCTGTGCAAGTCTTTGCTGTAGAAAAACAATGAAATCTGTCACCTTCAAAGCATGCATTGCCAGCACTTTCATAAGCTTGTGCTGCTTGGCAATGGCGCAAACCAACGCGCAAGGCCCCAATGTGGCACAAGGCACCAACGCCACATGTGAAGCCGCTCCCCAAAATGTACCGCCGCTATTTTTGCGTGGCAGCATGAACGGTTGGACAGCCCAAGACGAATTTGAATTTGCTTGGGATTGCAATGCGTTTTACTTGAATGTCAATTTGCAAGGTGAGCACGAATTCAAATTGGCTGACGCCAAATGGCAAGCCAACAGCAGTTGGGCAGTACCCGATCGGCAAGTGGCAAGTGCAGCCAATGCCCTGGCCATGTTGCCCGACAAAGCAGGCAGCCCGCCTGCCAAGCTTCACTTTTCAGGGGCGCACACTTTGCGGGTCAGTTTAGAACCTGGTCATGCGCTGCTTCAGTTGTTGCCTCAAACATTCGTCGATCCGCGGCAAGTTGCTGTGACAAATCCTGTTGCAAAAAGTTTGCACCACGACTCACGCGATCTGATGTATCGAAAGCCATTTGGTGCAGTGCCTCAGCGCCAAGCTGTGCAATGGGCACTCAAAGCGATGCAGGGTGTCGAGCGTGCCACCTTGGTAATCGATGTAAGACGCTTGGAAGGTAACCAAGAAATTTTGGATTACCGCAACCTCACGCGCATCAACATGCAACGCACTCAGCATGGCAATGGCGAGCTATTCAAAGCCAGTTACACCTTCAAAGACAAAGCCATCTATGGTTACTGGTTTGAGGTCGTGATTGGCGGCGTTAAATATGTGTATCACAACAACACTGAACCCATTTACTGGACGCAGGAGAGGGGCAGTGGTGGTGTTGGACAAGTCAGCCCTGCGCCAGATCAAGAGCGTCGCCTGCGCCGTTTCCGTGTCACGGTTTACGACCCTGCTTTCAAAGTTCCAACTTGGACGCAAGATGCTGTTTATTACTTCATCTTTCCCGAAAGATACCGCAACGGCAATTTGTCGAACGATCCCAAAGTGGGCCAACGCAAATACCAAAGCCACAACATTGAAGTGCATTCAAAATGGTTAGAGAAGCCCAACAAACCTGGCACAGGCGATGGGTCAGACGCGCATTACAACAATGATTTCTTTGGCGGTGACCTAGAGGGCATCATTCAAAAATTGGATGACATCAAAGATTTAGGTGCCAATGCCATTTACATGACGCCGGTGTTCAAGGCTGCCAGTAACCACAAATACGATACCGCTGATTTCCATGAAATCGATCCTGCTTTTGGCACGAATGCAGACTTCACGCGCTTAACCCAAGAGGCCGCCAAACGCGGCATCCGTGTCATTCCGGACGCATCTTTGAATCACGTGGGTGCCGACTCAAGGTACTTTGACCGCTTTGGCAATTACCAATCCCAAGAACTTGGCGCCTTTGCCAACAACCGAATTCAAGCCCAATCGCCCTATGCCAGTTGGTTCACCTTGGATGCCTCACAAACAGATCCCGACAAGCAATTCAAGGGCTGGGTCGGCTTGACTGACTTGCCCGAGTTGAATAAAAACGCTGCCAGTTGGCGACAATTTGCATACGGTGACAAAGATTCAGTCACCCGCAAATGGCTGCGCATGGGCGCATCAGGCTGGCGCATGGACGTTACACCTTGGGTGCCCGATGACTTTTGGCGAGAGTGGCGAAAAGCGGTCAAGCAAACCCAAGCCGACGCCGTCACCATTGCAGAAACTTGGTTTGACGCGTCCAAATACTTTTTGGGGGACACCTTCGATGCCACCATGAATTACGTCTTGCGAAATGCCATCTTGGACTTTGCCAACGGCAGTGACGCCCGAAAACTGGTGGCCAATTTGGAGCATTTGAGGGAAGCGTATCCACCTCAGGCTTTTCATGCCCTCATGAATTTACTGTCCAGCCACGACCAAGCGCGTGCCTTGCATGTCTTGGGGGGGCCATTCGATGCCTCGCCCGAAGCGATGCAGCAGGCCAAGCAAAAATTGCGCTTGGCCACCGTGGTCCAGTTGACCTTGCCAGGCTCCCCGACCATCTACTACGGCGACGAGGTTGGATTGACGGGTGGCGATGACCCTTACAATCGCATGCCGTACCCATGGGCCGATCAGGGCGGACAGCCTGACATGGCTTTAAGGCAAGATTTCAAATCTTTGCTCAAACTGCGACAAGAAAAGAAGGTGCTGCGTCGGGGCGTGTTGTTGGCCCCTTTGCTCAGCACCCCTCACGTTGTTGTTTTGGCAAGGCTTTGGGAGCGTGATTTAGCACTGGTGGCAGTCAACAACAGCCAACAAGCGCAAACGCACACTTTCAATTTACCTGCATTGGCTCATGGAAAAGAAGGTGCTGTTTGGTGGGGCAATGGCGATGTGAATCGTCAGGGCTCACAAATGACCGTTACCCTGCCGCCTCTAGGTGCTTGGGTCTGGGGTACGAATTCGGCTTCAAAGTAGGTAATCTGAGAGATATGAATTTTTTTGAGCACGTTGGCTGGTCGCGCAGCGCCAACATTTACGAAGTCAATGTTCGTCAGTACACGCCAGAGGGCACACTGAACGCATTTGCCTCCCACTTGCCACGCTTGCACCAGATGGGTGTGGACATTTTGTGGCTAATGCCCATTCAGCCAATTGGCAAACTCAAGCGCAAAGGCAAATTGGGCAGTTATTACGCCGTGGCCGACTACACGGCGGTCAATCCGGAATTTGGCACACTTAAGGACTTCAAGGCGCTGGTGCAACAGGCGCACGCCATGGGCATGAAGGTCATCATTGACTGGGTGGCCAACCACACTGCATGGGACCATGCGTGGGTTAAGCAACATCCCGATTGGTATCTCAAGAACGACAAGGGCAATATCCACAGCTACCAATATAACAATGGCACCGAACTAGAAGACTGGTCAGATGTGGTGGGGCTGGACTACAGTCAAAAGCCTTTGTGGACGGCCATGATCCAAGCCATGCAGTTCTGGGTAAAAGAAGCTGACATCGATGGTTTTCGATGCGATGTGGCCGATTTGTTGCCGCTTAAGTTTTGGCAGCAAGCGCGCACAAAGTTAGATGCGCTAAAACCCATGTTCATGTTGGCCGAGTCAGACAACGCCCAATTGCACGATCAAGCGTTTGACATGACCTACGACTGGGCCTTGCAAGATGTCCTCAAAAAAATCGCCAGTGGCCATGGCGATGTGCGCGACCTCAAAGCTTATTTGGCTGCAGCCAAGGCCGAGTTTCCAGCAGATGCGTACCGCATGACCTTCACGGCCAACCACGACACCAATTCGTGGCACAACCACGATGCCGCACATTTTGGGGAAGCCTTTGCCGCCATGGCCATGTTGGCGGCCACCCTGCCTGGCATGCCTTTGGTGTACAGCGGACAAGAATCAGGGCTCCACAAAATGCTGCAGTTCTTTGAGAAAGATGCCATTGAGTGGCAAACCTTCAAGCATGAAAAGTTGTACACCACTTTGCTAGCGATGAAAAAGAAACACCCCGCACTGCACAATGGCGCATCAGGTGCTGCGGTTGAGGTGTTTGATGTGGAGAACCCGCACATACTGGCTTTTCGCCGCCAGAAGGGCATCGATGTGGTGTCCGTGCAAGTGAATTTAAGTGCCCAGAATCAGACCTTTAATTTGCACGGCAGACCTCGCAAGTTGGGTGCTTGGGAATACCAAATTCAAACCAGTTAAGTTGACTGAGGTTAAATGCTTGCAACAGTGGCCTGTTGCAAGCACGTTATGACATGGCGGTTGCCGCGCAGTGCTTTGCAATGTACTCTGCATGGTCGGGCATAAAGTCTACGCACTTGGCAATCACATTGCGAACGCTCTCCAAATACTCTTGGATGCTGCCCTCGTCTTGCAAGTCCACCAAAGGGTTGTAACGAGAGGGCTTTAAATTTTGTCCTTCCATGACTTGTAGCCAACCCACTTGGGAAAACAGCTCTTCATTGAACCGGAAAATGCGACCGTGTGTTTGGTACAAGGCAATTTTCTCTTTGAGTGAATCAGGCACCGCCATGTGGGCACAGGCTTTCCAAAACTCGGAGTCGGTGCGCTGGTTGGCGTGGTAGTGCAAGATGATGAAATCGCGAATGCGCTCAAATTGAAAGCGGCTTTGTGCGTTGTAGGTGTCAATGTCGATTTGGCTGAAACCTTGGTCGGGAAAAAAATCAATCAGTTGGGCCACGGCCGCTTGAATCAAGTGAATGCTGGTGGACTCTAAGGGTTCCAAGAAACCACTCGACAGTCCAATGGCAATCACATTTTTATGCCAAGCCTTTTTGCGCATGCCCGTGTTGAATTTGATCAAGCGTGGGTCTGCCAAGGGCTTGCCATCAAGGTTAGACAACAAGGTGGCTGCGGCTTCGTCTTCGCTGATGTGTTGGCTGCAAAATACATGACCATTGCCAATGCGATGCTGCAATGGAATGCGCCATTGCCAGCCCGCTTTGTGCGCGGTAGAGCGGGTGTAGGGCAATAGCTTGGGAGCAGATTCGCAAGGTACAGCCAGCGCACGGTCGCAGGGCAGCCAGTGCGTCCAATCTTCATAGCCAGTCTTCAAAGTTTCTTCAATTAAAAGGCCTCTAAAGCCAGAGCAGTCGATGAACAAGTCGCCTTCGACGCGTTCACCACTGGCCAACACCACCGCATCAACATGACCATCGATGGCGCGTTGGGACACTTGGGTAATCTTGCCTTCGGTGCGAACCACACCACGCGCTTCACACAGTTTACGCAAGTACTTGGCATACAGGTTGGCATCAAAGTGATACGCGTAGGTGATTTCGCCTAAGGGTGAGTTGGGTACCGACAAATCGGGCCGCATGAATTTGTTGGCGCGCGCTGCCGCGCGGGTGATGGAATAACTGCCCAGGTCTGCGGCCTTGCCAGCAGAGCGCATCTTGTGCCAATACTGATCAAAGGGCACAGTCCAGAGGTCTTGGCCAATGGCGCCAAAACCGTGCATGTAGCGATCGCCCATTTGGCCCCAATTGACAAACTCAATGGCCAATTTGAAAGTGCCGTAGGTGGCTTTTAAGAATTCGTTTTCATCGATGCCAGCCACTTTGTTAAAGCGTTGAATCATGGGGATGGTGGCTTCACCCACACCCACAATACCGATTTCATCCGATTCCACCAAGCGGATGTTGTATTTGCCGCGTAGCACACTGGCCAAGGCGGTCGCTGTCATCCAACCAGAGGTGCCGCCGCCAACGATCACAATGTTTTGAATTAAGGGGGTTTGCATGTTCAATACCAAGCATGTAAAAAGGGGAGGACAAGTCCTCCCCTTACTTTAACTTCACTCAAATCTAAAGGTTTGAGGAAGGTTAAATGACAAATTCAAATTAGAACTTGTAAGTTGCGCCCATCAAGTAGATCTTGCCGTATTTGACTTTCTCTACGATGTTGTCAGGCGTGTTGCTGTAGCGTTGGAACTGCGCATTGCTTGCATTGTTCACTTGGAACAACACTGACAAACCTTTGGCAGGACCTTGTTGGAACTCATAACCGGCTTGCAAGTCGACCACAGTTTCGCCTTTGATGAAGGTCAACTGACGGTTGTCCTGGAAGTCGCTGATCTCGCCCAAGAAGTCGGAGCGCTGACGGCCAGCAACCGCAAATTGGAAGCCGCTCTTCTCGTAGTAGAAGCGCAAGTTGTTCACGTTTTTAGACAAGCCTGGCAATGGAATTTTGTCGCGGCCAATGTCATTCGTATTGAATGCACTGGTAGGTAAGTTTACGTTGCTGGAAGTGCTAGACATGTTCGCCATCACACCAAAGCCATCCAATGCAGGCGTCAACATGGAGAAGGGCACATTGATGGCCAGTTCTACGCCGCTGATATCACCACCTTGGCCATTGATCGGACGCGTCAGCATGCCCTTGGTACTGTAAGGTAAACCAGTAGGTGCATAAGCCTTGAAGTCAAACGGTGTGGCTGTTTTCAGGATGTATGTGTCTAGGTTCTTATAGAAACCAGCGATGCTCACATAACCCTTCTTGCCGAAATACTTTTCGTACGACACGTCAAATGATTTAGCGCGGAAGGGTTCCAGTTCAGGATTACCACCGTCACCTGTGTATGTTCCCTTGGTGCTGTCATAGCTGAAGTTCATGCTGGAGCGCATGTCGCCCATGTTGGGGCGTGCCAACACTTTGGCCAAACCAACGCGCAGTACTTGGTCACTGCCTGCATCAAAGTTCAGGTTTAGACTGGGGTTAAAGTCGCTGTAGGTTTTGCCATTGCCAACAGAAATGCCGGGACATGTGGCCACTGTGTTGCCTGTGCAAGTTGCACGGTTCACGTTAAAGCCTGTAGAGCTTTGGTCTGTATTGACCATTTGTGCACCCACGTTGCCGCGGTAGGGCATGCCGAACAGTGTTCCGTCCATGTCGCCTTTAATGTAAGTGGTGGTGACTTTTTCTTTGACGGACCAGTCTTTGTTCAAGATGTCGCTGTCCACCTTTTTAGCCAAGTCATAAATGGTCCCCAATGAGCCACGTGGGTCCCAAGACACTACAGCCAAGCCAGTGGTACCAGCTACATTGGTGGCTGTGCCTGGTACAGCTGCGCCTGCATAAGGGTCGCCACCTTTCACGACCAAGCGGCCTTCTTGAGTGGTTCGTACTTTGGTACGATCTGAAAAGTTGGCGCCAATTTCAACGGAAGAAATTGGACCGTAGTCCACGCTACGACGGCCTGAGAAGCGAACGTTGTCCACCTTGTCAGAAACCTCAGGGATCGCCACATAACCTGCTTGAGGTGATGAAGGGCCACCACTCCAACCGTTCACGTCGGTCAGCTTTATTTGTGAGCGATCGGCATAGCTCAAACCTGTTTTGAACAGTGTGTCAGCCAAGTTGTTGCCGTTAAAGCCAGACCAAGATATGGTGTCGGTTTTGCCGGTGGTGTTGCCGTCGCCTGGCAAGCCGGCCGTGGTTTCATAGCGCGAGCTGATGCGGGACACTTTGGACTGAGAAATGTCAGCATTGGCCTTCCAGTAACCCGCTTTGAACTTGGTGTTCCAGCCGAAGGAGTCGAGTTTATCGTCGCCTGATTCCAAGTGATTGCGGACCACGCCCTTGTAGCCGTCCATGGTGCCACTGGTGACAAAACCAGCAGAATTCACGACAGCGCCAGGCAACAATTTACCGGCGGGGTCATAAGAAGCGTTTTCTAAGAAAGCGCCTTCCAAGCCAGTTTTCTTCAACGCAAAAGTTCCTTTGGACGAGAACACATCCAGGACTGTTTCGAAGTCTTTGTTGGTCTTGTATTGAACAACAGCCATCAAACCTTCGCGGTTGGAGGTGCTTTGTTCTGTGTCAGCGGTAAAGCCACCGGGAATCTTGACGTCTTGGCCGTTGTACTTGATGTCACGGTTCCAGCCACCCCAAGAGTTGAACTTCAACTGCTCAGCACCTTCGTCTTTTAACTTGGTGTAGCCTAGAGCAATACCCAAAGTGCGGTCTGCAAATTGGTCAACGTAGGAGAAAGATTGGCGATCGCCTTTGCCTTCGCCAGCGCCAGAGTCAATGCCTGAGCGCTGTGAGCGAACGTTGGCAGAGAACGTGCGTTTGTTGAAGTCCAAAGGGCGCACAGTGCGCAGATCGATCGTAGAAGCCAGACCTTGGCCAACCAAAGAAGCCTCTGGCGTCTTGTGAATCACGATAGAACCGAGCAGTTCAGCGGGAAACTGATCAAACTCAACGCCACGGCTGTCGCCGGTGGACGCTTGTTCACGACCATTCAGCAAAGCGCCGTTGAAGTCGGGAGACATACCGCGCACGCTCACAGATTGAGCACGGCCGGTTGATTTGTTACGTTGTGCTGTGACACCAGGCAAGCGTGCGACAGATTCAGCAACTGTGGTGTCAGGCAACTTACCGATGTCTTCGGCGTTCAGAGCCTCAACAATGCCATCGGCATTGCGTTTTGTTGCAATGGCGCTTTCAATCGATGCACGGATACCCGTCACGACCACTTCGCTGCTGACTTGTTGCGCATGTGTAGCGCCTGCAACGCTGATCAACAAAACAGCGCAGCCAGCCGCTACTGGGCTAACTTGGAAGCCGCTTTGCCTTACCGCTTTGCGCGATTTTTGATTGGTTTGTGTCATTCTTTTGACCTTAGATTGAGAAAAAAAGAGGTGTGCCGCCCTTTGGAAACTTCATGTAAACGATTGCACGAAGTGATTGTGTAGTAAAACTAGATAATCTTTCACTTGGGAAATACCCTAGATGTTGTAGAAATAAAACCGCTAATAGGTGAGTACTTTAGAAGTAAATAGCATTGCAATTGCGTTTTGCAAGGTAGCCAAAATAGCGGAAAATCTCATTTCTTGTACCAAAATTACAGCCGGTCTGTCGTTACAGTTGCGCAGCCCTTTAGAAGATTCCGTTATGAAAATTTCCAAATTAACCCCATTATTTTCAGTTGCACTGTTTTGCCTCGGCGTCACTTTCAGTGCGCTAGCACAAGCACAAGCGCAAGTGCAAGTGACCGTCCGTCCTGAAGTGGCCAAGTCTTTGCAAGCTGCACAAGATGCCATGAAGGCAGGACAAATTGAAAATGCTTTGGCCCTGTCTCAACAAACTCTGGCAATGCCGGGCATTACAGTTGTCGAAAAACCCATCATTCAGCGCACCTTGGCCGTTGCAGCACTTCAGGCGAAAAACTTTAAGTTGGCGGCCAGTACCCTTGAAAACCTGATTCAAGAGATGCCCGCCGAGACACCTGCCGCGCAAAAGCGCCCCCTCATCGAGTCCTTGCTCAATGCCAGTCAGCAAGCCCAGGACTACACGCGAGTGGTCGATTGGGCACGCGTGTATTTGAAAATGGAAGGCAGCAACCCATCAGTCCGCCCCGTCCTGATTCAAACCCTATCGGTCATGAAACGCCATGATGAGGTCATTCAAGAAGTGAAAGAAAAAATACGCTTGGATGAAGCCGCCAAAGTCAAAACATCAGAAAGTGATTTGCGTTTGATGGCCGTCAGCCAGCGCCAACTGAAAGACGATGCGGGCTACAACAGCACTTTGAAGATGCTCTTGCAGAACTACCCTTCAAAAGCATATTGGGCTGAAATGATTCCACGCTTAGCCCGACAAGCCAATTTCAATGCGCGTTTTGATCTTGACCTGTACCGATTGCTTGAACTGACCGGCAATTTAGAAGACGCCATTGAATACATTGACATGGCCAATTTGGCCCTTAAAGCAGGCCTGCCTGCAGAAGCTTCTCGCATGGTTGAGCAAGCTTACAGCGCGGGTTTGTTGGGCAAAGGCAGCGACGCAGCCAGTCACCAAAAATTACGCCAACAAATTCAACTGCGTTTGACGGAAGACGACAAAGCCTTGCCAGTCCTTGAAAAGTCAGCAAAAGATGCCAATGCACTGGCCAGCTTGGCCGATGTTTACGCGTCCAAACAAAAGTGGGACCTGGCCCAAGCCCATTACAGCAAAGCCATCGCCATGGGTGGATTGCGCCGTGAAGCAGAAACACGCTTGCATGCAGGCATCGCGTTGTTCAAGGCTGGACAAAAAGAAGAGGCCAGCAAAATGTGGGACAGTGTGCAAGGCGAAGCAACAGCCGTTGACATTGCGCAACTGTGGAAGGCCTGGCAAGCCAACAACTGAAGCTCCATGCGTAACGACTTGACCGACCCTCTCTATTGATGTTTTCATAAGTGGACAAACGAAAACTTCAAATGTCAGACATCGCCAAATTGGCAGGTGTTTCAACGGCCACGGTGTCGCGTGCACTCAATGGCAGTGAAGCCATTCGCCCCGAAACGCGCGAGCGAATCATGGCCTTGGCCCAGGCACATCAGTACACCGTGCATGCAGGCGCAAAAAACTTACGCAGTGGCGAGAACCGCACCTTGGGTTTGGTGATTCCTTATCAATCCGCATTGCGCATGCAAGTGACCGATCCCTTTTTCTTGTCCATGTTGGGTCATTTGGCCGACGCCATGACCGAGTCTCAATACGACTTGCTCTTGTCCCGTGTAAATGCCGATCACCTCGACGAATGTGCCGCCCTGTACGACTCAGGCCGAGTGGCTGGCATGGTGGTGGTGGGTCAATGGAATCACCACGATCAACTCAATGCATTGGCCAAACGCCGAGTACCCTTGGTGGTTTGGGGTGCCATGCTGCCAGATCAGCTGTATTGCAGTGTGGGCAGCGACAACGCAATGGGTGGCTATGAAGCCACCCTGCATTTGATTCAACTAGGTCGCAAGCACATTGCGTTCATGGGCGACTTTCAATCTGGCGAAGCCAAGTTTCGTTACGAAGGTTATTGTCGCGCCCTGGCGCAGCACGGCATTAAGCCCAATCCCGCGTTGCGCATTGCATCACCCTTTACGCCGCTAGAAGCGCAACAGGCCATGCATCAATTTTGCGATCAACAGCAGCACATCGATGCGTTGTTTGCCGCCAGTGATTTGATCGCCATCAATGCCATGGGGGTCCTCAATGCGCGAGGTTTCAAGGTGCCCGAAGATGTTGCAGTAGTGGGTTATGACGATGTGGATGCTGCACGACACAGTTTCCCGCCACTTAGCACAGTTCACCAACCACTGGACGTGGCAGCGAGGGCGTTGTTGCAAGCGTTGCAGGACGTGATGCAGGGCAGACAACCAGCCTCTCGCCAATTGACCAGCCCTTTGATCGTTCGCGCATCTTCAAGTCAAAATAGACTGCCTGCTTAGCACAACAATTTAAGCACAGGCAACGCAGCTTCAAGCTCGACTCAATCTTTGCTTGCAGCTGAGGCCGCTGCTTTCATTGCAAACTCAGCACGCAATGCGCGAAGTTTTTCACGCGGGTCTTCTTTCACTGTATTTTTGTCGAGCGCCATCTCGCCAATAAATCGGCTGGGCAACGCGGCAATGGTTTCGCGCCCCTTCTTTCGGCGTTTGGTCCAACTGACAGACAGTGAGCGCTGCGCACGCGTAATGCCGACATACATCAAGCGCCGCTCTTCTTGCAAGCGCGACAGTTGTCCTTCTGCATGCACTTCAGCATTGATTGACTCTTTGTTGTCTTCGTCCATTTTGAAAGGCAGTAGCCCTTCATTCACGCCCACCAACATCACGTGTGGCCACTCTAA
>JACCDK012187872.1_pt1 | contig 20700 bp, 19 predicted proteins | sample 7445871 | NCBI WGS metagenome assembly JACCDK01 (sample SAMN15323436, study PRJNA562643) | freshwater metagenome | isolation source: river surface water | place: USA:Blue River Watershed | collected 2017-08-15
AATACTGTCTTTGATTTGGCCGTGATGGCAGAAGGTGCAACGGGTGCTTGACCGCCGGGTTGCAAGCTGGTGTGTGAAATTCGGCCAACGTGCCAGAGTTGCATCACAATTTTTCCGCCTTTGGCATGAACGCCGTGCGTGATGGGTTGCCATGCATGGACTTGTTCGGTCGACCAAATGCCAGGCACATCGGCATAGCCTTGACCTTGGTGACTGATGGCGGTTGCTTCTGTGATGATGAGGCCCGCACCGGTTGCGGGGTTGGCACGTTGCGCATAGTATTCAGCCATGAGTGCATTGGGCATTGCGTTGGGTGCTCGATTGCGCGTGAGCGGCGCCATCACAATGCGTGAGGCCAATTGAAGTGCGCCCGCTTGGCAAGGTTCAAATAAGTTTTTCATGTCACAAAGTATCAGGTTATGGACGTCGCTGTGGTTGGCTGTGAGTGTGTCGATGGCGGCCGCTGTGTCGTTAGGGATGACACGATTTGCCTACGCACTTTTGTTACCACCCATGCGAGAAGATTTGTCGTGGACCTACACCTTAGCAGGTGCCATGAACACTTTCAATGCGCTGGGCTATTTGGCGGGGGCGCTGCTGACGCCGTGGTTCCTTAGACGCTGGGGCGCGGTTCGTGTGTTGATCGTGGGTTCTGTTTTGGCATCTGTGTTGATGGCTTTAACGGGATTTTTCACATGGGCTTTGTATTTGTTGTTGCAACGCTTTTTGGCGGGGGTGGCCAGCGCGGCTGTCTTTGTCTCGGGGGGGTTGTTGGCCGCCAGACTGGGCGCCCACTTGCCTTCTCAGTCGGGTCTGCTGTTGGGGATTTACTATGGCGGTACGGGTTGGGGCATTGTCATTTCAGCGTTGTGTGTGCCCACGGCCATTGCGATGGCCGGGTACAACCAAGCGCAGCCCACGTGGTCATGGGCGTGGTGGTGTTTGGCCTTCGTTTGCGCAGCCATCAGCGCTGCGCTTTATTCGATCCGATCGCACTTGAACCTTTGGATGCCGGAGTTATCAACGGCCGTGTTGGCGCCGCCAAATGAAAATCAGGCGTCATCGTCAACAACAGCGTTGAATGCACCCACGCCGCCTTCGTGGCGCGTTTGGACAGCAGGCTTGTTGGGCTATGGCCTCTTTGGTGTGGGCTACATCGGTTACATGACCTTTGTGGTGGCGGTTTTGCGTGAGCAAGGCGCGTCCTCGGCCAACATCACTTTCTTTTATGCTGCTTTGGGTTTGGCGGTGGTGGCGTCTTCCAGAATTTGGGCGGGTCTGTTGAATCATTTCAAAGGCGGCCAAGCATTGGCCATTTTGAATGCGTTGTTGAGTGTGGCCACGCTCATTCCTGCTTTGACCTCTGCATGGCCCGCCATGTTGTTGTCGGGTGTTTTGTTTGGCGCTGTATTTTTGTCGGTGGTGGCATCGACCACCGCCATGGTGAAACACAATTTGCCAGCAGCACAATGGGCTTCTGGCATCAGTGCGTTCACGGTGGTGTTTGCTGTGGGGCAAATTGTGGGGCCCACCGTTGTAGGTTGGATTGCCGATGGTCCTGGTGGTTTGCAGCGGGGTTTGGTTTTTTCAGCGGCTGCGCTGTTGTTAGGTGCTTTGGTGGCCTGGCAACAAAGACCGCTTCAGCTTCAAACGTCGTAGCCCGGATTTTCTCGGTTCAACTTTCGCAGCAAAGAGGGCCACACAAAGGAGCCTCCCAGGCCACCCGTTTGAACCTTCATGGCATGTGCCACACCGTTCAATATGTGAGGATTGACGGGCGTTAGATCTGCAGGTGTTTGTCCCGCCAGCGCGTCGACTTGGATGCGGCACGTATTCTCAAAGGTGTACATTTGCAAAAAAGCATCTTGAATGGATTTGCCGACCGTTAAGAGGCCGTGGTTGCGCAGCATCAAATAATTGGCGTTGCCTAGATCGGCTTGCAACCTGATTTTTTCTTCGTCACGAATGGCCACACCCTCGTAGTCGTGATAGGCCAGAGATGCCAATACAAAAGTGCTTTGTTGGCTGATGGGCAACACCCCCTGTTGTTGTGCACTGACAGCCACGCCTGCACGCGTGTGGGTGTGCAGCACACAGCCTGCATCAGGACGTGCTTCGTGCACAGCGCTGTGAATCACAAACCCGGCCGGATTGACGGGGTGCGGATTGTCTTCGTCGAGCTTGTTGCAATGCATGTCGATCTTGACCAAGCTGGAGGCGGTGATTTCATCGAACATCAAGCCATAGGGGTTGATCAAGAACTGGTGCGCGTCACCGGCGACAGAGGAGGGTAATTTGGCACTGATGTGTGTGAACACCAAATCACTCCATCCATACAAGGCCACCAATCGGTAGCACGCGGCCAAGTCCACGCGCAATTGCCATTCATCGGGGTGGAAGCGCTTGTTGTGTTGTGTCATAGGGTCTCCATGTTGGGGCCAAGCTTAGCTTGACCCGTGATTGCACTGCAGTCGCGCACGGAACACCCGTTGCAGATAAAATCAACGCCCTTGGCCATAGGCCCCCACGGCGCGGGCAGCGCCGGCCAACAGGGCCGTACGGGTGATTTGATGCTTTATCCACAAGAATTTGATGTGATCGTTGTTGGCGGTGGCCATGCAGGGACCGAGGCTGCGTTGGCGTCTGCGCGCATGGGTTGCAAAACGCTTCTGCTGTCCCACAACATCGAGACCTTGGGTCAGATGAGCTGCAACCCGTCCATTGGTGGTATCGGCAAAGGCCACTTGGTCAAAGAAGTTGACGCCCTGGGGGGTGCCATGGCCTTGGCCACGGATGAAGGTGGCATTCAGTTTCGTATTTTGAACAGTTCTAAAGGCCCCGCCGTCCGTGCAACGAGGGCCCAAGCCGATCGTATTTTGTACAAAGCGGCCATACGACGTCGCTTGGAAAACCAAGAAAACTTGTGGTTGTTTCAGCAAGCTGTGGATGATTTGATGGTGGAGTCCACCGGCACAGGGGACCGTGTGGTGGGGGCTGTCACGCAAGTGGGCGTTCGCTTTCGTTCTAAAACGGTGGTTTTAACCGCAGGCACTTTTTTGGACGGCAAGATTCATGTGGGTCTGCAAAATTATGCGGCTGGCCGTGCCGGGGACCCGCCCGCGGTCAGCTTGTCTGCGCGTTTGAAAGAGCTCCAATTGCCACAAGGGCGGTTGAAAACGGGTACGCCACCTCGCTTGGATGGCCGCACCATCGACTTCAGCCAATGCCAAGAGCAACCTGGCGACGGCATGCCTGGCGGCTTGAATCCTGAAGCAGGCGTTCCCGTTTTCAGCTTCATGGGCAGGGCAGACATGCACCCCGCGCAAATGCCGTGCTGGGTCACGCACACCAATGAGCGGACGCACGACATCATTCGCTCGGGCTTTGACCGCAGCCCCATGTTCACGGGAAAAATTGAAGGTGTGGGCCCACGCTATTGCCCCAGCGTGGAAGACAAGATCAATCGTTTTGCCGACAAAGACAGTCACCAGATTTTTTTAGAGCCCGAGGGATTGACCACCCACGAGTTTTATCCCAACGGCATTTCAACCAGTTTGCCATTTGACATTCAGTACGCGCTGGTGCGCTCGATGAAGGGTTTGGAGAACGCGCACATTCTTCGTCCGGGTTATGCCATTGAGTACGACTATTTTGACCCGCGTTCATTGAAGAGCAGCTTTGAAACTCGTCAGATTGGTGGTTTGTTTTTCGCCGGTCAAATCAACGGTACCACCGGTTATGAAGAGGCCGCAGCCCAAGGTTTGTTTGCAGGCATCAATGCCGCACTTCAGTGTCGCAGCATGTCTGGACTTGCCAATGACATGGGGGGCGCTTGGTTGCCCACGCGTGATCAAGCTTACTTGGGCGTGTTGGTTGACGATCTCATTACCAAGGGTGTCACAGAGCCTTACCGAATGTTCACCAGCAGGGCAGAGTTCCGACTGCAATTGCGAGAAGACAACGCCGACATGCGTCTTACCGAAGTTGGCCGTCAAATGGGCTTGGTGGATGATGCGCGCTGGGCCTCTTACTGTGCCAAGCGTGAAGCTGTTTCACGTGAAACAGAGCGGCTGAAGTCCACTTGGGTCAATCCCAGAAACCTTTCAAGCGCTGAGTCGGAGCGAGTGTTGGGCAAGGCCATCGAGCATGAGTACAATTTGTTGGATTTGTTGCGCCGACCCAATGTTTCTTATGCACAACTGATGAGCTTGGATGGCGGCCGATTTGAAGATCAAGCCGTTTCACGTGAAACATTGGGCGATTTGGCCACCGCCGTGATTGAGCAAGTCGAGATCACGGCCAAATATTCGGGCTACATTGATCGACAAAAGGTAGAGGTCGAGCGCTCGGCTTATTTTGAAAACTTGAAACTGCCAGCCAAGTTGGACTACTTGCAGGTTTCTTCGTTGTCCATTGAGGCGCGCCAAAAATTGGCCAAGCATCGTCCCGAAACATTGGGCATGGCTTCTCGCATCTCCGGCATCACGCCTGCGACCATCTCACTGTTGTTGATCCATTTGAAAAAGGGTGGCTTTAAAGAGTTCATGACGGTGAAGCCCGAGACGGTGGACGGTGTTGAGAGCGCAGAGGGTGCGGTTTCGTGAAGGGCGACGCTTTGCAGCATGACTTGGCGACGAAGCTGGCATTTGGGGTTGAGGCCCTGGGTTTGTCATTGAGCGCCTCGCAGCTGCAACAGCTCATGAGTTACATGGCCTTGATTCAAAAGTGGAACAAGGTCTATAACCTGACGGCATTGCGTGACCCCGACGACATGCTGACGCACCACTTATTGGACAGCTTGTCGGCCATAGGCCCTTTGGGTCATCACCTTCAAAATGACGCGGCCATTCGTGGTGATGGTTGCGCTTTGCTCGATGTCGGTTCGGGCGGGGGCTTGCCCGGCGTGGTCATTGCCATTTGTTGCCCTGCAGTTCGTGTCACCTGTGTCGATGCGGTTTCCAAGAAGGCAGCATTTGTCCAACAAGTTGCTGCCAGCTTGAAGTTGACAAACCTCAAGGGCGTCCACGCTCGCGTCGAGTCCTTGACCGAGCAATTTGATGTCGTGTGTTCAAGAGCCTTCGCTTCCTTGCCTGACTTTGTGACGTGGTCCGTTGCTGCATTGAAGGATTCAGGTGTTTGGATGGCCATGAAAGGTAAATTGCCCACAGAGGAAATGGACGCGTTGCCGATGTTTGCCACGGTGTTTCACGTGGAACAACTACAAGTGCCCAGTTTGGATGCCGAGCGTTGCGTGATTTGGATGAAAAAAGCGCCAAGTTCTGTGGTTTGAACGGACAGATCTGAGGATCGCCCATTACACTTGGGCCAAATAAGAAAGCCTTGCATGTTTGGAATCTCAGATTACGGCGCTTTTGTGGCGGCCTTTGTCCTCCTTTTGTTTTTGCCAGGCCCAGGCAATTTGGCGTTGATCACATCGACCAGCCAAGGTGGGGTGCGGGGTGGCGTGGCTTCTGTGTTGGGCCTGATTCTGGGTGATCAGATCTTGTTGTGGATGACGGTTGCAGGCGTTGCCGCTTTGTTGCAAACCTACCCGCATTTGTTCATGGCCATGCAATGGGTGGGCGCCGCATATTTGTCATGGTTAGGGGCGCGCATGGTTTTTTCCAAAGCAGGGGAAGGTCCGTCCATCAAAATCACGCCTGGCAAATACTTCAAAGAAACCATGTTCATCACCTTGCTCAATCCCAAGGCGATCATGTTTTATTTCGCCTTTTTTCCTCAATTCATTGACCCAGAGAAGCACCAAGGAATGATGACTTTTTCATTCATGGCGGCCACCATTGCTGTTTTGGGTGGGCTGTATTGTTTGGGTGTTGTGTACATTACACACACGATGGCAGAACGAATTCGCGCCAACCCCAAAGTGTCAGGCCTTTTGCAAAAAGTGGCTGGTCTCTTTTTGATTGGCTTTGGCCTTAAATTGGCACTGGGCAAATGAACGCATCTACCGAAAATTAAAAGAGTAAGTCATGGCAAAAATTTTCTGTGTTGCAAATCAAAAAGGCGGCGTGGGCAAAACCACATCTGCGGTCAATTTGGCGGCAGGTTTGGCCAAGGTGGGCCAGCGCGTTTTGTTGGTGGACCTTGACCCACAAGGCAATGCCACCATGGGTTCGGGGGTCGACAAACGCCAACTTGAACTCAGCGTTTACGATGTGTTGTTGGAGTCTGCCAGCATCAAAGAGGCGGCCATTTTTTCTGAAAAATGTGGCTACCATGTTTTGGGTGCCAACCGCGAGCTGGCCGGCGCCGAAGTAGAGTTGGTCGACCTAGAGCGACGTGATCAGCGTTTGAAGTTGGCCTTGGATGCTGCCGATGCCGACTTTGACTTTGTCTTGATCGACTGCCCGCCCTCGCTGTCAATGCTGACCTTGAATGGTTTGTGTGCGGCCCACGGCGTGATCGTGCCCATGCAATGTGAATACTTTGCCCTGGAAGGTTTGACCGACTTGGTCAACACCATCAAACAAGTCCATGCCAACTTGAATCCTGATTTGAAAATCATCGGCCTGCTTCGTGTGATGTTTGACCCCCGCATTACTTTGCAGCAACAGGTCAGCGAGCAACTCAAATCACACTTTGGTGACAAAGTTTTCAATACCGTCATTCCCCGCAATGTGCGCTTGGCTGAAGCCCCCAGTTATGGCTTGCCTGGCGTGGTGTTTGATCCATCGGCCAAGGGCAGCCAGGCATTTGTAGAATTTGCCAAAGAATTGGTCGTTCGCATGCCAGCGCTTTGAATCCATCAACACTCGAAATGCCGCAGCAAACAGTCCTTATTTTACCTGGCTGGCAAGGAAGTGGGCCCTTACATTGGCAAATGAGGTGGGTCGCTCAGCATGGCGATGTGGTGGTTGAGCAGCACGATTGGATGAGACCCTTGCGAGGTGACTGGTTGTCAAGATTGGACGATGTCTTGTCTGATTTAGAGGGCCCAGTTTGTTTGGCGGCTCACAGTTTAGGCTGCATTCAAATTGCGGCTTGGGCCGCCGTATCGGCTCAGACGCACAAGGTCAAAGCCGCTTTGCTGGTGGCACCGGGTGATGTGGAAGCCACGGATTTCAAAGACATCTTTGCCACTTGGCGGCCAATTGTCATGAAGCAACTGCCTTTCAAGAGTTTGTTGGTGGGCAGCCAAAACGATCCTTTTTGCACCCTTGAACGTGCGCAAGCTTTTGCCAAAGCCTGGGGTTCTGACTTCGTGAATCTTGGGAACAAAGGGCATGTCAATGCCGATTCCAATTTAGGCGACTGGCCAGAGGGCCGCGCCATGCTGAACAGTTTGATGAAAGAAAAAGAACATGGTCACTAAAAAACCAAAAGGTCTCGGACGCGGCCTGGAAGCCCTCTTGGGTCCCAAAGTTCAAGACGAACCCAGCTCACCTCAAGCCGTCGAGGCAGCGGCCAATCGACGCCCCTCCAGCTTGCCTTTGAGTGAGATGGTGCCTGGCATTTACCAACCGCGAACACGCATGGACGAAGGCGCACTTTACGAACTGGCCGAGTCCATCAAGGCCCAGGGCATCATGCAGCCCATCTTGGTTCGCAAGTTAAGTGAGGGTCCCAACGCGGGTAAGTTTGAAATCATTGCGGGCGAGCGACGCTTTAGAGCATCACGTTTGGCGGGTCTGAATGAGGTCCCCGTGCTGGTGCGCGATGTGCCCAATGAGGCTGCCGCGGCCATGGCCTTGATCGAGAACATTCAACGTGAAGACCTGAACCCCTTGGAAGAAGCGATGGGTTTGCAACGTTTGATCAAAGAGTTTGGACTGACTCACGAAACGGCAGCCCAAGCAGTCGGCCGCTCGCGAAGCGCCGCCAGCAACTTGTTGCGCCTGTTGAATTTGGCCGACCCCGTGCAAACCATGTTGATGGCCGGTGACATTGACATGGGCCACGCGCGCGCATTGTTGGGCTTGGACAAGGCGGCTCAAATCACAGCGGCCAATCAAATCAGTGCCAAAAAAATGTCGGTGCGCGAAGCCGAAAGCTTGGTCAAAAAACTCAGTGCCGAGTTTTCACTCGTGCAACAAAAACCGAAAAAAGAAAAATCCCGCGACATCAAACGCGTGGAAGAAGAGTTGTCAGATTTGCTCATGGCCGAGGTCGAAGTGCGGATCAAGAAGCGCGTCAAACGACATGGCCGTTTTGAAGAGATGGGCGAGTTGTCCATCCAGTTCGGATCGTTGGACGAACTCAATGGACTGATTGAACGGCTGCGCGATTGAACAGTCGCATCCAAAAAAAGGGCCTCGGTTCACCACTGAGGCCCTTTTTTCATCGGAAGATTTTTCCGGGGTTCATGATGTTGTGGGGGTCCAGTGCTTGCTTCAAGGTGCGCATCATGTTGACCGCACCTTCACCGGCTTCCGTCACCAAGAAGTCCATTTTGTGCAAGCCAATGCCGTGCTCACCCGTGCAAGTGCCACCCAAACTGAGCGCACGGTTGACCAACTTGGTATTCAAGGCTTCGGCGATCTCGCGTTCTTGGGGATTTTCAGGATCGATCAAATAGCCAAAGTGGAAATTGCCGTCGCCTACGTGGCCAACCAAGAAGTAGGGAATGCCGCTGGCGTCGGTTTCGGCCACTGAGTCAAGCAAGCAGTCGGCCAATCGGCTAATGGGCACACACGTGTCTGTGCTGATGGCCCGGCATCCCGGCTTGCTTTGCAGGGCTGCAAAGTAAGCGTTGTGGCGAGCTGTCCAAAGGCGAGTTCGCTCTTCTGGGGTTGTGGCCCATTCAAATGCGTTACCACCATGTTCGCTGGCAATTTCTTGCACCGTTTCGGCTTGTTCTTTCACACCGGCGGGTGAGCCGTGAAACTCCATCAACAACAAAGCCTCTTCGCGCAAGCCCAACTTGGCGTAGGCATTGACCATGCGAACTGTGTTGTGATCGATCAACTCCACCCGTGCAATGGGCACGCCCAATTGAATGGTTTGGATCACGGTTTTCACTGCCGACTCAATGCTGGGGAAAGAGCAAATGGCCGCTGAGATGGCTTCTGGCAAGGGATACAAACGGACGGTGACCTCGGTCATCACGCCCAGTGTGCCCTCGCTGCCAACAAACAAGCGCGTCAGGTCGTAGCCTGCACTGGATTTTTTAGCACGTGTGCCTGTTCGGATGATCTCACCCGAAGCGGTGACAACTTCCAATGCCAACACATTCTCTCGCATGGTGCCGTAACGAACGGCATTGGTGCCACTGGCGCGGGTTGCGCTCATGCCGCCGATGGTGGCGTCTGCCCCTGGATCGATGGGGAAAAACAAACCGGTCGATTTGATGTCTTCGTTCAATTGCTTGCGTGTGACGCCAGGCTGAACCGTGACGGTTAAATCTTCGGCATTGATGCTCAGCACTTTGTTCATGCGCGTCAGGTCAATGCTGATACCGCCTTGAACGGCCAGCAAATGGCCCTCTAATGAAGAGCCGACACCAAAGGGGATGACGGGCACTTGGAATTGGCTGGCCAACTTCACGGCATCGGCCACATCTTGGGTGCATTCGGCAAAGATCACGGCAGAAGGCGGTGGCACGGGTGCAAAAGCCGATTCGTCACGACCGTGTTGTTCACGAACGACCAGTGCGGTAGAGCAGTTGTCACCGAACCGCGCCTTGAGTGCGTCAATGAATGCTTGAGGCACTGGGCGGGGTTGCACATTGGGCGCCAAGTGGGCGGCAGGCGTGGGGGCATTCATGGTGAGGCTCCAATCAGAAAGGGGCGGTCATCGCTTGTGAGGGGACGGGAAAAGCCCGTTGACCTTGGTCAGCTCAATGTTGGCAAACTCGGTCAAAATCAGAGTTTACGCTGAGACAAGCTTTTTTGCAGTGCTCAGGGCACAGGGGAAACACCATGGGTAATCGACTGACACAAATCGCCACACGAACTGGCGATCAAGGCACCACAGGCTTGGGCAACAACCAGCGTGTCTCCAAAAACAGCTTGCGCGTGCATGCCATGGGCGATGTCGATGAATTGAACTCCCACATTGGCTTGCTCTTGTGCGAGACCCTGCCCGATGATGTTCGAACCCTGTTGGTCGAAGTGCAGCATCAGTTGTTCAATTTGGGTGGCGAGTTGTCCATCCCCGGATTTGAGCTGCTGAAAGCAGAAGCGGTGGTGGTCTTGGACGAAGCACTGGAAAGATACAACGCCCAGTTGCCCAAGCTCGAAGAATTCATTTTGCCGGCGGGAAACCGAGCCGCTTCTCAGGCACACATCTGCAGAACTGTGGCCAGGCGTGCAGAGCGCGCCACGGTGGCTTTGGGCAATGAAGAGGCTTTGAACGATGCACCGCGCCAATACCTCAACAGGCTGTCTGATTTGATGTTTGTGCTGTCGCGAATTCTGAATCGAATGGACGGTGGCAGCGACGTGTATTGGCAAAGTGAGCGCATGAAAAAATAAGCGCATCGACTAAAGCAGCTGTCACCTAAGCGCAAACATTCGGGCTTTTCAGGGTGACAGCAAGCCAGACGCAAGATAGGCTTGTGACATGAACGCTAGCACCCTGTCCACACCTTATTTGGCCTCCGTCGCCGACTTGCCCAAAGTGGCGCCTCAAGCACCGTTTCCGTTGGTCCCACAAATTCGCCTGTACCAAAACTGGCTCCAACAAAATCGCGGCATCGTCTTTGATCAGTACCCCGATTTGTGGCGCTGGTCCATTACCGACCTCGATGCATTTTGGCAAAGCATTTGGGATTACTTTGCCATGCAATCGCCCACACCGCATACCGCGGTCCTGGCCAAGAATGCCATGCCCGGTGCGGTGTGGTTTCCGGGCGCTCGCGTCAATTACGCCAGCCAAGTATTGAGGCATGTGGACGCTGCGCATGCCGCAGGATTTCCGGCCTTGATTGCGCAAAATGAAAAGGGGCAACATCAAGAAATTTCTTGGCCTGAGCTCCGGCGTCAAGTGGCCTCGATGGCCCTGCATTTGAAGGCGCATGGGGTCCAACCAGGCGATCGCGTGGCTGCTTATTTGCCCAACATTCCAGAGGCCATCATTGCTTTTTTGGCCACCGTCAGTGTGGGCGGTGTGTGGAGCATTTGCGCGCCAGACATGGGCACCTTGGCCGTCTTAGACCGGTTCAAACAGATTGAACCCAAAGTGCTGATTGCTTGCGATGGTGTCACGTATGGTGCCAAAGACTATGACCGCATGACAGTGGTGCAAGAGCTCAAAGATGCATTGCCCTCTGTGCAACATGTGATCGTTCATGAGAATTTAGGTGTGGCCGATTTGGCCAGCAATGAAGTGGCCGCAGCGACACGCTTGTCGCAAACAACAACCAAGCACGGCCCCGAAGTCGATGCCTTTGAGCCAATGGCTTTGCCGTTTGACCATCCCTTGTGGATTGTTTATTCCAGTGGCACCACAGGTTTGCCCAAGCCCATTGTGCATGGCCATGGCGGCACCGTGATCGTGGCCTTGGCACTCAAAATTTTGCACAACGATGTGGGTTGCAGTTATCACCCCAACAGTTGGGGTGAGCGCTTTCATTGGTACAGCTCGACAGGCTGGGTCATGTGGAATGCGCAGGTGGGGGGGTTGATGAATGGCACCACGTGCGTCATTTACGACGGCAATCCAGGTGGGAGCAAAGACAACCCCGATTGGAGCACCTTGTGGCGATTTGCTGCAGAGAACAAAGTCACATTCTTTGGTGCTGGCGCCGCCTTTTTTGCCAATTGCCAAAAGGCGAATGTCGACCTCACGCAATGCGGTGATTTGTCGCGCATCAGAGCCTTGGGAACCACTGGATCGCCCTTGTCAGCCGACACCCAAAATTGGGGCACAGAACAATTCAGACGCATCAAAGCGCAGCACGCCCAAGCGCCACATCTGCATCGCGAAACTGATGGCGATATCTGGTGGTGCAACATTTCTGGCGGTACCGATTTTTGCGGCGCTTTCATTGGTGGCAACCGTGAACTGCCGCAAGAGGCGGGCGTGATGCAATGCCGTTTGCTCGGTTGCGCCGTGGAAGCGTGGAACGAGGCTGGCGAACCTGTCTACGGCGAAGTGGGCGAGTTGGTGTGCGCACAGCCCATTCCTTCCATGCCTTTGTATTTGTGGAACGACCCGAACAACGCGCGCTATTTGGCCAGTTATTTTGAAATGTACCCCGCGGGTCACGGTCGCCAACCTGGTGGCGGTGATGCGCCTGTTGAGTTCGGGGGGGTCTGGCGCCATGGTGATTGGTTGCGCATTGGCGCGGCCGATCAAGGCCAGAGTGGTGGTGAAGGCTGTGTGATTTTTGGTCGCAGCGATGCCACCATCAATCGCCATGGTTTGCGCATGGGCACCAGCGAACTCTACAGTGCCGTCGAGGCATTGCCTGAAGTGATCGACAGCATGGTGGTTGATTTGGAGTACTTAGGCCGCGAAAGTTACATGCCTTTGTTTGTGGTGTTGCGTCCCGGTATGCAATTGACGCAAGACATGAAAAACAATTTGAACAATGCCATCAAGACGGCCTTGAGTCCGCGTTTTGTGCCCAATGAAATTTTTCAGGTGGCCGAAATTCCACGCACCCTTTCGGGAAAAAAACAAGAGCTGCCCATCAAGAAACTGATGCTGGGCCAGCCCCTGGAAAAAGTGGTGAACAAAGATGCCATGGCCAACCCAGCGTGTTTAGATTGGTATGTGGCATTGGCCAAACAACATTTGGCAAAAACGGCATGAAAAAAGCCAGTGTGTTCCCACACTGGCTTGGAGCGACATTGAGCTGCGCGTGCGGCGCCAATTCAAATTCAGTTTTTATGCAAGTCGGCGTTCAAGCTGCCCCAGCTTTCTGTGCGAGGGATCGCTTGCACTGCACCTGTTTGTGAATCGCGGCGGAACAAGATGCCGTTGCGACCTGACAACTCACGCGCTTTGACCACGCTGCCATCGGGCATTTTCACACGTGTGCCACCGGTCACATAGCAACCCGCTTCGACCACGCAATCGTCGCCCAACGAAATGCCAATGCCAGAGTTGGCACCCAACAAGCAACGCTTGCCAACAGAGATCACCTCTTTGCCACCGCCCGACAAGGTGCCCATGATGGATGCGCCACCGCCCACATCACTTTGATCATCCACCAACACGCCGGCACTGATGCGGCCTTCCACCATGGAGGCACCCAAAGTGCCTGCGTTGAAGTTGCAGAAGCCCTCGTGCATGACGGTGGTACCAGATGCCAAATGCGCACCCAAGCGCACGCGGTCCACGTTGGCGATGCGAACACCGGAGGGCACCACGTAGTCGGTCATGTAGGGGAACTTGTCCACTGCTTTGACATCCAACACCACGCGGGCTGCGCGCGCGCGCAAACGCGCGTCTTGCAATTGGTCGAGAGGGCAAGGGCCCATGGATGTCCAGGCCACATTGGCCAACAAACCAAAGATGCCGGTGACATTGGCTTGGTGTGGTTTGATCAAACGATGGCTGAGCAAATGCAAACGCAAAAACACATCGTGTGTGTCTTGAGGTGGTTCGGCCAAGGTGGCAATGCTGGTTTTAACGGCGACCACGTTTACGCCGCGCAATTCGCAAGTGCCCAGTGCTTTGATGAAAGACTCACCCAGGTGTGTGCGGACATCCGCTTCGCTCAACACTTGGCTGCCGGTTTCTGGGACACCTTCTGCCAACTGAGGTGCTGGATACCAAGTGTCCAACACAGCGCCGTCTTTGGCCAGTGTGGCCAGGCCATAAGCGATGGCGCCGCTTTGAATCATGGGTGGGGTTTGCATGGGTGTACTCCGCGAAATGTCACGACCTTGTCGTGCGTTGTGAAAAAATCAAAACCGAGATTATCGGGCTTTGTGCAAGGGTTTGGTTTTATTGAAGTTCAGCCAAGGCGATGCGGCCTTGTTGTAGCCATTGATCTTGGGTGTTTTTAAAGCCCCAGTGGAGTTGCCTTTGCTGCCAGTCCAATTCGAACAGCGCAAAATGGTTTTGTGTCACCAATTCACCCAAACGATTGGGACCAGGCTCCTTGGCTGTTTGCCATGCGTGCGTCATGCCGCTGGAGGTGAACTCGTAAAGGGGGTACAAGGTGGCCGATGGACTTTTGTAGACAGCACCAATGTGGCGATCGCCTGACAACAAAACCACACCTTTCGCGCCTGTGCGCTGGATCACTTGGCGTAGCTTGACTTGCTCTAAAGGCAAATTGTGCCAACCTTCCCACCCGTGGCCTTCGACCACCACCTGCACGCCAGAGACAATGAGGCGAATGTCTGCAGGTGTTTGCAGTTGTGCCGCCAACCATTGCCACTGCGCCTCACCCAGCATGGTCTTGGCGGGATCTGCATCGGGAACATAGCGTTCTTTGCCTGGCGCATCGCGTTGGTCTGTTTTGCGAAGTGCAGAACGAAATGACCGCGTGTCCAGCAAGATGACCTGAACGCGTTGACCTGGTTTGCCAAATGTCATGGCGTGGTAGAGCCCTTCGCGTGAACGGCGAGGGTCGTTGGCAGGCAGGCGCCAAAAGTCAAGAAAAGCTTTTTTAGAGGCTTCTTTGTGTTGAAACTCTGCACCGCCATCGTTCAGGCCCATGTCGTTGTCATCCCAGATGGCCAGATGCGGAATGGTTTTGCGGAGTTGCGCAAAACCTGGTTGCGCCGCTTGAGTGGCATACGCCTGCGCCAGTTGGTCCAGTTGCCATGGCTGGCTGTCGGCATACACGGTGTCGCCCCCAAAAATGAACAGATCGGGTCGATTGGCCAAGACGGCTTGCCATATGGGCTGCTCTTTGTTTTGGTTGATGCACGAGCCAAATGCGATTTTTTGGATGTGCGACGGCCAAGCAGGTGCCGTATCAGCCAATCCTGTCATCGCCTGGTTGCTGCTGGCGCATGCACCAAGGCCAGACAGCAAAGTGCCGTAGAGAGAAGTCTGAAGCAGTTGACGACGGTCCATGGGGATTTTGTTCTTTGGCGGATTTGACAATGTATACGCAATGGACATTTTATGACCGTTCAGTTCAAAATCTTTTTCCTTGGCTAAAATGCCTTTATGAACACAGCCACATTGCCACTCAAGAAGTCTTTCAAAGCCCAAATGCTCGAAGCGCGCGAGCAGGCCATCACGGCTTCCGTGAACCGCTTGTTGTCTGAAAAAGGTTTTGACGCCATGACCGTGGACGAGGTGGCTGCCGAAGTGGGCATTGCCAAAGCCAGCCTTTACAAACATTTCAACAGCAAAGAAGAGTTGGCTTGCGCCGCGATGGTTCAAGCCATGCAAAAGGCCGAGGCATTTTTGTGGGACTTGAACCAATCCGAAGATCCGGGACCGACAAGTTGTGTCCCCATGAACAAACTCATGGCCACAGCGCGGTGGGTTTTGCAGTTGAAATTGGGCGGCGAAATGCCCACCTTGCCCAGCCAAAACTCCACTTTGCGAGCCAGTTTGATGGCCAGCAAACCCTACATGGACGGACTGATGAAGGTCAGCGACATGTTGGGCGCTTGGATTTTGCAAGCGCAAAAAGAAGGCTTCATCAATCCATCAATCCCACCTCTGGCCGTGCTTTACACACTGTATGCCAGGGCCTGCGATCCCGTGGTGGAGTTTTTGAAAATGAGTGGGCTTCACACCGATGAAGAAATCATCCACATCATCATGACCACTTGTTTTGCTGGCTTGAGTGCCCGCGCCAACTGACGCGCAGTTTCAAGTACCGACGCGCCAAGTTTTGCGCGTTTCAAATGCCAGTTGTTCGTTCTTGCGTGCGTAGCCCAAAGGGTTGGCCACGACGCGGCAACCCTCGTGCACATAGTCGTGGGCACAATGCAAATGACCATGCATCCACACATTGGCTTTCGGCAGCAAATGGTCGAGCGCGTTGCAAAAGCCCGCGGTGCCTGGCGTCAAGCCGTAGCGGGGGTCGGCACTTTTCAAGCTGGGCGCAAAGTGTGTGATGACCACAGTCGGGCCTGCAAAGGGTTCTGACAAAGCTTGGGTCAGCCAAGCTTGATCGGCCTGTGCTTGTGCCCTGACGGCCGCCGACAAGAAAGGTTGACCGTCCAGTGTGGTGCCTGTTTTGCGCAAATAAAAATCAGCGGCACGCTCTGCTTTTTCGCGGGCTTTGAGTTGTTGCGTGAGCGGTCCTTGCGCGGGTACCAAGGCTTCAAAATCACTCCACAAAGTGCAACCGATCAAACGCACACCCTTCATCTCTATCACACGCCGATGCAACCATGTGATTTGCAAACGCGCACAACTTTCTTGCAATCGCGCGTGTGCTTCTTCAAAGTCCATGCCATCGTACTCATGGTTGCCAGGCACAAAGAAAACGGGCACTGGCCATGCAGCCAAATCTGTGCGCGGTGAAAAGCGAGCCAGGCCAAAATCGTTGTCACCTTGAGTGACCAACATGGAACCCTCTTGATAAGAACCAATGTCACCGGCCAAAATCAACGCGTCTGCATCCGGTGCATGCTCGGGCACAAAGTGCGGGTGAGTTTCCAGATGAAGATCAGACAGCAATTGAATGTTCATCACCTGCCCTGAGCTTTGAAAACATCGTAGGCAATGCCGATCAGCACATCGCGCAACCACACATGATCACTTTGTGCATGTTTGCGGCGATGCCACAAAGCGTCCACGTGCAAAGTAGGCACCTTGAAGGGCAAGTTGCACAAATGAAACTCGTTTGAAATGCCCGTGGTGGGGACAAAGTGACGTGGCAAGACGGTTAGCAAATCGGAGTTCACCACCACGCGTCCTGCGGTGAAAAATTGATTCACGGTCATCACCACGCGCCGTTGCTTGCCTATCGATGCCAAGGCTTCGTCAATGAAGCCATACGGCCGACCTGAAAAGCTCACCAGCAAATGGCGCGCATTGCAAAAATCCTCCAACGTCATTTCTTTCTTCGCCAGTGGATGGTCTTTGCGCATGACACACACATATTCGCCGTCGTACAAGCGGTGATGTTCAAAGGCGGTGGCCTCACCGATTTGTGCGCGGGCCGTCAAGTCGGCCAATACAGCCGGGAAATAACCCAAAGCCAAGTCAACCACACCGTTTTCCAACAAGCTTCTGGGGTCGCGCGTGGTGAGTGGCAAAACGCGCACCGACATGTTGGGCGCGTGGTGTTCAAGCTCTTGTGCAAGGCCGCCCATCAACTCGGCCGCTGTGGCATCGGCCATGGCCAATACAAACGAGTTGCGCGCTTGGCTGGGCACAAATTGCTGCGGCACCAAGGCAGATTGGAGTTGGTCCAGCGCCTCTCGCACGTTTGGCCACAAGGTCAATGCAAAAGGCGTTGGCGCAATGCCTTGGCCATCTCGGCGAACCAATTCATCGCCCAGGCTTTCTCGCAAACGGCGCAAGGCATTGCTGACGGCAGGTTGCGTGATGGACAGGTTACGCGCCGCTTTGGTCAAGCTGCGCTCCGCCATCACCTCGTCAAAGACCCTCAGCAGGTTCAGGTCCAGGGTGCGAAAGTTGGTTTGTATGGCATCAATCATTTTCGTTGTGAATGATCAGCATCATGAATATAAAGTTGAACAATATCAGAGTAAACCCTATGATTCAAGCATTGATCAGGCAAATGATGCGTTTTTTGCATCAGCCCTAGATCTTCAAAGCATTCAACCGCTCACTGAGGAAACACCATGAATCACAATTTTGTTCACTTAGAGTACCCCCTGACCCACCCCGGTGTTGACCGTGCTGAAAAAGTTGTCAACAACTTCAAGCGTTTGAGCGACACCTTCAATCCCACACGCACCTTGGCCATCATGCTGATGGCTGCTGTTTTGGCGACATTCGTCGTGGTGGCCGATCAGATGATTGACACATGGGCGGATGGACATTTGCTGGCCGCATGGGTTGCGCTCTGGGCAGTGGTTTTTGCGGCTGTTGGTTTGTTGGCAGGTGTTACCAAGTCAGTGGCCATTCAGTTGAAAACAAGTTTAGACCGTTGGGCCGCCAGTGCTGCGCAACGCCGCTCAGACGAGCGCCTGTGGGCGATTGCTCAAACGGATGCACGCATGATGTCGGAGTTGCGAACGGCCATGTCTCGCAACGACGAAGACACGTTGTTGGGCGAGAGCAGCTCACAACGCCGCGTGGTGCGTTTGTTGAACCAACGTCAGTACCACATCTGATCCAGTGTTGGCGTTCAGCATGACTGGACGTCAATGACCTATACCTCCTTCGGGAGGTTTTTTTTTCGCCTGCTAACGGCGCATCACTGCGTCACCGGTTTTTGCGAAGCCAGGTAGATGCCCGGCAAAATCATGGCTGCACCCACGGCATGGTGCCATCCCAAGGTTTCACCCAAGAACAGCCAAGCGACCAAGCTGCCATACAAAGGGCCCATGTACAGGCTGGCTGCCACGCGACTGGCGCCCAAGGTTTTCTGACAAAAGCCATAAGCCCAGTAAGCCCCCACGCCTGGAAACAGCGCCGCAGCGATGACCAGCCAGCTGGCCATTCCACTCCAAGTGGCATGTTGCGAGGTGAGCCACTCTGTCAATGCAAAGGGCAACAGCACCAAGCTACCGCCCATGCAAGTGGCGGCCAATCGTGCTGTGGAACTTAAGGGACTTGCCCATTTTTTCAGCAACAAGGCATAGGCCGCCCATGCCACCATGGCAAAAACCACCAAACCATCGCCCAGCACCCAAACCACCTGAGACAGTGTGGCCCATTGGCCTTTCACAACCACGTTCAGAACGCCCAACAGGGCCAAAGCCACCCCCCATCCTTGACGCCAAGAGAAGCGCTCTTTGAGACCCAACACGGCTCCGAGCGTGATCAACACAGGGGATGCGGCATAGATCAGGGCAATGTTGATGGCCGTGGTGGTTTCGGCCGCCCAATAAACCCAGGCGCCACAAATGAGCATGCCCAAGGTGCCGAGTACCAAATATTGAGGCCAAACTTTCAAAGTGTGGCGGCGCTCGCGCCAAAGTTCCCTGTGCGAGAGGGCGGCCAGAATGAGCCCCGCCAAGAACCATCGGCCCAGTGCAAGCACATGCGGACTGATGACCCCTGGTGCAGTTTTGGCGATCACATAGTTCACCGACCACATGGCCGGTGTGAACCACAACAAAGCTTGCGCCAGTTGGAGGCGCGCGGCAGCGTTTGTCAGACCGCAGCCAAGCGCTGTTCTAACGCTGCTTTGGTGTCGAGCAAAGCCTTGGGCATGTTGTAAGCCAACTGCTCAAAGTGGGTGGCGTGCAATTGCAACTCTTGTTGCCATGCGGCTTTGTAAATGCTGGTGACGGTTTTGAATTGGTCGGCCGTGAAGTTCAAGCCGGTACAGTTCAATTCACCATAGGTGGGCGTGATGCCAAACATGGTTTCTTGTCCTTGGGCCTGACCTTCCAAACGGTCGATCATCCACTTCAAAACGCGCATGTTGTCGCCATAACCGGGCCAGACAAACTTGCCCGCTTCGTCTTTGCGGAACCAGTTGACGCAGTAAATGCTGGGTAACTTGTGACCGCTGGCTTCAATTTTGGCGCCCACGTCCAACCAGTGTTGGAAATAGTCGCTCATGTTGTAACCGCAGAAAGGCAACATGGCGAAAGGATCGCGGCGTACCACGCCTTGCGCGCCAAAGGCAGCGGCGGTGGTTTCAGAGCCCATGGTGGCGGCCATGTACACGCCTTCCGTCCAGTTGCGTGCTTCGGTGACCAAAGGCACGGTGGTGGAGCGGCGACCGCCAAAGATGAAAGCATCGATCGACACGCCTGCAGCATCGTCCCATGCAGCGTCAAGTGCCGGGTTGTTGGTGGCTGCCACGGTGAAACGTGCATTGGGGTGCGCCGCTTTGGCGCCCGTCTCTTTGGCAATTTGAGGGGTCCAGTCTTTGCCTTGCCAATCGATCAAATGGTCGGGCACTTTGCCGGTGTCTTTGTCCATGCCTTCCCACCAAACATCGCCGTCATCGGTCAATGCCACGTTGGTGAAAATGACGTTTTTGTCCAAGCTGGCCATGCAGTTGGGGTTGGTGTGGTGGTTGGTGCCAGGCGCCACGCCAAAGTAACCGGCCTCGGGGTTGATGGCCATCATCTTGCCGTTGGCTTGGGGCTTGATCCAAGCGATGTCATCGCCGATGGTGGTGACTTTCTAGCCATTGAAACCTTCGGGGGGTACCAACATGGAGAAGTTGGTTTTGCCGCACGCACTTGGGAAAGCCGCAGCCACATGGTATTTTTTACCTTGAGGGTTGGTCACTCCCAAGATGAGCATGTGCTCGGCCAACCAACCTTGTTCGCGGCCCATGCTGGACGCGATGCGCAGGGCCAGGCATTTTTTACCCAACAAAGCGTTGCCACCGTAGCCTGAACCGTAAGACCAGATCTCACGTGTTTCAGGATAATGAACGATGTACTTGACGGTGGGGTTGCAAGGCCAAGACGTGGTGTCTTTGGCGCCATTGACCAAAGGTGCACCCACTGTGTGCAAGCATGGCACGAATTCACCATCGGTACCGATGACATCGAACACGGCTTTGCCCATGCGAGTCATGAGTTTTTGGTTGACGGCCACATAAGCGCTGTCGGTCAATTCAATGCCAATGTGTGCAATGTGCGAGCCCAGTGGGCCCATCGAGAAAGGCACCACGTACATCGTGCGACCCTGCATGCAACCATCGAACAAAGGGTTCAATGTTTGACGCATTTCATTGGGGTCCATCCAATTGTTGGTGGGCCCAGC
>JACCDK010482420.1_pt1 | contig 20699 bp, 19 predicted proteins | sample 7445871 | NCBI WGS metagenome assembly JACCDK01 (sample SAMN15323436, study PRJNA562643) | freshwater metagenome | isolation source: river surface water | place: USA:Blue River Watershed | collected 2017-08-15
GACCATGAGCCAAATCCAGAATAACATCTGGGCCGCGCCGCGGCTGTCCATGCGCTGGTGGCCGGTGTTTCAGCGGAACGTTCTCGCCTGGCAAAAGCTCGCCATCCCCAGCCTGGTGGGCAATATCGCAGAGCCGCTGATCTGACTGGTTGCCTTTGGATACGGCATGGGTGCGCTGGTGGGAAAGACTGAGGTGAGCGGTGAACCCGTGCCCTACATTTTGTTTTTAGCCAGCGGGAGCATTTGCATGAGTGCCATGAATGCTGCCACTTTTGAGGCCCTGTATTCGGCGTTTTCGCGCATGCATGTGCAAAAGACCTGGGACGGCATCATGAACGCCCCAGTGCGGCTGGACGATGTGGTGTTGGCTGAAATGCTGTGGGCCGCCTTCAAGGCGCTGTTCACCGTGACCGCCATCTTGCTGGTCATGGTGGGTCTGGGCATCAGCCACAGCCCCAAGTTGCTGGTGGCCTGGCCGATCTTGCTGGGAGTGGGCATCACCTTCAGTTGCGTGGCCCTGATCTTCAATGCCTTGGCCAAGGGCTATGACTTCTTCACCTATTACTTCACGCTGTTCCTGACGCCCATGATGTTTTTATCGGGCATCTTTTTTCCGCGTGATCAGTTGCCCCCGGCGGTGCGGGCTGTGGCCGAATGGCTGCCCTTGTCGGCCGCGGTGGATCTGGTTCGCCCGCTGTTTCTGGATCGATGGCCCGAACATGCCCTGCGCCATGGCTGCGTGCTGGTGGTGTTCAGTGTGGCATCGTTTTGGATTGCGCTGGCGCTGACACGCAAGCGTTTTCAACGTTGAGGGCGATATGAGCGCCGTTTTTTTTCAAGCCGCCTTTGATCGAGGATCCATGGATCCGACCTGAGCATCATCATGGAATCACTTTTGGTCTCGACCGGTGTCGTTGCCCTGGCTGAAATCGGAGACAAGACGCAGTTGCTTGCCTTTATTTTGGCTGCGCGCTTCAAAAAACCCCTTCCCATCGTGGCGGGCATCCTGGCCGCCACCGTGATCAACCACGGACTGGCAGGTGCACTGGGGGCCTGGATCACCTCGACCATCAGCCCGGAGGTGCTGCGTTGGGTGCTCGGGGCCTCGTTCATCGGCATGGCCATTTGGACCCTGATCCCCGACAAGATCGAGGAGGAGGAGACACAAATTGCTCACCGCTTTGGCATCTTCGGTGCCACGTTCATCACCTTTTTCCTGGCCGAGATGGGCGACAAAACCCAGATCGCCACGGTGGCCATGGCCGCGCATTATTCGGCTCCCTTGACGGTCGTCATCGGCACAACGCTTGGCATGCTGATTGCGGATGTGCCCGCCGTTTTTGCCGGGGACAAACTCGCCCACAAGATCCCGATGAAGTTGGTTCATTCGATTGCAGCCGCAGTCTTTGGGCTCTTGGGCGTGGCCACCCTGATGGGGGCGGGAGCTGACTTCGGGCTTTGAGCCGAAAGGGGTCAAACTCTTCAATGAGTTTGACCCCAGGTGGTGATTGGTGGAGCTGGCGGGATTTGAACCCGCGTCCACAAGCCTTCTCCGAGCAGTTCTACATGTGTAGCCGTCTGATTGGTGTCTCGCCCATTGTGCTGCGCAGCGGCACGCCACACAACAGGCCAGCCCCCTTGAATCTCGCACGGCGCCAAGGAGCACGACGCCATGCCAGCCAATATGAGATCCCCCGCAGTCAGGACAGTTTTTCAACCACCCTGACCCAGCCTATCGGCCAACTGTTGCGAGGCTCACCGGATTAAGCGGCGAGTGCGAAACGTTCGTCGTTTGCAGTTACTTTTTTTCTGCGGTTTTACGAGGTGACAGAACCTCGACATGCCCTGCTGCGTGCCCGAACCCGTGTCGAAACCAATGCAGCCCCAGAACCTCTATTTTAGGCCAGTTCGAGTTTTTTCAATAGCCCCTGGGGCTGATGAATCGCATCATGGGCTCCCCAGAGTTGCCATTCGGCACTGGCGCCGAGGTAACCGTAGGTCGCCGCCAGGGTCTGCATGCCGGCGGCTTTGCCCGCCACGATGTCGCGTTCATCGTCGCCCACATACCAACATTGGGTCGGATCCATGCGCAAACGACGGGCCGCTTCGAACAAGGGCTCGGGGTGCGGCTTGGCGTGCGGCGTGGTGTCGCCGCTGATGACCACTGCAGCAGGACTGAGCAAGGCCATCTGCCGCACCAGCGGATCGGTGAAACGGCTCGATTTGTTGGTCACAATGCCCCAGGGCAGGCCCCGCTGTTGCAGGACTTGCAGCATGTGGGCCACGCCGTCAAAGGCGCTGGTGAGTTGGGTCAGGCGGTTTTCGTAGATGCGGAAAAACTCTTCTTTGTACTCGTTGAATTCGGGATGGTCGGGCTTCATGTCAAAAGCGATGCCCAGCATGCCCCGAGCCCCGGCCCCCGCCATGTGGCGGTAAGACTCCAGCGGCAGCGAGGGCAAGCCTCGCGCCACCCGCATTTCGTCGACGGCAGCCCCCAGGTCAGGGGCACTGTCGATCAAAGTGCCGTCGAGGTCAAACAAAATGGCCTGCGGCATGGGCATGTTCACGCTCCCTTGCGAGTGGCAACCAGGTAGTTCACGCTGGTGTCGGCATTCAGGGCGTATCGACGGGTCAGGGGGTTGTAGCTCAACCCTTTGGTCGCCTGCCAGTCCAAACCGGCCGCACGGCTGTGCGAGGCCAGTTCACTGGGCTGGATGAATTTGGCGTATTCGTGGGTGCCCTTGGGCAGCAAATTCAAAACATACTCCGCCCCGACGATGGCAAACAAAAAAGACTTGGGATTGCGGTTGAGGGTGGAGAAAAACACCCAACCGCCCGGCTTGACCAAAGTGGCGCAGGCCCGCACCACCGACGCCGGATCCGGCACGTGTTCGAGCATTTCCATGCAGGTCACCACATCGAAGTGGCCCGGTTGCTCGGCAGCAAGTTGCTCGGCGCTGACAGCGCGGTATTGCACACCGGATGTCTGGGCTTCCAATGCGTGCAACTGGGCCACTTTCAGGGCTTTATCGGCCAAGTCTATGCCCGTCACCTGCGCCCCGGCGCGCGCCATGGCATCGGACAGGATCCCACCGCCACAACCGACATCGAGCACTTGCAAACCCTTGAGCGGGACAAACTCCTGAATCCAGGCCAGTCGCAAGGGATTGATCTGGTGCAGGGGGCGAAATTCGCTGTCCGGATCCCACCATCGGTGGGCCAGTTCGGAGAATTTGGCCAGTTCAGCGGGGTCGGCATTGATGTGGGCTTGAGTCATGCCTGAATTATCGCCGTGTTCCCGCAGGGATGCGGCCACCACACGGTGGATGGGGACATGTCCCCCCCGCAAGCCGAAAAGAAAAAACCCCGGCAAGCCGGGAGACATAAAAAACCCCGGCAAGCCGGGGTTAGAACATCAGATCAGTAAAGATCAGCGGTTGGGACGGGTGCCCACCACTTCGATCTCGACGCGACGGTTCTTGGCGCGACCTTCTTTGGTGCGGTTGTCAGCAACAGGCTGCTTCTCGCCTTTGCCTTCGGTGTAGATGCGGTTCTTCTCGATGCCCTTGCTCACCAGATAGGCCTTGACGGCTTCGGCGCGACGCACCGACAGCTTCTGGTTGTAAGCATCGGTACCAATCCAGTCGGTGTGACCCACGGCAATGATCACTTCGAGGTTGATCGCCTTGACTTTGCTGACCAGATCGTCGAGCTTGGCTTTGCCTTCGGGCTTGAGCACCGACTTGTCAAAGTCGAAGAATGCGTCAGCGGCGTAGGTCACCTTGGAGGCCGCAGCAGGTGCAGGAGCCGGGGGAGCAGGACGGGGGGCAGGAGCTGGGGCAGCCGCAGGTGCGGGGGCAGGTGCCGGTGCGGCAGCAGGTGCGGGGGCGATGGCACCATCGCAACCCTGGGCAGCTGTGGCGGGGGTCCAGGTGCCCGAGCGCCAGCATTGGCCGGTGGCGTTTTTCCAAACCTCACCCGAGGCATTGCGCCAGTTCTGGATGTCTTGAGCCATGGCGACCGAAGCCATGCCGAGGGCGGCAGCGATCAGAGCCAGTTTGTTGAGTTTGTTCATGGTTCTCCTCAGGGGGGTCAAAAAACGTAAACATTGGAGTGATTGATCCGAAAAACCTTCACTCGCCATGGAGATTATTGTGCCACATGATGATTTGGTTCAAGCCCCCGATTGCCAGATACCGACTTGGCCTGCCTGAGGGCACCGGATAAATGTTGCTAAGTTGCCACAAACACAAGCACATCAGCTTGCCTGGATCGCCGCAACGACAGGGTTTAGCCCCCTTGAGAAACCCTACAATGGCCGATTCAGTCCGAACAGACGGTCTTTCGACATGACTTCATTTGCCAAAGAAACCCTGCCCATCAGCCTGGAAGAGGAGATGCGCCGCAGTTACCTCGATTACGCCATGAGCGTGATCGTGGGCCGCGCCCTGCCTGATGCGCGCGATGGCCTCAAACCCGTGCACCGGCGCGTGTTGTACGCCATGCACGAGTTGAACAACGACTGGAACCGACCCTACAAGAAGTCAGCCCGCATTGTGGGTGACGTGATCGGCAAATACCACCCGCACGGCGACAGCGCGGTCTACGACACCATCGTGCGCATGGCGCAAGACTTTTCATTGCGCCACATGCTGGTCGACGGTCAGGGCAACTTCGGGTCGGTGGATGGCGACAGCGCCGCCGCCATGCGTTACACCGAAATCCGTTTGTCCAAGATCGCTCATGAGATGTTGGGCGACATCGACAAGGAAACGGTGGACTTTGGCCCCAATTACGACGGCTCCGAGCAAGAGCCTTTGGTGTTGCCGACCCGCTTGCCCAACTTGCTGGTCAACGGCTCGGCCGGCATTGCCGTGGGCATGGCCACCAACATTCCGCCGCACAACCTCAATGAAGTGGTCGACGCTTGTCTGCACATGTTGCGCCATCCATCGGCCAGCGTGGATGACCTGATGGAAATCATCCCCGCCCCCGACTTCCCCACCGCCGGCATCATTTACGGCATTCAGGGGGTCAAGGATGGTTACCGCACCGGCCGTGGCCGGGTGGTGATGCGCGCCAAATGTCATTTTGAGGACATCGACAAGGGTCAACGCCAAGCCATCATCGTTGACGAAATCCCCTACCAGGTCAACAAAAAAACCTTGCTCGAACGCATCGCCGAACTGGTGCACGAGAAAAAAATCGAAGGCATCAGCCACATCCAGGACGAGTCCGACAAATCGGGCATGCGCGTGGTCATCGAGCTCAAGCGGGGCGAAGTACCCGAAGTGGTGCTGCACAACCTGTACAAGCAGACCCAGTTGCAAGACACCTTCGGCATCAACATGGTCGCCCTGATCGACGGCCAGCCCAAGTTGTGCAACCTCAAAGACCTGATCGTGGTCTTTTTGGAGCACCGCCGCGAGGTGGTGACCCGTCGCACGGTCTTTAACCTGCGCAAGGCCCGCGACCGTGGCCACGTGCTGGAAGGCCTGGCCGTGGCCTTGGCCAACATCGATGAATTCATCGCCATCATCCGCAACGCCCCCACACCACCGGTGGCCAAGGCCGAATTGATGACGCGCGCCTGGGACAGCAAATTGGTGCGCGAGATGTTGACCCGATCGCGTGCCGACGGTGCCACGGTCAATGCCGACGATTACCGGCCCGAAGGTCTGCTGCCTGAATTCGGCATGCAAGGCGACGGCCTGTATCGCCTGAGCGAAACGCAGGCGCAGGAAATTTTGCAGATGCGCCTGCAACGACTGACCGGTCTGGAGCAGGACAAGATCGTCAACGAATACAAAGAGGTGATGAGCGAAATCGACGATTTGCTCGACATCTTGTCCAAACCCGAACGGGTCTCAACCATCATTGCCGATGAACTGACCGCCTTGCGCCAGGAATTCGGCCAGACCAAACTGGGCGCACGCCGCAGTCAGATCGAACACAACGCCCAGGACTTGGCCACTGAGGATCTGATCACCCCCACCGACATGGTGGTGACGCTCTCACACAGCGGCTACATCAAAAGCCAGCCCCTGTCCGAATACCGTTCGCAAAAGCGTGGCGGTCGTGGCAAGCAAGCGGCCGCCACCAAGGAAGACGACTGGATCGACCAGCTATTCATCGCCAACACCCACGACTACATTTTGTGCTTCTCCAACCGGGGTCGACTGTATTGGCTGAAGGTGTGGGAAGTTCCGGCCGGTTCACGCAACTCTCGCGGTCGCCCGATCGTGAACATGTTTCCGCTGGCCGAGGGCGAAAAAATCAATGTGGTGCTTGCACTCACCGGCGAAGCCCGCAGCTTCCCTGCCGACCACTACGTGTTCATGGCCACCGCAGGCGGCACGGTGAAAAAAACCGCGCTGGACGAATTCAGCAACCCGCGCAAGGCGGGCATCATTGCGGTCGACCTGGACGAGGGCGACTACCTGATCGGCGCCGCCCTGACCGATGGCAAGCATGACGTGATGTTGTTCTCTGACGGTGGCAAAGCCGTGCGTTTTGACGAAAACGATGTGCGCCCCATGGGTCGCAACGCACGCGGGGTGCGCGGCATGATGCTGGAAGACGGGCAAAGCGTGATCGCCATGCTGGTGGCCGAAGACGAACAACAGTCGGTGCTGACAGCGACCCAAAATGGTTATGGCAAACGCACCTCGATCACCGAATACACCCGCCACGGGCGCGGCACCAAGGGCATGATTGCCATCCAGCAGTCCGAGCGCAATGGCAAAGTCGTGGCGGCCACACTGGTGCATGCCGATGACGAAATCATGCTGATCACCGACACCGGCGTCTTGGTGCGCACCCGGGTGGCTGAGATCCGCGAGTTGGGTCGCGCCACCCAGGGCGTGACACTGATCAGTCTGGACGAGGGCGCCCAACTGAGTGGTTTGCAGCGCATCGTTGAAAACGATGCCAATGACGACGGGGACGAATCTGCCCCTGAGGCTGACAGCGAGCCCACTGGCGAGGGCCAATAAGGCATGGATCAACGCGCCTGGAATTTTTCAGCCGGCCCGGCGGCCATGCCGCTCGAGGTGCTGCAACGTGCCGCTGCCGAAATGAGCAATTGGCAAGGCAGCGGGATGGGCGTGATGGAGATGAGCCATCGGGGCAAAGAGTTCATCAGCATCTATGAACAGGCCGAAGCCGACTTGCGTGAGTTGCTGGCCTTGCCCAGCCACTTCAGGATCTTGTTCATGCAAGGCGGCGGCATCGCCGAAAACGCCATCGTGCCCCTGAACCTGAGCCGGGGCCAATCTGTCGACTTTGTGCTCAGCGGCAGCTGGAGTCAAAAGTCGCTGCAAGAAGCGCAGCGCTACGCCCGGACCCACGTGGCCGCAAGCAGCCAGTCCGACGGCTTTCATCATTTCCCCGCACCCGCCGGTTGGCAACTGTCTGAGCGCCCCAGCTATGTGCATGTGTGCACCAACGAAACCATCCACGGCGTCGAATGCCACACCTTGCCCGATTTGCGAGCCTTGGGCTGCGACGCGCCGCTGGTCATCGATTTTTCATCGCATGTGCTCTCGCGTCCGGTCGATTGGTCGAAGGTTGGCCTTGCTTTTGGCGGGGCACAAAAAAACATCGGGCCGGCCGGCGTGACCTTGGTGGTCGTGCGCGAAGACCTCTTGGGCCAAGCCTTGCCGGTTTGCCCCAGCGCCTTCGATTACACCCTGGTGGCGCAAAACGATTCGATGTTCAACACCCCGCCCACCTACGGCATTTACATGGCCGGCCTCACGTTTCAATGGCTCAAAGCCCAGGGCGGCGTGCCCGAGATGGAGCGACGCAACATCGCCAAAGCGAAGATGCTTTATGCATTCATCGACGCCTCCCAGTTGTACTTCAATCCGGTGCTGCCTGCAGATCGCTCGCGCATGAACGTCCCCTTCTTTTTGCGCGACGAGTCGCTCAATGACGCCTTTTTGGCGCAAGCCAAGTCACGTGGCTTGCTGCAACTCAAAGGTCACAAATCGGTCGGCGGCATGCGCGCCAGCATTTACAACGCCATCCCGATCGAGGGTGTACAAGCCCTGATCGAGTTCATGCGCGACTTTCAAAGCAAGGCCTGAAGATGAGCCAAACCCCCATTCAGTCCGATGCCCTGGGCGCACTCAGGGTCAAGATCGATCAGCTGGATCAACAACTGTTGCAACTGCTCAATGATCGCGCCAAAGTGGCGCAAGAGGTGGGCGAAATCAAGCGTGCCGAAGGCTCGCCTTTTTTCCGGCCCGATCGGGTGGCGCAAGTGATCGCCAAGATCACGCAAGCCAACCCGGGCCCCTTGCACAATGACCACGTCGCCGCCATTTGGCGAGAGATCATGTCGGCTTGCCTGGCGCTGGAGTCCCCCCAACGGGTGGCGGTGCTGGGCCCACAAGGCACTTTTTGCGAGCAAGCCGCTGTGGAATTTTTTGGCGGTGCGGCGGAATTGATTTATTGCGCCAATTTCGACGAGGTCTTTCACGCCACTGCCGCCGGTACCGCTCAATACGGCGTGGTCGGCATGGAGAACTCGACCGAAGGCGTCGTGGCACGTTCGCTCGACCTCTTTTTGCGATCGCCGGTGCATGTGATCGGCGAAGTCAGTTTGCTGGTGCGCCACAACCTGCTGCGCCAGAGCAATGCACTGGAGGGCATTGAGGTTGTCATGGCTCACCCGCAGGCCCTGGCCCAGTGTCAGGGTTGGCTCAGCCAACACCTGCCCAAGGCAGAGCGTCGTGCGGTCAGCAGCAACGCCGAGGGCGCTCGTTTGGCGTCCACCAACCCCCAATGGGCTGGCATCGCCAGTGAGCGTGCGGCTGCGCAATTTGGCCTGCACACCGTGGCACACGCCATCCAGGACGAAGCCTACAACCGCACCCGCTTTGCCGTGATCAGCCTGCCCCAAACCATGGCCACCCCGCCGGCTTCGGGCAAGGATTGCACCAGCCTCGTGGTGTCGGTGCCCAACCGTCCCGGCGCGGTGCATGACCTGCTGGTGCCGCTGAAAAAACATGGCGTGTCCATGACCCGTTTTGAATCCCGCCCCGCCAAGTCGGGGCAGTGGGAGTACTACTTCTACATCGACATCCAGGGTCACATCACCGATGCCCCGGTGATCGCGGCTTTGCAAGAACTGCAAGGCCTGTGCGCGTTTTACAAAGTGCTGGGTTCTTACCCGGTGACAGACTGAGTCAGCCATGAGCGAAGCCCTGGTTCAGCGCCTGGCCGTCATCGGTTGCGGCCTCATGGGGGGCTCTTACGCCCTGGCTCTTCGCCAGCGGGGACTGGTGGGCGAAATCGCCGGTTACAGCACCCGATCAATCACCCGTGAAAAAGCCCTGGCGCTGGGCGTGATCGATGTGGCTTGCGACAGCGTCGCACAGGCGGTATCGGGGGCCGATGTGGTTTTGGTTGCGGTACCCGTGCAAGCCACCGAGTTGACCCTGCGTGCCATGGCACCGCATCTGAGCCCGCATGCCCTGGTGATGGACGTTGGCTCGACCAAGTGCGATGTCATCGCCTCGGCGCAAGCCACGCTGGGTTTGGCCCTGCCCCGTTTTGTGCCTGCCCACCCCATCGCAGGCAAGGAGGTCGCCGGCATCGAGCATGCCGATGCCGGCCTGTATGTCCATCGTCAGGTCTTCCTGACCCCCACATCCGACACCCAGGCCAGTTACACGGCCCGCGCGCAGGCCCTGTGGCAAGCGGTGGGGGCTCAGGTGGGGTTGTTGCCTGCCGATTTTCATGACCAGACCTTTGCTGCGGTCAGTCATTTGCCCCATCTGCTGGCCTTTGCCTACCTGAATGGACTGACGTCTCAGCATGACGGCAAGCGCATGGTAAGCATGGGCGGCCCGGGATTCAGGGATTTTTCGCGCATCGCAGCCAGCGACCCCACGGTTTGGCGCGACATCTTGCTGGCCAACCGCACACAGGTATTGTCCCAACTGGCTCAAACCCGCGCAGCCTTGCACGAACTGGAACTGGCGATGCAGCAAAACGATGGTGAACAGTTGAGCCAACTCATCGACAGGGCCCGCAGTGCTCGCAGCGGATGGCGTCTGGCAGCAGAACCGAACGAAGACTGAGACCATGTTTGCGACCCGTTTTCTCGACTTGCCCGCCTTGTCCCATGTTCAGGGGACGGTCACTTTGCCGGGTTCAAAAAGCATTTCCAACCGGGTGCTTTTGCTGGCTGCCCTGAGCCAGGGAACGACCGTGGTGCGCGATCTGCTCGACTCGGATGACACCCGCGTCATGCTCGAAGCCCTGCGCCAGCTGGGTTGCGGCGTAGCGGCAGAAGGCACCACCGTCACCGTGACCGGCTTGGGCGGTGCAGTCCGTCAGGCACAGGCGATTGAACTTTTCATGGGTAACGCTGGTACGGCCATGCGGCCCTTGACGGCCGCCTTGGCGGTGATGGGCGGTGACTTCACCCTGAGAGGGGTGGCCCGCATGCACGAGCGCCCCATCGGCGATCTGGTGGATGCTTTGCGGGCACTGGGTTGCACCATCGAGTACCTGGGTCAGGAAGGCTATCCCCCACTGCGGATCGGTCAACCCGCATTGCGCATCGATGCGCCCATTCCCGTTCGGGGCGATGTATCGAGCCAATTCCTCACCGCCTTGCTGATGGCTTTGCCACTGGCGGCACAACATCAATCCATTGCCATCGAAGTGGTCGGCGAACTGATTTCCAAGCCCTACATTGAAATCACCCTGAACTTGTTGAAGCGCTTTGGGATCGAGGTGCAACGCCAGGGTTGGTCCCGGTTCGTCATCCCGGCGGGTGCCCGCTACAGCACCCCGGGCGAGATCCATGTTGAAGCCGATGCCTCCTCGGCCAGTTATTTCATCGCGCTGGGCGCCTTGTCCCTGGGCGAGGGCGTGCGGGTGCTGGGTGTCGGCGCCGACTCCATTCAGGGCGACATTCGTTTTGTCGAGGCCGCCATGGCCATGGGAGCCCGGGTCGAGAGTGGTCCCAACCACTTGACCATCCAGCGCGGGGCTTGGCCCCTCAAGGGCATCACCCTCAATGCCAATCACATCCCGGATGCCGCCATGACCCTGGCCGTGATGGCCCTGTATGCAGACAGCCCCACCTTGTTGACCGACATCGGCAGTTGGCGAGTGAAGGAAACCGATCGCATCAGCGCCATGACGGCGGAATGTCGCAAATTGGGCGCCACGGTGGAAGAAGGCCCTGACTGGATTCGAATCCACCCCCTGGCGCCCGGTCAATGGCGGCGAGCCAGCATCCACACCTATGACGATCACCGCGTGGCCATGTGCTTTTCTTTGGCGGCCCTGAACCCTGACCGGGTCATGGTGCGAATTGAAGACCCTCAGTGTGTGGCCAAAACTTTTCCGGACTATTTTGAGGCCCTGTTCTCCGTAGCCCGATGCGATCAGGTGCCGGTCCTTTGCATCGACGGGCCTACGGCCTCGGGCAAAGGCACGCTGGCAGCCCGGGTGGCTGCTGCGTTGGGCTATCACCATCTGGACTCAGGGGCCTTGTACCGGGTCACGGCTCATGCCGCGTGCTTGCAGGGTCTGGCGCTAGACGCCTCTCACGAGACCCGGATTGCCGCCTTGGCTCGGACCCTGCCGGTGCGCTTTGAAGGCGATCGGGTCTACCTGGGGGAAGGGGATGTGACTGAAGCCATTCGCAGCGAAACCGGAGGCATGCGCGCCAGTCAGGTGTCGGCACTGCCGCAGGTGCGTCAGGCTTTGGTGGAGTTGCAACACAGTTTCGCGCGCTTGCCCGGACTGGTGGCCGATGGCCGGGACATGGGCACGGTGATCTTTCCCCAGTCCCCTCTGAAAGTTTTCCTCACCGCCAGTGCCGATGCGCGCGCCAAACGCCGTCACGACCAGGTGTTGCGGCGTGGTGAACAAGCCGACTATGGGGCTTTACTGGCCGACTTGCAGGCTCGCGATGCCCGCGACACCCGGCGATCTGCAGCCCCCCTTCAACCCGCCACAGATGCCGTCGAGATGGACAACACCCATGTTTCGATCGATGACTCGGTGACGCAGGTGCTGGCACTCTGGGACCGACGGCTTTCGGCCTGAAGCCGTTGCGAATTCAGCAGACCGGCATGGCTGGGTCGCAACGTCATCGTCTGACTGCGTCGGCCAGGGTCATGGATTGCCAGGGTTGCCACAAGGTTCGGGTGGCCTCGGTGGGAGCCAACAACATCTGTCGCAACAAGTCTGCCAGCGGAGTTTGCTCGGGCTCTACCACCAGCACGAGCCGATCATCACCATCGAGGCCGGACACCCAGCCCAGGTCCATCAGTTGGCGCACCGTGGTTTCCAATTCCGCCGGGTCAAAGCGCAGTTGCAGGGCCAGGTCAGACAACGCCAGGCCAACCCGGTTGTCGGCCCGGGTTTGCGCCAACAGACCCAGGACTTCGAGGGCCTGACTGAGTTGCCATCCGGGCCCCTCGGGTGCGCGCACGCGACGCAACAAAACACCGGGCAGCAAGGAAACAATGACCGCGCCAGAGAGCACGATCATCCAGGCGGTGTAAATCCAGACCAGCAAAATCGGAAAAGTGGCCAAGGCACCATAGACCTTGGAAAACGCCGGCATCTCACTGAGGTACCAGGTCAGCACCCGTCGCGCGACTTCGATCATGACCGTGACCCAAACGCCCCCGGCCAAAGCGTGACTCCAGCGCACATGGACATTGGGCAGGTATTTGAACAAAGCCGCCACGCCGAAGACCAGCAGCGACCACTCAAGGGCATCGATGGCCAGGTGCAAACTTTGAGGCCATGCCTGAGCCATTCCGCGCGAGACCGAAACCACCTGAGACATGGTGACCACGCCCAAACCCATGAGCAAGGGGCCCAGGGTCATGGCAGCCCAATACACCAGAATCCGCTGAACCCAAGGGCGCGGCTTGGCAATGCCCCAAATGGCATTGAAAGCCCGATCGAGCGTAAAGACCAATGTGATCGCAGACAGCAACAACACCGCCATGCCGGCCAAGCCCAGGCGACTGGCTTTGCTGGTGAATTGGGTGACGTAATTGAGGACCTGGCGCGAAATGCCCTCGGGCATGAGGCTGTCGATCAACCAGCGCTGCACCAGCGTCTGGATGTCGGCAAATTGGGGAAAGATGGTGAACACGGCCAGACCCACGGTCAGCAAGGGCACCAGCGCAATCGTGGTGGTGAAGGTCAAACTGCCTGCGGCCTGTCCCAAACGCACTTCGGCAAAACGCTGTCTGACGCGGTGCGCCATTTGCTGCCAAGGCATGTCACGCCAGCGACCGCCAGAGGCAAAAAAAGACAACTGCGCAGACTTCATGGGAATTAATCTAGGAAAATGCAAAGACACCATGACATTTCATGACATGGGTGCCTGACCCGGGTAATTTACCTGAATAATTGGGGTCTGACCCCAATTAATGTGAACATGAATTTCGAACAAGCCCCTCAGCCCCAGGCCATGACACCCGCAGTGGCCCTGACTCGCTCTTTGGCAGTCGGCAGTCTGCTGGCTCTGGTGATATTGTCCTTGGGCTGGGAATTGTGGTGGGCCCCGCTGCGACCGGAGGGCAGTTGGCTGGCCCTGAAGGCCTTGCCGCTGTGCATCCCCTTGGCTGGCTTGCTCAAAAACAAAATGTACACCTACCGTTGGCTCAGTCTCATGGTGTGGGTGTATTTCACCGAAGGGGTGGTGCGAGCCACCTCGGATCGAGCACCGAGCATGTACTTTGCCCTCATCGAGGTGGTGCTGTGCCTGGTGCTGTTTGCGGCTTGCGCGCTGCATGTGCGCTACCGTTTCCGTCATGCGAGCCAACTGAACTCGCCACCCGACCCCGAGCAAAACCCATGAATTTCCTGATCGATGAACTGCGACAGTTGGTGGGCACGTCCAATGTGCTGACCGAAGACCTGGACCACTATGTGACCGATTGGCGCAAACGCGCCAAAGGCAAAGCCCTGTGCGTTGTCCGCCCGGGCAGCACCGCCGAGGTCGCCGCGGTGGTGCGAACTTGTGGAAATGCCGGCGTGAGCATCGTGCCCCAAGGCGGCAACACCGGTCTGGTGGTGGGCTCCATTCCCGATGAAAGTGGCACGCAAGTCTTGCTGAGTTTGCAACGCATGAATGCGGTGCGGGCCATCGATGTCCAAAATCTGACGATCACGGTCGAAGCGGGTTGCGTGTTGCAAAATCTGCAGGCTGCGGCAGAAGAGGCGGGGTTTTTGTTTCCCCTGAGCCTGGGGTCTCAAGGCAGTTGCACCATCGGCGGCAACCTCTCGACCAACGCTGGCGGCACCCAGGTGGTGCGCTACGGCAACTCGCGCGAGCTGTGTTTGGGTCTGGAGGTGGTGACCGCCGAGGGCGAGATCCTCAACGGCCTGGTCGGCTTGCGCAAGGACAACACGGGTTACGACTTGCGGGATGTTTTCATCGGAGCCGAAGGCACCCTGGGGATCATCACCGCCGCCACCATGAAGCTGTACCCCAAGCCGGCGGCGACCCTGACCGCATGGGCTGCCGTGCCCAGCATGGCCGATGCCGTGGCGTTCCTGGGCCTGGCGCACCGGCATCTGGGGGCCGGGTTGACCGGCTTTGAAGTCATGAACCAGTTCTCGCTCAGCCTGGTCGACAAACATTACCCGCAACTGCGCGTGCCGCTGTGGAAAGAAACACCCTGGTGTGTCCTGCTTGAAAACGCCGACAGCGAATCGGAGCAGCACGCCCGTGAACGCTTCGAAGCCCTGCTCGAAGCCGGCATGGAGGCAAGCTGCGTCACCGATGCGGTGGTGGCAGAGAGTCTGGCACAAGCCCGCAACCTGTGGCACATCCGTGAAAGCATCACCTTGGCACAGGCTGAAGAGGGCCTGAACATCAAACACGACATCTCGATCCCGATTTCGTCCATCCCGGAGTTTGTTCGGCTGACCGACGCCGAGTTGGCAGCCAACATCCCCGGCGCCAGGTTTGTGGATTTTGGCCATTTGGGTGATGGCAACCTGCACTACAACGTGCAGGCTCCGGAAGGCGAAGATTTCCGGGCTTTCCAGGACAAGTACGAAGACCTCATCAACGACATCGTCTACCGAAGCGTGCAGCGCCACGGTGGCTCGATCTCGGCCGAGCACGGCGTGGGCGAACTGAAGGTCGATCGCTTGCCTGAGCACAAAGACCCGGTGGCGCTGGAACTCATGCGGCGCATGAAGCGCGCTTTCGATCCGCGCAACACGCTCAACCCCGGTCGGGTGGTCCGGGTCTGATCAGCCCCGGCGTGGGGCGCAAACCAGCAGACCGGGATCGTTGTGAGCGACTTCCAGGTCGTTTTTGGCCTGCGCCACGTCCATTTCACGTGGCAGGGTGACGTTGTTTTTCACGGCCAGGATCTCGGCCATGATGCTGACCGCAATTTCAGACGGCATCTTGCTGCCGATGTAAATGCCTATCGGTCCGCGCAAGCGCTCAAGGCTGGCGTCGGTTTGCCCGAAATGCTCCTTCATGCGGGCGCGACGTGCGTCGTTGTTGCGCCTTGAGCCAATGGCGCCGACATAAAACGCAGGCGTTTCCAGCGCCTCGATCAGGGCCAAGTCATCGAGCTTGGGGTCATGCGTGAGTGCCACCACGCAACTGCGCCGATCGGGTCGGAAAGATTGCACGACATCGTCGGGCATTTCATGCGTGAGGGTGACATGGGGTACCGACCATGCGCCACTGTATTCGGGACGCGGGTCGCAGACAGTGACCGCAAAGCCATTGAAGCGGGCCATCGTGGCCAGGTACTCGGACAACTGACCGGCCCCGATCAGCAGCATGCGGTATTCGGGACCAAAGGTGTTGATCAGACGCTGCTCGTCGATTTGGAGCTCTTGCGGACTGGCGGCCTGACGCAAGGCCACCTGCCCGGTGGTCAGGCTGAGTTCGCGTTGCATGAGCTCTCCGTTTTCGAGAGCGCTTACCAATTGGGCCAGCAACTGTGGATCGGGATCAAATTCGAGCACCAGTTCCAGGGTGCCGCCGCATGGCAATCCGAATCGATGCGCTTCATCAGCAGTGATGCCGTACTTGACGCGCTGAGGTGCACCGCTGGGAATGACGCCGGGCTCTTCAGTGGTCGCGCCCTGGCTGTGGGCATAAGCCTGGGTGAAACGGTAAATCAGATCATCCTCGATGCATCCACCCGAAACCGAACCGAGCACAGCGCCATCTTCGCACAGGGCCATGATGGAGCCGACCGGGCGGGGCGAAGAGCCCCAGGTGCGCACCACGGTCGCGAGCAAAGCGCGGCGTGTGGCCAAACGCCAGTCGCGCAAGCCCCGCAAAACCATGACGTCGATGTTTTCCATGATGTGTCCTCGTGATCCTTTAACCCTCAAACCCCTGCCCTGTGACCCCGCCGCGATCTGACGCATGCGGAGCATGGAGAGAGATTCATTCTATGACCGGGCCCATGCCCGCTGCAGGCACAAGGTCAGACTTAACCCCCGATGCGCGGCAGGACTTTTTCAGCCATGAGCCGCATCGACTTTTTGCCCGCCTCGGGATCGAGCCAATCTTTGCCGGCATAAAGCAAAGTACCGAATTCACCAACTTGCTCTTTGAAGGCCAGGATTTGGTCGGCCACGCGCTCGGGCGAACCCCAAAAAACCAGTCGGTTGAACACGGCCTCTTCAGTGACCTCGTCATCGGGTTGGTCGCGATAGGTCTTGAAAAGTTCCAGACGGCCATTCTTTTTGAGCTTGGTGAACAGCGAGTGGTAATAAAAGCGATAAGGGCTGTTGGGAGCCATGACATAGTCTCGCGCCTGCTCGTCGGTGTCGGCCACGAAGATCGATTTGGCCACGCGCCAGTTGGCGGGGTCGGCCTTTTTGCCGATGCGCTGGCAACCTTCGGCGTAATTGGGCCAATGGGTTTTGACCCACTCGGGCATCAGGAAATTGGCGGAAATCATCTCCCACCCCCGGGCGGCGGCTTCGGTGACGCCTTTGGAATAAGGGGCCACGGCGGTGACCGCAATGGGAGGGTGTGGGCGCTGAAGGGGTTTGGGGATGTAGCCCTGGCCGATTTCTTTCATCAGGGTTTGCTGGGTGCTGACCTGCCAGTATTTGCCTTCGATGTTGTAAGGTGGCTCGCTGTTCCACAACTGCAACACGGCATTGATGGATTCCAAAAACATCTCATTGCGGTTTTTACCCAGATTGCCAAAGATTTCGGCATCGGACAGCAGGCCACCGGGCGAGATGCCCATGATGAACTTGCCGTCGAGCATGTGATCCAGCATGGCGATCTCGGCCGCCACCCGGGCCGGATGGGTGTTGGGCATGTTCACAGTGCCGGTTCCCAGGGTCATGCGTTTGACCTGTCCGACCAAACTGGACAGGAACATGGTGCAAGACGTGATGTTTTCCGCCAGATCGGTCGAATGCTCCCCGGTGTAGGCCTCCGAATACCCCATTTCATCGGCCAGGATGAAAGCCTCGCGGTCTTCGCGCAGCGTCTGCCGCCAATCCTTGCCGATGGGGTGGATGGGCATGGTGAAAAAGCCTAACTTCATGATCGCTCCGGTCTGATGATCAATTGATCAATTGATGGACATTGGGGGCTGATTATCAGGCCATGGGCGCACCTGGTCACCTCCGGAATGACCCGGATTTGACGCACATCAAAGGAAAAAGATCAGGGTTTACACCGATCATTCGGCGACTTGCAACACCACTTTGCCCACATGCCGATCGGCTTGCATGTGTTCACGCGCAGCGGGCAGTTGGTCAAATGCAAAGACCCGATCGATCAGCGGAACGAGTTGGCGCTCGGTCATGCGAGGCAAAAAGCGTTGCACGAAATCGGCAACGCCAGCGGTGCGCTCGGCGCTGCTGCGATTTTTGTTGGAGACGCCAAAAATGCGCAAGCGTTGGGCATGCACGGCCCCCAGGTCCAGTGGCGCAGCAAATTGGCCATCGACGTAACCCACGATGGCCAAGCGCCCCCTGTAGGCCAGGCACTGGATCTGCTCGGCCAGAATGCTGCCCCCGACCGGGTTAAGGGCCAGGCTCACCCCTTGGCCATCGGTGCATCGCATCACTTCATCGCGGAATCCACCCCCCCGGGTGAGCACGGCCGCATCAAGGCCCTGCGCTTTTAAAACTTCGAGTTTATGAGCCTGCCCCGATGTGCCGATGGTGCGAGCCCCGATCAGCTGGGCCAATTGCAAACTGGCACACCCCACGCCGGATGCGGCACCATTGAGCAAGAGCCATTCATCGGCTGCCAGCTCGCCTTGCGCGATCAGCATGTCGTGCGAGACCATGTAGGTGATGGGCAAACTGGCACCATGAAGCCAGTCAAAGTGCTCGGGCATGGGCAGGGCCTCCGAGGCAACCAGCAGGGCTTGTTCGGCAAAGCCGCCAAGGGCTCGACCCATGACGCGCTGCCCCACTTGCCAGCCGTTCACCCCCGGACCCAGGGCCAGGATGGTACCGGCAGCTTCCATGCCCATGGCCTTGGGTTGCACCAGTTGGCCCAGCAAACCCTGTCCGGTGATGAACTCACCTCGGTTGAGTCCGGCAGCCTGGACTTTGACCAGCAACTGACCGGGGCCGGGTGTGGGTGTCGGCGTGTCTTGCAACGCCAGCTCGGGGCCATGGGGACCGGCCACCATCCACCACGATTTCATTTCGTGCCGCCCTCGCCTTCGACCACTTCAGCGGCCGCGCGGAAGGCCTCGAGCGCCGCCGGAAAGCCCGCATATTGGGACAGGTGAATGCACAATTCTTTGAGTTCGTCGGGCGTCACGCCATTGTTGAGCGCACCGCGCACATGCAATTTCAGTTCGTGGGTGCGGCAAGTGGCAGCGGCAAAGGCACAGGTGATCAGGCTGCGATCGCGCAGGCTCAGACCGTCGCGCTGCCACACCGTGCCCCAGGCATTGCGGGTCACAAAATCCTGGAGCTCGGCCGTAAAGGGAGTGCGCTTGGCATAAGAGCGTTCGACATATTCGTTGCCCAGCACTTTTTTTCGCGTGGCCAAGCCCGCTTCGTATTGGGTGTCCAAGGGAGTTTGACTGGGACGAATGTCACTCATCTGAGGGTCTCCTGTTTCTTTTGACAAAGGGGTTCGCGCTCTGGCTCAGCCCAGGGCCTTGACCACGGCATCGCCCATCTCGCGGGTGCCCACGCGAGTGGTGCCCGGACTGTGAATATCGGGGGTGCGCAAGCCTTGGGCAAGCACCTTTTTGACAGCGGCCTCGATGCGGTCGGCTGCTTCGGTCTGATTCAGGCTGTAGCGCAACATCATGGCCGCAGACAAGATGGTGGCCAAGGGGTTGGCAACGCCCTTGCCGGCGATGTCGGGAGCGCTGCCGTGACTGGGCTCGTACAAGCCCTGGTTTTTCTCATTCAGCGAAGCCGAGGGCAACATGCCGATTGAACCGGTCAACATGGATGCCTCATCGGACAGGATGTCGCCAAACATGTTACCGGTGACGACGACATCGAATTTCTTGGGCTCTTTGACCAATTGCATGGCCGCGTTGTCGATGTACATGTGCTCCAGGGTCACATCCGGATATTCCTTGCCCAGCTCGATCATGGTGTCGCGCCAAAGCTGCGAAGTCTCGAGCACGTTGGACTTGTCGACGCTGGTGACATGGCGGTTGCGCTTGCGCGCCGCTTCGAAAGCCACGCGACCGATGCGCTGGATTTCGGGCACCGTGTAGCGCATGGTGTCAAAGCCCTCCTGGGCGCCGGGAAAGAGGCCGTCGGTGGCCACGCGGCGGCCGCGCGGCTGACCGAAATAGATGTCGCCGGTCAACTCGCGCATGATCAAAATGTCGAGCCCGGCGACCAGCTCGGGCTTGAGGCTGGAAGCATGGGTGAGTTGTTCGTAGCAAATGGCCGGACGGAAGTTGGCAAACAGGCCCAGGTGCTTGCGCAGACCCAAAATGGCCTGCTCGGGGCGGTATTGACGCTCCAGCTTGTCGTATTTCCAGTCGCCCACGGCGCCAAACAAGATGGCATCCGAGGCCTTGGCCAGGTTCAGCGTGGCTTCGGGCAGGGGGTGGCCGTGGGCATCGTAAGCCGCTCCGCCCACCAAGGCCTCTTCCATGTCCAACTTCAGGCCCAGGGCTTTGAGCACTTTGACCGCTTCTGCGGTGATTTCGGTACCGATGCCGTCACCGGCCAAGACTGCGATTTTCATGAGATGCTTTCAGACGATTAAAGGGTGTGGGCCAACCAGGGTTTGGTCGCCAGGCGCTCGGCCTCAAAGGCTTTGATCTTGTCGGCATGACGCAGAGTCAAGCCGATGTCGTCAAAACCATTGAGCAGGCAATACTTGCGAAATGCGTTGACCTCGAAGGGAATCTCTTCACCCTGGGGCTTGACCACGACCTGACGCTCGAGGTCGATGGTGAGCTCAAAGCCGGGGAATGCGGCCACTTCGTTGAACAGGCCGTCGATCACCGACTCGGGCAAGACGATGGGCAACAAGCCGTTTTTGAAACAGTTGTTGAAAAAGATGTCGGCGAAGCTGGGCGCCAGGATGGCCCTGAACCCGTATTGGTCGATGGCCCAGGGGGCGTGCTCACGGCTGGAGCCGCAACCGAAGTTTTTGCGTGCCAACAAAATGCTGGCCCCCTTGTAGCGGGGTTGGTTCAGCACAAAGTCGGGGTTGGGCTTGCGCTGCGACTCGGGCACACCGGGCTCTC
>JACCDK010245055.1_pt1 | contig 20697 bp, 18 predicted proteins | sample 7445871 | NCBI WGS metagenome assembly JACCDK01 (sample SAMN15323436, study PRJNA562643) | freshwater metagenome | isolation source: river surface water | place: USA:Blue River Watershed | collected 2017-08-15
ATCCAGGACCATTGCAGTAGAGGTTGAATTAATCGCTCACTCCAAGTCAGTGCAATCTGCCTTGGGTATGGTGAGATGAAATCTAGATTGACATCTTCAATAGTTGCTATTGCGCGAGATATCGCCGTTGCTTGGAAACTGACATCGGCATCTATCGAAACGACATAATCAGGCAGTTCTGTCCCCAGAGATTCAAGTCCGCAATCAAGTGCATTCACCTTGCCAATCCACCTCTGTGCAGGAGGCCGGGCTCCAATCACTACAGTGCTGCCTTCTGCAGCACCCTCGGCTAGTTCTCGGGTGCGATCGGTGGATTCATCATCTATGACAATAACCTTGAGACGAGCTACTCCTTCTTGTGCTTGAAGCTCTTGGAGAATTCGGGTGATGTTCTCCTCTTCGTTACGCACTGGAAGAAGTACAGCGACTGAGGATTCAATCTTTCTGCTCTGTCGAGGCCTGCGAATTGTTACGTAGTTGATAACAGAGAGCGCGAGAAGAATTGAGTTCAATAAGAAAGCAGACAGGAGCATTATTGAATCAAGATTCGCCGAGTGCGCTCTTATAAATAAATGGTGCAGCAAATGCACCAAAACCAATTGCTCCTAAGAATGCTAATCCAGGATGGCCGAAGAAGAAGATGTTTCCGACTATCCCAGAGAAGAGCACCCATGCAAGCAAGATTGTGACAGCTGAAAGATTGGCGCTCTCTTTGCGACGCTCAAATGGGAGAGTGAGGTTAAGAAGGGCGATGATTGTCATGCTAGCCAGAAGCCAGCCGAAGTAATTTGATAGGGGAACGTTGTCGATAAATGGAATTGTGGCGCCTGTGATCTCCCAGGTCCAGCGTCCAGCATCGACCATCTGCGGGTCAAGAAAGAGATCCCATCCTGCTAAGAGGAATGCTCCGTAGAGAAATGTCCACTTCGTCGTCATTCGACGTGCAGCAACCAGTGTGGGATGAACCATCATCACCCATGCAAATGGAACTACAACTGGAACACCAAAGATGTCGAATCCAAGTGTTGAGCTGTAACTATAAACACCAAATGGCCATCCAGTATGCACGCCGATAAATTCAATGAAATATCCAAAGAGGACAGTCATAAGAAAGTATCGCCACAGGTATTTCGTGCCATAGGAGAGATATGCATGAAGCAACATTGCAAGTGCACCCATATAGACAGTGGCAATCGTGACAACAGTGAGTGCATCACCCTCAATGAGGGGATAGGACATCTGCAAAAGAATCGTCAGAGCCAGAGCCCCACCCAGAGCCAGCTTTGCTCGCTGTGAGATGCCGTGTCGACGTCGGCGCGGTGTGTAATGCCTAATGGACATGGGGGAAGTCTGCCTTATTTACGAGATCAAAACGAGCGAAGAGCTCTTCGCTATACCAATCGAAGCGCTTCGTATCTGCTATTACAGCGCGATGCGGGGCGTTCTTATAAGCAAAATCACGTAGCGCTGACTCGGATTGCCAGATGGAGAGAGTTCCCTGAAGCCCAATAGGAGCCTCTCCGATTCCAATCGAGTAGATCAAGCCGGGGGATTGGTGGAGGTCGGCAACGACTGGTGGAATAGAGCGCCAGAAGCGAAGAGCCTGACTCCACTTCAATCGGGCGCGAGTAATTGCAACAACCGGACCCCCGGTGCGTGGCTGTGAAGTGATTTCAAAAGGGGCGCGCTTTGACCAGAGACCATGAGAGGAGACTGGATTAAGAATGTACTTATCTTCGCCAGTGCTTCGCGATCTCCAGCGATTGACAAACTTTGAGCTATCAAGACTTGCCACATCTTCTGCAACGAAGAGGATCGCCCATTGCTTCAAATCAGCATCACTGGGCGTAAATGTCTTTCCTGTACCGGTTCCCATCAATTTAGCAAATGAGACGCCTGGTAATTTTCGTGCACTGCCTCGCCCAATAGCCATTTGCATAAATGCGAAGGGGATTGAGCTCTTTCGAAGTGTGAAGAGATAGATGACGGTTGTCGACATTATCTGCGAACCTCTCGAACACCTTCAATGAGATCCCACTTATTTCCATACTTATCTTTGAAGACAACCACGTGGCCAAATCGCTCTAGGCGAGGCGCTTCTGTAAATTCGATGCCTTTTGTGAGATAGCTTTGATATGTCTTATCGAAATCAGTTGTGAAGAGAAAGAATCCAACGCGTCCTCCCGTTGAATTGCCAATCGCAGCTGTCTGCGCTTCATTTGCAGCTTTAGCTAAAAGAATCGCAGCACCTGATTGGCCTGGGGAAACGACAACCCACCGTTTCTCTGGCGTCAAAACGGAGTCCTCTAAGAGTTCAAAGCCTAAGTCATCGACATAATGTGAAATCGCTCTATCGTAATCATCGATGACGATCGTTATCATGCCGAGGTTTATAGACATTACTCGCCCACCTTGAGTGAAGTTGCGCCCGTGCACCGGATGAGCTCAGCAAATGAGGTTGGATAAACGGCATGTGGATGACCGGCTGCGGCCCATACGACTTCGAAGTTATCAAGTGCTTCATCAATCAAAGTAATATCTGGTTGATTGCTCCAGCCAATGGGAGAGACTCCACCGATTGAAAAGCCGGAGAAATCCTTTACGAAGTTGGCATCGACTCTAAGTAACTCGGTCACTGCCAAGTGCTCAGCGACGAGTCCAGTATCGACCCGATGGCCGCCGCTAGTAATAATGAGAACAACTCTTTCATCCGGAGTCTTGAAGATTAAGGATGATGCAATCTGACCCACCTCAATTGCAAGGGCGGTTGCTGCATCTTGAGCCGTGCGCGCACTGTCGCCAAGAACTGTGATGGGACCTGCAATGGAACGCTCAACCATGGCTGCTGCGACGCGCTTTACCGGCGCTTTCTCAAGGATATGGTCCATAGGAGAGCACTTTAGAGGATAGGTTTATCGTTATGACTACCGAAGTGCGCGTGGGAGTCCGCGCCCGTAATTCGCTCTGGGCCTCCTTCCTCATCATGGGTATCGCCTCAATGGCTTGGGTGCCGCGTATTCCAGAGATCAAAGAGAATCTTGGCCTGAGTGATGGCGCATTTGGGTTTGTCTTTGTTGGCTCAACAATCGGAGCAGTCTTAGGGGCGCAGATTGCTGGAAGAGCAATTCATACCTTTGGTTCTCGTCCCGTCATTAACCTCTCCTCATTTTTACTTCCCGTTGGACTTATCGCAATGGCATTTGCAGATCGAGCCCTCACTCTCTTTCTTGCATTGATGCTCATGGGATTTGGTTACGCGCTCACTGATATGTCGGTCAATAGCCAGGCGATTGTGGTGGAGAAGATATTGAGCAAGAAATGGATGTCCTCATTTCACGGAATGTGGAGTTTGGGATCATTTCTGACAACTGTTTTCGGTGGCGTAATTTCACATCACACCACTCCTAGAGAGAATCTCATTATTGTTGCAGTCTTCTCGTTGATTGCATTTCTACCAGCGAACTTCACCCTTCTTTCGCCATCAATTGACGAACATGCAGGCGATGGCAGTGAAAAAACTGCTGCCAAGATTCCGCTCTTCGGTAAAGACTTTGCAATTCTCTGGGCCATTGGTTTTGGAATGATTGCTGGAATGATCGCCGAAGGGGCCGCTAGCGATTGGGGAGGAATACTTCTCAAAGATGAACTCGGCATCGATAAAGGTTGGAACGCATCTGCATTTGCATGCTTTGCTCTTGCCATGATTACAAGTCGATTCTTAGGTGATAAAGCACTCCATAAATTTGGTGCACGCAATACTGTTAAATACGGTGGCCTCATGGGTGGCATTGGTTGGGCGAGCTCCCTTGTAATTGCAATCCCACTTTCAGCAGATCACCCTATTGCTGCGATGATTGTTGCTGATATTGGATTCATCTTTGCAGGACTTGGAATAGGCCCAATGTTTCCTGCATTTATCCTCGCAGCTAGTCGAGTGCCCGGCGTTGCACCAGCAGTTGCAATCTCTCGCGTGGGCATGATTGGAATTGCTGGATTCTTTATCGGACCAACAATTACAGGGCTGATCGCTGAGGCAACAACACTTGCTTGGGCGATGGCATATCCAATAGGTATGTTGCTCGTCGCCGGATTTATGTCACGCGCGATTAAGACTGAAGCTCAGCACTAAAGCCAAGTCTCCAAGAGCGTGAAGAGTGCGATAGATAAGAGAAAGAATGCAAAGTAGGACTTCAACTTTTCGCCTGAGCTCTTTGAATTAAAGGCAGATGCAACGTTAGATACCACTATTGCTGTGGCCCCCATAGCTAGAGGTAAGTGCCAATCCACCTCGCTCCAAGCCGAAGATCGCGCCGCTAGCGCTGTCAGTGAATTCAGGGCGATAATCAATAGCGAAGTACCAGCGGCAATCTTCTGAGGTGTTCCAAAGAAGAGTACAAGAATGGGAATTGCCAAGAACCCTCCACCGATTCCAAAGAGACCGGTAATTGCTCCGATGGTGAGAGAGACAACGATCAAAATTGGAAGCGGCATCCTTGAATGAATCACATTGAGGGGATTTCGTAGCATCGAAACTCCTGCAAGTGAGAGTACTAAGGCAAAGCCCGTTGTAATAAATGCATCGGGCAGTTTTTCTGAAATCGAGGAGAAGCCGACATTGGTCACAAGTCCGATCGACCAAATTACAATCGCATCGCGATAGAGAATCTCCTTGTTTATAGCCTTTGCAATCGCACCGGATGCAGCGGATAGTCCGACGATTGCAAGAGATGCTGTAGTGGCGTTATGAGGCGTGAAGTTAAAGAGATACATAAGAATCGGTACGGCAAGCATCGCGCCGCCTGCACCGATATAACCAAGGACTGCGCCAATTACTGCTCCGGCAAGAAGCGCGCCCGCAATCTCCATTGACTACTTCTCGAAGCCAAAGAATGAGAGTGATCCAGAAAAGGCTGGACCGAAATCTGTTACTACCCCAAATCCAACAAGGATAAAGAGTATGAGAGCTGCGCCGCCGAGGGCGATGTCCTTATTAAATGCCATCTGCTCCTGCATCTTTGTATTGGCATCGCTCTCTCTCCAGTACTGATGAAAAATCAGTGCTGCAAGAATCACGGTCATTGAAATCAGGAGTCCAGCGAGGTCGATCCACACTCCTAAGAGAATGAGGATTCCACCAATAAGGAAGTTAAGTCCGCTCAAGAGAACTCCAAGCTTTGCTGCTGGAAGCTTCTTGAATTTGGCATAGCCTGTCATCGCCTCAAGGTTCTTAAAGTGGGCAAAACCTGCACCCACCCAGAGAAGTGCAAAGAAGATTCGGCCAATCATGATAACTACATCAAACAATTTTTTCCCCTATTCGCCTTGAGGTGCAGTAAAGGGTAAGCGCATTCTGGCTAAAAGTTTTTACTTTGATCTTGCGAGTCGCAAACATCACGATACTAGCCGAATAGAAAGAGGGCCGCACCCGTTGTGGATGCGGCCCTCTCATGGCTTATCTAACTAGATTAGCCAACCTTCTTGGTGCGGCCATCGGCTGCAGGCATTGTGACATCTTTCTGTGCCTTGACTGCTTCGATAAATACATCGACCAAGAGATCGCGTACCTTCGCAGTAGCAGGAGAGAAGACGCCGACATATCCGTCGCCACCTTGAACAATGTAATCCAGGGTTGCGACTGTGTAGACAGTCGCATCCTTTGCGATTGCTGTTCCATCAAGCTTTGTTACAGATACGACGCGTGAGCCGATTGGCTTGCTGCTATCGAATGTGAACTTAAAGCCTGAGATTTGTGGGAAACGACCATCTGCAGGGTATGCACCACCGACACCATTTTCAAGCGCCTTCCAAAGCGTAGCTCCTGTGATGGTTGTTGTTGAGACTGAGTTACCGAATGGGAAGACAGTCAAAGCATCTCCAACAGTGACATCGTAAGGACCGGCTGTTGAAGTTGCTGGGCGAACCAGTGTCTTATCCAACGGTGTGAATGTTCGTGCTGGGAATGTATCGCGAATACCGCCACCATTGAGAAGTACAAAGTCAGTCTTGTACTTTGTGCGAATCGCATCGGCTGTGAAGTTACCAAGAGGTGTTTCACCTGAACGCTCTACAGCAGGTGTGCCACCACGTGGGAATACTGCGTTGACTGTACCAATCTTGATATCAAGCTTTGGTGCCAACTGATCCTTGTACTTCTTCACAAGTGCTGCAGCTGTTGCATCTGGTGTGAACTTTGCAGCATCAGCCTTTGAGACGTACTCAACTGCTGAACCTACAACGCGATTTGCTGAGAGCTTGATACAGACAGATGTACGTGAGTACTCAACTCCAGCATTGCGGACCTCTGCTACAAGAGTTGCGCCCTTGCGAACATTGCCCGGAATTGCAGATGAATATGTAAGGTGGCTATGTCCACCGTAAATTACATCTGCGCCCTTGATCTGGGCTGCCAGTTCTGGAAGGCGGCCAACTGCAACACCCTCCACATTCTCTGTCCAGCCCTGGTGAACGAGAGCAACAATAACTTGAGCTCCCTCTGCGCGGGCTGCTGCAATCGCAGAGTTGATTCCATTTGCACTTGCATCAATAACGATGGCTCCTGATGGGCCTACGAGATTGCCAGGAAATACCTGCTCGACTGTTGACTCTGTATTGGAGCCGACGATTCCAATCTTGACGCCATTGCGCTCAACGATTGTGTAAGCCTTAGCTGACTTTGTTCCTGAAGTGAGGTCCTTGAGTGAGCTGTAATTTGATACTACCCACTGAAAATCTGAAGCTCCAATTACCTTCTGAACGTGAGCGATATTGCGATCATGTTCATGGTTACCGAATGTTGAAGCATCAAGCTTGAGAAGGTTGAGGCCTTCAATTGTTGGAAGCTCTTCAAATGCTGAAGAGATCTGTGGAGCAGCTCCGATGTTATCGCCAGATGAAACTGCAACAGTTGCAGGATTAAGTGTGCGATCGTTATTCCAAGAAGCTACGAGACCTGCTAGTCCGATGCTTGTGGATGAGACATCGATAGCACCGTGAAGATCTGAAAGCTGCAAGAATTGAATAGCCTTGTAGTCACCTGACTTTGCTGCGACAGTTAACTTTGATGCATCAAAGCTCTTATTTGCTTTTGCGGCAGCTGAGATTCCGTATGCGCTTACTGCCTGAACGACAGGTGTGAAAATTTTCTGTCCATCAAGTACTGGAAGAGTCACAATCGACTTTGCGCCAGCAGAGACGATGATCGGACATGAGCCCGGACCAGCAGAGACGATGTATGAAGTAATGCGAGGTGCAGCCTCTGCTGAAGGTGTCCAACGCACTGTGATGCCGCGTGCCGATTCGTAGGCAGTGACATTTGTTGGAGCTGTTGGAGCTGCATATGTAGTTGCAGCTGTTGCGATAGGAGTAATTGCTGTTGCGATCAAGGCCGCAATAGCTAGGACTCCAAGGGCGAGGCGAGAACGCTTCGCTGAAGGGGTGAGGGTGTGGGTTGTGTTCATAGAGCGAAATCTAGGGCTCAGTTCTGCCTAGCCTTGTCGCCACGCTTACCTGAGCGCGAAAGTCACCCACTAGTTACGCCCCTGTAATAAAAGGAGGCGTCCAAACCCCTCAACCCTCAAGTGCGCCTTGAGCGTTGCTCTTGTCGGTGGGGTGGGCTATTTTTCGAACATCTGTTCGAATATCACTTCGGGCTTTGCAAGGTGAGTGAGGTAATGAGATGGCTAGTGAAGTAATCCCGGCAGGTGAGGTCCTCATTGATGGGCCCTCAACGCCAATTGAATTTACATTTCGCGGTCGCAGATTTCGCATCCACACCGTCCTCTCTCGCTGGTGCGAATCCGGGGGATGGTGGAACCGAGTCAGCGATGGAATCTATCGACCTGATGATCAAGCGCGTGCGCTCTGGAGAGTAGAGGCTGCTCCCATTGGTGCGGTCGGAACTTTTCAACTTGAACGCGATGAAGCAACGGGGCAGTGGATTGTGAGCACGATCTAGTTACACCAGATCACCGATTTATTATGAGCTTTATCCATCTTCGTACTACAAGTGCGTACTCATTTAAATATGGCACAACTATGCCCGATGACTTGGTCGCGCGCGCAGCTGAATTTGAGATGCCGGCACTTGCCCTGACAGATCGTGATTCATTTGCCGGAACCATCCGCTTTGCAAAGAGTTGCCTCCGCTATGGCATTGCTCCGATCATCGGTATTAACTTGCAGATAGATCTCATAAAATCAGAGGCGTTTGGTGTGAAGAGCGATCGCAAAAATCTTCCGCGAGTGACAATTCTTGCAAGTGGCGACGGGGGATACCGCCACCTCATGCATCTTTATCGCGGAGTAACATCGACATCGCCTGATAGAACACCTGTAATCACCCTCGAGACTCTTCAGCAATTCTCATCACACTCAACCAAATTGATGGTTCTCCACGGCCCTGAATCACCGCTCTCTGAAGCTATCGCTCTCCATCGCTTCGATATTGCAATGGATATCTTTAATAAGACCCGACCTTTCTTTGCAGATCAAGCAATCGAATGCGTATCGCACCTGGTGGCAGGTAACGGTCCGCGTTCTACTGCACATGCTGCTCGATCTCTCGCCTTTGCTCGCGAACACGATATCGATGCAATTCTTACCAATGCAGTTCGAATGCTCGATGGCGATGATGGACCTGTCGCCGATATTCTCGATTGCGCACGACAACTGGTTCCACTTGATAGACGCCATCTCGAACGGCGCAATGGCGAAGCCTTTCTTAAGAGCTCAGCTGCGATGCACCACTTAGCTAGCGAGATTGCCCGCGCAGCAGGCGAGGGTTCTCCTCGCCAACTACTAAAGAGCACTCGCGAATGGGCGGAGCGTTCGCTGCTCTCACCTTCGCGCGATATGGGTCTTGGCGATGTTCATCTTCCCGAGCCCGGTGTTGTTGGGGCCGAGAATGCGGCGCAGATGCGCCAACTTCTCCGTGCTCGTAGTGAGGCAGGTATTCATCAACGCTATAGCGATACAAAACGTATTAAGCAGGCGCGAGGACGACTAGATGATGAGCTCGCAACTGTTGCCACCCTTGGTTTTGAGTCGTACTTTCTCACCGTTGCAGATATCACTGATATGGCGCGGGAGAAAGGTATCCGTGTTGCAGCGCGAGGTAGTGGCGCCGGTTCGCTGATCTGTCACCTTCTCGGAATCTCTGGCGTTGATCCGATTGAACATGGACTTCTGATGGAGCGCTTCTGCTCTCCTCTTCGTCGAGCACTTCCCGATATCGATATTGATGTTGAATCCGCACGCCGCCTTGAGATCTATGATGCAATCTTTGCTCGTTATGGAGCGTCATCTTTTGCCACACCGGGTGCAATCTCTAGGTGTGCAACGGTGGCAATGGTTGAGACCTACCGTGCACGTAATGCAATTCGTGATGCGGGTGCAGCCCTTGGCCTTCCTGCAGTTGAAATCAACCTCTTAGCAAAGTCGATGCCACATATCCGCGCTGCAAATATTTCTGCAGCTCTGGCATCGCTACCTGAGCTCAAATCCCTCAATACCTCGGCGCCTTTGATGGCGATGACAATTGCAATGGCGCAGAGGCTTGATGGATTGCCGCGACACCTTGCGATGCACCCCTGCGCCATTGCACTCTCTGATGCAACTCTCCTTGATCGCACACCTTTACAGATCAATGCAAGCGGTTATCCAATGCTTGAATTTGATAAAGATGATGTCGAAGATATAGGTCTTCTCAAACTCGATGTCCTCGGCGTTCGTATGCAATCTGCAATCGCCCATGCGGTCGAAGAGATTAGAAGGACGGCAGATCCCGACTTTGATATCGATGCAGTGCCCCTGGATGATCCTGATACCTATGCTCTTATTCAATCAACGAAGACTCTTGGCCTCTTCCAAATCGAAAGTCCAGGACAGCGCGAACTCGTAGGAAAGTTACAACCACGCACCTTTAACGATCTCGTCATCGATATCTCACTCTTTCGTCCAGGGCCGGTTAAGAGTGACATGATCCGACCATTTCTGAGCGCTCGTGGTGGCTTTAGTGCACCCGAACTCATCCACCCTACTCTTGCGCCAATACTTGCCGAGACTGAAGGCGTTGTTGTTTTTCACGAGCAGGTCATCACCATCATCGCAACGATGACAGGTATTACTTTGGCTGCAGCAGATGAGAAACGTCGCGCACTCGGCAGCAAAGAGGGACAGCAGGAGGTCTGTGATTGGTTCTTCCCAGCTGCAACTGAAATGGGATATGAGCTCTCAACAATTACAACTGTCTGGGATATCTTGCGCGCCTTTGCATCCTTTGGTTTCTGTAAAGCTCACGCTGCCGCCTTTGCTCTACCAACCTATCAATCAGCATGGCTGAAGACTCATTACCCTGCAGCATTTATCTCTGGCGTTCTAACTCACGATCCAGGCATGTATCCCAAGCGCCTCATGCTTGATGAGGCAAGACAGATGGGTATTCATCTAGCACCCCTTGATATCAATCACTCACTCTCTGACTATCGCGTGCAAGAGATAGATCAGAAAGCTGCAATTCGTATTGCACTCAGCGCAGTTACTGGTGCGAGCGAGAAAGAGGTTCGCTCAATTGAGGCAGGTCAGCCATATATCGATCTTGCCGATTTCTACCGTCGATCAGGTGCTGCAGCGCCGACAATTGAAACACTAATCCTCACTGGTGCATTTGATCGTATCGATCACGGAGCTGATATCACTCACCGCGATCTCTTACTTCACTTAGCTGATTTGCAAAAGAGTGGTGCACCCAATTTAGCTGGAGGACAACTCTCACTCGGACTTGCTCCGCCACTTCTTGAGGCAAGTGGGCTTCCTGCAATGAAAGACGATGAGAAGTTGGCTAATGAGCTCTCTCGTCTCGGAATGGATGTGAGCGAACATCTCATCTCACCCTATACACAATTTCTCAATGCAATAGGTGCGGTGCGATCCTGTGATCTCTTAGGGCTTCGCAGTGAGAGCTCAGTGCTAGTTGCAGGGGTTAAAGTCGCACTCCAGTCACCGCCGGTGCGTTCGGGTAAGAGAGTCCTTTTTCTCTCACTCGATGACGGATATGGATGTAGTGATGCAACCTTCTTTCCTGATGTACTGCAGAGCAGCAACTATGCACAGACCCTCTACTCGACCTCGCTCTTCTTAGTACGTGGCAACACTCGCCGCACCGGCGAACGCGGTATCTCACTGCGCGCAACGGGTGTCTGGGATCTCCATCTTGCATACGATAAGTGGCTTACGAGAGGTAATGTGGCGATATGAGTCCAACAATCCTTCATGTGGATATGGATGCCTTCTATGCATCTGTTGCAGAACTCGACCACCCCGAACTCAAGGGCAAGGCAGTTGTTGTCGGAGCTGGTGCGCGAGGAGTTGTTCTCTCAGCAAATTACGCAGCACGTAAATTTGGAATTCGCGCAGCGATGCCAGTTGGTCGCGCACAACGGATGGCGCCTCAAGCGGTCTTTATAGCTCCCGAGCACCATCGATATAGCGAAATCTCTGGGCGGGTAATGGAGATTTTTTCCTCCTTTACTCCGATAGTTGAACCCATCTCACTCGATGAGGCATTTCTCGATGTCACAGGTGCACAGAAGCTTCTAGGTTCTGGTCGCGATATTGCGCGGGCAATTCGTGAAAAGGTATTAGAGCAAGAGGGCATTACATGTTCTGTAGGAATCGCCTCCAATAAATTTATTGCAAAGCTGGCATCGCAACATTGCAAACCTGATGCACTCCTTGAGATCACAGATGATCGTCTCCTTGAGTTTCTTCACCCGCTACCGGTATCTGCAATGTGGGGAGTAGGTCCTAAAACTGGTGAAGCGCTCCAGCGATTAGGTCTACACACCATTGGCGATATTGCGGCAACACCTCGTGCAACTTTGATTCGTGCCCTAGGAGATGCTGCAGGTGCATCACTCTACGAACTCAGTTGGGGTAGAGATTTTCGTGAAGTCTCCAATGAAGAGCCAGATAAGAGCATCAGTGCAGCAGAGACATTTGCTCATGATCTTGATAACCCTGAAGAGATCCTTCGCGAGTACCTACGCCTGTGTGAGAAGGCAGCTGCTCGCCTTCGCGATCGTGAGCTCTTTGCAAAGACGATCAGCATCAAAGTGCGTTTTGCAGATTTCACCACGATCAACCGGAGCAAGACATTGCCACTTCCGGTAGATAGCACCCAGGAGATCTACGATGTCGTGAAGGGGCTATATCAAGGGCTCAAAATTGATCGAGCTCGCCTACGCCTGGTGGGGGTTAGCCTTGAGAATCTGCATGAGGGTGCCCATCAGCAGCTGGAAATTGGGGCCCGCGAGAAGGGGTGGCGTGAGGCGGATACAGCTATAGACCGAGCTCGCGCTCGTTTTGGAAGCGCTAGCGTGCGTCCAGGGCGCTTGATTTCAGGTAGCTCTAGAAAAGATGACGAAGTTCAATAACTGTTCTATTGTGGGGCTATGTCACTATCAGATCGCGAGCGCCGCTTACTAGCGGAGATGGAGGCTGCTCTTGCCTCTGAAGATCCCGCGCTGAAAGATGCGCTAGGTAAGGACTTGGGCAATGGGGGAACTGCAACACTTCTTCGTGCCAGCTCTCCTACTCTGATTAAGAGCGGCCTCCTCTTTCTTGTAGGCATAGCCACTCTCTTTGGTGGCCTGATCGCTCAATTTGCCCCTGTAGGAATCTTCGGTTTCCTTATCGCCCTCACAGGTGTAGTCGCTGCCCTGAAGGGCCTTTCTGCTCCACGGATCCCTGCGCCATCCAAGGCCAAGGGCGCTCGCGGAGGGCTCAACTCCAAACTTCAACAGCGCTGGGAGCAGCGCAATAATGAGAGCTTTGAGTAAGGGCCTCCTCTTTCAATAACTAGTAGATAACTAGCCGATCTGCCTCCAGGTAGATCGGCTTTTTTGCCTCCATTTGCACCCCTTAAGAGCGCTCTGATGTGAGGTGGGGCGAGGAGGGGAGGGAGTGGGAAAAAAGTGGGCAAAAGTGGTGCGAAAAGGAGGAAAGTGGTGTAAAGTGGGGAATTGAGCGTGGAAATCACGCTCACGACCTTGGGGAAGGCGGTGAAAATCAATGTTCTTAGGCACTCATGAACCACGCCTTGATGAAAAGGGACGTTTGATCCTTCCTGCCAAATTCCGCGAAGAGCTCTCTCCAGGTCTTGTCATTACAAAGGGTCAAGAGCGTTGCCTCTATGTCTTTCCAGCAGGTGAGTTCGCCACCATTACAGAGACCCTCCGCCAGGCGCCTGTGACAGCAAAAGCTGCCCGTGATTACCAGCGCGTGATGTTCGCCGGCGCACACGATGAAATTCCTGACCGTCAAGGTCGAATCACTATTCCCGCAGGCCTTCGCACCTATGCAGGTCTTGAAAAAGATTGCGTTGTTATCGGGGCAAATACCCGAGTTGAAATCTGGGATAGCTCTGCTTGGGCTACCTATCTCGCAGATCGCGAAACAAGTTTTGCTGACGTATCTGAAGAAGTTTTTCCGGGACTTTTCTAGAGCGTCAGCAAAAAGTATTAAAACTAAATAAAAAAACTGAATAACAAAAATAAATAAGGGCCTCGTTCATCTGTGGCCACCGCCGACCCAATAGCACTACATAACAGTGTGGGCCGACAGCGGCGTCTCTTCCCCGACGTCGCTTTCGAAAAACAATCCGTCGGCCGGCGGTGACCAGAGATGAACGCGGTTCCAGAAGTAGTAGTGAGTAAAAAACAAAGTAAGTAACGAGAAGATGAAGTGGGGGAGTTGATGGAGCATATATCCGTCATGCGTGATCGATGCGTCGATCTCCTTGCCCCTGCAATTCTTGCAACGAAGAACCCAGTAATTGTTGATGCAACCCTAGGTCTTGGTGGTCACTCAGAAGCGCTTCTGCAGCGCTTTGAGAATTTAACAGTCATCGGAATCGATCGCGATACGCAAGCTCTTGAAAAGGCCCGCACACGACTTGCTCCGTTTGGGGATCGATTTAAATCAAGCCATGCAATCTTTGATCAATTTGAGAATGTGATTGCAGAACATGGTTACTCCAAGGTCAATGGTGCACTCTTTGATCTAGGCGTCTCATCTATGCAACTCGATCAGAGTGCACGTGGTTTCTCATATTCACATGATGCTCCGCTAGATATGCGGATGGATCAAAGCCGTGGCATTACAGCTGGTGAAATTCTTAATACATATCAACCTGGCGAGCTCGTGCGAATTCTGCGCGTCTACGGTGAAGAAAAGTTCGCAACTCGTATTGTGGAAAATGTTGTGAAGGCTCGAGCAATCGCTCCCATGACCTCGACTGTTGCACTCGCAGAGTTGGTTAAAGAGAGTATTCCTGCGGCGACTCGTCGTACTGGCGGAAATCCAGCTAAGCGAACATTCCAGGCACTTCGTATTGCCGTCAATGATGAACTTGGTGCGGTTGAACGCGCATTGCCTCAAGCTCTTGATTGCATCCTTGTCGGAGGACGCGTTGTTGTGATGTCCTTTCAATCACTTGAAGATCGAATTGTGAAGGAGCACTTTTCACAGGCTTCTACTTCAAAGAGTCCACGTGAGCTCCCAGTAGAACTTCCAGAGTTTGCTGCAAAATTTAAGCTTGTTTTTAACTCAAGCGAGAAGCCAAGCGAGCAAGAACTTGCAGAGAATCCGCGAGCAGCATCTGTGCGATTACGTGCAATTGAGCGGGTGGCAGCATGACGACTGCACAGGCTCGTTCCTCTGCGACTCTGACATCAACTCTGACAACAGGTATCAAGCGTCAGGTTGTTGATCGCACAGCGCAGGTCATCTATGCAACATTCCCACAGATGAGCGTTGCTCAGCAGGCAAGCCGAAAGTACTTTGCGATCTTCGTGACTTCAGTGAGCACTATGGGATTTCTTGCTTTACTTGGAATCAATACCTTGCTTGCTCAGGATGCATTCACACTTTCTAATCTCAAGCTAGAGGCGAAGCAGGTTGCAGATCAACGAGATGCAATCAACCGCCAAATTGATGCCCACTCTGCTCCTGATGCCTTGGCTAAGGCTGCTGCACTGCTAGGTATGAAGGCCTCTGAGTCTCCAGTTTTTCTCAACCTTGCTCCAGAGGATGTGACAAATGGGTAACCTTCTTCTAGCAAAGTCACGCATGCGTCTTCTTGCCCTGGTCTTTATCGCAATCTTCGCTCTCTTCTCATTGCAGCTCGTTCGCGTTCAAGTTGTTGAAGCGGCGAATTACAAAATTCGTGCAATCGATGAGATGGAGACAACGCGCACCGTTCAAGCTCCACGTGGTGAGATCACTGACATCAACGGTGTGACATTTGCAAGAAGCGTCTCAGCAATTTCAATTGTGGTCGATCAAACTCAAATCAAGAACCCTGCGATGACTGCTCAATTTGCAGCCCCTATTCTTGGACTGACCGTTGAAGAGGTTCAGAGTGCAATTACTGGCACACGAAAATACTCAATGGTCCTCAAGAATGGCCGTCCTGCACTTTGGGATAAGTTGACTTCAGCGATTGAAACACATAATGCCGCACTGACTTCTGAGCAGATGGGGGAGCGCATATTGGGCTTCTTCCCAGAGCGTTCCTTCGTTCGCGAATACCCATCTGGGCAGATCATCTCCTCGCTAGTTGGTTTTGTGAGAGCAGATGGAGTCGGCGCATCCGGTATTGAATCGAGTTTAAACTCAACACTGACTGGAGTCTCTGGGCAGTATTCATATGCACGAGCTAACGGAGCGGAAATTCCAGGTTCACAGTCAGAGATCATCGCTCCAAGAGCGGGCAGCACTGTGCGCCTTACCATTGATCGAGACGTTCAATGGGTTGCAGCTGAAGCAATTGCCAAAGCGGTGAAAGATTCTGGCGCTGTAAACGGAACAGTGATTGTGATGGATCCTAAGACTGGGGCAATCATCGCTCACGCAACAGCGCCAACATTTGATCCAAATAATACAAAGGGTGTTCCACTGGAGTTGATGCGAAATCCTTCAGTGCAAGATGTCTATGAGCCAGGTTCAACTGGCAAGGTAATGACTATGGCAGCTGCGCTTGAAGAGGGAACAATTACACCGACTACTGTCTTTAGAGTTCCTTATAAGCTCGTGCGTGCAGGTAAGCCATTTAAGGATCATGATCCACATCCTGTGCAGCACCTGACGACAACCGGAATTTTGGCAGTTTCAAGTAATACCGGATTGATTAAGGTCGGAGAGACAATTGGAAGCCAGAAGCTTCACGATTACCTCAGTAAGTTCGGAATCGGAAGCAAAACGGGTTCAGGCCTTTCGGGCGAATCAGCTGGAATCTTGCACCCGGTTGATGAGTGGACTGGTACCTCTGCTCCAACAATCTCTTTCGGACAGGGCTATTCAGTGACAGCAATGCAGGCCACAAGCGTCTTTGCAACGATTGCAAATAATGGAGTCCGTGTGTCTCCGACAGTTATTGCGGGAGTCAGTGATGCAGAAGGCCACTTCACACCTGCATCAAATCGTGAGTCAGTTCGAGTTGTCAGCGAATCCACAGCAACATCACTACGACTGATGATGGAGAGCGTCGTTACCGCTAATGGAACTGCCCCGAGTGCTGCAATTCCTGGCTATCGAGTTGCTGGCAAAACTGGTACCGCTCAGCGAGTTGATCCGATTACAGGAAAGTACAGCGGTTACACCGCATCCTTTATTGGATTTGCACCTGCTGATGCTCCACGTTATGTCATCAATGTGACCCTGCAGCGCCCTACCAATGGCCACTTCGGTGGATCACTCTGTGGGCCTGTCTTTAAGAAGGTCATGACCTTTGTTCTTCAATCAGAGCATGTGGCCCCAACAGGGACGGCAGTTGTTCCAGTTGCACTTACCCAGTCTGATCTCAAGAGAATGAAGACAGCACCTGCAAGTGTGAAGAAGCCATGATTCGCCCGCTTACCTCCTTCTCGCTATCACTGGATGAAGCGGCGATTCTGCTCAGCGCTGAGAAAAAGAATTACACATCTGTTGAATTTACAGGCGCTACGCATAATGACGCATTTGTGCTGCCTGGAGATATTTTTCTCGCATTTCCTGGGGCAAAAAGTCATGGCGCGGCGTTCATTGAATCCGCAAGGAGCAAAGGTGCTGTTGCAGTTCTGACGGATGAGGAAGGCGCCAAAATCTCAGCGTCACTTCCCACACTTGTGGTGCGTGATGCTCGAGAAGCAGGAGCCATTCTTGCCTCGCATCTCTATCGAGAGCCATCCCGGTCCATGCAAAGCATTGGAATTACTGGAACTAATGGAAAGACAACTGTCACCACTTTGCTCTACCAAATTTTCTCTGCCGTTGGACGTGAAACAGGGCTTATTGGAACTGTAGAAACGCGCATAGGCACAGAAAGGATTAAGAGCGATAGAACCACCCCCGAAGCTAGCGAACTAGCTGCCCTGGCCGCGTCAATGGTGGAGCAACACATGCGCCATCTTGTCATGGAGGTTTCCAGTCACTCACTCTCGCTTAAGCGCCTTACAGGGACTCATTTTTCTATTGTTGGCTTCACCAATTTGTCACAGGATCATTTAGATTTTCATGGTGACATGGAACGCTACTTTGCTGCAAAGTCAGAGCTCTTCACACATGAGTATGCAGATTTGGGATTCGTTAACATCGACAATAGTTACGGATTGCAACTATTTGAGCATGCACCAATTCCTGTCATTTCACTCTCTCGAACACTCAAGAGCGCGACTTGGCACTTCACCGAGATCCATCGGACCAACAATGGTTTTGAATTCACAATGCGCGGGCGCGATGGCATCCTGATTGAATCAAATTGCAAAATCTTCGGTGATTACAATCTAGATAATCTCTTAATGGCAATTGCCATAGCCTATGAGTGCGGAATCGATCCTCTAGAGCTCGCATCAATTATTCCTTCCCTTACTGGTGCACCAGGACGACTTGAGAGCGTATCGCTTGGCCAGAACTTCACAGCCCTTGTCGACTACGCACACTCACCAGATGCGGTAGAGAACGTTCTCAGCGCTGTTCGAGAATTTACATCAGGGCGAGTAATTGCAGTCTTGGGATGTGGCGGTAATCGCGATGCGACCAAGCGTCCACTCATGGGAAAGGCCCTTGCTCAGGCAAGTGATGTCGCAATTTTTACAAGCGATAACCCACGTAATGAAGATCCTGCGGCAATCCTTTCGCAGATGACAGCCGGAATTTCGCTATCACCATCCTGCATCATTGTTGAAGATCGCAGTGCTGCGATTATCCATGCGGTGGCACTTGCAGCAGCAGGAGATACGGTGGTCGTTTTAGGTAAGGGTCATGAAATCGGTCAAGAGATTTCAGGGCGCATCACCCCATTTGATGATCGGATAGAGCTAGCGCGAGCGATTGAGGGTAAGAAGTGATAACTCTTAAAGCGAGCACAATTGCATCAATTGTCAATGGTACTTTCTATGGTGAAGATTGTGAGATTAACGGCAGCGTTGAAATCTCATCGAAAAGTTGTACAGCTGGATCGATTTTTGTCGCAATTGCAGGCGAGAGAGTTGATGGACATGACTATGTATCAGATGCAGAATCTCGAGGTGCGTCTCTTGTCATCTCAACAAGAGAGGTTGGTACTCGCTGCATCGTTGTTGAGAATCCAATTGAGGCAATCACTCTTCTAGCAAGACATATTCGTACTCAGTTACCAAAAATGATGGTCATAGCAATAACTGGCTCTCAAGGTAAGACGACAACTAAAGAATTACTTGCATCGGCTCTTCGTATCAAGGGTGAGGTAGTTGCACCTTCTGGTAATCACAATAATGAAATTGGCGTTCCCTTGACCCTGCTTAAGTGCAAGGAATCCACCGAATTTTGCGTAGTGGAAATGGGTGCTCGCCATCAAGGCGATATCTTGCATCTTTCATCAATTGCTCAACAACATATTGGAGTAGTACTACGAGTTGCTGCAGCCCACATTGGCGAATTCGGGTCATTGGAAAACATTGCACTGGCTAAGTCAGAGATGATTCAGGGATTATCCTCCGAGGCAATAGCGGTATTAGGTGATTACGATGCATTCACCCCTGCAATGCGCTCACTTCATCAGGGGCGTGTTCTTATGTTCGGAGAGAAATCTGAAGATGATGTCCGAGCTGCCGACATCGAGTTACGTGATGGTCGCCCGTACTTTGATTTAGTGACACCGGAGGGGCGCAGCACTGTTGCCTTGCGCCTGGTCGGTGCCCACCAGATCGCCAATGCGTTAGCGGCTGCAACAGTACTGCATGCCCTCAAGTGGAGTGCAGAGGAGATTGCCGGGGCGCTTTCTTTGGCAGAAAGTGATGCAAAGTGGCGTATGGAGCTTCATGAACTTCCAGATCTTCTCCTCATCAATGATGCCTACAACGCGAGCCCAGACTCAATGGCTGCTGCGATTCGCACGCTGGCCCATCTCTCACAAGAGCGTGGGGGAGAGTCGTGGGCATTCCTTGGAAAGATGGCTGAACTCGGCGAGTCAGCGGTGCACGAACATGAAGCTATTGGCACCCTTGCCCTAGAGATGGGTATTGATCACCTCGTTGCAATTGGTGCACCTGAATACGGTGCGCGCTTAACAAGTGACGGGGCAACATCAGTACATATCTGTGCTGATAAGGGTGAAGCTGAACGTTTTATAGGTTTTCTCAATAGGGGCGATGTGGTTCTCTGCAAGGGATCACGCTCGGCAGGCCTAGAGGAAATTGCAGTCAAGATCGAAGAGAGCTGGATGTCACGAATCGAGGAGCAGGCATGAAAGAAATTTTGATCGCAGGATCTTTGGCGCTCTTCTTCTCTCTCTTTGGCACACCCGTACTAATTAAGTGGCTTGCGCGACGCGGATTTGGGCAATTTATCCGCGATGATGGTCCGACATCGCATCACACAAAGCGTGGCACCCCAACTATGGGTGGATTGATGATTATTGCAAGTGTGATTGCCGCATACCTGATTGCACACTTGATCTCAGGCAATGTCATCAGTACATCAGCTCTTTTGATTATTGGACTTGTCATTGCTCTAGGTTTTATCGGCTTCCTCGATGATTACATGAAGATTTCACGTCAGAACTCGCAAGGCATTAATGGCAAGCAGAAGATTGCTGGCCAAGTTCTTGCCGCTGCCATATTTGGCTATCTTGGTCTTCAATTTCCAGATAAAGATGGGCTCACCCCTATCAGCCTTCAGCTCTCGACTGTTCGAGACACATCAATTACCTTAGGTGTCATCGCCGTCGTGCTCTGGATTGTATTAATGGTCACGGCAGCAAGTAACGGCGTCAATCTCACCGATGGCCTTGATGGATTGGCAACTGGCGCATCAGTAATGACCTTTATCGCATTCATCATGATTGGCGTTTGGGAGTTTGGACAAAGCTGCGCAATTACTGCAACGAGCAATTGCTATAACGTCCGCGACCCACTCGATCTAGCGGTGCTTGCAGCGGCATTTGCAGGAGCTTGTACAGGTTTTCTTTGGTGGAACGCTTCTCCTGCACGAATCTTTTTAGGAGATACAGGCTCACTCGCACTTGGTGGTGCACTTGCAGGATTTGCAGCCTCTCTACGTGTGCAACTTCTCCTTATTCCATTGGGAGGCCTCTTCGTCATCATCACTCTCTCTGTAGTGCTTCAAGCTCTCTATTTCAAGGCAACCAAGGGCAAACGGCTGTTTAAGATGGCGCCGCTGCAT
>JACCDK010234071.1_pt1 | contig 20656 bp, 20 predicted proteins | sample 7445871 | NCBI WGS metagenome assembly JACCDK01 (sample SAMN15323436, study PRJNA562643) | freshwater metagenome | isolation source: river surface water | place: USA:Blue River Watershed | collected 2017-08-15
CGCGAATGGTTTGCCTATGGGCCCGGGCTGGGATGTGTTCAGCCACGGTGGCCGACAAAATGTGGGGCTGGACGCGGTGGCCTGGGCCACGCAAATGGCCGCGTACGGCGCAGGCGAAATCTTGCTCACCAGCATGGACCGCGACGGCACCAAAAGCGGCTTTGACCTGCAGCTCACCCGCGCCGTGAGCGACGCGGTGAGCGTGCCCGTGATCGCATCCGGCGGCGTGGGCAACCTCAACCACCTGGCCGACGGCGTGAGCATCGGCGGGGCAGATGCCGTGTTGGCCGCGAGCATCTTTCACTACGGTGAATACACGGTGCAACAGGCCAAAGCGCGGATGCGCGAGCGCGGGATTGCGGTGCGCTTGTGATGTCGTTTAGGCAAGCAAATTGAGGATGCTGCGAGGGTCCAATCTGGCTTGCTTGAGAGCCGCCATTGCCATTTGTTCCATCAATTGTGCTCGACTCAATTGAGAGGCTTCACGGGCATAGTCGGTGTCGGTGATCTCACTTTTTGAGATCTGTGTATGCAGGCTTGAGTTGCCCAAATGATTGAGGACATGTTCAAGTCGTCCCATCATGGCGCCAGCAGAGGTTTGAGCTTCCATGATTTCCCTCAAAGCTTTGTCCAATGCCGTGATGGCACTTTGAGCGTCTGAGGAGTTGCCAATATGAATTCTCGGTCCGGTGTCATCGTTGTTATCCCCAGGCAACAAGACTGAGTTCATGGAACCAGGGTCGTCCAGTGCAGCGTCCCATAACAAGCTTTTCAGCACATCACCAGATGGCCCCAAGTTGGGCAGTTCAAACTGGATGAAATCCGTTGCGTAGTCACCTATTTGCAGAACCTTGGTGTGCGCGGATCGGAGCATTTCTTCTGTCACCTGACTGCCTGGAACCACACGCGCACCCTGTGTGTCCTCCGTGGCTTGCGCAAATCCATCGACCAACAGTTCTTCACTGGAGGCTGTTTGCAGCATTTGCAGTGCCAAAGTGGCAGGGTTGTCGGTGGTGTTCAAAGTGCCCAATTCAAACGGAACGCCGACTTGGGTGGAGATCAATTTCAGGACGTTGTCCTGACGTTCAATTCGAAGATTTTCAATCTGACCAGAATCAATTTTCTGTTGAATTTTTGTTTGCAGGCTGTTGGTCACTTCTGACAGGTCTGACGAGCTATTGGCATCTATCACCACGCCATTGACGGTCAAGGATGCTGAGATTGGCTTGCTGTTGGTGTAACTGACCAAGGCTTGAAGAGACTGGATATCTTGGGGGGAAGGGACAAACGGTTCGCCCATGCCTTGCACTTGAACATTGTCAATGAACAACTGTGCGCCAGCGATGGTTCCACCCGTGGCATCGTAAGTGCCAGACATGAAAACGAATTTGTAGTTACCCGAGGCAGGCACGCTTGCGTTGGCAGTGCTCCAGGATGTGATTTTTCCTGTTTGGTTGAGCAAGGTGGTGGTTTGCCCGGTGTCAGTGTTGAGCAGGTACGCATAGACGTCGAAATCGTCGTCTCCTCCTTCCGCCTTCCAGTCAAAAGACACTTGATTGCCCGCTGCCAAGGCGACCGCTTCTTGGCTGACGATGTAGGGGCCGTGCACAACGCCGTAACTCGGCGTTGACACATTGCTGGAGGTCATTCGCAATGCCAAGGTGCTACCACTGAGCAATCCGGAATTGGTCAGACCGCTTGTGAAGACGGCATTGGCGTTGACGAAGCTCGGTTCTGTTCCAGCAGGTGCGCTGTCTGTGGGCGTAGGGAAGCCGCCCACGAGATCCGCGCCGCCAAGTCGAACTGACTTGTTGTGGATGTCCCAGCCTTCAACCAGTTGGTCACCCGCAAGACCGGTTTCAAAATTGCCATTGACATATTCGGTTTTTAAATGGATGCGCAACGGTTGCCCGCTTAATCCATTTTTGATGGGGTCAATGTTTCCTACCGCGTTCGCTTGTGTCCCATTGCCTCTGAAAACCGTGTCGCCGACGATGGACAACACACCCGCCCCGGTGGCGGCGCTCGCACTTCGTTGGGGTGAAATCGACTCGGTGGACTCTCCTAAGCCATTGAACTCAATGTAAGTGTCGGTTGAGGTGAGTTGGGGAAGTCCGGTGGGCGACGGGGGGGGGCTCAGTGCAATGGTGCTGATTTGTGCTGCGCCCACTGTGCCCAAGCCCCAATGGGCAGCATGCAAGCCGCCCACTGAATTGTCATACCAGACAGAAAGATCTTGTCCGTCGAGGGCCTCCAGTTTCAGCCCCCCTTGGCTAGAAATACTGGCCTGGGTCCCGTGTTGGTCTTGTGTGGCTTGCACAGCAGAGACGATTTTTTCCAGGCGTTGAGATTCGGATTCCGATTTTTCAAGGCTCACATTCACCGCAACGCCATTGATGAACAGGGCGTACTGTCCTGATTCGGGGCCTTGGGTGTTGATGCCGGAGGCACTGGTGATTTGTGCCGCTGTCAGTTGAGTTTTCAGGTCCAGTTCAGGGCTCAAGAGGTGGTGATCATTCCAAACCGTGGCCTGAGTGGTTTGCAGTATTTGCGCCTTGAGCAGTTGAAACTCTGTGTCCAGATCGCTGCGCTGTTGCGGGCTGTTGGTGTCGCTGACGGACTGCAGCGCCAGTTCGCGCATGCGTTGCAGCATGCCGGTGATTTGTTGACTTGCGCCGTTAGCGGTTTGCAGCATCGCAATGCCGTCACTGGCATTGGCGGCAGCTCTTTGAAGACTGCTGATTCGACTGCTCAATCGCGCAGCTTTGGCAATTCCTGCTGGATCGTCTTGAGCGGTATTGATTTGCAGGCCTGTCGACAACCTGGTGGAGGCTTGGGTACCTTCTTGCCGCGCAAGCGTCAAAGCACGCGTCACATAAAGTGAGGTGATTTGTGGATTGAAATTGGGCATGGCAAAAAAAGTCTATGAAATGGGAGGGAAAAGCAAACCTCGTGCCAGGACTGAAGTGCCATTTCCTCTCATCAGATGAAATTGCAGGCCTCCAAAAAGAGTTAAAAATCATAAAAAATTATTTTGAATCGGCTATATATTGCCGAAATCATCGCTGTCGATAATCTGACTGGCGTATGTTTGATGTGATAAATTCAACAAATAACATCCACAATTTCCCCAGTCATGACGCGACCACCCGACCTGCCCCCCTCGGACCAGAAACCAGGCAATGAGCCTGGTTGGATGGTTTTGAGCTTCAATGGGCAAGTTTTTGCCGTGAAAGGCAGCTCGTTCGAGGGTGTTTATTTGACAGCTGAGGCCGCCACCACGCAACTGATGGAACCACCAACATGCATTGAAGTTCACGGTGGTCGTCCCCGGTTCATCGTCCCCGGTGGGCGAGTTTTCGGATTTTTACCCTCGCACGCAGAGGAAGAAAATCCTGTCTGGACCGTTTCTCTGCGGCATCCAGAAGGCGTGGCCGTTCACGTCAACGCCATCGAGGGGCCTTACCGAGGCGTGGTTCTGAACAACACACTCAAGACGCAGCAAGGCTCGTGGCCCGTCATTGAACTCTTGTCCATGTGAACGTGAAGGCTTGACATGGTTAATTTGCTCATTTATCGCTACGGTTTGTCTTTGTTGTTCGGTTTGGTGTTGATGGTCTCGATGGTGTTCAACCACTCAGGCGGTGAGGCACGACCAACCCAGCAAGCGAGTCCAGTGGCCATTGATTCGGCTTACGTTGAAATGCATCGTTTGCTGAACGAAGAGAAAAAAATTGATGAAAATTGGCTGAGCAGTGCCAAGCAATGGACGGCTTCAAACCCGCTGACAGATGATGCGGCCAAGGCCATCAAGCCGACTTGGACTGCTTTGCTTGATGACGCGCATGCATTGCAAAAATACGCTGGCAATGTGCTCCAAAAAGACAGAATCCTGAAAGTGCGGCGGTTGCTCACCCCTTATTTTCGCAACGACAATTTGGAAACGCGTCAACTGGCCACACAGATGGATGAGCGGCTTCAGTCCATGATGCAACTGTCCACACTCGATCCTTCATTGCCTGTGATGGTCTTGAATTGGTCAAGTTTGGATCAAATCACGCAAGACTTGGACCGCATTCAATTTTTGTTGGTGGAGTTCAGACGGATTTCTCTGTCCAGTGCAACTCCGGTCGAGGCCAGATTTTCTTTGGGCTTGTTCGGTCAATTGGCAGAGACTTTTCCAACCACTCGCGTGATCGAATTGACGCACACATCCAAAAGGTTGATGCAAAACCGCTGGGCGATGCTTTACCAGATGGAGCGCTTTCGCCTCCCAAACCATCCGGCCGAAAAATCAACACCGTTGTCTGCGCAGCCAGTCCAGTCTCAAGGTTCAATTTGGCTGGGCTTGCTCGGACTCCTGTTGTTGGTGGGTGTACAACATCAGACCAGGCACTGGCAACAACGTGCTGAGCGAGAAGCCCAAACAGTAGAGGTTTTGCAAGGTCATTTGCAAGAGCACCAACTGACGCAGGCGGAGGCAGAAGTACAAGCCAAGTCAACAGCCAAGACGGCTGCAACGCCGAAAGATGATTGGGCGCAAAAGGTGGCGGATGAATTGGCAGATCTTCGTGGGCGAATCAAAAGCGCACGTTTGCGCTTTGATACCGGGCAGTCTCAAGAGGCCGTAGCCCGAGACCTCAGCCTTGTGGATGAAAAACTGGCTCAATGGGACCGCGATTCGACAAGCTGGAAGTCGACAGGAAATCATCATGGTTGAAGGTGTTCACATGCCAGACCAGCGGCGTCAGCTTTTGCTCGAGGATGGGCATCGTTCTTTTTTAGCATTGGAGCGTGCCCTGTCGAACCACCAAGGCAGTGGTGGTGCAGAAGCATCGCTGCACGTGATGGACTTGTCGAGTCTTTGTTCAGGATTGGGTTTGAAGAAGCAAGCTCTTCTTCTCAAGGATTTGGCCCAAGGGTTATCAGAGGACTCCCCAGCCACTTTGTCTCAGGCACAGCACCTTTTGCCTGCGCTCAGAAATTGGCTTGAGGCGTTGCCAACCGGTGATGAGGCCGCCATCGAATCCAGTCGTTGTGCTTTGGATCTGTGTTTTCAAAAACCGGAACCTGAGTCGTCCCGGAGCGAGGTGACTCCACCACCAACACTGCAGCAAACCACAGCACCAGAACCTATCGCTCCAACTGCAGGCGGCGGTGCGCCCGCAGAGCTTGCCCGGTGGTCGGACACAGCGCCTTTGTTTCCAGCGGAATTGGCTGCTGCGTCCTTCTCGAATCCGGTTACTGCTGTGCAAACTCCGGTGGCTGAAAAGTCGTCTGTGCCTTATCAATCGGACTGGGTGGATGTGCGTGCCCAAGCGGTGCAGATGGTGCAGGATGCGGGGGCTTGTTTGCACGCTCAGCAAGATACGGTGGCGGACATGCTGATCAAACTCAACGCCGTCCAGAATGCCTTGGTGCGAGTGGGTCAAATGCCGCTCAGACAGGTTTACCCCGAGGCAGCCGCTGCCGATCTTTGGGCCGATCCTGAAGTGCTGGAGCTTTTGGAACATCTGCAGATCTTTTCGCAGCGTGCGGCGCGTGTTTCGGTCCAAATCCGCAACCTGATGCTTTTTGTGCTTTGGCAGGGGGCCACGCTGTCGCAGGCCGAACTGACCCATGTGGGCCAAAAAGTGGAAGCCCATCACGGGCGGGTCGATTTTCTGGACACTGGGGTTCAGTTGGTATTGCCTGTGAGCGCTTTGCGCATGCCCATGGTGTCGTTTCAAGTGGGTGGCCAGTGGTATGCCTCGAGTCTGGCGCAGTTTCAGGAATGGGGACAGGACAACGAGTCGGTTCAACTCAAACTGCGCTGTGGTGTGCAAGATCACACGGTGCCAGTGGGCCAGTCTGGAATTTCGTGCAGCATGAATGTTTACCCTTGGCCTGCTCTGGTGCCTGCACCTCAGGGCATTCGAGCTGTGGCGCTGGATGGCCTGGGGCGCGTTCACCTGGTGCGCCGTGACGCCGCATGATGGGCGTTTTGCGGTTCGCCCTGGGCATGACCCTGTCGGTCATCAGCCTGATGACCATGGCTCAGGCAGACTGGCGCAGCCAAGTACAACAGTTTCTGTCGGCACACCCTGAACTGCAGGGGGGGCAAGTCAAGTTGGAATGGCCCCGCAAAGTCGCTTCTTTGCCTCCTTGCACCCGGCCGCTGAGCATCCAGCTGGCTCCTGCCAGCAAGCTGCAAGGCTGGACTGCTTTGGATGTGGCTTGTGCTGAGCCAGGCAAGAATTGGGAGAGAAGGGTTCAAGTTCGTTTGCTGGTCCAGCAGCGTTACTTGGCCGCGTCGCGCAACTTGATGCCGGGGCACTTGTTGACTGCGGATGATTTGGTGTGGGCAGAAGGGGATGCCGCCCATTTGGGCACAAAACTGGCGCAGGATCTGGACAGTGTCATGGGGCAGGAGTTGCGCCGCCCATTGACCCAAGGTTCCCCCCTGAGGCTAAACACCTTGCGCCCTGTGACCGTAATAAAAAAAGGCAGTCAAATTGTGCTGGTTTTGCGAGGTGCCGGTTTCGCGATAGAGGCCAACGGCCAAGCCTTGAATGACTCACCTTTGGGGGGTACTGTTCAGGTCATGATCAAAGAAGGCACAATCGTTTCTGCAAAAGTCATTTCGGCAGGCCTTGCAGAAGCGCAATAAAGGGTATTCACCATGGTTCAACAGGTCAACGACAAGAGTTTGTCCGCGCTGACCGGTCTCGCACCGGCTTCGGCCAATGTGCAGCGTCCAGTGGTGACGTCCAGTGGCACCACTCCGGCTGTGCGTCTCGATCTGAGCCAAGCGACGCAAGCAGTCAAGGCCGCAGACCCCGGCAAAACCCAAGACAGCGCCTCGACCGATTTGGTCAAGGAAATCCGTGACCGGGTTCAATCGGGTCGATTTGTGGTCGATTACGAACAGATCGGACAAGCCCTGTTGCGAGATGTGGTGGCCCAAGTCATCTCCCGGCGGGACTGACACGTGACAACCGCCATTCAAGCGCTGGTCATCGACTTGGCCGATTCTGTGGCCCAGCTGCGCACCAGCTTGGAACACCCTTTGCTTCTGAACCTGGAGTCGGTGTTGGACAAAGCCCAAGCCGCCCTGGAGGCTGTGAATGCGTGGCCCGGTGGAAGTGAGGCTTTGCAAGCCGCTTTGGAGAGTTTGCCGCAACCCCAAAAAGACGAAACACAGCAACTTCTCACTCAGTCTCGGGCTGACCATGCGGTGAACGCCGAGTTGTTGACCTTGGCCATGCAGCGCCACGCTGCAATGCAAGCTGAGGCCGCTCGCACCGCCGAAGCTGCCACGTATTCGAGTGACCGGGGCTACCAGATGGGTGGTTCAGGTCGTTTGCTCGGCAAAATCTGAATCACGGCTTGGTGGGGGCATCAACGCCCAAAACGCGCCGAATATTCAACATCGCTTCTGTATGCAGCTGGCTGATACGACCCCGTGTCAAGCCTATGACCTCTGAAATTTCCGAATAGGACAATTCCTGCTGGTAGTGCAAGGCCAGCACCAGTTGCTGTTTTTCGGGCAACTGCTTGAGGACCTCCACCAGTTTTTCCAGCAGCTCGGTCATGGCCATGCGTTCCAGTGGGTTACTGTACGGGTCCTCTGGCATCAGGTCTTCGGGCACATCGTCCAGCGGCGTCAAACCCACCATGCTGTCCATCAGGGCGTGGAAATCAACCATGCTCATGCCCATTTCGGTGGCCACTTCATGGTCCAGCACCGCCCGCCCCAATCGGTGTTCCAGCATGTGGGTGCTTGCTTGCACTTGGTCCAGCTTGTCGCGTTGGTGCCGTGGCATCAAGTCATTGCGTCGGCAAGCGTCATAAATGGCTCCCCGTATGCGCATGCTGGCGTAGTGAGAGAAAGACAAATTAGGCTGGGGCTCAAAACGGCCAATGGCATCCAGCAGTCCGATCATGCCCTCTTGCACCAAATCGTCGAGCGCTACATTGCCGGGCAGGCGAGATGCGATGTGACTTGCAATGCGCCGCACCAACGGCGTATGTTGAGCCACCAATTCCGGCAGGTCAGCAAATGGAGCTTGGGGCAAAAGCAAGATCCTTCAGGCTGTGCGGCCTAGCCCAAAGAGGGCAGGGGCCAATGCCAGCCAGTGTGCTGCCAGTGTCCGCAAAGCTTCACCCGGTACCAGTTCAGCCTCTGCAGCGAAGCTGGGCGCACGGCCTGCCAAGGCCGGCCAGTGATGGCTGATCGTGGTTCTGGTTTGTTCAAACGAGGTCGGTTGCAGCGGGTTACCCAGAACGACCCAGCGCGTGGCTTGCAAATCCAGCCCGCCCGTTGCGGCTTGGCTGTGCAGCCACGCCAGCGTCAGGGCGGTCGCTTCGGGGGTGGCTTCACACAAAATCACAGGCTTGATTTGCGGGCCATACGAAGTCCAAGGACGCGTGTTGTGGGGGTTGACGCACACCATCACTTGGTCAAAGGCCACACCGCTTTGTGCCAGCCTTTGGGCCAAGCCCTGTGTTGGCATGGCAGAGGTCAGGCGCCTGGCACTGGCATACCAGGCCAGTGGGTCATCCAGGGGGAGCAGCGCACTGGCCAAGGGCACATGGTTACCCAGACTCTGTCCCAAGTCAAAGCGGACCGGTCGGGGAAGTGGCCAGTGTTCACGGGCTTCGAAGTCCAGCTCGTCAATCCATGCGTGGCGGCTTTGTTGTTCACTCAACCAGCGGCTGCAAGCTTGTGCCAGTGGCAAGCTCAAAGCCGGTCGACTGGGGCAGACCAAGGCATCAACCACAGGCATCTTCTGGTCTGTTTCAGGCGCTGCGGTCGGTGCATCAGGCGCGCGGTCGAGAGCGCCGAAAAGTTCGCGCAAGCCAGAAGCCTGGTCGAAAGAAGGGGCGTCGGTGGTGAAGTTCATGCTTGGGGGCGTTGGGTGGACCAATGGCTCAGCTGATCCGACATCAGGGCAGGCACATGCTCGGCCTTGAGTTCCAAATCCTGACCGATGGCGCGCGGGTTGAGCGCACGGTGCAGCAAGTAGGCGATGTTGGCCTGGCTCAAGTCTTCGGGTACGCGTTGACCGTTGGACAAAAAGACCAGTGGCAACTGGTGGCGAATCAGGCAATCGAGCACGGGCGCCAGCTGCGCGGCTTCATCGGTTTTGGTGATGATGCTGCCCACCAGTGCGCGGTCGGTTTTGGCCTTGACGGCACTGCTGTGCATCAAGATCACATCCTCCAGCGTGCGCAAGTCTGTGGTGCTGCTCATCACCAGCAGACGCTTGAGCGCGGGAGAGCCATCGTACAACAACTGCGACTGCTCCAGCATCTGGATGTCGCGCTGGCTCACGCCGGCGGTGTCGAGCAGGACCACGCGGCGTTGGCCCAGCGCACGTAACTTTTGCGCAAAGTCTTCACTTTCTTGAACCGCCACAAAAGGGATGCCCAAAATGCGCGCATACACCTTGAGCTGCTCTTGGGCCCCAATACGGAAGTTGTCAGTGGTCATTAAAGCCATCTGTTCGCGTCCATAACGCAGAACACAGCGAGCGGCAATTTTGGCGATGGCCGTGGTTTTGCCCACGCCAGTGGGACCAATGAACGCAAAAACGCCACCTGGATCAAACAAGGCCAGCGGGTCCATGGTCTGAATTCGGGGTGTCAAATCCTGGCTCAAATGGGCGCGGATATCGTCGTCCTGGTCCAAGCCATCAGGCATGCGCTCGACCAGGTCGGCGCACAGTTGTGGCGAAAAACCCGCGTTCAACAACAGCCGCATGGCGGTGGCTCGGCCGCTGTCGCTTTGCTGCATTTCTGCCCAGGCTTTGGCTGACAAGTGCGCCTGCAACAAGCTCTTGACCTGCGAGAACTGCGCCATCAGGTCATCCATCGGGGCTGCCGGTTCATTGTCTGCCAGCATGGTGATGCCTTGCGGCTGCGGCGCAGGCTGCGGCACTGGGGGCTGATGCACGACCGACTGGGGCTGGGCGAGGGTGGCTGTACCCACTTGAGCCACGGTCGCAGTGCTTGTGCTTTGCCGGTCTTGTGACAGGTCGTTCAACTCTTCCGGGGTCATGGCGATCAGCTCGACACCCTCAGGCGTGTCGCGAGAGGCCAGGATCACCGCTTCCCCCCCCAGTTGCTGGCGAACTTGGCGCAGTGCATCGGTGGAATTGGTTCCTACAAATTTATGGACAGCCATGGAGCATCACCTCAAATTCAGGCGTTGGACGCTTGCGAGCACAGCATGCGCTCGAAGGTCAGCAGGGTTTGTGGGGGAAGTTCGTTCAGAGCAATCACGGTGCTTTGTGCACGCACGCGCTTGGCAATGCGGGCCAAGGTCAGTCGGGTGCGTTGCCCGCAAACGATCACCGGGGCCAGATTTTTCTGTTCCATGGCATCGATGCCGTCGGCCATCTCTTGCACCAGCAAACGCATCAAGGACGGCTCGATCACGCCATCGGCGGCCACGCTGGTCTGGCCCATGGCTTGCTCCAGCAGGCGCTCAAACTCTGGCTGCACTCCCAATGCATGCACCTTGCTCAGATCGGGGTACAAGGTCTGCACGATGGTGCGCCGCAAAGCCAGACGCACATGGGGCAAGATCTCCAGTGGATCGGGTGTTTTGGGTGCGTGCTCACTGACCACTTCCAAAATCGTGCGCAAGTCCTTGATGGGCACACCCTCTTCCAGCAACAGTTGCAAGATTTTTTGCAGCAAGGCGATCGACACCACTTTGGGCACCGCATCGTCCACCAGCTTGGGAAAGCTTTGCTTGAAGTTGTCCAGCAGTTCTTGTGTTTCTTGTCGGCCCAGCAACTCGTGGGCATGGCGACGCGTCAGGCTGTCCAAGTGGGTCGCCACCACCACAGCCGGGTCCACCACGGTGTGCCCGCCGCTGATGGCGCTGTCGCGCTGGCGCCGGTCAATCCATGACGCCAGCATGCCAAAAGAAGGGTCCCGCACCTGCACTCCAGCCATGGGCTGGGCACCTTCTGGGGCGATGGCCAGCACCCGGTCGGGCAGGCATTGCCCACGGCCTACTTCTGCCCCGTAAACCAAAAAACGGTAAGTCTCTGCTGGCAGTTGCAAGTTGTCACGGATGTGCACCGAGGGCGTTAGGAAGCCAATCTCGTTGATGAACTTTCGGCGGATCGCCCGGATGCGCTTGATCAGTTCGCTGTCCTCGCCCTTGTCAACCAATTGGATCAGTCGGTAGGGCAACTCCAGGCACAAAGGCTCCACCACCGGCACGTCGGTCCAGCCCAATTCCTGGCGACTGGGTTCACGTGTTTGCACCGATTCGGCCACCTGTTGGCTGCGTTTTTGCCGAGTCATCAACCAAGCCAAGCCCGCAAACACCAGCGCCAATGCAATGAAGACCGCGTGGGGCATGCCGGGCATCAAACCCAGCAGGCCCAGCACACCCGCAGAAAAATACAAACCGGTTTGGTTTTTGGTGAACTGCTGCGACAGCTGGCCTGAGAAGTTGTCGTCGGTGGCCACGCGGGTAATCAAAATGCCCGCTGCGGTAGAGATGATGAGAGCAGGCACCTGAGCCACCAGGCCATCGCCAATGGTCAAGGCGCCATAAACCGCCAAAGCTTTGCCAAAAGACATGTCATGGCTGACGAGCCCGATGACCATGCCCCCGATCAGGTTGATGAACAAAATCATGATGCCAGCGACGGCATCGCCACGCACGAATTTCGAGGCACCGTCCATCGATCCGTAAAAGTCAGCTTCTTGCGACACTTCGGCGCGGCGTTGTTTGGCCTCTTCTTGTTTGATCAGGCCCGCATTCAAATCGGCATCGATGGCCATTTGCTTGCCCGGCATCGAGTCCAGCGCAAAACGGGCGGACACCTCGGCCACGCGTCCCGAACCTTTGGTAATGACCACGAAGTTGATGATGGTGATCACCGTGAAAATCACCACGCCCACACCAAAATTGTTGCCAATCAAAAACTTACCAAAGGCTTCGATCACATGGCCCGCTGCGTCGGTGCCCGTGTGCCCCTCCAGCAAAACCACCCGGGTTGAGGCCACGTTGAGCGACAAGCGCATCAGCGTGGTGATCAGCAGCAAGGTCGGAAACGCCACGAAATCCTTGAAGCTCTGAATATTGAGCGCCGCGATCAAGACGGCAATCGAAAGTCCAATATTGAAGGTGAACAGCAAATCCAGCAGCAAAGGCGGCAGTGGCACCAACATCATCACCAGGATGAGCAGCACCAGCACCGGAATGATGGCTTGGGGTGTGACCCAACGCAGGGATTTCAAATTCATGGAAGAGTCAAGGCAACGCGAGGAGTTACGTATTACAGAATTGAATCTGATGATAGCATTTATCACAATAAATTTGCTAAAAACATCAAAATTCGAGAGTGGCTAAACACCTGGTGCCGAGCGTCCGTTAAGGAAGAACACGGGCGGTGTTGCCCGATCTCAAGGAGAACTGCATGTCCAGCGTCATTTACACGAATATGGCCTCATTGGTGGCCCAGAAAAACCTGCTCGGTGCGCAAAACGCGCTGGCTACCTCGGTTGAGCGCCTTTCCTCCGGCTTGCGCATCAACCGCGCCCGTGACGACGCTGCTGGTTTGAGTGTTGCTAATTCTTTGCAGAGCCAGATTAATGGTGCCAACCAAGGAATGCGTAATATGAACGACGCCATTTCAATGGTTCAAACGGCTGAAGGGGCTATTTCGGCCGCTTCTGAAATGGGCTTAAGGATTCAAACGCTCGCTACTCAAGCTGCAAACGATACTTTAAGCACTGAGGCAAAAGCTGCAATTCACACCGAAATTAAAGATCTGTTGACAGCAATCACCAGCATCGGATCTCGCACCAAATTTGCGGGAAACACGTTGTTAAGCGGTGCAGGTACCGCCTTCTCTATGCAAATTAGCAACGTATCTTCTGACGCTATCGCATTGGCTGCGGGAGCTTTTGCTGGCGTAGGTACGGGCGTTGGCGAAAAAGCTGCGGATTTAAACACCGCAGTTGGTGCAACTGTTCCTGCAAACACGGCAGCGTGGGTTGCCATCCAGACCGCTGCTGGTACTTACGTCGCCAACCTATCTACTCAGCGCAGCATGCTGGGCTCATACCAAAATCAAATGGAATATACACTTAGCAATATTACAGACCTTTCTGCTAATTTGTCAGCTTCCAAAAGTCGTGTAATCGATACAGATTATGCTTCCGAAACAGCCGCTTTGACCCGCGGCCAGATCCTGCAGCAAGCAGCGACCGCCATGTTGGCGCAAGCCAACCAGATGCCCAATGTGATTCTGACGCTGCTCAAGTGAGCGCGCTGGGTGCGCATTGAACCAGCAATCAGCTCAAGGATGAGGTTGAAGTGAGCAATGTTTCTGCATTGATGGCGTCCGGGCAGCAGTTGGCCCAGGTCATGGTGCAGCTGCGTTCTACCGATGCCCAGGCGGTGGCCAAGGTGGCGGCCAATCCGGTGCGTCCGGATGCCAGTGCCGTGGACGAAGCGCAGCCCATGCGCGACGCCATGGCGGTGGCACAAGAGCAGATTCAGTCTTTTGTGCGTGACCAGCAGCGCCATTTCAAGTTTGAGTTTGATGAGGCTTCTGGCTATGTGATCGCCAGCGTGATCGACCCGCAGACCGGCGAAGTGATTCGCCGTTTGCCAGGTGATGAGTTGCTGCGCTTGGCACGCACCTTCCAGCAAATGGGCAATGTGTTGGTGAATCAACGGGCCTGAAACCGAGTCCATCCATGGCGACCATCAATTCCAGCAAAATTTCCGGCAGTTCGCTCGACGTGGCGAGCATCGTCAGCCAGCTGATGGAGGTGGAGCGCAAGCCTCTGAATGTCATTGCCAACAAGATTGACCGTGCGCAGGTCAAGATCTCAGCGCTGGGGACATTTCAAAGCAAGTTGTCGGCCCTGAAAGACGCGATTGACAAACTGCAAACGCCAGATAACTTCAAGTCTTACACCGTATCCACCTCGGTTTCTTCGGTAGCAACCGCCCAGCAAGCATCTGGCGTGACAGCAGGCTTGTATGAGCTGAAAGTCACCGATTTGGCCACCAATGCGGTAGTCAATCTGCCTGCGACAGGCGTGACCTATTTGGACACTTACCGTTTCAAGGTGGGGGCCAACACCTATTCGGTGGATGTAACGCCTCCCGGTCAAAATCCGACCCCGGACCAAGTGAAGTCCCATTACACAGCCTTACGCGACGCCTTCAATGGTCGGGCTGAGTTGAAAGACCGGTTTGTCGCCTCCTTGGCTGATTTGGGCAATGGCCAGTGGGGGCTGACGGTGCAGGGTTTGGCCACAGGCGCCGAGAATAATATCCAACTGGTCAACACGGCAGGTGAGTTGACCACTGCGGCTAACGCCCGGTCAGCCTTAGACGCCAGTTTCACGTTAAATGGCCTGGCCTACACCCGCACAAGCAATGCTGTGGAAGTGTCGGGCATCAAGCTGAATTTACTGAGCGAAGGCGATACCAACATCGAAGTGCGTCAAACCGACGTGGGCAGCAAAGACGCGGCCGAAGGCTTGGCCAAGGCCTACAACGATTTGCTGGCTGAATACAAAACCTTGACCTCGTCCAACGTGGAAGCCAGTTTGCGGGGCGTGCTCAACAGCGACTCTTCTGTCAATGCCATCATGCGGCAGGTCAACACTCAGCTGATGGGTGCCGTCCGACACAGCGGTGGCTCTTTTTCTGGCATTGGCGCTCTGGGTCTGGAGTTCGCTGAGAGTGGCCAGTTGGTTTACAAGCCCTCTCTGATCGGCGATGCGGCGCCGCTGCAAACAGCTTTGAGCAAGGGCATTTACCTGGGTGAAAGTGCGACGCAAAACTTGTCGACCCGCTTGGCCGACACTTTGGCTTTTGGTGGTGTGCTGTATGAGCGCATTCAGGCTGAAAAAGAAGCCCAAAAAGACCTGTCCAAGCGCCAAGCCACGGTCGAAGACAAAATGGTCAAGCTGCAAGAGCGCTACACCGCCCAGTATGCGGCGCTGGACGCGATGCTGTTCCGTTTGAACAACACCAGCACCGCACTCAAGAGCGCGCTTGATGCGCTGTCGTCCAACAACAAATCCAACTGATTTCGGAGGTTTGCCATGAGCCAGCGAGGCCGTCAGGTGTACGAAGTCACCCAGCGTGAAACGTCGGTGGCCATTGCCAGCCCAGCTGAGCTGGTGGTCATGGCTTACAGCCGCATGATGGAGCATTTGCGCTTGGCCATTGAAGGCTTGCAGCGCGGCGACGATGTGGCCGAGCCGGTGGGTAAAGCGCTGGACTTGATCACCGATGGTTTGCAGTCTTGTTTGGACCGTGAGCGTGGGGGCGAGGTCGCAGCCAATCTGGACACGCTCTACAACTGGGCGTGTGCCGAAATCTTGCGTGGTCGCTTGCGTCGAGACCCGCAGTGCTTGCAAAACGTGATCAATGTGTTGGCACCTGTGGCCCAGGCGTGGGAACTTCAAGCGCAGGGTGGGCCTAAGATGCCCGATCTGGCAGCAGCTTTGGCCTGATGGCGGTTTGCTTTTATGAGCAGCTCCGGCTGACTGGTTGATGCAAATACCCGCCCAGCCTGCTGCCACGGCGGATGCCGCATTGGTTCGGCGCGATGCCGCACCGGTGCCACCCTCTGCCGCCGTTGCAGGTGTGGCTGAAGAAGCCCAAAAGCTAGACCCCCGCGTGGCATTGCGCTGGGCTCAGCCCGTGCTCAAGGCGGATTCAGCCCAGTTGATGCGCGACAGCGCAACGGCAGCTTTGGCGCCTGCGGGTGCGGCGGCTTATCCGCAGTTGTCGGCTTTGGCCACATTGTTGGGACCCTGGATGGCCAAGGCCGAGGCGCGGCTGGCCGAAGGCACGCCGCCCACTTGGCCAGAGCCTGCTGCCGAAGACGGACCGTCTTTGGCGCCCAACTTGCCACCCCGTACAGCCGTACACCAGGCGTTGGACCGTTTGATGTCTGCCTTGTCGCGCTCGGATGCTTTTGCGGCCTCGAGGCTGGCCCAGTCGTGGTGGTTGCAGTCTGATGATCCGTCTGCATCGGCCACGACCGATGCCCAGCAAGCTCGGTGGGTGGCGGCGCTGGCACCAGGTAGCGAAGGTGCCCAGCAAGCGGCACGTCTGTTGCTCACCGGTCAGGTGCTCTGGGAGGGCGCTTTGTTGCCCGATTTGCCCGTGCGTATTCAGCGCAAAGACGCCTGGCGTGGCGGGGATGGTCCGGATCGGCCATTACAAAAGGGGGCGGCTTTGGAGCTGCAGGTGGATTTGCCAGGGCTGGGGCCTTTGCGGGTGTTCGGCCAGCAATGGGGCGCATCGTTGCAACAACAGTTGCAATTGCCCGAGGGACAAGAGGCACGCATGCGCCAGCGCTGGGACGATTTGCAAGCACGCCTGCAGCGTCTGGGTGTGGCTGGCTTGCAGTTGCAAGAGCTGGCTTCGGCATCGGTAGCTAACGCCAAGGATACCGGCCGTGGCTGAGCCGATCGACAAAGCCGTTGCCCTGGGATATGCCGCAGGCATGCCAGCGCCAAGGGTGCTGGCGCAGGGCAAAGGCGCGATCGCCCAGGCCATTGTCGACAAAGCGCAAGAATTGGGCATTCCTTCGCGCACAGATCCGGCTTTGGTGGAGTTTTTGATGGCGCTGGATCTGCATGCCTGGATCCCGCCAGAGTTGTACGCCGCAGTGGCCGAAGTACTGGCCTGGGCGTACGAGGAGAGTCAGCGAGATGCGCCGCTGGACGCTGCTGCCGCGGTCAGACCGGCAGATTTGTGATGTCTTTGTAAGCCTCGACCAGGCGGTTGCGCACGGCAATCATGCCTTGCAAGGACAGGTTGGCTTTTTGCAGCGAGACCATGACTTCTTCGAGCGTCATGCTGCTTTCACCAGTCGAAAACTGTTGCACTTTGGCTTGTGCCGAGTTCTGAGCCTGATTCACCTCGCGTACGGCCTGCGTCAGGATTGACTGAAAGTCCACGCCATCGCCGATCGGTGCCACAGGGGCTGCTGCGTTCAGATTGCCCGCAGCCATGTCGGTCATGACTTTCATCTGTTGGGCAAGTGAGTTCAAAGCTGGGGCTGACATGGATGTATTCCGGTTGGCTTGTCTAAATCATTGATCGTGCACATCGATGGCGGTCTGTTGGTAGGCTTTGAGTTTGTAACGCAAAGCCCGCTCCGACAGTCCCAGTATAGCCACCGCTTCTTTGCGGTTGCCGCCGACTTGGGCCAGCACTTTGAGGATGTGCTCGCGTTCGACCGACTCGATGTCTCTCAATACGAAATTTTCTGATGCAATATTTGTGCCATTTTTTGGCTGAACTGCGTCCGGGGCTGTCTGGCTGCCATCCAGTTCGATGTCGGCCGGTGTGACGGTGCGGCCGTCGCACATGAGCACGGCCCTTTGCATGGCGTTTTCCAGTTCGCGGATGTTGCCGGGCCAATGCCAGGCTTGGAGGTTGGCTTGGGCTTGGGGAGATAAGCTGGGTGTGGTTCGCCCCATTGTTTGGCTGTAGCGCAGCAAGAAGGCTTGGGCCAAGGGCAAGATGTCAATCGGTCGGTCGCGCAGCGCTGGGATGCGGATGGGCACCACGGCCAATCGAAAATACAGGTCTTCCCTGAAGCGTCCATCGCGCACACGCTGCTGCAAGTCCTGGTTGGTGGCAGCCACGATGCGCACATCGCAGCGGTTCGACCGCACGGAGCCCAATCGTTCCACCATGCGGTCTTGCAACACCCGCAGCATTTTGGCTTGCAGCTCCAGCGGCATTTCGCCAATCTCGTCCAGAAACAAGGTCCCCCCATCGGCTTGTTCGAACTTGCCAGCATGCGCCCGCACAGCCCCTGTGAAGGCGCCTTTTTCGTAGCCGAACAGGGTGGATTCGAGCAAATTTTCAGGAATGGCGGCGCAGTTGATGGCCACATAGGGACGCTTGGTGCGATTCGACAAGGCGTGCAGTCGTCGCGCAAAAACATCTTTGCCCACACCGGATTCACCGGTCAACAACACGGTGGCATCGGTGTTGGCCACCCGCTCACAGCGTTGCAAGGCGGCAAGAGTTGCGGGGTCGGCGGCAATTATTGCCGAATCGGTCGGTTCGCCAGCGGCTTCAGGGGGCACTTGACGGCGGATAACGTCCAGCAGTTGTTGGGGTAAAAAAGGCTTGATCAGAAAATCGCGTGCGCCACCTTTGAGGGCTTGGACCGCCAGCTCGGCGTCTGCAAAGGCGGTCATGACCACCACCGGCAACTGGGGGTGTTGCTGGCGCACCTGCTGCATGAGCTGCAAGCCGTTCATGCCGGGGAGTTTGAAATCGGTGACCAACAAAGAGGTAGATCCCGGGGTGATGGCGGGCAACACCGCTTCTGCGCTGTCAAAGGCCAAAAAGTCAACGCCACCGAGTTTCAGTGTCACGCCAATGGCCTGTCGCAGTTCGGGATCGTCCTCGACCAGCAGGACTTGGGGGTGGCTCATGGGGTTTCCTCAAAATGGGTCAAGCAAGGCAGGGCGATCTTGAAGCGAGCACCGCCGTCGGGCAAATTATTCGCTGAGATGTCGCCTCGGTGGCGACGGATGGCGCTGCTGGCAATGGCCAAACCCAGGCCGGTGCCGGCCACTCTGTTGGTGGCAAAGGGTTCGAACAGGTTGTTCAGCATGTCAGGCGCGATGCCTGGGCCTTGGTCATCGATGGTGACTTCAACCCTTTGGCCTTGCCGTCGGGTCGTGATCACAACACCTTGCTCTGCGCGGCTGGCTTGTGCGGCGTTTTCCAAAATGGCCACCAAGGCTGCGACCAAAGTGGGGCGTTCAGCTTCAACCAGACAGGGCTCGGTGTGCAGGTCAAGTGTGGTGGTGAGTTGTTGACGCAGGTACAGACCCTGAACCTGCTCGACGGCTTCGCGCACCAGGTCATTGATGTCCAGCAGGTGGGTTTGTTGAAGTCCGGGCTGGATGAATTGCAACATTTGGCCCGCCAACTTTTCCAGGTTCAGCAACTGGTGTTGTAGCCGTTGTGAAAAATCGGTGCGGTCTTGCAGATCCAGTTGAGGATTAGACAGATGGGAGGCGTATAACAAGGCGGTCGACAAGGGCGTGCGCAATTGGTGAGCGATGCCGGCGCTCATCTTGCCCATGGCCGCCAGGCGGTCAACCCGTTCGCTCTCTTCCAGCGTGCGCAGGTTGTCGGTGATGTCCTGGATTTGGATCACCACACGCCCTTCGCTGTGGTTTTGTTGGAGTTGCAAAGTGCGCGCTGACGCCCCTTGCGTTGTCCGGTATTCGTTGGGGCCATCACCAGGAATCCACGCTGAAGGCAAGAGCCATTGGGTTTGCGTGCGCAGTTGGGGGATCAGTTTGGCGGCTGCATCGTTGAAATGTGTGATCAAACCGCGCTCGACCAGCAAAACAGCAGCCGGCAGGGCCTTGATGAGGACAGATAAACGCTCGTTGGCCTCCATCAGATCTTGGCGCAATTGGTCCAAGTGGCGGTTCAGCTCGGCGTGTTGTTTTTCAATCGCGGTGCTGGCACCTGCAAACAACTCAAAGGCGCTCACCAAATCCGCCATGCTTTGGGAGGGGAGCGGCGCTTGCGGAGATGTGCTCATGCGTGAAGCAAATAAAAATGAGTAGTCAAGTTGTCTTTGAGCAAAATTTGATCATTGATTATTTTGATCAAATTATCGCTAATAAAGATCTAGATTGTAATTTTTGTTAATATCTATATCGAGATCAATATAAATTGCAGGCACATTCTTTGGAAACCACAAGCAACACTGCGTCTTTGCCCGGAGAGCAAGGTTCGGCGCAAAACGGACGTCCCATGGGGGGGGCTTCAAGTTGGTTGTCTCAAATTCAGTCCCGATGGCAATCTCTGTCCATGGGCGCGCGCACAGCGGTCGGTGCGGGCGTGGTGACCCTGTTGTTGTTGCTGGTCTTTGCCTTGAGCAGCGGCGTCAAGGGCAAAGATTACCGGGTGCTGTTTTCCAATGTATCCGGTGCCGACGGTGCCGCCATTGTTGCTGCTTTGCAACAAATGAATGTGCCCTACCAGTTCACCGAGGGTGGCGGGGCGATCATGGTGCCGCAAAACGTGGTCTACGAAACCCGTCTGAGCTTGGCTGGGCAGGGGCTGCCCAAGGCAGGCAATGTAGGCTTTGAACTGCTCGAAAACCAGAAATTTGGCACCAGCCAGTTTGTCGAGCGTGTGAACTACCTGCGCGGACTCGAAGGCGAGTTGTCTCGCAGCATTGGCTCCATCGGACAAGTCAAGACCGCTCGGGTGCATTTGGCGGTGCCCAAGCAAACGGCCTTTGTGCGTGAGCAAGAAAGACCCAGTGCCTCAGTCTTGTTGACCCTTCATCCCGGTCGCGTGTTGGATGCGACCCAGTCGGCTGCCATTGCGCGTCTGGTCAGTTCTTCCGTGCCGGGCATGTCGCCCCAGGATGTGTCCATTTTGGACACCGAGGGGGGCAGTTTGATGGCCAATCAGCAGCGTGCCGCCGACATGGATGCGCGCCAGCTGAAATACACCACCGAGATGGACACGCTGTTGTCCAGTCGCTTGGCCGCCATTTTGGAGCCCTTGGCGGGCCAGGACGGTTTCAGGGCGCAGGTCACGGTGGACATGAATTGTGACGAGCGTGACCGCACGGCCGAAATCTTTTCGCGCAACTCGCCACCC
>JACCDK011386283.1_pt1 | contig 20650 bp, 18 predicted proteins | sample 7445871 | NCBI WGS metagenome assembly JACCDK01 (sample SAMN15323436, study PRJNA562643) | freshwater metagenome | isolation source: river surface water | place: USA:Blue River Watershed | collected 2017-08-15
CTTCCCTTTGAAGAATTGTACATACGCCTTGGCCAATTCAAGGAGCAGTATCCACTTGATTGTCATTGCACTGTAACTCCCTGCGGTCTGGGCGGGATAGTCCGAGAATGTTCTAATTCGGATAATCATAACCTGCTAGAAGATGATTGAAATACTGCTTGCTTGGTTAGGATGCGCGCAGGTGGACTTCAGCGATGGGTCTCGAAAGGTTGTCTAGTTAGTTACTGGAGTGCACCCACTCATTTAGTAATTCACTTATGCCAGTCTGTGTTGCCCATTCAACTGTGTGGCCTATTCCTTGCTCAAGACTGGTATGCGGGATGCTCTTTGTGATTTCTTTAAGCCTTCCTACATCCGCAGAAGTAAAACTCATGTCGTTTGAGTCTTGATTAAACTTCTCGATTTGGGGAATCATGTTAAGTTGTTTCGCGATTATTTTGATCAAATCATTCAACGAATGTGGACTTCCTCCGCCGATATTCACAATATCCGAAAATCCAGCTGGGTGACTGTTTAGATCCTTGCAAAGACGCTCTATAGCATCAGTTATGTCATCAATGTAGGTAAAATCGCGCTTAACTTCTCCATCTCCAAACTTCTTGAAAGTTGATCCGTTAACTAACGCATTAATAATTCTAAAGTATGCCATATCTGGTCGCCCCCATGGTCCATAGACTGTGAAAAAGCGCATACCACGGGCTCGCGTATTACTTCCGTTAACAAATGTGGTAGCGAGAACTTCATTTGAAAGTTTTGTCGAGCCATAGATACTGATTGGTCTAATAGATAGATCATCCTCGCTATATGAATTTCTCTGAGAGTTCCCGTAGACACTTGAGGAGGATGCATATAGGAAATCTGGGACATTTTCTTCAATAGAAGCTTGAAGCACATTACAGTAAGCAACGATGTTATCTCTTATATAATGATGGCTTTGATCTAAAGGTGTACGCACACCTGGCCGTGCGGCCAAATGTAAGACATAGTCCGGTTTAAACTTGCTAATTACGTCCCGAACCGATTGTAAATTGCTTAAATCGATTCTCTTAACTTCTATCCCTAGGGGCGCTAGCAAGTGACTAACCCTAAGTTCCTTTAGCGAAGGAGAATAATAGGAATTAAAATCATCAAGGCCTAGTACTTCTCCTCCAGATTGACTTAATCGCGCCGAAAGATGAGAACCCACAAATCCTGCTGCACCAGTAATTAGATATCTCAATCGGGCAACCTTTCAAATATTGGCCAAATGATTACTGCAAACTCTACACTACACCACATGAATCCACGGCGAAGGTTACTTGTTTTTAACTTTGTTATGGATTCAAAGGATCCTTTGCTTTCACACCAATATGATTTAGTTAAAGCACTTGCAGCTAATTTTGACCAGTTAACGGTGATTACCGGTCACATTGGGGAAATAGAACTACCCCAAAATTTCCGGTTAATATCTACCAATTGGAGGCAAGGAAAAACAGTCAGAAACATTTACAGATTTATCTCTCGAGGAATCCCTGTAACTTTACTTGGAAGGTATGACGTTGTTTTCTTCCACATGACGGATGTGCAATGTGCGATTCTTGCACCTGTTATACGCATGCGTAGGAAAAAACAATTTCTTTGGTACGCACACACCTTTAAATCTCCATATCTAACTTGGGCGTCCTGCTGGATTACAAAGATTATTACCTCAACTCCAGGTTCATGCCCCATAAAAGGAAAGAAAGTTATTCCTATCGGCCAAGGTATTAGTCAATCACTTTTCAGCCCCATCACCTACAAAGCTGTGAATCTGGATAAGTTGATTCATATTGGCCGTTTTGACAAACTGAAACAGATTGATCTTTTGATTAATGCAGCAAAGAAACTCAAGCTGAATTTTCCTAACTTGACATTCACGCAAATTGGTTCTCCGAGCAATGATGAGTCGAAAAAATGGGCTCTGTCTCTCCGTGACTCTTGGCAAGATGAGATTCAGGATGGCTGGCTAAAATTCAAGGAGTCCATTCCACGAGATAGCTTACCTGCTGTGTTCGCCGAGAACGGATGTTTCCTCCATGCCTATCCAGGATCTCTAGATAAAACTTTGATCGAAGCAACTATGCTTAAGTTGCCCGTTGTGACTCTCAATTTTGAATATATCTCAATTTTCGGATCTTGGTCCTCAGAATTTAACTCTAGCCTTGAAAACGAGTATTCAGCCCTGCGATTGCTAGCGCCTGAAGATGTAGAAAAAGAGCTGTCACGGCGATTACAAATAGCGAGCAATCATCATTCATTTTCGGGTTGGATTGATAGGCTAACTTCTGTACTAAAAATGGGTGAAATAGAAAACAATTATGAGAATATTGTTCCATGAAGATTCTTTTGAGTGGAGCAGCAGGGTTTCTAGGTTCGCATCTTTCAACTAGATTGCTGAATGAGGGACATCAAGTGACTGGAATAGATGACTTGTCCACGGGATCGCTCTCCAACCTCACCGTAGCACTACGCAACCCCAATTTTACTTTTATTCAGCACGATGTCCGACTGCCATTTCAAAAAGAGGTCGATGCGATACTAAATTTTGCTTGTCCTGCATCTCCAAAGAATTATCAGCTAGATCCCGTTCGAACGATTGAGACAAATTTCCTTGGTATCATTAATATGCTCCATCTGGCCAAGGAGACAGGTGCATTTGTAGTGCAAGCATCGACGAGTGAGGTTTATGGGGACCCAGAAGTATCACCTCAGCCAGAAACCTATTGGGGAAATGTAAACCCCATTGGTATTCGCTCATGTTATGACGAGGGTAAGAGAGCGGCTGAAACTCTATGTTTCGACTATCGAAGGCAATACGGAGTCGATACTAGAATAATTAGAATCTTTAACACGTATGGACCAAATATGGCGATTGGGGACGGCCGTGTGGTGTCAAACTTTATTGTGCAAGCCCTCCAAGGTCTCCCGATAACCATTTATGGTGACGGTTCTCAAACTAGATCTTTTTGCTTCGTCACGGATTTGATTGAAGGCATTTACAGAGTACTAGATATGAAAAAAGGAATAGATTCACCAATAAATCTTGGTAACCCCAATGAATTTTCTATGCTTGAGCTTGCCGAAAGAATTATTCAGACTTCTCACTCCTCATCTCCGCTTGTCTTTGAACCTCTTCCCGCTGATGACCCGAAGCAACGGCGACCAGATATTGCGCGTGCCAAAACTATATTGGGATGGGAGCCAACTATTGAACTTGAATTAGGGATAAAGCTAACCAGCGAATACTTCAGGCAGGCACTAAGAAATTGAAATCTGTATTTCACGTTATCACAACGATTAGTCGTGGTGGTGCTGAAAATCAACTTCTTGTGCTGGCTAAAGAGCAAATACGTCAAGGTCTGCAAGTTCATGTTGTCTATTTAAAAGGTGAACCAGAGTTGCTGCGTGATTTTCAAAGAATCGGGGCAGTTGTACATTCAAATCTCGCTAATCAATCACTATTCAAGTTACCGTTCCTTCTTCGGGAGCTCCTTGTGAGAGAAAATGTCATCGTTCACGCACACTTACCAAGAGCTGAACTAGTCTCATTACTGACTCCCGCGAGAATTAAGCTCATTGTTTCAAGACATAATTCTGAGCCTTTTTTTCCATCAGCGCCTAAAATCTTTTCAATTTTCCTTTCCCGCCTGGTCACTATCCGCTGTAAGAATGTTATTGCTATTTCAAAAGCTGTAGAAAGCTTTATAACTGAGCAGGGAGAGGTTTCTAACCAAAAGAAAATTAGACTTGTATATTACGGGTATCAACCTAAAATTAAGGGTGTCAAAAACATTAACGCAGAAGTTGGAAATCCTCTTAAGATAGGTACCATTTCTCGGTTAACTGAACAAAAGGATTTACCCACAATGTTTAGGATGATGGATGAAGTGCTAGGGCTTGGGCATCAAGTAACTTTGGATGTGGTTGGGGAGGGGCCTTTAAGAAACAATTTGACTAGACTAATTAAAGATCTTAACCTGGAAAAAAACATTTCATTAAAAGGTAGAACTAGTAAAATTCATGAGTTTCTTGGTCAGCTAGATGTATTTGTATTAACAAGCAGATACGAAGGATTTGGGCTGGTGCTTTTGGAAGCGATTGATGCAGGAATTCCAATCGTCGCGTCTAGAAATTCAGCGATCTCAGAAGTTTTGGGTCCAGACTTTCCGGGATTGTGCGAAACCGAGAACCATTCAGACTTTGCTGAAAAAATCGTCAAACTTTTCAAGCCAGATTACCGCCAGCTAGTTCTTCATCATCAAGCAAAAAGACTATCTCTATTTAGTGCCTCCAAAATGAGCGAGAAAATTCTGAGTATCTATCTTGAGTAGTCTGATTTCAAAAAATTCATGAATTGCATACCTAGCAAGTCCTGGGACGCAACAACTTGATATCTTGCACCAATGAGATTTTCAAGCCTTTTTCGGAGCTGAATTGAGTTCAATGCTCTAATCTTTAACACCAAATCATCTACGCTTACATGGTCAAGATAACAAACCGTCCCTACAGGGTAAAGTTCTTGCATCGACGCGGTTCGAGTTGTTATGTAGCACTTCTCAAAATATCCTGCCTCAAACGCTTTGTGTGGAATTGTATAATTCAATCTTGGATGAGTTGAAATTTGACCGATAGTTAAGTCAACTGATTCGTATATTTGCTTCATTTCGAAATTAGTCACATTTAAAAACTGAATGCAATTTGGGGGTAAGGCGCCAACTATTTCCCGTGAGCCCGTGATAAATACAAACGCGACTTCATCGGCGAGCACACGAGCAGCCTCCAAGATATTGCTAATTCCTGCTTCATTATTTATCTGACCCCTGAATAGAGCGGTCATATTAAATCCCTTTTCCTCCAGAAATTCTCTCAATTCAATTAGTCTAGGGCTCAAGGGATGGGAATCGAGAAAAGCGGTTTCGTTTAAACCTGTGAAGCCCACTCTAAGACGATTATGGGGTACTTTAAATACATTCTTAATTCGGTTTAGCTGAACTTCAGATTCCACAAATATTGTTCTAGCACTATGAAAAGATATGAAATCTAGAATGTATGTATAAATCATATATGGAAATCTTGACAGCTTAACTCCGCGGGACAGAACTCCATCAATCATGGGCCATCCGGCATCCAGGTAAACATTTTTCCGCGTAATTACCCTCGCTAAAAAAGTTACCTTGTGTGAAGGCGACATTACAACCAAAAGGGAATCATCACTAAGGCTCTTCTTCAATTTAAATAGATCACAGGCCATTGACCACGGCGAGTATCTAACCTGCACAAAAAATTTTTGGAACCCAGGGGTAACAGACTTGAGAAGCACACCAGTGCGCGAATAATTCGATTCAACAAAACTGATGAAGAAGACTTTCAAAATCACTAATTTCCTTTCCTTATTTTACTATTTTAGACAATACAAGCCATATACTTTCTCTGTGGCTATGCATCTACCAGCAATGAAGGTGCATACCTGGGGTGGTTTCGGGTCTCAGCTATTTGCGGTAGCCATGGCTTTTGAACTTAGGAAAAGGTACCCCAAGCGTAACCTCAAAATTGTACTCCATACTGGTGGTGTAACTAAAAGATACCCTGAAATCTGTGAATTATTCCCAGAATTTGAATACATCAATATTGATGATTTCTTTGTTCTGGATAAATTGAATGCAAAAAAGAAATCAAGTGTTTTTCTAACTGTTTTAAAGAAGTCTAGTCGCCAGATTGCCTTGAAACTCGGTTTCTTGGCGGAAGAGAATGATGGCGTTAGTAATAAGGCTTGGGGCTGGACCTTATCTGTCAGAGGTCATTATTTTCATCGAAAAATAGATAAGACTTTCCTTGAAATTCTTTATCAACGCTTATCAGATCAGGTTCTGCCAGAACACAAGAAATATTCAAACTGTACTTTGATACATTATCGTCTTGGAGATTTACTTGACTTGGACACTAAACATGCTATAGCCAGTAATCGGATCATAGCTGCTTTAAACTTTGAAGTAGGTACACCGAAAATATTAGTTTTGTCAGATTCACCTGAGAAAGCTGTTTCAATTTTAAACCAAGGGGCGCGCCAGGAAGATTTTTTCACTGCTGAGCTAGATTCCATGCATACTTTGTTTGCAGCTGCCACGGCAAAAAGATTTCTAGGGACATCTTCAAAAATTTCATACTGGGCGGTATCCTTACGCAAACATTGTACGAAAATGGGAGAAACCAAGATGCCCGTGGAGGACATGTACGTCTTTACTAATATTCTAGGGGGTGGAGACGGAATCGAATTCTACTGAGCAAAATTTAAGTGCTTCTGCCAATTAAAAATGAATCTACACAAAATTCCGAAGTATCAGTCAGAGGTTAGTGTTCAGCCGAGAAATAAGCTTACTTCAGTCTACGGACAGCTCGCTTCGACGAAAGGTGCAATCTGAAAATGAGGGTAAGCTTTGATAATCAAATTTTCACAAAGCAACCTGTTGGAGGCGTGTCAAGATACTTTCACGATTTAACAAACTCGTTAGCCGATCTCAGTGTTATCGAAACTCGAATTTGCGCCGGTATTCATCAAAATCATGAGTTAAGCACAGTAAACAATGGCCTGAACTCTAATCTTTATGTGCCCCCTGTTTTTTGGAGGGGCTGGATGGGGAAAAGCCTAAATTCCCTTTCGAACAGTCTCTCAACAAGGCAAATAATTGAATTCCAACCAGATATTCTGCATGAGACCTACTACTCTACGATTCCACTTGGATATCTGAGTCCTAGAGTTCTTACTGTGTATGACTTTATCCATGAAATTTTTTATCCTGGCAACAATGAAAAAATCAAAGCGAAGTACGATGCTATGAGTCGGGCCAATCGAATAATCACCATTTCGAAGAGTACTACAAAAGATTTGATTGAGTTTTACCCGGAGTTCAAGAGCAAGATAGTGATGATTCATCTAGCCCCTAGTGAAATATTCCGCTCCCCTAAAAAGTATCGCAAAGTCGCCAAGCCATATATCTTATTTGTAGGATCCCGAGGAAGATATAAGAATTTTTCTTCTTTGGCTGCAGCATTCTCAGAATCTGATTACCTCAAAAAGAATTACGAGTTGCACTTATTTGGAGACCAAAAGTTATCGAGAGTTGAGTTAATGACTTTCCGTAAATTGGGAATTAGTAATTGTGTAAAGTTTTCTTCTGGAAATAACTTAGACCTTCTGGCAGAATATCAGGGTGCCAGTCTATTGGTCTATCCTTCACTTTATGAGGGATTTGGTTTGCCTATTCTTGAGGCTATGTCTGCAGGCTGCCCTGTTCTTTCGACTGCATTAGGGTCCATGCGTGAGGTATCCGGTGATTCAGGCTACTTTTTTGACGCCGAAAATAGGTGGGATCTCAAAAACAAGATTGAGAAAGTTCTCAGAAACCAAAGTTTGCGTGATGAGTTGATCCACAATGGCTTGGAGAATTCCGCAAAGTACACTTTGCGGCAACTCGCTCTCGAGACTAAATCGGTGTACGAAGAGATGATAAATTAAATGTATAGCGAACATACATTACCTATTTTAGTAATTGCGTTTAGGAGACCTGACACCCTCAAAATGACATTATCGGCTATCTCTGGAATTCCTAATCCAATTTACATCTGGTTAGATGGGCCGCGTACAAGCTCTGACGCAACAAAAATTGATGCATGTTTGAATGTCGTAAAAAGTTTTAATTCACTGAATATCATCAGGGTCCTTGAATCTGAATCCAACGTAGGTATTGGTCTATCCATCCCCAAAGCTCTCAATTGGGTTTTTGAATACGAATCTGAAGTAGTAGTACTTGAAGACGATATAGTCATAAACCAAGAATTTCTAAGATTCGCGACAGATGCTTTAAACTCTTTCAAAGACAACTTAAGAGTTATGAGCGTCGTCGGATTCAATTGTGTTCCGATGGAGGCAATAGATGACATTCGTGCGCCCTATAGATTTTCTGCATACTCTTCCTCTTGGGCGTGGGCAACTTGGCGCAATAAATGGCAGTCTGTGGAAAAATTCATGTTGGGTGAAGAGCCAATTCAGTTAGCTCTCCCGCCGACCGCCAGAAATATTGGGGCTCGTTCGCGGTGGGGCACGATTTCTAAGAATCTTAGGAAGCAGAGGCATGTTTCTTGGGATCATCGGTGGCTGCTCGTAAATTGGCAGTTAAATAAACTTCATTTGGTTTCCAATGTGAATCTATGTCTAAATATAGGATTTGGTTCAACCTCTACTCACACTAAATTCCGTCCACGTTGGGTACCTTCAGAAATTGGTTTTTATGAAGGCCTTGTTCATCCAAGTCCCATTATCAAACAAGACCTCACTGCTGATAAGTGGATGATGTCTAACGTTTTTTACTTGAAGAATTCTTTTTGGCTCAAACATTCAATTAAAAGGTTACTAACCAGAATTTAATCTTCGCTGTGAATCTGATACCAATGTATTTGACAACCGCATTTATATCTTTGAAGTCGTTTGAATCAGAATATTCTTGGAAAATCAGTCTTTTGGAGTCTCTCCGCCGTGACATTGTCCAGTAACTGATGATGTTATACGTTTTCGCAAGAAAATCTATTACAAAGATTATAGCTATTGCAAACGGGGAGAGAATTAAATCACTTAGTTTATATCCAGTGGCGGATAGGAATTTTTCAAACGGGTAAGAATTTGTAAGTCGCAACTTCATCAAATCGAATCCGACGCGGTGGCATACCACGGTAGTCAAAATTTTGCCCGCAGCATATGGACTTTGCCTTAAACACTCAGCTAAGTATAGAGATTGGATTTGAGCCGCATGTAATTCCTTAGCGATAGTGTTATGCAATACTATTTCTTCGTAATCCGCTTTTGGACTAAACCTTTCGTTATAGATTCGAAAATCCAAATTCATACTAGAACTCGAGGTGCCAACTATTGTCAGCGGAATTTCAATACTGATGAAAGTTTTCATCTTTTGCATGAGAATAATTGAAGAATATATATCAGGAATTATGGATTTATAAACAGATCCATTGCCATCTCTCCTTATTTCTTCAATAAGACTTGAATTTATCAAGCCACAAGTGTAAATCTGCGGCAATTCAAACATTGATTTGATCCCAATAAGTGATCTATAAAAAGACTTCTTGGTACTCCGGATAGCAATCTTTGGTTCGGCTATAAAGTCGAAAACGCGATTGTGATAGATTTTCCTGGCATTTGGCCAGAAATAGTGGGAACGTTTCCACCTTATTATTTTCTCATCTGGGTAACGAGAAATTAACAGATCCGCACAATCAAAAAACCATTCCAATATTGAATCGTCGGCACCGAGAAGGAGTACCCATTCACCAGTTGCAAGTTGTAGTGCTTTTTCATAATTCCTAGACATCTGCAGCTCATTCTCATTATGGTGTACTTTGAATCTCGTATCACCCTCAAGATATTCGCTCAATTTATGATTCACAGTTGCAAAATCATTGAAAAGAATAACTACTTCAAAGTCTTGGCGCTTAGACTCAATTAGTGGTTTTAGGTTGTAAGGCAAATACTCGTACCCATTTCGCACAGGAATAATAATGGAATATCTTGGCCGGATATAGACCCTTGATGGTTGGTTTGACACTATTTAGGCATCCCGGTGTTTATGAGAAGGTCAATTTCCTTTTTTGATTTGGCCAAGAATAAATCATAGTTGGTATTCAGAACCACCCATTCCCAGTCGGTAAGTGGTACCAATGAAATTGAGTGGTTTTGATGCTTAGCCCTATTCTGCAGTTCACGCTTAGAATTCTTTATCCATACCAAGTCAAGATGACTTTCATTTATAACCACGAAATCTTCCCGATATATTTGCAAACTCTGGGCTAATGTATAATCTGGTCGAATGCCTCTTCTTAACAAGTATTGAGTAATCAGGAATTCCTCAGCAAATTGTATTCCTCCTGTTGCCCAGACAGGTCTGGATATTCCGGGGTACTCTCCAACATTGCTTAGTTCCATGTTCCCGTCTTCAGTCATAAAATCGCAACACCAAAAATTGATAAGGCAATCCTTCGTTGAATATTGCAATTGATCACTCGCTGAATAGCACCGGAATTTCATCGACCCAAAACTAGGTATTAAGATTCGAGTTCTTTTTTCAGTTTTTCCAAATCTTTCGAAAATTGAATCTAAATACTCTAGCGCCATGGGATCATAAATACGCATGTCTGTTCTTGTCTTTAAGACAAATTCAACCTCCTTGGCAAAGGCATCAAGCCCTGCTCGAGTGGTCTGTATCTGAAGATTTACGTTACCTGTTCCTGGGTATTCAATTTGGTTCGAGATAACCAATTTTGCGCCTAAGTACTCAATCTTACTTTTTAGTTCCATCTCAATTTCCCATGTTGAGACTACTACTTGGACATTAGGGAACATCGACATATATCTCTTTAGTGTTTCGATCAACAGATCTCCCTCATGCAAGACTTTTCCTTGAATAAGAATTCCTATATTAGAATAATTCTTTGTGGTTTTTGCTCCAATGTAAGTGTTCCTGCGAATTGAATATGTGATTAATAAGGGATGATAAAACTCAATTAGACGAAATAGAGCCTCAATATGAGTGAGAATTACGAAAGTAATATTCCGGAAAAGTCTTCTAAACAAATATTTCACTCTTTTTTTGTCTCAAGTCTCTCTGTTCATTTTAGTCTAAATAAATAGCTTTCCTGTCCTATCTTGCCACAGAATTACCTCTATACATATCTTTGAACTGATCGATTCACCCAGAAGATTCTCATGGCGGAACCAAGTAATCCACTATTCCGCTAGGGTTTTTCAAGTTTTCTTCAAAGGCTCAATTAGGTCACTCTGTTGTATTCGCGAGAATCGGATGTAAAATGAAATAGTCAATCAAAGGTTTGGCTTGATTTTTGCGCAATCTTTTTCACTTTTGGCTACGTTTATCAGAATTAAAGTTCCTTCTTATTTTCTTAAAAGTTGCAAATACTACAATGGTAATGAAATTTCTGTGAATGGCGAAATATAATCAAGTGCCGGATTTTTAACAGCTCACAAAGAATAAAATCTGCAGACAATTGCCAATACAACCGAAACAAATTAGCCTTTACATATAGCTGATCATAGTAATTTTCGTTCTTACTTACTCGCACTATTGATTTTTTGAATCCAAATTTTGCCAATAATGACGTAATTTCGATTGCCTCTGGAACGCTTTCATACCCTTGATTGGTAATACCTACCTCAATAACAACATACCGTATCTTACCCAGAAGTATCTCGGCGCCTTGCAGGGCTTTCAACTCGGCACCTTGAATATCAATCACTAAAATACTATTTTCCCCAAGCTCTTTTTCGGCTAATGCATCATCCAAAGTTAAAGACAGAAGTTTTCTGACGGAATTCACCTTGTGGTTTGACTTCTCCTGAATTCTGATTGCACTACTGTTTTTTGTATCATCCATTTGATAAAAATCCATTAGCAAATTGGATTGACTCCAGACAACCCCTTGATAGACATGATCATTTCTATGTCGATTTTGTAAATTCTCCGCGAGTTCAGGGAGTGCTTCAAACCAGTGGAACTGTCTGATTCCTAGATTCAGGTAATCTTCCCTGCTTTGAGCATTATGAGCTCCTACATGAATTACAGTTTGCGGTGCAATCCTATAGATATTTTTCATCACTTTCGCATTTCTCAACATTAACTGATTCTAACTCAAATAGGTAAAGTTAAGTCAGTCAATCCATAGGTACTAACTCGTGATTCACGAAGTTCTCAGGTTTTCCCAATAACTTGATTATCCATGCGTAGTGGATAATCTTGTAACTACATCGATCGTACCATCCGGCCAGAAGTTTCTAAATTTCAAATGTCAAGTGACTATTTACGTCTTTCCCCGCCCCGATGAGAAATGAAGTGGATAACCAGCGGTAATTTTTTGAGGGCTCTCTTCGAAAGCCAAGGAATACCGATCAATAAGAACGAGAACCAAGCTACAGACGCAACCTTCAAGCGACTATTTTTGAAATCGAGGCCTAGCACTTCATTAACTAGCGCCCGTTGAACAGGGGTGATCTCATGAGGTAACCCGTTAAACGCCTCTTCTAATTTCATGAGATTTTTGGCTAGTATTTCGTTTCCCTCGCCATGTATTTTGGCATTAGGAACATTTTCAATAACTGTATAAGACCTTTTGATAATTTGACAGGGTATTCCTAGTGTAATCATGTAAGCCACCTGTGATCCCCAACTTTCTGAAATCCCGAACTTAAATCCTAAAATCAAATCTCTAAATTTCTGTTCGTACTTTTCGTCACGCCCATCTCCTGCAGTTACGATTTCAAAGCCTTCGGATACAAATTTTTTCTCTCTTTGACTATTTAAATCATGCTGGTGTAAACAAATTGAAACGGGGTGATATTTTTCAGGTAGCATTTTTAAGTAGGTAATTGATTCTTCATCATTTAAGCCTTCTATCGTAAATCCTGGATTGGTATGAACTGGAAAGAACAATGTCCCAGTTGACTGCTTTAATCTGCTTACTTTAGAAGGTAACAAATACCATGGGTGACGAATTCCAAGAACTCTTGGGTGGCGCCATTTTTTGTGAGTTTCAACGACTTGTGGGTTCCATGTAAAATGAAACCTTGAGCTACTACTTCCTTCCTGGATGTCATGAGCGACAGTGCCATGCAAGTTTGTACCGTGGTCTGATGTAAAAAAAATGGGTAGACTTTTTGGATACATGGCCGCACGTCGAAATGAGAGACCGTATCCATACAGCTCAGAACTGTAATGAAATTTTCGAGTTATACCCGTTTTTTTCAATCATGTACCTAACGTGTTGATTTCGTGCCTACATTTAAAGCAGACTTTATCTATAAACAGCTTCCGTTGCGAAGAGAAATTTTCTTTCATAAGTTAGGGACCTTTTTTGCAAAAGTGATTAATTCTCGTCCGATACCCAGCTTAGACATTTCTTCATACATTTGAACCAGTATTCCTGCATTCTCTGTCTTATTAACCGCATTTTCCATTTGCCTTCTTCTGTCATGCGCACGCTTTCCAATTTCATCATCGCCTACATAATGATCTCCCATTAAGAGGAAAATATCTATCGGAAACATGCAAGTCTCATAAACCACTTCAAGTCCATTGCGTAGAAGAAGATTATTCAGAGACTGCCGGCTGAAATAGTTTAAATGAAACGGTGGGTCAACCCACCATTTCTCAACTTCTGGATTTAACGTCGTGTAAATATCTTGAATTATGCTGAAATCGTTGGGAACAACAATGCATAAAATACTTTTCTCATCCATGACCTCCTTGATAATACTCAGGAAATGACTTGGGTTAGGGATGTGTTCCAAAACTTCGGAACAATGGATTCCTCCAAATTTGCCAATTACTTCTGCCACTTTTTCAGTAAAATAGGCGTTAACAACCTCGTGCCCTTTTGAAGAGGCATACCTTGTAGCTGCCAATGACGGTTCAATACCTGTGGCCATTTTACCGCGTTTCAAGGCGGCATCCAGAAACAACCCAGGTCCAGTGCCTACGTCGAGCCAAGTTGTGATTGGTTCTTCAGCTATTTTATCACCGCGCTCAATTCTAAGACCGTAAGTAAAATCCCACCAGTCGGCGTCATTAATGTTGCTATCGATATAGTCCGGTTTTTCTACCTCGTAAAAATGCGATGAGTACAAATCATTCTTTCCAACGTCTTGTGGTGCAGTCGCATGAATGAAGCCACAATAGTTACAGTCCAAAATTTTATATGTTTTCTTTTCTGCAATAACCTTTCCTTCGTGATGCTGTTGCGCAAAATCAATACTTTCGTTTGCTATTTTCTTCACATTAAATTCTTTCTTTAGAGTTTGTTTGAGTACTATCTGGTTAAACGTGGGATGCTTGGTGCTGGAAATTTCTTGGATTTCTCTACTAAAAGTTCTTCAGCGGAATTGACTAACTTCGCTAATTCTGTAAATACTTTGTAGACGTCGCTTAGATACTTATCTACATGTTTAGGGGTGTGTGAGAGGCTAGGTTTGAATTGATTATGAGCTAACCACCCTCTTTTGATCATCCTCTCAGTAAATTCAATATTCAGCCCTCTTGAAAATGGATAATTGAAACTGAAACTTGAGAGCGATGGAAGACCCACTGTATCTACCTGCACATCTAGCCCAACGCCATGTCCGATCTCTAGCCAGCCTTTTTGAGCTTGCTCGCCGATTTTGGAAATGTGAACGTCAACTCGGTGTTTTGTGTACTCTCGGATTGTCGCGAGGGAAGCAGTTGCTCCTACGCGTTCTGACCAATTTGTGCTACTGATAAAGGTGGAGCTTGCGTAAGACATAACACTTTCAATTCCAATGACCGCACTGATTGCATAGCCATTCCCCATTGACTTTGCGAATACCGCAATATCTGGCACGACATTTCCCTTCAAATGTATTCCGCCAGACCCTCCTCGCCAGCCAGTCGTAATTTCGTCGAAAATCAAGACAACGCCATAAACTCGACATAATTCCTTTGCGCGCTCGAGAAATCCAGGGTTGGCAGGCTCAGATCTTCTAGGTTCCATTATCATTGCAGCAACTTCGTGTCCATAGCGAACAAATAGTTCTTCTAGCTTCTCTAGGTTGTTAAATTCAAAAGGGAGCGCGGTTCCGGCCAAACCTTGAGGAACTCCATCAGCACTTAATCCAGGAAGCAATACCTTATCAAGCTGGCTCTCATCCTTTAAATTTGCTGCGAGGTACCAATCATTCCACCCATGATAACCACTAAACAAGACTTTATCTCGCCCTGTTGCCACCCGCGCAATCCGAACTGCGATGCTCATAGCCTCGCCCCCTGATTTAGAAAACCTGACCATTCTCGCCCATTTGTGTATGTTGAGTAATGCTTCTGCCAATTCCATCTCTTGTGCGGCAATCAGAGTAGATTGCACACCTTTTCGAATTACCCTGATAACTTCTCGATCGACAGGCTTGTACGCGTATCCCAGAATGCACGAACCTACACCCATATTTGACATGTCAAAAAATATGTTTCCTGATTTGTCCCAAATTTTGATTCCTTGTGCTTTGGTGAAATAAGTTGGCCATAATTCAGGAGAAAAAATCTCAGGTCTTTTTGAGAACAACTGTGTCCCGCCTGGAATCGTATTCAAAGATTCATTAAACTCAAAAATGCTGGGGCTTTTTTCCCGAGGACTTACCATGGGGATAATTGTATCCCTTATTTTTCTTGTCTGACTAATCTAGCGAAATGTATTTCAGATATTTCTCTTTAAAATTAATTTCAAAGCCTGCTTTCTTGCGAACTCCAGAGATGGCTCAAGAAAATTTCTCCTTCTCGCACAGTCGGTAAAATTAGTTTTGTGGGCACTCTTGGAGAGCCTTAGAACTCTCGCAGGTTCCAAATTTGCCTCTCGGAGCAGGCTAAGAAAGATTTCATCGAGACGAAATTTCCGAAAACGATTCACCGGCATGAGACTTTCTTCGCTAGACTCTGCAAATGCCTCTTGAGATGGTGCTTGGTACAGCGAATTTTGGTAACTTATACGGGCAGTCTAGACGGCTTAAAACAGAGCCTACGGTAAACAAGGAGTTAGCCCGACGGATAGTTGCCGCAGCTCGAGAGATGGATATAAAAGAAATAGACACCGCTCTCACTTATGGTCCAGCACAAAGTTGGCTCGCAGAGTTTCCTGAATCCACAACATTTCAGATTAATTCAAAAATTCCATGGTTGGGTATAAGGCAATTTGATTACTATTCAAAGCAGATCTTACAAATTTCTGAGTTATTCGGTCTCCGTAGGATACAGAATATACAGTTTCATAATTGGAATTGCTCATATACTAACTTTCGAGATTTCAATAACTTTTATGAAGAATTAAGTCATAAATCACACCATTTATTTGGAGTTACAACCTACGGTGGAGATACGGTTCGTGATGCACTTAATTTATCGTGTTTCAATTCAATCCAACTTGAATTCAATGTTTTAAACCAGAAAGCTCTAAATACATATAAGTCGTCTCTTGTTTTAACCAAGCCTAAGCTTTACATGAGATCGCTGCTTTTGCAGGGTTTCTTGACTGAAAGTGGATCGATTTCTTCTGCTTCTGACGGCCAACTCCGAAACTTACTCAGCAAAGTTCGACAGTTGTCACACCAATGGGGTTTACCTATATACGAAATTGCATTAAGATTTGTGATGTCCGAGGTTGAAACAGGATCAGTTGTTGTGGGAGTCGAATCGGAAAAACAACTTCAAGAATTGTTTCAGGTTTTTAACAAAGGTCCTCTCCCCGCAGAATTGATAATTCAAATGAGAGAACTAGACTCCAGCGATAATCCGGTTGTTGACCCCAGAAACTGGAAAATAAATGACTAGTGTTTACACAACTTGGCACCTTAATTTGGGATTTTCCGCGATAGAGGACAATGAACATGTTGCAGTAATTAATAGTTGCTATTGGCCTCTTCTCGACTTGGTAAAGTCGGATGGATATCGATTCGGAATAGAAGTCTCTGCATCCACACTTCAAAGAATTAAGGATCTGGATCCAGCCTGGATAGATGAAATCTGCAGATTGCAAGAAGTTGGAAAAGTTGAAATCCTAGCTAGTGGCTGGAGCCAAATTATTGCTCCACTAGTTCCTTGGCAGATCACAGAAATCAATTTGAAGCTTGCTAACGAGTTTTACGCTTCTGAATTTTCCAGGACACCAAAACTCGCATTTCTAAATGAGCAGGTATGGTCGGATGGGATTTTTGATATTTACGCTGATGCGGGCTATGTTGGTGTTGTACTCGAATGGGAAAATTCTTTTTTCGCCAACCCTCAATGGGAAGAAAAATGGAGATATGGCCCTGTAGTTATGGAGAAAGATGGGCGTGAACTCTCAATTATTTGGAATCATTCAACTTCGTTTCAGAAATTGCAGAGATTTGCTCATGGTGAAATAAGTTTAAGTGAATGGACTAAATGGTTCCATGCTAGTTTGTCTGATACTAAAGATGTGTCATTTTGTATATACGGTGGAGATGTAGAGACTATTGGTTATCGTCCAAAGAGATATACCTATGAGACTTCCGCTTCTCCTGTCGAATGGGAAAAAATTGATGATGCTTTTAAATCACTACTAGAAAAAGGAATAAGGTTTGTTCTTCCATCAGAATTATTGATCAATTCTGTTGAGTGTCCCAGGATCAATGAAATTTCCACTTTGACCATGCCACTACCCACCAAGAAGCAGCCTAAATATAATCCCCTCAGGTGGGCTGTTGGTGGGAGAGACTCCGTGCTGGCAAACACAAAGTGTCAGCGAATTCTAGATAATCTACTCAAGGGAAATATTCAAGATTTAGAAATTTGGCGAAAACTTCTGGAGCTGTGGGCTAGCGATTTTAGGACGCATATAACTGAGAAACGTTGGGTAAATTGGCTGGAAGATGCTTCCCGTTTAGAAGAACCTATGAGTCGTTCCGCACCAAGGAGACTAATGTTGAAGAATTCTGGTGTTGAGAATTTTATCATAAGGGAAGATGCGTATGAAATTGAGATTTCGAATCAAAATATTAGAGCGCTAATCAGCAAACAAAAGGGGTTGGCTCTTAAGGAATTGAACTTCTTTAGCATCTCACCCAATTGGCTAGTAGGAACCTTCGAACATGGGGCATCAGATCACATTGAGTGGAATGCAGATTTCTTCTCTGGCGAGTTTGTGTTGGAACCTGCTGGTCATTCAAAAGTTTCAGATTTGGTTCCTGTTAAGCTCGACATAAGCACTGGCGAGAACTTTGTCCAACTTTTTTCAAGAATTCATTCTCGGCTGGGTCATCTTGAGAAGACAATTAGAGTCTACGACTCTCCGGAAAGGATAGTGTTCTCCTATAAGCCCCTTTGGAAGGAAATTCCAAGTGGTTCTCTCAGGTTTGGTGATGTAGTTTTGAATTCGAGAGAATTTCCGCTTTCTGAATTGGAGTTTGAAACACATAATGGAGGTCGGAACTTGGAGCGCTTTAAGGTCTTCGGTTCACCTGTCGATCAAGGGAGAGCCTTATCTTCTCTGGTTTCTGCGAGACAATGTTTTGGAATTACAGAGGGTTATTGTTTGATTGGGGATAATCAGAAAAGAATAAAGGTTTCAAATAATCAGCTCTATTCCAAAGTGCCAGCTCTGTTGACTTTCCAAAACTTTAAAGAATCATATCTTTTTCGATTACAGTTTTCTGGTCGTGAAATTGATGATACTTCTTCAGACCATAACATCTCCTTGGTGGACTACCCTAGGGAATACGAAGTTTCTATAGAACCTGTAAAGGGGTAAGATGGTAAAGTTCATAGCGGAGATTTCTTCGAACCACAATATGGATTTGAAACGGGCTTTGAAGTTAATCGAGATTTCAAAAATTGCTGGCTTTGATGCAGTAAAGTTTCAGCTTTTTAAACTCCAAGATTTGTTTTCACCAGAAGCTCTCCGAGCAAATCCTTCTCTGCGCGACCGGGAGAAATGGGAGTTGCCTGTCAGTTTCATTCCCATATTGTCTGAATTTGCGCACTCACAAAATCTTGAGTTCTCTTGCACTCCTTTTTATCTTGAAGCTGTTGAAGTGTTGGCCCCCCACTGCGACTTCCTTAAGATTGCTTCTTACGAGTTGCTATGGCACGACTTAGCAAAGAAGTGTGCGGAGACCGAATTACCCTTGATTTTGTCTACCGGGATGGCAGAGCTATACGAAATTGACAATGCAGTCGACAACCTCCGCAGTAATTATTCAAAATTGGATTTGACGCTTTTACACGCCGTTTCGTCTTATCCTGCTCCGCCCTCACAATGCAATTTAAAAGCAATCCAGGAAATTTCAAATAGGTACTCCATCGGCGTTGGCTGGTCAGATCACACAGTGTCACCAGGGGTTATCCATCGAGCGGTGCATAAGTTTGGCGCGGTGGCCGTCGAATTACACATTGATCTTGACGGGTTGGGGTATGAATTCGAGTCAGGTCATTGTTGGTTGCCTCATCAAGCAAGTACATTAATATCAGAAATTCGTGAGGGGATAAGTGCGGATGGAGATGGTTGGAAGAGGCCGGTCAATGCTGAGATACCAGATCGCGAATGGAGGGCTGATCCTTCTGATGGGCTTAGGCCAATATTAAATAAGAGGTCGAGTCTCTAGTTATTCGAGTATTGATGAAAAAATACCCGCAATTGTCGTAAAATATTTCTCATTGAATACCTCAGGGTTGGCATGCATGGGGAGCGAAATCTCGGAATCATAGAAATCTTCGGAGATAGGGAAGTCGCCCCGTTTGTATCCTGCTCTAGCAAAAACCGGGTGAAGATGAACTGGCAGATAGTTCACCTGTACCCCAATGTCATTTCGGCGAAGTTCTTCAAATATGGATCTGCGCAAATCTGCAGGGACGTGGATGGGGAATAAGTGCCACATGGGTTCTGTGTAACTTCGTCTTGTCGGGAGAGTTAATCGGTTGATGTGCCCCAGATGCTGAAAATATCTGTCGAAAATTTGAGACCTAGTTTTCTTGAAATTCTCAATTTGGCTTAGTTGAGAGATTCCAAGTGCAGACAGAATATCTGACAGTCGGTAATTCAATCCAAACTCATGCACTTCCTGGTGCCAAGGTCCCTCAGTCCCATTTATGAGTTCATCTTGCTCCCGAACCAAGCCTTGTTTTGAAAATTTCTGGATTCTCTTCAGGAGTTCAGGGTGTCTAGACGAGACAGCACCTCCCTCGGCTGTGGTTAGGTTTTTAGTTGGAAAGAATGAAAATGTTGTAATGTCCGCTATTTCTCCAACCTTGAACCCACGGTATGTAGATCCAATTGCATGAGAGGCGTCTTCAATGAGCAATACTCCTTTTCTTCTTGCTATCTCCGAGAGTTCATTTAATTCAGCGGGGTGACCCGCATAATCTACGGCGACAATTGCTCGTGTGTGTCTAGTGATCTTTGATTCGACTTTCTCGGGATCGAGATTGCCCGTGTCAGCTTGAACATCACAGAATTTTACTGTTGCCCCCGCCAATGCGGCAGTAGCTTGTGTCGCAATAAAAGTTATAGGGGGTGTAATTATCTCGTCGCCTGGTTGCAAATCTAATGCTGAAAATGCACAATGTAATGCGGCCGTACCGGAGGAGACGACAATAGTAGGAGCTCCCACGTATTCTGAAAGTTTTCTCTCAAATTGAGCTACTCTGGGTCCATTCGTCAGTAGATCCGAACTCAAGGCTTCCGTTACTAGCTCAATGTCTGCTTTTGATATTCTTTGGCGTCCGTAAGGAATCACTCTATACCTCTAGATTTAGAATAAATTTTCGGATTTCTTGCTCACTAATCCAAAAGTCATTTGTATCGGATTGATATGCTAGGCCTTCCGGCATTTTAACTCCTTGTGGGGCTGCATATCCCCATTCAGCCACAACCGGAGTTACAACGTACCTATCCCCTGTTATGAACGTTCGGCGGCTATCGTCAACAGAAATCATCTCCTCATGCAATTTTTCTCCAGGTCGCATTCCGATTTCTACGATTGGAATTTTGGGGTCCACTGCCCTCGCAAGATCAACGATCTTCATGCTTGGTATTCGAGGGA
>JACCDK010975934.1_pt1 | contig 20648 bp, 20 predicted proteins | sample 7445871 | NCBI WGS metagenome assembly JACCDK01 (sample SAMN15323436, study PRJNA562643) | freshwater metagenome | isolation source: river surface water | place: USA:Blue River Watershed | collected 2017-08-15
GGCTTAGTCGCTGCCTATCTACAATGGCACCTTGAACGCGGACTACGAAGTCTGCCGATGGTGGAGCGTGCATGAGTAAGAAATCTCCGATCGATATTCCTCGCCACGTTGCAGTGGTGATGGATGGCAATGGTCGTTGGGCACAAGATCGTGGACTACCTCGTACAGCAGGACATGAAGCTGGCGAAGCCGCACTCTTTGATGTTGTTCAAGGTGCAATCGAATTCGGCGTCAAAGAGTTAAGCGCCTACGCATTTTCGACAGAGAATTGGAAGCGCTCACCTGAAGAGGTTCGCTTCTTGATGAACTTTAATCGCGATGTTCTGCGTCGCCGACGCGATCAGATGAATGAGATGGGCGTAAAGATTCAGTGGATTGGTCGCCCTAAGCGCCTCTGGTCTTCTGTCATTAAAGAGTTAGAGGAAGCGCAAGAGCTGACTAAGAAGAACAAGGTTCTGACGCTCAACATGTGCGTTAACTACGGTGGCCGTTCAGAGATTGTTGATGCTGCAACAGAACTTGCACGCGATGTAAAGCGCGGAAAGGTAAAGGCTGATTCGATTACTGAAAAGACCCTTGCTTCCTACCTTTATGATCCAAAGATGAGCGATGTCGATCTCTTCCTGCGTTCATCAGGGGAGCAGCGCACCAGCAACTTCTTGCCGTGGCAATCTGTCTATGCAGAGTTTGTCTTTATGGATGTCTTGTGGCCAGATGTCACACGGAAGACTTTATGGAAAGCAATTGAAGAATATTCAAACCGCGATCGTAGGTTTGGGAAAGCTTAAATCAGCACTTGCTACAGATACCGAAGATCTCTGCAGTATGTCCCACATCGCGAAAGCCATGTTCTTCAGCCATAACCTTGGCCCACTTTTCAATTGCCCCGCCCTCAATTTCGACGGTATCACCGCAAGATTTACAAACAAGGTGATGATGGTGGGCATCTCCACAAAGGCGATAGATAGCCTCGCCATCATCACGACGTAGTACATCAACGATCTTGTCGCTGACTAGAGACTGCAATGAGCGATAGACAGTCGTGAGCCCAATGCTCTCGCCCTCGCGTTGCATGAGGCGATAGATCTCTTGCGCACTAGCAAAACCGCCGGCGCGTTCAAGAGTGCTCAGCACACGTGGATTAGACCGTGACATCTATCTCTTACTCGTGATCGTGTTCGTCGGAATGTATTGGCTCTTCCATCACAACAGAACCATTTGAAACTTCTGCGTGGTCATGCTCTTCACCTGAATGGAGGTAGCTCACCAGAGCCCACATGATTCCGACGCCGACTAAGGTAAATGCAATGGTCCACCGAGATGAGTGACGAGAATGCGCTTCAGGCAAGATATGTGAGGTCGCAAGATAGATAACAATTCCTGCAAAGCCGGCAAGGTAGATTGCTACCCATTCATCGCTGAGTACTAGCGTTGTACCAAGGGCTGCTCCGCTGATACGAGCAAGTGCATCTACGCCAAGAAGCCAGATTCCCTTCTTATTCCACTTTCCACTCTTGATCAGAAATGAAACTGTGTTTAAGCCATCGCTAAATGCGTGGACTAAGAGTGCGATGAAGACTGCAAAACCAAGATCTGAGCTGACCTTAAATGCCACACCGAGTGCAAGACCATCGAGAAATACGTGGCCGCCCATAGCAAGGGCTCCGAGACCACCTGCAACATTTGCTGAGTGCTTATGTTCGTGGCCGTAATCAGATTCTGCTGGTTCATGTGAACCAAAGAGTTGTTCATAGAAGTGAAGAAGTAAGAAACCTGCAATCAGCGCAACAGATGTTGCCGGTGCATGAAGAATCTCCTTGGTACCCATCTCAAAGACTTCAGGTAAGAGATCAAATGCAACAAGACCTAGGAGAAGGCCGGCAGATAATCCGAGAACAAGATGGAGACGGTCTTTTGATTTGATAGCCAGAGTTCCGCCAGCAAAGGTTGCTAGCGCCGTGGCTGCTGCGAGGGCGATTGCGATATTCATGGGTGGACCGTATCACAAATGAAAATGATTTTCATTTCCGTCAACGAGGGGCTAGCCTTGCCCCATGATTGCAGTCGCCAGATTTGAGATCCCGCTGGGCTCTGCCAGCAATTTCCGCACAGAACTTGAGGGAGTGCGCGATGTCTTGGCTGAGGCCACTGGCTTTCTTGGTGGCGAGGTGGGGCAGAACCTCGATGAACCAACCTTGTGGGTGCTGACCACCCGTTGGGAGAACGTCGGCTCTTATCGCAGAGCCTTAAGTTCAACCCGCGCAAAGCTTGAAGCGATTCCTGTTCTTGCTCGTGCAATCGATGAAGCAGGGGCTTACGAATAATAAGTAGAAGGTAAACTTAACCATGTGAGCAACGCCCGTTGCTCTTCGCCGACAGCCAGCCGGATGGGGATCAAAAATGGCCGTAGATCGTTTAGAAAATATCGTCTCACTTGCAAAGCGTCGTGGCTTTGTCTATACATCTTCTGAAATTTACGGCGGATTGCGCGCCTCATGGGATTACGGCCCGCTCGGAGTCGAGTTAAAAAATAACGTCAAGCGCCAATGGTGGAAAGCCATGGTCATGGGACGCGAAGATGTTGTCGGTATTGATTCATGTGTGATCTTGGCGCGTGAAGTCTGGGAAGCATCAGGACACGTTGCAACATTTAGCGATCCACTTACTGAGTGCACCGCATGTAATAAGCGTTACCGCGCAGATCATTTGGAAGAAGCCTACGAGGCAAAGCATAAGAAGAAGCTCGAATCCCTTGCCGATATGAACTGTCCTGCTTGTGGAAATAAGGGACAGTTCACAACTCCTAAGCAATTTTCAGGTCTGCTTAAGACATTCCTTGGACCAGTAGAAGATGAGTCAGGGCTTGCATACCTTCGCCCAGAGACAGCTCAGGGAATCTTTATCAACTTCGATCAGGTGATGACAACATCACGCAAGAAGCCACCATTTGGTATTGGCCAGATCGGAAAGTCATTCCGTAACGAAATCACACCAGGTAACTTCATCTTCCGTACACGTGAATTTGAGCAGATGGAGATGGAGTTCTTCGTAGTTCCTGGAACTGATGAAGATTGGCACCAATACTGGATCGATACACGTCTTGCTTGGTACAAGGATCTTGGAATCAACCCAGAGCGTCTTCGTATCTACGATCATCCAAAAGAGAAGCTCTCACATTACTCAAAGCGCACGGCAGATATCGAATACAAGTTTGAATTTGCTGGCACCGAATGGGGCGAGCTCGAAGGTATTGCAAACCGCACAGACTTCGACCTCAAGGCGCACTCTGCTGCCTCCGGTAAAGATCTCTCATACTTTGATCAAGAGAAGAACGAACGTTGGACACCATATGTGATCGAACCTGCAGCAGGTGTCGATCGCTGCGCACTGACATTCTTGATGGATGCCTACACAGAAGATGAGGCTCCAAATGCCAAGGGTGAGATGGAAAAGCGTGTTGTTCTCAAGCTCGATTACCGCCTTGCCCCAGTAAAGGTCGCAGTCTTGCCATTGTCACGTAATGCTGATCTTTCTCCAAAGGCTCGCGAGCTTGCAGATCAGCTACGCAAGAATTGGAATATCGATTTCGATGATGCCGGTGCTATCGGTCGTCGCTACCGTCGACAGGATGAGATCGGTACTCCGTACTGCATTACCGTTGACTTTGAAACTCTCGAAGATAATGCAGTAACCATTCGCGATCGCGACACCATGGCGCAAGAGCGCATCTCACTTGATCAGGTGCAGGCATGGCTCGCTCCACGTCTACTGGGTTGCTAACACTTCCTTTATCAAGCGGTACGTATCAGCTTGATTCACCAGTTGTTCTAGCCCCCATGGCTGGAATTACCAATGCACCATTTCGCATGTTATGTCGCGAACAAGGTGCTGGCCTCTTTGTCTCAGAGATGGTGACTGCGCGCGCGCTTTTAGAACGCATCCCTGAAACCTTGCGCATGATTGAGCCAGGTCCTGGCGAATGGCCACGGTCGATTCAGTTATATAGCGTTGATCCACACCACATGAGTGAAGCGGTGAAGATGATCGGCCGCGAAAACTTGGCAGATCACATCGATATGAACTTCGGATGTCCAGTACCAAAAGTTACGAGAAAAGGCGGGGGAGCAGCCCTTCCTTATAAGCGCAAACTCTTTTCAGCAATTGTTGAAGCTGCAGTAAATGCGGCAAAGCCTTATGGAATTCCCGTCACCGTAAAGATGCGTATTGGTATCGATAGTGATCACACGACATATTTAGATGCAGCAAAGTCTGCAGCAGATCTTGGCGTTGCTTGGGTAGCGCTGCATGCGCGCACTGCAGCGCAAATGTATGAAGGAAAGGCAGATTGGAGCGCTATCTCTGCCCTCGTTGAGCACCTCAAGCCAACTGGTGTTCCAGCCCTTGGCAATGGAGATATCTGGTCAGGAGCCGATGGCGTTGCCATGATGGAGCAGACAGGATGTGCCGGCGTTGTTGTTGGACGTGGTTGTTTAGGTCGCCCATGGCTCTTTACAGATTTAACTCAAGCGATGGCTGGCAATGACGAACGCGTACTTCCTACCTTGCACCAAGTGCGTGAAGTGATGTTCCGCCACGGCGAGCTCATTGTTGAGTACTTCGAATCAGAAGATCGCGGTTGTCGCGATCTTCGCAAACATATGGCCTGGTACCTCAAAGGATTTAGAGTGCCTAGCGAATTACGTAGACAATTTGGAATGATCGGCTCCCTTGCAGAGTTTCGCACCCTTTTAGATCAACTCGAAGATCAGCCATATCCAGTCGATGTTGCAGAGAAGCCTCGTGGTCGCACCAGTCACGGTCGCCCGCCAACACTTCCAGATGGTTGGCTCGATGATCCAGATGAGATGATTCATCTCGATGCCGAAGATATGTTCTCGGGTGGCTAATGTTTAAATTCTTCTTTCGAGCCATTGCTCTTCTAGTCACAGTCGTCGTGGCGATTCCTGCCTACGCACTCTTTATGACATGGAACTCTGCAAACAATCCATCTGATCGCATCAGTGCAGATGTAATCGTGATTCCTGGGGCTGCCCAGTTAGATGGAACTCCAGGTCCTGTTCTGCAGGCACGGCTTGAACAATCGGTGAGATTATTTCGCGCCGGAGTTGCACCATTGATTATTACAGTCGGAGCAGGTGCACCAGGAGATCGCACCACAGAGGCAGATTCTGGTCGTCGTTGGTTGATCAATAATGGCGTTCCGCGTAGCGCTGTCGTTGCACTTCCTGAAGGACGCGATACCTTGACTCAAACGAAGGCCTATGTAAAAGAGATGGGCGAGCGAAAGATAAAGATTGTTGTCATTGCAACCGATCCCTATCACTGCCAACGTTCGATGACGATGGCGCGCGACCTCGATGCCGATCCATTCTGTGCACCGGTACCAGATGGGCCAAATTCACTGGCAGGCTCAACCAGTCGTTACCTGATTCGTGAAGCTGGCGCTTATCTTTCATACATCACCTTAGGACGCAGAGGTATTCATCTCAGCGATCACCTAGGCTAAGTACATGTCATATAGCCAGAGCGATCAGGAGCGGTTCCTTGATGAACCTGCCAAGCGCACCGGGCGTACTGAATTTATGCGCGATCGCGCCAGAGTCATTCACTCCGCTGCGTTACGCCGACTTGCTGCAAAGACTCAAGTAGCAGTTCCTTGGGAGAATGATTTTCAACGCACACGTCTTTCACATTCGATGGAGTGTGCACAGATCGGTCGCGAACTTGGTGAATCACTTGGTGCCGACCCAGATCTTCTAGAGACAGCATGTCTTTCTCATGATTTGGGCCATCCACCTTTTGGACATAACGGTGAAGAGGCACTTGCTGAGATCGCCCGTGACTTCGGTGGCTTTGAAGGAAATGCGCAGAGCTTTAGATTACTTACACGGATCGAAGCAAAGACAGTTGATGCAGATGGAAAATCTGTCGGGCTGAATCTGACGAGAGCAAGCCTTGATGCAGCGACAAAGTATCCATGGCCGCGCAGCGTTAACTCGCGCAAATTCGGCGTCTATGACGATGATGTAGAGATCTTCAATTGGGTCCGTGAAGGTGCACCCGAAGGTCGCCAATGTATCGAAGCTCAGATCATGGATTGGTCTGATGATTGCGCCTACTCTGTTCACGATTTAGAAGATGCAATCTTTGTTGGCACCGTGAAGGTCTCTGACTTCGAAAGAGATTTCGATACTTTGTACACGCAGATGATCACAAGTTATAAGAGCGATGCCACAAAGGATGAAGTCGCCGCAGCGTTGACACGTCTTGAATCACTTTCATGCTGGCCCCGCACCTACGATCGTTCACATCGATCACTTGCTCGCTTAAAGGATTCCACCTCACAACTCATAGGACGCTTTGTTTTAGCTGCTGAGATGCACACCCGTGAAATTCATGGCGCAGGTTCACTTAAGCGTTATGAGGCAAATCTTGAGATTCCACGAGATCAGCGCATTGAGGTTGATTTCCTTAAAGCTATTGCTGGCCACTACTTAATCAGCGCCGATGCTTCACAAGAGCGCTATGCAGGACAGCAGAAATTGATCGCCGAGCTCGTTGAGATGCTCTATGCCAAGGCTCCGGCTGCACTGGACCCAATCTTTCTCGACGATTGGGCGTTGGCAGATAACGACACAGCGCGCATGCGCGTTGTCATAGATCAGATTGCAAGCCTGACCGACCCTGGGGCCTATGCCCTGCACGCTCACTTGATTGGATAGAGTGGGCATATGGCCGGTCGCATAAAGGATGAAGATGTTCAACATATCCGCGACCATGCACCGATCGATGATGTTGTCGGTGAATATGTTCAACTTAAATCAGCTGGCGGCGGGCAGAAGAAGGGCCTCTGTCCATTCCATGACGAGAAGTCGCCGTCGTTTCACGTAACTCCAAGTAAGGGATATTTCCACTGCTTTGGTTGTCAGACGGGCGGAGATGTCATCGCCTTCTTGATGAAGATTGATCACCTGTCATTTACTGAAACTATCGAACGCCTTGCAGATCGCATCGGTTACACACTTCGCTATGAGGAAAGCGGCAGTGCGCCATCTGGTCCATCTGTAAACCGCTCACGTCTTGTTGCCGCAAATGCTATGGCAGCAACATTCTTTCAAGAGCAACTCAATACTTCTCCTGATGCCGCACATGGTCGCGACTTACTTACCAAGCGTGGCTTTGATAAAGCTGCCTGCCAGACATTTGGCGTTGGCTATGCACCTGATTCTTGGGATGCACTCACCAAACATTTACGTGCAGCCGGTTACACCATTGAAGAGCTAGAACTTGCAGGACTTTCCAAGATGGGTGAACGTGGCCCCATCGATAAATTTAGAAATCGCCTGACCTGGCCGATCCGCGATATCTCCGGCGATGTCGTCGGATTCGGAGCTCGCAAGTTAGCAAGTGATGAAGAAGATCAGGGGCCGAAATACCTCAACACATCTGAGACACCAATCTATAAGAAGAGCCAGGTTCTCTATGGGCTCGATATGGCTAAGAAAGAGATTGCTAAGAAGCGTCAGGTCGTCATTGTTGAGGGATATACCGATGTGATGGCCGCACACCTTGCGGGAATTACAACGGCGGTTGCAACGTGTGGAACTGCCTTTGGCGCAGACCACATCCGCATCATCCGCAGATTGCTCATGGATGATGATGCATTTAGAGGCGAAGTAATCTTTACCTTCGACGGAGATGCCGCAGGTCAGAAAGCCGCAATGCGCGCCTTTAGCGAAGATCAAAAGTTTGTTACTCAGACCTTCGTTGCCGTTGAGCCAGATGGTTTAGATCCATGCGATCTCAGGCAGACCAAGGGTGATTTAGCGCTACGCGATCTGATCGCAAAGCGCGTTCCACTCTTTGAGTTTGCTATTCGTACTGAATTAAAGCTGCATAACTTGGCAACTGCTGAAGGTCGCATCAACGCGCTCAATGCAACTGCGCCGCTTGTTGCACAGATTCGCGACAAATCTCTTCGCCCAGAATACTCACGACTTCTTGCAGGATGGCTTGGCGTTGAAGTTGAGATCGTGACTTCGGCTGTGGCACAGGGTGCGCGTAAGAGCTCACCGGCCGCTGCAGAGGTAGAGACCGACGCAACCGATCAGTCGTGGCGACCACACCCACAAGAGCCTCGTTTATTACTTGAACGTGAAGTACTTAAAGCGCGATTGCAGATGCCAGATCTTGTGACCACGTGGTCTGATATCGAAGTAAGTGCATTTACCCATCCGGCATACGTTGAGATGAAACGTGTCATTGATGCACATAGTTCAACAACTATGCAGATCGATGAGATCGCAGATGATCGGATGAAGACTCTATTTACCGAACTTACCGTTGAACCAATTCGTTCAGATGGAGAAGTCTCGGCTCGATATATCGAAAGCATCGTGGCCCGCTTGCGCGAAGTCGGCATCAGTCGCGCGATTGCAGATCTCAAATCTAATCTGCAGCGCCTTAATCCCGTTGAGAACCCTGACGAGTACAACAGCGCATTTGCCTCTCTTGTTGCCCTGGAGACCACCCGCCGTGGACTTCACGAATTGGCTATAGGCTCCCTCTAGAGCCTTCGATTTTCGCCCACCCGTCTGGGTGCGGTAGAGTCTGCGCTCTGCACTATTCCCTCATAGCTCAACGGCAGAGCAGCCGACTGTTAATCGGCAGGTTCTTGGTTCGAATCCAAGTGAGGGAGCAATTCTTTTTTAAGATGGCGCCTAGATTGTTCACAGAGTAAATTCAGCATCGTCGACAAGGATGGTGAGTATGAAAAGCATCAAGGTTAAGAGCCCAGCGGCGATCATCAGCGCATTTCTTGCAGGAGCCCTGGTTGCCGGAGGCGTTGCAACGGCAGCCTCCACATCATCGTCATCTGTCATCACCGCCTGCGCCGATAAGCGAACCGGCGCCCTCTTTCTCTCAACCACCGGCACCTGCGCCTCATCGCGCACCCTGGTTGAAATCGGTGGCGCAGCACTTAATGCCAAAGCAATTTCATCACTTGTTACTCCAACCGTTGTCTCAATCTCGGTAACCTCAACACAGGGCAGCGGTACTGGGTCTGGATGGATCTATAGAAGTAACTCCAACACCAGTTTCATTGTGACAAATAATCACGTGATTGAAACAGCGGTAACAACTGGAACAATCAGAGTCGAATTTACAAATGGAGATCAGGTTGCCGCGACAATCGTTGGCCGCGATCCGATGTATGACCTGGCTGTGCTTTCAATTAAGACTGGCAACCTTCCTACTATCGCAGTCGGAGACTCCTCAAAGGTAAGCGTTGGAGATCCTGTTCTCGCATTCGGCTCGCCTCTTGGTTTAGCAAGTACTGTTACAAGCGGAATCATCTCCGCGCTCAATCGCCCAGTAACTGCTGGATCAGTTGGTAGCGAATCGTATGTAAATGCAATTCAGACTGATGCTGCGATCAACCCTGGAAATTCAGGTGGCGCACTCGTTGATGCTCAAGGACGCATCATCGGCGTTAACTCCGCAATTGCAACTCTTTCAAGTGGTGGAACTAGTGGATCTATTGGATTAGGTTTCTCAATTCCAATCAATGAGGCAAAGCGCGTGATTGATGAAATCATCGCAACCGGTAAATCAACCCGCCCACTTCTTGGCGTTGTACTTGATGACACCTTCCGAGGCGTCGGTGCTCGCATCGATAGCTTGGTTGCCGGTGGCGGGGCAGAAAAAGCTGGAATTCCAGCAGGATCAGTCATTCGCAGCATTGACGGCGTAAAGGTGGCAAATCGCGACGCCGCTATTGTCAGAATTCGCTCTTACGCACCTGGTTCTACCGTCACGGTAGTTGTCGATCTTCCTAATAGTGGTGGCAGTAAGACATTTAAGGTAACTCTCGGATCTGCCCCATCCATGTAGAGTGCTGCCATGGCGCTCTTCCAACTCAAGATCTCATTACCTGATCGTCCCGGCTCACTCGGTGCGATTGCATCTGCAATCGGTGCAGCAGGCTGTGATATCCGTTCACTGAGCGTTCGTGAATCTCACGATGGAGTTGGCTATGACGATATTCTCGTTGCAGTTCCAGGGACAGATCCCACAGATCTTGTACAGGTTCTCTCCTCAATCGGTGGCGTCAGCGTTATCTCGATCGAACCCGTTAACTCTTAAGAGTTCATTGTCTTGAAGCGAATTCTCTATATTCCCTTCGACCATCTTCATCGAAACCACGGCGTCCTCAAGGGTGCATCTGTAGATACCGACCTTGTAGCTCTCGTTGAAAGCGCTCGAATGACGACCGGGCGACGCTGGCACCCTTTGCGCCTTCATTTTTTGATCTCCAGTGCGCGCCACTTTGCCTCAGAGCTTCGTAGTCAAGGCTTCACAGTTGAGTACATCAAAGCTGCGACAACGCTTGATGGATTAAAAGAGATCAAATCTCGCCATGGAGCGCTCCCAATCACATCTGCGCAACCTTCCTCATTTACCCAGAGCCGAGCGCTCTCTGATTTCGGTGTTGAGTTTTCCCCCAATGATTTCTTCTTGACCCCAAGAGATCTCTTCGTGCAGTGGGCGCAAAAGCAGAAGACATTTGTGATGGAGAATTTCTATAGAGCACAACGTATTCGCCTAGGTATATTGGTCGAAGGTAAAGATCCTGTTGGTGGAGAGTGGAACTTCGATAAAGAAAATCGCTTGCCACCACCGAAGAATTACACCTGGCCTGCCTACCTCGAATTTACCCCTGATGAGATTGATCTGGAAGTCGCGGCTGAACTTGGAATACAGCCGCCTACACAGTGGGCAACTTCTCGCGAGGGTGCACTCGTTGCGCTAGAGAACTTCATCGAAAACCACTTTGCCGAGTTCGGCCCATATGAAGATGCGATGCCATCAGATAACTGGGCCCTGCATCACTCTCTCTTAAGTCCCTACATTAACAATGGCCTCTTGCATCCATCCGAGGTAATTAATGCTGCGCTGAAAAAGTTTGCAACCGGCTCTATTCCTATCGCATCATGTGAAGGTTTCATTCGCCAAATCATCGGCTGGCGAGAATATGTCAACGGAATGTATTGGTTCTTGGGCGATGGATATCGCGAGAATAACCAGTTAGGCGCTTCTCGCCCTCTTCTGCCACTCTTTGTTGATCCCGAAAAGACTTCGATGAACTGTGTGAAATCAATCGTCTCTGATGTTAAAGAGCGAGCGTGGGTCCACCATATTCCGCGTTTGATGGTCTTAAGCAATTTAGCCCTGATTACTGGAAGCAACCCGCAAGCATTCTTAGATTGGATGCGCGAACAATTTGTTGATGCATCCGAGTGGGTGATGGTTCCAAATGTAATCGGCATGGGTCTTCATGCAGATGGCGGCCAGATGATGACCAAACCGTATGCTGCAGGTGGTGCCTACATCTCGCGCATGAGTACATATTGCAAGGGCTGTGCCTACAACCCTAAATTGCGAGTCGGAGAGAACGCATGTCCATTTACGACTTTGTACTGGGATTTCCTTGATCGCCACCGCGAAGAGTTTGTGAAGAATCATCGAATGAGTCAGCAGGTCTTTGGACTCAATCGGTTATCAGATCTTGCAGAACTTAAAGAACGAGCGCGAGAGGTTCTAGAAGGTTTAGATCGAGGAGAGATCTAGCTCCACTCTCGCACCATCACTTGGTAGGGATGTAAAAAAGCGGGGTGCGATAAAGCCGGCGCTGCTAAAGGCTGCAGCAATAGCTTTTTCTGTGACATCTAACTGATTTTGAGCAACCAGTGCGATGGCGCTTCCGCCGAAGCCTCCTCCAACCATGCGAGCACCGAGTGCTCCGTTGGCAAGCGCAGTATCTACTGCGCAATTGAGTTCGGGACAGGAGACTTCATAATCATCGCGGAGCGAAAGATGTGAAGCTGTAATCACCTTACCCAGCTCATTGAAATCTTTAGCTTTGAGAAGCTCAACTGCCTGTGCAACTCGAGCAATCTCTGTCACCGCATGGCGCGCACGAAGAAACTCATGCTCGGTAAGCAGGCTCTTACTCTCTTGAAGGAGTTGACTGCTGAGATCTCTCATAGAGACCACGCCGATCTTTGCCGCAGCGCTCTCACAATTGTTTCTACGCTCTGCATAGCCGCCATCTACGAGCGTATGGTGTACTTGAGTATCAATCACCAAGAGTTCAAGACTTGACGCCGCTAAATCAAAGGGAATTAAGGTGGTTGTGAGATCTCGACAATCAAGCAAAAGAGCAGATCCTTCTTGAGCCATCAGCGAGACTGATTGATCCATAATGCCGCAGGGAACACCGACATAATCATTTTCAGCCTTCTGTGTGAGAAGGGCTAACTCTTTTCTGCTGTGGTTGAGTGCAAAGAGTTGGTTGAGCGCGACAGCTACGGCGCATTCAAGGGCAGCAGAAGATGAGAGCCCAGCACCCAGTGGCACTTGACCATCGATTTCGATATCAACGCCTTGATCGATTTTCAGAGACCAGATGACGCCTAAAACATAACGCTCCCAATCACCGCCACCAAGTGGATTCAATTCTGAAAGGGATGTACTGATTACATCGTCTGGTCGCTGCACAGATCGAATTCGAATTATTGAGTCATCGCGTCTGCGTAACTTTGCCGTCGTGCGATCTGCAATTGCAAAGGGGAGAACGAAACCGTGACTAAAATCGATATGTTCTCCGATGAGATTAACGCGGCCTGGGGCCGATGCAATGACGTGTGGCTCTAACCAATCTGACATTTAGAGAACTACATCGCGCAATTGGCCAGCAGATTGCTCAGGTTTGAGATCCATGATGAATGCACCCATCGCAGATTCACTTCCTGCCAAATACTTTAACTTTCCAGGGGCTCTGCGCACACTCGTAATCTGCCAGTGAAGGCGCAAGAAATCTCGACCTTCGCGCACAGGGGCTTGATGCCAGGTAGCGATATAGGCCATAGATATTCCAAAGACTCCATCAAGGCGTCGCATCACTTCAATCGAGATAGCCGGAAATGCATCTGCCTGTTCTGCACTCAGCAATGCTAAATCAGGAACAGGGGAGAGTGGTGCGACATGAATTTCAAAAGGGTAACGGGCAGCATATGGAACAAAGGCGACCCAGTGTTCGTTACGCGCGATGATGCGATCACCATCGCGAAGCTCGCGAGCTACAACATCATCAAAGAGCACCCGACCTGTCTCTTCATGGTGAGCTTTGGCTACTTCTAGCATCTTGATGACGCGAGGCGGTAGGTATGAGTAGGCGTAAATCTGTCCATGGGGATGAAAGAGAGTGACGCCAACTTCTTCACCGCGATTTTCAAATGGTGCGATATGTCGAATGTAGTTGTGGGTGGAAAGCTCGCGGACGCGATCTCGCCATGCCTCCATCAAGGTGCGAACCTGACGCTCTGAAAGTTCTCCAAATGATCCACCGTGGTTATCGGTAAAGCAGACAACCTCACACTTTCCTGCAGCAGTTCCGGGATCGGTATCTGTTCCGACGATATCTGGAAGTGCCCAATCACCAATTGGGGCTCGCAGCGATGGAGATCGATTATCAAAGACAACGACTTCGTAATCACTATCTGGAATCTCACTCAGCAAATCTGCACGCGTTGGGCAGAGCGGACATAGCTCTTTAGGTGGAAGAAAGACTCGTCCCTGGCGATGAGCTGCCATGACAACCCACTCGTTAAGAAGAGGATCTAGTCGCAACTCACCAATGCCTGGTTGCTCTTCGACTGGGCGCATATCTGCAGCGCTTCTGGTGCGATCACGGCTATCGTAGTAACGAATTGTTCGGCCATCTGACATTGGCAGATCGGTGCGGATTATCCCTGCATCGAGACTTTTGGTCTGGCTCATAATGGCACTACTGTACCGATGTGAGCACGCAAAGAGCCATCCTGACAGCATCGACTGCAGAGTTAATTGTTGATGTGATAGATGGAGCTCTTGTCATCACCCACTGGGGCGCTCCTCTAGGTGCTGCAAGCGCTGACCTACTGCGCGCAGTAACGCCCTCAGTGACCAATAGCGGATTTGATTCTGTGCAGAATCCAGGTGTCATGCGTGAAGGCTCACGCGGCTTTTTGGGACGAAGCGCACTCAGTGGCCACCGCAATGGATCTGCATGGTCTTCACACTTTGTCGTCTCAGATTTCGCAAGTGACGAGAAGTCCATCAAGGCCATACTCACCGATACATATGCTGGATTGTTACTCACATACACCTTTGCCTTGGATGCATTCGGCGTTCTTACTGTGGAAGCGGCACTTGAAAATACAGGCTCTGACAATTACACAGTGAACGAATTCATCTACTGGTTGCCGCTTCCTCAAGAAGCTCGTCAGAGTTTAGATTTTGCAGGTCGCTGGTCTAACGAACGCCATCCGCAACGCCGCGATATCGATACTGGTACATGGGTGCGCGATAGCCGTGAAGGGCGCAGCGGACATAACTTCACCATCGCTCAACTAGCAGTTGAAAGCTCTACAACTTTTGCATCCGGTAAAGCATGGGCACTGAGCAACGCCTGGAGTGGAAATAATCAAAACCTCATCGATAGAACATCTGAAGGTTTCCAAGCGATTGGAACTGGAGAACTCTTACTACCTGGTGAAGTTATTCTCGAACCCGGTCAGAGCTATCAAGCGCCACGAGCGCTTGCAGTCTTTAGCGCAGAAGGGCTCGATGGTGTCAGTCAGGCCTTCCACCGACATATACGAGCGCGTGCACAACACCCACATCGACCACGACCGCTGACGCTCAATATGTGGGAGGCGATCTACTTCGACCATAGCTTTGAAAAGATTAAATCCCTCATCGATGTTGCAGCAGAGATCGGCATTGAACGCGTCGTCCTTGATGATGGCTGGTTTGGTTCGCGCCGCGATGACAAGAGCGGATTAGGGGATTGGGTTATCTCTCCAGATGTCTGGCCACAGGGATTTACCGCCATGATCGAATACATCAACGGTAAAGGAATTGAATTCGGTCTCTGGTTTGAAGGAGAGATGATCAATCCTGATTCAGATCTCTATCGCCAGCATCCTGAATGGGTACTGCGCGAGGCAGATCGCACACCAGCGCTATGGCGCAACCAATTAGTTCTTGATTTAGCTCATGAGGGTGCCTTCTATCATGTTCTTGAGCAGACATCTGCAATTCTTGCAGCACACAGAATTGCCTACATTAAGTGGGATCACAATCGCGTTCTCAATGATGGCGGACATAATGGCCACGCCGGTACACGTACACAGACGCTTGCTCTCTATCGTCTCTTTGCAGAGTTAAAGAGACGCCATCCTCATCTTGAGATCGAATCATGTGCATCAGGTGGTGCTCGCATAGATCTGGGAGTCCTTGATTACGTCGATCGCTTCTGGACCAGTGACAATAATGATGCACTTGAACGCCAGACAATTCAGCGCTGGACATCCTTTGTTATTCCACCAGAACTTCTTGGAACACATATTGGACCCACACGTGGCCACCAAACAGGTCGCTCGTTAGATCTCTCATTTAGAGCAATCACCGCACTCTTTGGCCACGCTGGCATTGAATGGGATCTCACCCAAAGTTCTCAACCTGAACGCGAAGATCTCAAGCGATGGGCAACATTCTATAAATCTCATCGTGAATTGCTGCATTCAGGAAAGAGCATCCGGATTGATTATCCAGATCCACATGGATATCTCTACGGAGTGATCTCCGATGATCAAAAGCGCGCACTCTTTACCTACGCACAATTGACTCCAACTGTTGCAGTGCATCCGGCAACTATGAAGTTCCGCGGACTTGATGCGCAGAAGAGCTACACAGTTGCGCCAGTCTTTCCTGCAGGAGCGCCACACTTTATGTTGCACAAAAAGCCAACATGGATGGATGGCCTGACTCTTACCGGTCGTGAACTCGAGATCATCGGGCTTACCACTCCGATACTTGGACCTGAGCAGGCAATGATGATTGAGATTACAGCTCTTTAATTCTTAATCTGTTTTGCACAGCTATCAGTTGCAGGCTTTGGCTTACTTGGCTTCAGAGTCGGTGATGGCGTAGGAGTCGGTGATGCTCCCTGGGTGATGGTGAATTCAATCGGTGTTCGCACTTTGCCATGAGTTCCCGTTGCATCTACAAAGCCAATCTCACCTGGCCACGTTCCTGCTGGAAGTCCCTTGATCGTCAGCGTCCATGCGCCACTAGTTGAACGCACAACACTCTGTACCAACATATTCTCTGGACGAATATCAGGGTTGGGATAGAAACGAACGGTTCCAGTTACCACAGGCAGACCTGTTGGTCTAAAGACTTCCACCTTTACCGTTGCGTTCTTATCGGTAGAGCTGGCATTTATCGATTTAATTGTCAGTGCGCTCGGCTCATTCTTAGGCATGAAGTCGCTTTCAGCCGGCTTCCAAGTGCCAGTTGCAAGTGCCAAGAAATCATCTTGGGTGCCTCTAAAGACATTGAGATCGAGTCGGTTTCCAGGTACTCCATACTTTGGTGCAATCCCACAGGATGAGTACTGCCAGATTACCCATTGCGATGAACAATTTGCAGATGTCCATGAATGTACATAACAGCCACCTGGTTTAAGTCCCGGTTGGGCAAGAGGATCTGCCGGATCAATTGCATATTGAGCAAGCCAGAGCGGATATGTTGCTAACTCAGCATCTCTGACCATCGCATTTTCAAGAAAGGCTGGGTATGAGTAGAGAATCGGTGTGCGACCTGTCTTTTCTTTAACAATTCGTAAGAAGGTTTTCGCCCACAAGGTGACGGCTTGCTTGCTGGCATATTTAACGCACGCTGAGCCCTCATAGCGAACACAGTTATTCTCTAAATCTAGAGCATATGGAAGATCCATTTCGTTATACCCACCGAGGGCAGCAAGTCTCCACAGAACCTTCTGTGCCTGTGCTGCGGCATCTGCCTTGATCACCTCAGGGTCTTTACTGTCAGGCGTTACCGCATAGTGATAGAAGCCGGTAAAGATTCCCGCGGCTTGAGCGGCGCTTCGATCCATAATGACATATTTAAGAGCAAGGGCATCTGCTTCATCGCGCGTATCTGATGCCTTAATCATGACAAAGCGCATCCCTGCCTTATATTTCTTTACAAAGTTAATAGGCGCATCATTGGGATGTTGCCATCTGCTGACATCTGTTCCGTGGATGCGTCCACCAGGTCCCAATGGATCGATGAGATGTGAAACTCCATCTGCCATCTGGGGGATTGGTTTAACCACAATCTCTTTCGCCGCAGAATAGAGAGTCTTGCCTGCAATATTTGCTTTAGCTCGATACTTCATCGTTGCATTAAGCGCCGTCGCAACTGCAACTACACGCCAGGTTCCGACCTTTGCTGTCTTACTGATAAAGCGAGTGTCCTGCCACTTTCCTTTGAGATAGATCTGAACAGTAACGGGGACCGATCCCTTCGCTGGCTTAATCTGCCCATAAAGAGTGACGATTGGCTCTGCTCGACCAGGTGTCTGGTTAAGTGACATCGAAAGGCTAGCCCCAGCGGCATATGTTGGCGTGGCATAGAGAAGACCAGCAGTTAGTGCGAGTGAGAGTGCAATTACTAGTTTTTTCATGGCCTCTGCTCGATCTCAACATCGATTCCGAGAATGCTTTTAATCGCTTTTTTCAATAGTGCGATCTGCTTTGCCCGAACCTCTGGAAATTGGTGCGAGCCGCCAAATTTTTGGCTATCTGAATAATCAAGCACCAAAACCTGACCATCAAATGTTGCTAAGCGGGCATCAAAAAAGGCCATCCAGGTGATGCGATCTTCGCTTTCGACCAGATCCAAAACTTTATTCCAGTCTTCGCGAATGTCATCAATCGTCTTCGCTTGCGTCATAGCAACACTCTACCAAGTCGAGGAAGAGATCTCTTCTACAAATGTCTCGGAGCACCGATCCACTTGAAATACTCTCCGGTGATCACCACGCGCAGATTCTTCGATCTATCAGGGGCAACCTGAAGATGCTGGGCGATCCTTGCAACTATCTGCTCGACAGATTTTTCGCTAACGAAGCGGACTTTTGCAATCTCAGAGTTACTCAAACCTTGGGCAACCAATCTCAGTGTTGCAACTTGAATATCGGTGAACTCGTTAAGAACTGAAACGAAGGCGTTTTCATGGAGCGAAGCATGCGACTTAACCCAAGATGCAGAAGTTTTGATAGCTTGAGATTCCAAGGATTGAGTAATGGCAAAGCTAAGAACTGCAAGATCGGCAACGGATCGCTTGAGAACTATTTGAACACCACCAGGAATTGATTTCTCTAAGATTCCAAGAAGACGAAGATCAGGACAAGCGGTCATCAAAACAATTCCAAGGGCTGGATTTGTTTTGCGGAACGTAGCAATAATCGATAGAGCCTCTGAGCCAGAGAACATTAAGTCAATAATCAGGACTTCAGGTTGGAGTGACCTAAAAATATTCTCTGCAACGGCTTTATTGCCCGCTTCGGCAACAATGTTCACGCCGTGCAATCGCAGCGAAGCGCTCATTGTTGTCAGTTCAAATGCATCATCGCTTGCAATCATCACACGAGGTAACGTCGCTGCGGTCATGATTTACGGTATCGCGCTTTGACTAGTGGCGCAGTATCTATAGAACTTTTACAGAATTTTTCTTATAGCCTCGGGAATAAAGTCAATGATTTTTGGTGCAGAGATCGGGGCATCCCTAGATGCCAAAAGCGCGGCAGCGTTATGGATATATGCAGCACTTGCAGCAACTTCACTGAGACGTTTGCGGTCATTAAGGATTTCAATGTAATTTGTTGCAGTAAGTGCTGCAACAATTCCTGCAAGAACATCACCACTTCCTGCAGTTGCAAGCCACGGTGAAGAGATCGTGAGTTCTATGAGAGATTGACCATCTGCAACAACAGTGCGAGAACCTTTAAGCAGAACTACAACCCCTAAAAACTCTGAAGCTTTTACCGCCCACTTTTTCGGATTTCCTTCAATTGCTTCAGATGTAACTTCCATAGCCCGCGAATTAAGAAGTCGCGCAAGTTCACCCGCATGAGGGGTGATAAGCGTTGGGTGAGTGAACTTTCCAGCTAAAGAGAGAGCACCAGCATCCAAAATCGTTGGAACGCTCTGCTTGGAGATGAGTGTGAACCAGCGATGGCGCAGCCATGTGGTGAAATCACTGTAGCGATTGGATTCAATTCCAGAACCTGCAAGCCAGGCGTTTACCGGACCAGGCTGCACAACTACCTCTGGATTTGTGTGTAAAACAAGATGGGCTAGACCTGAGTTACTGTGAAAGCGAATCATGCCAAGACCGGTAGCTGATGCACTTGCACAGGTGAGAACGGCTGCTCCAGGAAAGCGAGCAGATCCAGTGATGATTCCTAATACTCCGCGTGAATATTTATTGTCTAGATCACTTGGGATAACGATGCACTTGGCTACATCACGTGCTTTCCATTGACGAGTACTCATCTTCCTACTCTAACCCCGTCATTAGTGAAGTGCTAAATCGGCCTCACCCATACTCCAGTGCGTAAATCTCACATCAAGTGATTGACTAATTGGACTAGCGCAATGCAATCCAGCTCTCCACGTCAGTGTTGAATCAATAGGTGCCAAGCGAACAAGTCGATCATCGTCGCCGCAACGCACACGAATAGTCAGAGCATCACCCTCACGGCTGGCACGTACAGTAACCTCTTTGCCCATCCACTCTGGCACTGGCGCAAGGGACCAATCAGAGTTGTTCGCCGTGACAACTGCTCCTACCTGGGGTGCACCATCTGCGCTCTCTACACCCGCTTTGATCCAGTGTTGGCTATCGCTGTAAACAATGATTCCAGCTTGATCAAATTGCCCTGTGTAATCGAGGAGAAATGAGACTTCCATCGCAGATTCATCTGGAAAATCGACAAGATAGGCATGACCTGAATCGTGAACAAAACCGTAGGAAGTGTTTCTCCAAAAGTCACTCTCATGGACTGTTGTTACAAAATATCCAGATTCAGTCTCTTTTGCTGTAACTGGTGGGTTAACCCACTCGCCACTTTCCCATGGAAGAGTCTTCATGGTTCGATCATACTGCGCACAACTTTTCGTGGCACTATTGACCTATGCGTATAGCCGTTTTTTGTTCAGCATCAACCAAGATTGATGACAAGTATGTTGATTTTGCCTTTGAAGTTGGTGAGGCGATCGCCGAGCAGGGCTGGGATGTTGCCTGGGGCGGCGGAACTCTCTCAATGATGGGCTCTGTCTCACGTGGTGCTCGCAGCGTTGGCGGAAAGACATTCGGAGTAATTCCGCACAAGCTTGTTGGAAAAGAATTTGCCGATGAAGAAGCTACCGAATTATTTATTACAGAATCGATGAGATCACGCAAGGCAATGCTTGAAGATCTCTCTAACGGTTTTCTTATCTTGCCTGGTGGCCTTGGAACAATGGAAGAGTTCATGGAGATTTGGGTGGCGCGCCACTTGGGTTACCACCAGAAGCCGATCGTTGTCTGTGATCCCTTTGGCTTCTATAAAGATCTCCACACATTCTTACATTCACTTAAATCTGAAAAGTTCATCGGTGATGCCCATGATGAACTAGTGACTTGGGTCAGTGATATTCCAGCGGCGATGAACGCTTTTCGTCTATCGA
>JACCDK011864383.1_pt1 | contig 20640 bp, 18 predicted proteins | sample 7445871 | NCBI WGS metagenome assembly JACCDK01 (sample SAMN15323436, study PRJNA562643) | freshwater metagenome | isolation source: river surface water | place: USA:Blue River Watershed | collected 2017-08-15
ATGCGTAACTTAGCCATCTTCTTACTAAATAAAATTAGCACCTCTATCAGCCATGCCATAGAAAAAGTTACATCTAATATTGCCATAGCTCTATCGCTCTTGTTCAGGAGAATTTAATGGCCCTGCAGTATATGATTTAACTATATCATCATAAATGACTTTGATTTTCTATAAATGATCTTAAAAATCCTGAAAAATAATTCGCTGAAGACAGGTCGAAGAAAAAATTTTTACTTTCAGCTATTAACACCATAGATAAATTAGTGTATACTTGTATCAATAGACATCTTCGAAAGAAGTCTATTGTACTACAGATGGTAATTTATACGTTGCTCGAATCCTCACGTACGCTTTGGCTATACATCTAGTCTGAAAGGTATAATTATGAAAAAACAAAATATCCAATGGCGCTTCACAATTGGAGGAGCGAAAACCTATTGTATGCTGAATTGGTTGCGGGGGCAGGATTTGAACCTACGACCTTCAGGTTATGAGCCTGACGAGCTACCGGGCTGCTCTACCCCGCGATATCAAACAAAACAAAATGAGCCTTAGTTTTGTTTGCATATTATAACATACTATATATTATATAGCAATAACAATTTATGTGATTTTATTTTGATAACATTTTGAAGTTGGCAAATTAAGTTAAGTGGAAAATTTTAGAGGTTGATGTATGAAGTTCAGCATTTCGTGGTTAAAAAATCATCTTGAGATTAAGGAAGATGTATCAATAGATGATATTATAAGGAAACTAAGCTCAATAGGGCTTGAAGTAGAATCATATAGTGAGCACATCACAATATTGGAGGAGAAAAAAAACTCTGACCAAATTGATAAAAAATATGAAAACTTCAAAATAGTCGAAATAATTGACGCCCAAAAGCATCTAAATGCTGAGCGACTTAATGTCTGCACAGTTTCTGATAATAATACAATGCTTCAAATAGTTTGTGGCGCCCAAAATGCACGAAAGGGTCTAAAAACAGTGCTTGCACCAATTGGTCAATACATTAGTAAAGGTGATTTTACCATCAAAAAAGCTAAAATTAGGGGAGTGGAAAGCAACGGCATGCTTTGTTCTTTAGATGAATTAGGGTTAGATGGAGAAGGTGATGGTATAATAGAAATGCATCAAAATGCTGAAGTTGGCGCTTCTCTTGCTTCATATTTAAGCAATCCAGATTGCTGTATTGAGGTATCAATTACACCAAATCGGGGAGATGCTGCAAGCATACGGGGAATTGCAAGAGACTTATACGCATCTTCACTTGGTGATTTGAAAGAATTAGGCGCAATAAAAATGCTCCAAAATCATGGTGCAATTGATGTTGCCATAGATCCAGATGTTGGGTGTTTTGAGTTTATGATAAGTCATATTACAAATATTAATAATATACAACTAAACAACGATATTACCACCATGCAAAAGCAGCTAGCTATAGTTGGTCTTGCCATACACAGCCCTCTTGTGACAATCTCTAACTACACAATGCTGGATTTAGGCAGACCAAATCATATATATGATGCCAGCAAAATAGTTGGTAAAATCTATATTAGGCACTCTAAAAAAGGGGAGAAATTTGTTGCAATTGGAGGGATGGAATATGTGTTGCCAGATGGCATACTAATTGTTGCAGATGATGAGAAAGTTTTATCTATTGCAGGTGTGATGGGTGGGGAATTGAGCAAAGTTGATGATAATACCACGGAAGTCTTTGTGGAAGTTGCAGTATTTTGCCCAGATGTAGTTGCGAAATCAGGCAGATTACTTTCTATATTATCAGATTCAAGATATAGATTTGAAAGAAATGTTGATCGCAGCTTATCTTTATATACCGCATCTTTCATATCAAATGCTATAGAGAAATCTTTAGGCGGCCATCTAAAGGCATTCTACTGCCAAGCAGACGATGTATCTACCAAACACAGCACTATACATCTTGACATAGAAAACATACAGCAAATATTAGGTCATAATATAGATGCTGATTATATAATTGAGATATTAGATAAACTGGGTTTTAAAGCAATTGCTGATAATACAATATTAGTTCCGCCTCACAGAATATTCGACGTTTCAACTAATGCTGATTTGGCAGAAGAAGTAGCCAGAATCTATGGGCTTGATAAGATCCTGCCACAACCATTTGAAAGAGCAGGAGCATATAAAAAAGATAAGGATCAATTAAAGATAGAACATGTGCGCAACTTAATGATGAATAAAGGATTTGATGAGCTCATTACATACTCATTTATCAGTCCTAATCTATGTGATATATTTCAATTAGATCAATCGATTGTAATAAAAAATCCAATTAGTATTGATATGTCAGTAATGAGGCATTCTATGGTTCCAATGCTTGTTGAATCTGCAATAAAAAACTTTAGGTATGGTCAGGATAATGGCTCTATTTTTGAAATAGGACATAATTTTTATCCAAATAACAAACATATGCTTAGTATAAGTGGTCTTAGGTTTGGGACAGTGTATTTTAAACATTTTTTAAAAGAAGAGAGGTCTTTTGATTTTTTTGATATTAAATCAGATGTTTTTAGCATCCTAGCATTATATGGAATAAATGCAGATAACATATCTATAGAAAGAAAGGCGCCAAGTTATTATCATCCTGGGAAAAGCGCGTCTTTAATGATAAAAACCGATATAATTGGCTATTTTGGAGAATTACATCCTTCTGTTTTGCAAAAGATGGATGCAAATTTGCCAATTATTGGGTTTGAGGTGTTTATCTCTAATTTGCAGCAGCATATTATGGGTTCTGACAATCAGGATGCAGTTATCATTTCAAATTTACAAAAAGTTGACAGGGATTTTGCATTTCTACTTGATAAAAAACAAGATATAGGGCCAATTATCACAGATATTCGCTCTATATCCAGTGAGATAGAGAATATTTCTGTTTTTGATCTGTATCAAGGCGATAAACTGCCAAAAGATACTAAATCAGTAGGTTTATCTGTGAGGTTTAGGCCATCGATCAATACATTAACAGAGGCTCAAATATCAGACTTTTCGCATAGTATTGTGCAAATAGTTTTATCGAAATATGGAGGTATTCAGAGATAATAAACATTTTTTAATATAAAAATAGGTGAAATTTGTGATATAAACTCTATTATTTCGCAATCATTTGTGCGTTAATAAGTTGTAAATAATTTTCATGATATATTTGATTATTATGTAAATATAATTGAAGTAGCTCAAATAATGACAAATTTTCATGAAAAATCATTTGTAGAGAGGCAAAAAGCTCTTTGGAAGCAAACTAAGGGAATGATAGATATTAAAGAAAGTGGAGTTTCTAATGGATTGGCATTCCATGTATATGTTGCTATTCGGACTAGAACTGGGTATGGAATAAGCAGTCTTCTTGCTACTGAGAGTACACTGAGTCAAAATGAGCAAAACCAAGGGTTTAAAATGCCATTGCGCATGCTAAATGTTTTGAATTTAGCCCTACTTCCTGCTGAATTATTAAAAATATTAATAGTTGATGGTCTGAGATCTATTGGAAAGGATGATCAAGATATTATCAGAAAGATAGGCAAAGGTTCTGCTAAGGCTATTAATGCTGCATTTGAAGCTGTTTTGTTGCTTCCTCAGATTGCTAGCTTAGCTATTGATAGCGCAATAGATGCGGTAATTGGCACGCCAGTTTACGCACTATATAACGCATCAGAGAAAGTTAAAAAAGAGAAGGAAGAAAAGAAAGATAGCAATAATAGTGTGGAGATGTCAGAAGTCAAGAAAGATCCAAGTGTTGATAACGGTGTCTCAACAACAGAGGTGAACGAAAAAGGTGAGAAAAAAGCTAGAAATGAGGAAGGGAAAGAAAGCTTTGTGAAGAAGATCGAGAACTCAGATAACTCTCAAACTGTGAGTATGAGCAAGTAGGGACAGCACTGAAAAAGTGAGCGTTCAGGGATTTTATAAAGGATGTCATTTTTGTACAAGTTTGCATTGAATCTGAGAGTCATATATTCTCTGACTCTCACTTGTAAATATATTGTCCGGCAGATAAAGTCTGAAATAGTACACATTATTTTACCCTGCAACCTTGCGCATCCCCTTAATGTGGTCGGCCCTATATCTGAATATAACTGAAGATACAAAAAAGGCAGCTTATCTCTTAGAGAATTGGAAGCGTTTACGAGCTTTTTTATGTCCATATTTCTTACGCTCCACTTCACGGCTATCTCGTGTAAGAAAGCCCGACTGGCGTAAGTTGCTGTGCAGATGGCTCTCTGCAGCATCAAGTGCTCTGCTAATGCCAAGTCTGATAGCTCCAGCTTGTCCAGAGTGACCGCTGCCTTCAACAGTGCACCATACATCATAATGACCACTAGTATCTGTTGCAGCAAAAGGTTGATTTACAATCATTCTTAATATAGGGCGTAACAAGTAATTTTCAATTGACTGGCCATTAATAAAGATTTTTCCAGAACCTTTTGCAATCCACACCCTAGCGCTTGCGGTTTTCCTGCGGCCAGTTGCATAAAATCTACCATCTTTTGGCAAAACAGCTGAAGCACTAATTTTTTTTTCATTTATATTAATAGACATATCACAATTCTCCTTTACCTATATCTTTTTATTTTTTACATTTTTAGAACCAAAATCCAACACTAGTGGATTTTGAGCTGAATGTTTATGATCCGATCCAGCATATACCTTTAAAGATTTCATCTGCTTTCTAGCAAGGGGACTATCTTTTGGCATCATACGCTCTACAGCTTTAATTAGAACGCGCTCTGGAAATCTACCGTTTAAAATTTCTCCTTTGGTTCTTTCCTTAATTCCACCTGGATAGCCTGTATGCCAATAAAAAACATCTTGGTCTTTTTTCTTGCCTGTAATTGCTATATCTTTAGCATTAACGACAACAACCATATCACCAGAGTCAATATGTGGTGTAAAATCTGGCTTATTTTTTCCTCTGAGGATTTTAGCGATTTCAGATGCAAGTCTGCCTAGAACAAGACCAGACGCATCGATATAATAGCAATTTTTTGTTGCATTATATTTTCTATAAGAAGTGCCTGCGGTAAAAGAGCTCATATTAAAACCTGTGTAAATAAAGTAAATAAAATATACTGATGCCACTATTATCATCATAATTAAACTTTTGTCAATAACTGATTTGCTTTTTATTAAATCATATGATACAATGGGATTACAGTGCAGATAGATGGATGGTTGCTGTAGTTGAAACTTTATATATTTAACGTATTTGAAGCTATAAATGCAGAGGAAAGTCCGGGCTTTGCAGGATATGATGCTGGATAACGTCCAGCGGGGGTGACCCTAGGGAAAGTGCCACAGAAAATATACAGCTCTTATAATCTGTTATGCAGTTTATAAGTAGTAATGGTGAAAAGGTGGGGTAAGAGCCCACCGTGCTTCTAGCGATAGAAGTTGCATGGTAAACCCCATCAAAAGCAAGACCAAATAGGTGCGTCTTATAAATTTTTATAGGCATTATCCTGGTGCTAATGGCGTGCGGGTAGGTTGCATGACGTCACAAGTAATTGTGATGCAAGATAAATAACCATCGCCTGTTTTTATGAAATAGGTACAGAACCCGGCTTATAGTCAGTCTGCATTGTTGCTTTATAGCGGTTTGGCTATATTTATAATATTTAAATAGTGTAAGGAGATGTTTTTATGAGTGTTATACTAACAGGTGACAGACCTACAGGAAAATTGCATCTAGGGCATTATGTTGGATCTTTGCAAAATAGAGTGCATTTTCAGGATATATATAAGCAATTTATTATGATAGCTGATGTGCAAGCGCTCACAGATAATTTTGATGATACAGCGAAAATTAGCAAAAATATCATGGAGGTGGTGAAAGATTATTTAAGTGTTGGCATAGACGCTGAGAAAAGCACTATTTTTTTGCAATCCAGAATCACAGAAATTGCTGAGCTGACCATTTACTATCTTAACTTGGTGACGGTTGCACGTTTACAAAGAAACCCTACTGTAAAAAATGAAATAAAGCAAAAAGGTTATCTAAACTCAATACCAGCAGGATTTTTATGTTATCCAGTAAATCAAGCAGCTGATATCACAATCTTTCATGCTGAGTATGTTCCAGTTGGTGAAGACCAGTTGCCAATGATAGAGCAAGCTAATGAAATTGTCCGGAAATTTAATGCATTATACAACTGCAACTTTCTGAAAGAAAGCAAAGCAATACTCAGCTCAACACCAAGGCTCACAGGTGTTGATGGTAAGGCTAAGGCCAGTAAGTCACTAGGCAACGCTATCTTTTTGTCAGATAGCAAGGAAGATGTGAAGCAAAAAGTGATGTCAATGTATACAGACCCAGATCATATAAAAATATCTGATCCAGGTAAAGTTGAGGGGAATGTAGTGTTTGCATACCTTGATGCATTTTATGGCGATAAAGATGAGCTTGAATCTCTTAAGAGCCATTATATGAAAGGGGGTCTTGGTGATGTGACTATAAAAAATATCTTAATTGATACACTTCAGTCGTTCTTAGATCCTATCAGGCAAAAGAGAGGTTTGCTAAAAGACGAAGATGTTAAAAATATATTGCAAGACGGGACTTTTAAGGCTAAATCTATAGCATCTGATACAATATCCCAAGTTAGGGATATTATTGGTATTGGTGCAATAAAGTGATTAATAGGAGTGAAGCATGCAGTTATGGAAATCGGATGAAATAAATGATATTTTTGCCACTAACTTGCCTGATTTGTTGATTAAAAGGGTGAGTATTGATAGCAGAACAACTGAGGCAGGGGATCTTTTTGTGGCAATAAAGGGCCAAAATTATGATGGCAATCAATATGTCAAAGATGCGCTAGAAAAAGGAGCTGTCTGTGCAATTTCCTCTGATATTAGACCTCTTCGGAAACTCGCTACAGATGAGAAATTTGTAGGAGACTGGGAGCGCAAAACCACAGTGTACTCAAATGTACATGAGGATTTGAGCACCGAATTGACGCACAAATTACCATCTGTAGTAGAGTTTCCGAAGAGGTCTATTGAAAATGCTAAGCTTGGTGGCAATATTATTGTGGTGGATGATACTTTGGAGGCTCTGAGGAAGCTTGCGGTTTATTCAAGGAAGCGTTGCACTGGTAAAATTGTTGCAATTACTGGAAGTGTGGGCAAAACCACTACAAAAGAGATGTGCAGACATGTGCTGCAAAATTTTGGCAAGATATATGCATCAACTGGTAATTTTAATAATCATTTTGGACTTCCACTATGTCTTGCAAATATGCCAAGCGATGTGGATTTTGCTGTGCTTGAGCTTGGAATGAGTGCCAAAGGTGAAATACTTGATTTATCAACACTTTGCAGCCCGCATATAGCTGCTGTGACTGCTATTGCACCTGCGCATCTGGAATTTTTTTCATCGGTGCAAGAGATAGCGGAAGCAAAAGGAGAAATTTTTGCAGGTGTTGTAAAAAATGGATTCGCTGTTATTAACAATGACACTCAATACAGCAGCATTTTAAAGCAGTTAGCAAAAGATTTAGGGATATCAACATGTGGGCAAGGTGCGGCTTTTGATGTGATCAAAAGCAGTGTATCAAAAGAGCACACTGATGTTTGCCTGAAATATAAAGATAAACAGATAGATTATAAAATTGGCATTTTGGGTCATCAGCATGCAAAAAATAGCGCTATTGTTATGGCAATTGCAGATTTGCTTTCAATTGATGTGGAAAAAGCCTCTTTTTTCTTGCGCGATTTTAAAGCGTCAAAGGGTAGGGGGGAGGTGAAAAAAGCAGGTGGTATTACCATTATAGACGAAAGCTATAATGCAAGCCCAGAAGCTGTGAAATCTGCAATCATTACACTGTCAGAGATTCAGGGTGGCAGGAAAATAGCAATTCTTGCAGATATGAAGGAATTAGGTGTGGAATCCATAAAAATGCACATAGAATTGGCAAATGTCTTGATATCATCCAATATTGACAAGGTGTTTGCTGTAGGTGAATGTATGAAGCATATGTTTGACACCTTGCCTGATCATATGCAAGGTACTTATGCGCTAAGTTGGAAGGAAATGAATCTATCCTTAAAAGGTGAGCTGCAAGATGGTGATGTTGTGATGGTGAAAGGCTCTAGATCAATGTCTATGGATAAGGTAGTAGAATGGATACAGATGCATTATTAGAGCAAGTTAAGCGTTTAAGAAAAGAAATTGATGAGCATAATCAGCATTACTATTTGCATGACAAGCCCATTATTACTGATGCACAATATGATGCTTTAGTGTTGCAGCTTGCAAAATTAGAGAGTGATAATCCAGTATTGCAACAAAATAGTCTTATTAATAAAGTTGGTGGTGGTATTTTAAAGAAATTTAAAAAAATCAAGCATTTAAGGCGTATGTTGTCATTGAGCAATATCTTTGAAGAGCATGAGATTGAGGAGTTTTTGCAAAGAGTGAAGAGGTTTTTATCATCAGATGAGCAGCTTGAGATCGTTGTTGAGCCTAAGATAGATGGAGTGTCTTTTTCAGCAGTATATGAAGGCGGTGTACTCAAAGAAGCTGCAACGAGAGGCGATGGTGAATATGGTGAAGATATAACGCAAAATATTTTAACAATCAATACTTTGCCTCATAAAGTTGAAATTAAAGATTTATTTGAAGTAAGAGGTGAGATTTACATATCTAAATCTGATTTTTTAGTATTAAATTCGAAAAAAGAAGCTTTAAGCGAGGATTTATTTGCAAATCCTCGTAATGCAGCTGCAGGATCACTACGGCAGCTTGATTCTGGAATTACGGCAAGCAGGCCTCTTAAATATTATGTTTGGGGCGGATATATTGATGGTGTTAATAGGCAGTATGATATGTTGCATAAGTTTGGGCAAATGGGTTTTATTGTAAACCCTGAAATCAGAGTATGTAATAACGCTGATGAGATATATTTAGCCTACCAACGCATAATGTCTTTGAGGTCATCTTTAGAATATGATATTGATGGAGTGGTATATAAGGTTAATAATTTAGATTTGCAAAATAGGTTGGGGGAGGTTGGTAAGGCTCCGAGATGGGCTGTAGCTCATAAATTCCCAGCAATTACAGCAATCACAAGGGTTTTAGATATTGTGGTGCAGGTTGGCAGGACAGGTGCTATTACTCCTGTTGCGATATTAGAGCCTGTAAACATTGGCGGTGTGATAGTGCAAAGGGCAACACTTCATAATGAAGATGAGATTGTAAGGAAGGATATAATGATAGGAGATCTAGTCAATGTTCATAGAGCAGGTGATGTGATTCCTAAGGTATTATCATCTATTCCAGAGGCAAGAACAGGTGTTGAAAGTAAGTTTGTTATGCCAAGTCAGTGCCCTATATGCAATAGTCCTATTGTATGTGATGGTGATGTTGTAAAGCGTTGCTCTGGCAATCTAAGATGTCAAGGACAAGCTGTGCAAAGTATATCGCATTTTGTGTCCAAAGAAGGTGTAAATATTGATGGTTTGGCTATAAAGCAGATTGAAGAACTGTATGACAAAGGTGTTGTCACTAGTGTATGCGATATTTTTACGCTGCCAGATAGGCTCAATTCAATTGTACCACCCTTGGATTTGTGGGATGGTTGGGGTGAAAAATCTGTATTGAATTTAATCGCATCAATTGAAAAAAGTCGTAGTATACCTTTAGATAAATTCATTTTTGCTTTAGGCATTAGGTTTGTAGGCGCAGGTAATTCAAGAATTTTAGCTAAATATTTTAAAAATATAGATAATCTAATGATGATCAAAGATTCGGATGTTGAGTGTTTAACACAGATTGATGGTATTGGGCAAAAAACAGCTAAGAGTGTCATGGAATTTTTTCAAGATGCATATAATTTGCAAATGCTTCAGCAGTTAAATAATGAGTTGGAAATTTGTGATATCAATCAAGATGATGCTGTTAAAAAAACAGTGTTGACTGGAAAAAAAGTAGTTTTTACAGGTTCGTTATCTTCAATGTCAAGGGCTGAAGCTAAGATTGTAGCCGAGCAAATGGGAGCCATCGTTTCATCGAGTATTTCTGAGAAAACAGACGTTTTAGTGTATGGCTCAGATAGCGGCTCTAAATTAAAGAAAGCAATGGAATTAAATATCGCACTGTATAATGAAGAGCAGTGGCTTTCTGCAATTACTACAAAAGGAGTTGCCACAAGAAGTCTATTGACATTTGGCCCTTATTTACTTATTATTATGCTAAATCATTTTATATATTTTAAGGCACTTTATGCATTGTTATAGAACTCATAGTTGTGGACAACTCAGCGAAAAAGATTGCGGTACTACTGTGAGACTGTCTGGTTGGGTACATAGAAAAAGAGATCATGGTGGCGTGTTTTTCATAGATTTGCGTGATCATTATGGCATCACTCAAATAGTCACTTCTTCTGAAGATGATGTTGTGTCTATGCTATCTGAAGAGAAATACCAGTTATTTTGCAGCCTAACATACGAAACTGTGGTGACGATAACTGGGCGAGTTGTATTAAGAGCTGAAAGTGCTGTAAATAGTGAATTAGCTACTGGTAATATAGAGGTTATAGCACAAGATATCAATGTCATTAGTAATGCTGCTACGCTGCCAATCAATGTGAATGCAGATTATAATTTTCCTGAAGATTTGAGGTTGAAATACAGATTTTTAGATTTAAGAAGGCAGAAAATGCATAATAATATTATTTTGCGCAATAATGTCATATCTTATCTTAGGAGCAAGATGACAGAGTCTGGATTTATGGAGTTCCAGACACCTATTTTAACAGCAAGCTCACCAGAGGGGGCAAGAGATTTTTTAGTGCCGAGTAGGATACATCCTGGGAAATTTTTTGCCTTACCTCAGGCTCCCCAACAATTTAAACAATTGCTTATGGTTGCAGGATTTGATAGGTATTTTCAAATTGCACCATGTTTTAGGGATGAAGATGCTAGAGCAGATAGAGCTCCGGGAGAGTTTTATCAATTAGATATAGAGATGTCTTTTGTAACACAAGAGGATATTTTTGCAGCTATAGAGCCTGTGCTAGAAGGAGTATTTAAGAAATTTGGCAACAAATCTGTGTCTCAAGCGCCATTTGAAAGGATAACATATGCCGATGCTATGATGATGTATGGCTCGGACAAACCTGACTTAAGAAACCCGCTTAAGATAGTTGATGTTAGCGATATTTTTATTGATTCAGAGTTCTCTTTATTTAGCAAGGCTATAAATGCAGGTAGCGTTGTTCGTGCAATTAGGGTTCAGTCTTGTGACACTCAGCCACGTAGCATTTTTGATAAAATGGTTTCATTTGCACAAAATGATTTAGGTGCTGGTGGTCTAGGATACATCGCAATTGATTCAACTACTGGAGCTTCAAAAGGGCCGATTGCTAAATTTTTATCTAAAGAGAAATTGGAGGATTTAAAATCAAAGTTAGGGATATTAGATGGTGATGTTATCTTTTTTGTTTGCGATAAAGAGTTGGCGGCTTGTAAAATAGCGGGGAAAGTTAGAACAAAGCTGGGGGAAGAGCTCAATTTAATTGAACAAGATGTATATAAATTTTGCTGGATAATTGATTTTCCTTTTTATGAATGGAGTGAAGAAGATAAAAAAGTTGATTTTTCCCACAATCCTTTTTCTATGCCACAAGGGGGCTTGGATGCTCTGGCTGCTGCTGATACTATAGAAAAACAACTAGCTATTATTGCTAATCAATATGATATTGTGTGTAATGGCGTAGAGCTCTCAAGTGGAGCTGTGCGTAATCATGATCCAGCAATCATGTATAAGGCTTTTGAGATTGCTGGTTATAGTCACGATGATGTTGATGCTCGTTTTGGGGCTATGATAAAAGCATTTCAGTATGGCGCTCCTCCACATGGTGGTCTTGCACCTGGTATAGATAGGATTGTAATGTTGCTCGCTGATGAGCCAAACATAAGAGAGGTCATTTGTTTCCCTCTAAACCAAAATGCCCAAGATCCATTAATGGGTGCTCCTCTTCCTGCAACACAAAAGCAACTGCAAGAACTTAACATTATTTTATCTTCAAAAGCGAAAGAAAACATTGGTTAGTCGAATTTGAGGCACATATTTTAAGGTGGAGGTCATTTTTTTTGCATACGACCCGGGATTTTTAAGGATGTATTAGACTTATTCCGAAACTCTAGTGTAAATGGTATAACCAATTCCTTGAACTTCAGGCCTTACTATAAAATATCCCTGAACGCTCACTTTTAAAGACTTGGCTTTTAACTGCGTTTTTGCACAAAATAATAAAATTCTTGCATCAATGCTGTTATAATATGGTGATTTTTGTCGAGAATTAGCTTTTTATCATCCAATACTATTTGCGAAGCAGGCTTGATCTCCACTGCAGTTCCAGTAACAAACGCTCCTTCTACACCGTTTTGAAGATCCTGTAATGTCATTGATTTTTCAATAACATCAATCCCTAGTTTTTTTGCCAGCATAATAATTGTTTGCCTTGTAATGCCATTTAAGAAGCATCCAGGAGCAGGAGTGTGTAAAACTCCATCAATTATTGCAAAGAAATTAGATGTGGAGCATTCAGTAATATACCCATCAGAATCAAGCATCAAACAATCATCAAGATTATAAGAAAGAGCTTCATTTTTCACCAATCTAGATATTGCATAAATACTAGCTGATTTTGTGGAATGCAGCGATGAAGAATGCGGGCCCTTTGTCCACTTGCTGATCCCAATAGAAAAATCATCCGCCTCACCATTTGAAGATCTGCCTTCAAAAGCATTCCATACCGCCACCGCAATGTGATGCGTGCAACCCTCCCCACTAATTAACATTGTTTCAGAACCGAGCCACACAACAGGCCTAACATATCCTGAGACAATGTTATTCATAGCAATTAGCTGCTTGGTAATATCAACTAACTGCTCAGCAGAATACTGAATGTGCATACCCATCACAGAAGCAGAGTGATGCAGACGTACAAAATGCTCGATACACATAAATGGCATTGAGTCATAAACCCTTATACCCTCAAAAACAGATGTTGCATAATGGAGCCCATGCGTCAAAACATCAACATGAGCACCGTGGATGTCCATAAATGCACCATCCATCCATATAGCACTATTGCCACTAGCAACCGAAGTATTACGAGACACTAATCATTCAACCTAAATTTTCTCATATCCTCTAAAACTGTAGCTGAATCTTCAGAGTTAGGAGAACGAAGGGTCCTCAAACCATCAGCTGTAAGCTTCATCGTAATAGGAGCTGAAAAAGGCTTGTAATAGGTACTATCCACTTCACCCACTTTCCTAAATTCATCCACACCTGCTGAAACAAATATTTTCTCCAACACATCTTTATATTCGCATAATAAGTCTTCTTTTTCACGATCGTTTTGCATATAGTCCTCCAAGAAATTTTAACAAAAGAAACAGTTATAACATAACTATTATTTTAACATTTATTTTTATAAAACACAACTAACTCTAACACTTTTTACAACATCTTGTTCGTCTGCATTATTTTCATTAATTATCAATGCATTAGCAGCATTCTTCAAGTCATTTCTTGCTGAATCACTCAAAGCAACACCAAAATAAATCAACTCTTTTATCTCATGGCGTAACGAAATATTATTATTTGACTTAAATTTTCTCACTAACTCCACGATCTCTACAACACTTTGGCCTTCATTATGACTGCTATGGTTAAAATAAAACCTATCATACTTAGGCCAATTGCCACAAGAATGTACAGATTGCTTAGAAAAGAAATTAAAATGCAATTCTTCACATACATATGGCAAAAAAGGTGCAAATAACTTAACTATAGCACATAAAACATGATGAAGAGTATATAAGGCGCTTTGATGAGCGCTTTCATTTGGATAAATCTCGTTATAAATACGCACTTTTGCAATTTCAAGATAATTATCGCAAAAATCATTCCAAAAAAAGCTTTCTAACTCACTTCTAGCATCAGAATAATCAAAATCATCAAATTCTTGCTCCATACATAAGATGAGGTTGTGCATTCTTGACAAAATCCATAAATCCATTGCTTCATATATCATCCCATTCTCGACATCCGAAATAGCATTCTCAGATGGCTTGCCAATTAAATTGCATAGATGTAAAGACGCAAAATTAAAAGCATTGCACAATTTATTAACTAGCCTAGAGCCTATTTTAAACACATCTTCAGAATATATTATATCAACACCTAGCTTAGAATTAGATGCCCAATACCTTATAACATCAACACTTTTGTCCTCTATAAGAGATTTAGGTGTAATAACATTCCCCTTAGATTTACTCATTTTTGTTTTGTCTTTAGCTAAACACCAGCCACTTATCATAAGCTCTTTCCATGGTATAGTATTACTATGCAGCAAGGATTTAGCTAAAGTATAAAAAGACCATGTCCTAATAATTTCATGAGCTTGCGGCCTTAAATCTGCTGGGTAAAGCTTTCGATAACGCTCATTGTTTACAAAATACTCATCATTAATACCGCGGGCATTAATTTGAGGCGTTAAGCTGCTCGTAGCCCATGTATCCATAACGTCTATCTCTGCTATCACTTCTGATGCATCATACCCATAAGGCAATGCAATTGTAGGATCGCATGGAAGCATGCTGACATCAGCAAGCAACACCTTACCTTCTTCACCAGGACGTTTGGAATACCACACAGGGAAAGGTACGCCAAAATACCTCTGACGCGATATACACCAATCTTGGTTTAGACCTTCTACCCAATTCTCATACCTAATACGCATATACTCAGGATTCCAAATACACTGCCTGCCTTTTTCTAGTAACTCCTCTTTCTTATCAAGCAACCTAATATACCATTGCTTTGTGGGGATAATCTCTAACTGCGCACCAGATCTCTCTGCACACTTTACAAATTGCACAACTTCTTTTTCTGAGATGACGCGTCCTTCATGCATTAAAATTTCTACCGCCTTATTCCTTGCTTCTTTTACTGTCATGCCATCTAATATACCGTTTGTAGCAAACATCCTGCCATCTAACCCAATGATTTGCTTAATAGGCAAGCTATAATCTCTGCACCACTGAACATCCTTGATATCCCCAAATGTACAGCACATCACAAGACCAGTTCCCTTTTCTATCTCAACACTAGCATCACTTAAGATAGGTACTGAAATATCTGCAATAGGCACTTTAACTTCTTGCCCAATAAGATGCTTAAACCGATTGTCATCTGGATGAAAAAATAGCGCTACACAAGCATGCAGCATCTCAGGCCTTGTAGTTGCTATTGCAATATTGCGCTCTTCATCAAAGATAATTTCATACATCACACCTTGCTTTTGCTTATCTTCCATTTCAGCCTGTGCAACAGCTGTACGGTCGACAGGATCCCAAAAAGAAGGTCCCATCTTATTAAAGCACACACCCTTTTTTACAAGATCTAAAAAAGACATTTGCGATATTTTTATCACATCATCAGAAACAGTTTGATATTCTTGCCTCCAATCCACGCTCAGCCCTATTGTGTCAAAAAGATCCCGAAATTCCGCTTCCGAATCTAAAACAACTTCCTTGCATAGGCTCTTAAATTCTTCCCTATGCATTTGAGAGGCCTTCACACCCTTAATTTTCTCCACTAACCTCTCAGTAGCAAGACCATTGTCATCAAATCCTATAGGATAAAACACATTCAGACCTCTCATCCTCTTGTATCTTGCTATGAAATCAGTCTGCGTATAACTAAAAACATGCCCCATATGCAGCAAGCCAGAAACCGTTGGAGGGGGCGTATCTATAACATATGACATACTTCTATCAGATTGGCCCTCATCCCAATGGTAGATTCCATCTTTTTTCCATTGATCCTTCCATTTTTTTTCAGATTCTTTGTAATTGTATTGAAAATTTTTCATTATTACCCCAAATTTGCATTATTTATCATATCAACAGCGCTATCGATACTTACCTCTATCATCTTCAAATCCCTCCTACTGATAACCTCAACTAGGCCTTTTGATGCAGACTTCGGTCCTATATTTACAATCCACGGCACGCCTATTAAGCGCCCCCTTGATATTTTATCACCAATTGATGCAACCTCATCATCAAGCAATACAGATAAACCTTTTGCAGAGAGTTTGGATGCTATTTCAGCAAAAAAGGAATCGCACACACTATCTGAAATTTTAAGATTTGAGACCACAACATCAAAGGGGGCAATATTGGATGGCCATATTATGCCATGCTCATCATAATTTGCTTCAATTAGCCCGGCCATTAGCCTAGATATCCCTATACCATAACAGCCCATCTTAGGATGGACAAATTTCCCATCCCTATTTTGCACCTTGCAATCTAAAGATTTAGTATACTTGTCTCCCAAATAAAATATATGCCCAATCTCTATGCTTTTTTGCCATAAAATTTCCTTATCAACTAAATTATTGTCATCTTGATTATGCTTTTGATCTTCTTGGGCATAAAATTTGTTAAATTCTTCAAATCGAAAATCTTCAGATGCTAGATATTCAGATAGCCCTTTTTCATAATATATTGTGCTTTCACCGCTATTTGCTAAAATATGAAATTCGTGACTAAGATCACCGCCCATATCACCTGTATCCGCCTTCACGGGGATGCAGCTTAACCCAAGACGCTTAAAGATTTTAAGATATGCTATAAACATAGTTTTATATGCTACATTTGCAGATTCTTCATCAATATCAAAAGAATATGCATCTTTCATCAAAAATTCCCTAGCTCTCATCAGTCCGAACCTAGGCCTAATTTCATCCCTAAATTTCCATGTAATTTGATATAAATTCATTGGCAAAGATTTATAAGATTGCACGCTTTTGGAAAACAAGTCTACAACTACTTCCTCAGCTGTGGGAGAGAATGTCATTTTGTTACCATGCCTATCATGAATAATAAGCATCTCAGATCCTAAATCACCTGTTGCACCATATCTGCCAGACTTTTGCCAAAGCTCTATAGGCTGAATAGATGGCATCACAATTTCACTGGCACATGATAAATACATTTCTTGTTTGACGATATTTAGAATGTTATCCAGCACAATTTTCCCAAGCGGTAAAAATGTGTAAAGCCCTGCTGATATTTGCTTTATCATGCCAGATCTCAACATCAATTTGTGAGATACAACAGCTGCATGCTTGGGATCTTCTTTTAAAAATGGCACTAGTAATTTAGATAGAAAAACAATAGACATATCACATACCTCATTTTAATTTGCAGCAATCTTAGCAAATGAAGTGCTTGTAAGCCTTTCATTTACTTCTTTAATATTAAGTGCTGCGATAAACTCTCTAAGCTCTTGCCTTGCTGCAATAACCGATGTATTGAGCTTAATTTCCTTAGCACTAGCTGCATCAAGCAATGTAAGGCCCAGTAAAAACAGCTCCTTAAAAATCACCCTATCGCCAAAACCAGGTAATATCCTAAATCCAAATCTCTTACTGAGTTTTAAAAGCGCATCTCCTACATTTCTTTTGTTTTTGGCATCTATAGTGGAAAGACGATTCCTGACCACAACCCAAACTTGCTCTTGCATTTTTGATACCGCCCTTTTCATCTTTTGCTCCCAAAGCATGCTACTGTAAATACCAGGTTTAATAGCATTTAAATCATTACCCTCTATCACACCTATTAAGTCTAAATCTACAAAACTATCATTAATTGGTGTAATTATTATATCTGCATAAGAATGCGCTAATCTACTAACAGCCATATCGCTGCCAGGAGTATCGATTATTATAAAATCATGAGATGCAAATTCATCAAATTTATTTTTAAAGAATTCTATTTCATCTTCTTGATTTCCAGAGCCTTGGATCTGGTTAATTGCAACATGACTTGGCATCAATAAAGATTCATCTTGCCTCTTTTTTAATGTGTTTGCTCTATTGAAAATATAACGACTTAAAGATTGCTGCCTTATATCTAGATCAAAGCTTGCCACACTGAAACCAAGCCTTAAAAGTGCAACTATAAGATTCATTGTGGTGGTGGTTTTACCACTGCCACCTTTTTCATTTCCAATTACTATAGTTTTTGCCATCATCAAACCTATCTATTTAAAATTATTTACTAGCATTTAAAACAATAACCTAAATGCTGAAAGAGTTTTTGCAACCGCACTTGGAAGAAGCATTGGGATTTATCACTTCAAACATCGCGCCTGATAAATCTACATGATAATTAAGCTTAGCGCCATTTAAAAATTTCATGGAAATATCATCAATAAAAACCTTAACACCATTATGCTCAAAGATCATATCTTCTGGGCAAGGCTTAGATTTATAATCAAAATTATACTGAAAGCCAGAACAACCACCACCGAGCACCTCAACCCTAAAACCATCACCGCCTTGGGTCATGAGTATCTCAGCAATACGCTTTGCTGCAGAATCTGTGATGAAGAATTCAACATTCATAACTAATCCATATAAAAAATAAAGATGGTGCGGCTGAAAAGACTTGAACTTTCATCCTCTTTTAAAGGACAACGACCTCAACGTTGCGTGTCTACCAATTCCACCACAGCCGCATCAGAAACATGATACCACAAGATAACGCACATTGCAATACATCTGGCAAAAATTCCCAGCCCTACGCATGAAAAATTTTGTTGACAGATTTGATGAGGTGTTTGAAGGGCATATAGCTAAATCTCCAGTAGGCTTCTTTCGAAACTCGCTTCTGGAAGTCTATTGCTTATTAAAAGCTTTCTTTTACGCACTGTAAGGCTGCATCAGAAAGACTTCGAGCAGTTTGTAAAAATTTATCCACTACCATTAAAATATTGGAGATAACTGGCTTTACAGTATATTCAGCTATGGTTTGTGTTATAGATGCAGAGCTTTTTGCAGCATTCTGTAAATTTGCAACATCGCTGCGAGCAAAGTAACAGATTGCACCAAAAGATGCAACGCTCAGAAAAGCAAGGAACGCTGTCCTAAAAAAAGGCTTCTTCCCACCATCACTGGGTTTGGCATCAGGAGGCGGAACAATATTTTCCTGAGATTTATCCGGAATGAAGTCCATAACTTCTCTCACTAGCTCTGTTATGGCTGAAGCTTCAGAGAATTTTAATATATCATAAATATCCGCAATCTCGCTTGAATCGAAGCGAGATTGTATATCAGAAATTTGCTTCTTTAATCTAGGATCTGCATAGAATAATGACTTCAAAATAAGAAAAAAATCATTATAGAAGATCATATCACACATAATAGTGAGAGCATTATAGGGTTTGCCGATGCAGGTGTGGCATAACGCGACAAGAAAATGACGTTTGCAAGTACTTGATGCGTTGTCAATCAATTGGCGACATGCGGCGTATGTCTCTTTCTTTTTAGTGGAAGTAAGGCATAATTCTATGATATCTGAAGCTCTCTGTTTGCCTTCTAAATTTTCTATCATGGGAATCGTACTATAATTATCATGCCATACATTATTAGTGGGGGGTGTATAAAGCTCTATTGCATTATCAGGATCGATCACACCACCATTAATCGAATTTGAAACTTCTGTTGTATCTGTATTATCTAATATCTGTTCTGCCTGAGTATCCAAGGTTTTTGTTTGCATTTATCTATAACTATTTATTTAATTAATACATTTGTTTAGGTAGTGTCGACATATGATATATAGTATGCTATAGTAACTCTAGAACCAAAATGGAGGATAGAATGCTATATGATTTAAGAGATGATCAGTGGGATGTAATAAAAGATAGTTTGCCGGGTAAAGTTGGTAATAGAGGCCGCTCAGGAGCTGATAATCGAGGGTTTATACGAGCAGTGATGTGGATTGCGAGAACCGGTGCTCCGTGGAGAGCATTACCTAAAGAATACGGGAAATGGCCCACTGTACATAAGAGATTTATGAGGTGGGCTAAGGCTGGAGTATGGCAAATGATATTCAACAGCTTGTCTATTGATGCAGATAATGAGTGGATAATGATTGATTCTACAATCATTAGAGCACATCAGCATTCAGCTGGTGCTTTAAAAAAATATAGAAACTGGTATGCAAGAACAAGGGCTAGGAAGATCGAAAGGGGGATTCAGCACTAAATTACATGCCGCATGCGATGCTCTTGGCAACCCCATTAGATTTTTTGTTACTGCCGGGCAACGATCTGATTATATTAAAGCTTTAGATCTTATAGATGGTCAGAGCATGGGAGCATTAATAGCTGACAAAGGATACGATGCTAATTATATGGTTGATGCGGCAAAAGGTGTTCATGCTGAAGCTGTTATACCGCCAAGATCTCAAAGAAAAACACCTAGAGAATATGATCAAGAATTATATAAAGAGCGCAACTTGATTGAGCGTATGTTCAATAAACTAAAGCATTTTAGGCGTGTCGCTACAAGATACGATAAGCTTGATATTGCATACCTTGGCTTTGTTTTTATCGCTAGTATCTATTTATGGCTAAAATAAATGTCGACACCGCCTAGGAAAATCAAGTATTTTCTCATAAATTTTCACTATTTTTCAGCAGGAATATTGATATATTTCAATGATAAAATTGGTAAAAATTTATGAGAAAAGACGAAGTATTAGCCTAAGTCTTTTTATAA
>JACCDK010040352.1_pt1 | contig 20630 bp, 23 predicted proteins | sample 7445871 | NCBI WGS metagenome assembly JACCDK01 (sample SAMN15323436, study PRJNA562643) | freshwater metagenome | isolation source: river surface water | place: USA:Blue River Watershed | collected 2017-08-15
GTGTTGGGCGCTGCACCAAAGGCAATTGGTGCGCCACTGAAAATCTTGGAGGCTGTCGTGAGCTGCGTGTGGGTTTCAAGCCCGATCACCACTTCCCATTGCATGATGTGTCCTTTGGCTGCTGAGCGTTTTGCGTATTCTGTGTGTTCTGTGCGATCTAGCCGTTCTGTTCAGGCCGGCGCTGATGCCAGTCGGTCGCCAGTTGAAACTGATGCGCGACATTGAGCAGTTTCGCTTCGCCGAAATAATTGCCGATCAATTGCAGACCGACCGGACGATGGGCATTTTTTGTGCCTTGCCCAAAGCCCACTGGTATAGACATGCCCGGTAAGCCAGCGAGACTGGTGGACAAGGTATAAATATCGGCGAGATAGTTGGCGACCGGGTCATTGACTTTGGATCCCAGATCCCAGGCAACGGTAGGTGCGACTGGTCCCATGATCACATCGCACTGCGTGAATGCCTGCTGAAAATCTTGTGCGATCAGACGACGAATTTTTTGTGCCTGCAGATAGTAAGCGTCGTAATAGCCATGCGACAGTACGTAGGCACCGATCAGAATGCGGCGCTTGACTTCATCACCAAAACCTTCTGAGCGCGTCTTGCGGTACATATCGCTGAGGTCCGTGTACTCCTTGGCACGATGCCCATAACGCACACCATCAAAGCGGGATAAATTCGAAGAAGCTTCGGCCGGTGCAATCACGTAGTACACCGGAATAGAGAGCGACGTCTTGGGCAGCGAGATCTCGACCAGCGTTGCGCCCAGCCTCTCGTACTCTTTAAGTGCATTGCGTACGGCTTGCTCGACATCGCTGGCGAGCCCTTCGCCGAAATATTCTTTTGGCACGCCGATCTTGAGGCCTTTGATGCTCTGACCCAAATCGCGTGTGAAATCTTCGGGCTCGCGCTCGATCGATGTCGAGTCACGCGGATCAAAGCCACTCATCGCATTGAGAAGCAAGCCACAATCCTCTGCAGTCCAGGCCATTGGACCACCCTGATCCAGTGAGGAAGCAAAGGCAATCATCCCGTAGCGCGAGACGCGCCCATAGGTCGGCTTGATACCTGTAATGCCACAGAGTGCTGCGGGTTGACGGATCGAGCCACCGGTATCCGTGCCGGTGGCCGCGGGTGTAAGGCCACCCGCGACCGCCGCGGCTGAGCCGCCGGAAGATCCGCCGGGTACGGCGGTTTTATCCCAGGGATTTTTGACGGCGCCAAAAAAGGAATTTTCATTCGATGAGCCCATGGCGAATTCATCACAATTCAATTTTCCGAGGTTAACCATGCCTGCCGCGCGGAACTGTTTCACCACAGTGGCATCAAATGGGCTGTTGTAGTGAGAAAGCATCTTCGAACCGGCGGTCGACGTCCAGCCCTCAGTCACGAAAATATCCTTGTGTGCAATCGGCAGCCCGGTCAACGCGGTGGCAGTGCCGCTGGCGATACTTGCGTCCGCTGTCTTTGCTTGCGCCAGTGTCAGATCATGATCGACGCAGATGAAAGCATTCAGATCGCTGGCGGCGATGCGGGCTAAATAGTCGCTGGCGAGTTCAGTTGCCGAGATCGAGCGGCTTTTGAGCTGGGCGGACAGTGCTTTAAGTGTCTGAGTAGGCATGAGGCTATGGTGCGCTGTGTTCGTGGGGGCGGCAGTCAAAAAGGGTGAAAAGCCGTCTTATTCGATGACTTTTGGGACCAGATACAGCCCATCTTGGGTCAGGGGAGCGGGCTTTTGGTAGGTGTCGCGCTGGTCACTCTCGCTGACTTCATCATCCCGCAGGCGCAGGGCAAGATCAGTCTGCCAAGCAGCAATCGGATGAGACAGCGGTTCGACGCCAGTGGTATCGATGGACTTCATTTGCTCGACTAGCGCGAAAATGCTGTTGAGTTTGTCGAGCGCATCGGCAGATTGCTGATTATCAAGATCAAGCTGCGCCAATTTGGACAGGCGCGCAATATCGGTGAGGGACAAGGACATGAAGGGGGCCGCCGATCGGCGTATCAGGGTCAATGATTCTAAAAATGGCAAAGAATGCAACGCATGCGTTTTCGCCGAAGAAAGCGGCAGAACAGCGAATTTTTCGCGTTTCTGTCGGCCAATTCAGCAAGGATTATAAGGTAGAATGTCGGGTTAATGGCCGCAGCCGCGGCGCTTAGTGCGGCGCACAATTTCGGCCCATCTCAGCAATTTTTTCGTCTGGACGTGTCCCGTTCTGGCGCTTGAGGACAAGATTTCATGTTTGCATTCCTTCGTAGTTATTTTTCGAACGACCTGGCGATTGACCTCGGTACTGCCAATACCCTGATTTATGTGCGTGGTCTGGGTATCGTGCTCGACGAGCCATCGGTCGTCGCTATCCGCCAGCAGGGTGGGCCGAATGCCAAGAAAAATATCCAGGCGGTCGGTAAGGAAGCAAAGCAGATGCTGGGCAAGGTGCCCGGCAATATCGAAGCCATTCGTCCTATGAAAGACGGCGTGATTGCCGACTTCACGGTCACTGAGCAAATGCTCAAGCAGTTCATTCGCATGGTGCATGACACCAAGCTCTTCAAACCTTCGCCGCGCATCATCATTTGCGTCCCCTGTGGTTCAACGCAAGTTGAGCGTCGCGCGATTCGCGAGTCTGCACTCGGCGCCGGCGCCTCGCAGGTGTTTCTGATCGAAGAGCCGATGGCTGCTGCTATCGGCGCGGGTCTCCCAGTCTCTGAGGCAACCGGTTCCATGGTGGTTGATATCGGCGGCGGCACCACCGAGGTTGGCATCATTTCGCTGGGCGGCATGGTTTACAAAGGTTCGGTGCGCGTCGGTGGTGACAAATTCGACGAGGCCATCGTCAACTACATCCGGCGCAACTACGGGATGCTGATCGGTGAACAGACCGCAGAGACCATCAAGAAGCAGATTGGCTCGGCTTTCCCGGGTACCGAAGTGCGCGAAATGGAAGTTAAGGGCCGCAACCTCTCTGAAGGTATTCCGCGCTCATTCACCATTTCGAGCAACGAGGTGCTCGAAGCACTGACTGACCCGCTCAATAACATCGTCTCTGCCGTAAAAAATGCGCTCGAGCAGACGCCGCCAGAGTTAGGCGCCGATATCGCCGAGAAGGGCATGATGCTTACCGGTGGTGGCGCACTGCTGCGTGATCTCGATCGCCTGCTGATGGAAGAAACGGGCCTGCCTGTGCTCGTGGCCGATGATCCGCTTACCTGCGTGGTGCGCGGCTCAGGGATGGCGCTCGAGCGCATGGACAAGCTGGGTTCTCTCTTCTCCTACGAATAATCCAATGCGCATGTGTGACCGCTGCCCGCCAACATTCTGCGGACAGTCGTCACCGCGTTGCGCGAGTTCATATTTGCGAGAGGCAGTCACAACGCTGTACTCGCAGGTTTTCCATTCCAACGGTACCAAAGTCTCGCCTTGATGGAATACAGTCCGCCGCCACTCTTCAAGCAAGGTGCTTCGGCACGTGCGAAGATGCTTTTTTTCGCGTTGATTGCGATTGCCTTGCTCATGGCTGACTCTCGATTGCGAACCCTCGGCGTGGTGCGTCAGACCATAGGTGCTGCGCTGTATCCGGTGCAAGTCGTTGCGATGCTGCCGCGTGATGCATTTTTCGCGGTGACGGATTACTTTGGTTCGCTGACGCAGCTGCAAAATGAGACCGCCCGCATGCGCGAGCAACAGGTATTGAACTCACAGCGATTACAGCAGAACGCCCAGCTGCTCGCCGAAAACACGCAGTTGCGCAAGCTGCTCGACGCTTCAGACCGCGTGCAGACTAAAACGGTGATGAGCGAGATTCTCTACGATGCGCGCGATCCTTTTTCACGCAAAATCATTCTCGACCGCGGGCAGTCGAATGGCATCCGTCCGGGACAGCCCGTCATTGATGATCTGGGCGTGATTGGTCAGGTCACACGCGTGTTTCCGTTTACTTCCGAAGTCACGCTGATAACCGACAAAGACCAGGCGATACCCGTTCAGGTATTGCGCAGTGGCGTACGCAGCGTAGCTTATGGCCGTGGTCAGTCCGGCGTGTTGGAATTACGTTTCATGGCGTCCAACGCCGACATTCGCAAAGGTGATGTGCTGTCTACCTCGGGCATTGATGGTGTTTATCCTTCCGGCTTGTCGGTGGCAACGGTGGTCAGCGTCGATACACAGACATCGGATGCCTTTGCACGCATCTTGTGTCAGCCTAGCGCGGGCGTCTCTCGTCATCGACAAGTGCTGATACTCCTTGCGGAAAATAATCAGCCGCCGCCACCTCCTGCAGAAAATTCACTGCAATCCGAGCAGCGTAACAAGCGCCCGCGCAAAGATACGACGGAGACGACGCAATGATCGATCGCGACCATATTCTTTTACCCGTCAATCCTGCATTCATTGCATTCAGCCTGATGGCGGCGTTCTTCATGAATCTTTTCCCCTGGGGCAGTTGGGGTTGGGTGCCAGATTTCGTCGCAATGACGCTGGTGTTCTGGAGTATTTATCAGCCGCGCAAAGTGGGTATCGGTATCGCGTTCCTGATGGGGCTGGTGATGGATGTGCACAGTGCGTCGCTGCTGGGCGAGAACGCGCTGGCTTATACGCTGCTCTCGTACTTTGCGATCACCATTCATCGCCGCGTGTTGTGGTTCCGACCCTCGGTGCAGGCCTTGCATGTGCTGCCGTTGTTGATCGTGATGCAGGTCGTGCAGATGCTGATTCAGCTCGCTGTCACTGGCAACCTGCCCGGCTGGTTGTATTTTGCCCAGAGCATTGTGGCTACCCTGATCTGGCCCATTGTCTGCTGGTTGCTACTTGCGCCGCAGCGGCGCGCAGTCGACCGTGACGAAACACGGCCGATCTGATGACGTCTGGTTTTTCATCCAATCCTGTTCGATACGTTGAATTCAGCCAGGCCCCATGACTGAAATTAAAGACACTGAACGCGAACTGCAGCTATTCAGATTGCGTCTGTCGGTGGCGGGTCTGGTGGTCTTCGTCTGCTTTGGATTGCTCATGCTACGCTTTTTGTGGCTGCAGGCCGTACGTCACAGCGAATACGCAGAGCGTGCGGAAAGCAACCGTATTTCAGTAGTCCCCGCGGTACCCAATCGCGGACTGATTGTGGATCGTAACGGCGTTGTTCTGGCCCGTAACTACTCTGCCTATACGCTGGAAATTACACCCGCCAAGATTGACCGTCATCTCGATACCGTGATCGACGAGCTTGCCCAGTTGGTGGATATTCAGCCCAAGGATCGCAAGCGCTTTCGACGTTTGATGGAAGAATCCAAGACCTTCGAAAGTCTTCCCATTCGGACTCGCCTCACCGATGAAGAAGTCGCCCGGTTTGCGGCCCAGCGTTACCGCTTCCCTGGTGTTGATATTCAGGCGCGTTTGTTTCGTCAATACCCCTTGGGTCAGACGGCTTCGCACATGATCGGTTATATCGGTCGCGTTAACAAAAAAGAAGCTGAGCGCCTTGAGGCCAGTGAAGATGCCGCCAACTATCGTGGCACTGAATACATCGGCAAAGAGGGCATAGAAAAAAGCTACGAGAAACATCTGCACGGTACTACCGGCTATGACGAGATCGAAGTGTCAGCCGGTGGGCGTGCAAACCGCACACTGTCACGAACAGCGCCTACACCTGGCAACAACCTGATTTTGTCCGTCGATATCGAGCTGCAAAAAATTGTGGAAAAGGCCTTTGGCGATCGACGTGGCGCTTTGGTGGCGATTGAACCGGAAACCGGCGACATTCTCGCTTACGTTTCCATGCCCACTTATGATCCGAACCTGTTCGTTGAAGGCATTGATGCAAAAAGCTGGGAGGAGCTCAATACCTCGCTCGACAAGCCCCTGCTCAATCGCGCGCTGATCGGCAGCTATCCACCGGGCTCTACCTTCAAGCCCTACATGGCCTTAGCCTCGCTCGAATTGGGCAAGCGTACGCCTGAGTTCGCGATTTTCGATCCCGGCTATTTTATGTTTGGTAATAATCGCTTCCGCGATGACAAAGAAGGTGGACATGGTCGTGTTGACATGTACAAGTCCATTGTTCAGTCCTGTAATACTTACTACTACGTGCTTGCCAATGATTTGGGCATTGATGCGATTCATGATTTCATGAAGCCTTTCGGCTTCGGTCAGCTCACGGGTATTGATCTGGAGAATGAGCGTCGTGGCGTTTTGCCGTCGCAGGAGTGGAAACGTAGCGCATATAAGCGACCCGAGATGCAGAAGTGGTATGCCGGTGAAACGATTTCGGTGGGTATCGGGCAGGGCTATAACTCTTTCACTCCACTGCAGCTTGCGCATGCAGTTTCCAACCTGAGCAATAACGGCGTTGTCATGAAACCGCACCTGGTCAAAATGATCGAGAATGGTACAAGCAAAGCCAGAAAACTGACGGTACCCAAAGAGAGTTATCGCATACCGCTCAAGCCAGAAAATATCGAGATCATCAAGCAGGCGATGATCGGCGTGACCAAAGAGGGTACATCGGCAAGATCATTTGCGAACGCGCCTTATAGCTCAGGTGGTAAAACGGGCACGGCACAAGCTGCAGCGATGAGCAAGAACGTGAAATACGACGCTAGCAAGATTGCAGAAAGATTGCGCGATCACTCGCTTTATATTGCGTTTGCACCGGCGGACAAGCCCAAGATCGCTTTGGCAGTGATTGTGGAAAATGCGGGTTTTGGCGCTGCGGCTGCTGCGCCCATTGCGCGTATGGCGATGGATTACTATTTGACAGGCAAGCGACCGGATGAGCCGCCGCCCAAACCGAAAACTAAAGACGCAGCGCCGGCTGAAGTGACTCAGGCGCCCAAGCCAGCGTCACCCACGCAAGCCGCACCAGGCACCACGACCTCGCCGGGGAGAGCCAATTGATCTCATTCGTGGATAACAGCCGGTTTCAGGTAATCAGTCAGGTTCGTCGACGCTTTTTCATTTTCGATCGTTCGCTAACGATTATTCTCGGCCTGATTCTTTTTCTGGGATGTCTGGCGGTATTCTCAGCGGGCATGGATTTCCCCGGCCGTTTTGAGGGCCACCTTCGCAATATCGCCGTGGGTATCGCCGTGATGTGGGTTGCTGCGATGATCCCGCCACAAACACTCATGCGTTTTGCGGTACCGATCTACCTGATGGGTGTCGCCTTGCTGGTCGCCGTCGCGCTGTTCGGATTAATCAAGAACGGCGCGCGTCGCTGGATCAATATCGGCTTCATCATTCAGCCTTCGGAAATCATGAAGCTGGCATTGCCTTTGATGCTGGCCTGGTACTTTCAGAAACGCGAAGGCATGATTCGCTGGCGGGACTTTCTTTTTGCCGGCATTCTTCTTGCCATTCCTGTCGGCCTGATTCTACGTCAGCCGGATCTGGGCACTTCTTTGCTGGTGACCTCGGCAGGATTTTTCGTCATTTTTCTTGCTGGCTTGTCCTGGCGCCTGATTATCGGACTGAGCATCGCCGGCCTTGCGAGTCTGCCGCTGGTTTGGACGCTCATGCATGATTACCAGCGAAACCGCATCATGACCCTGCTTGATCCCACTTCGGATCCCTTGGGTAAAGGTTTTCACATCATTCAGTCCACCATTGCCATCGGTTCTGGCGGACTGATTGGCAAGGGGTGGCTCAATGGGACACAGTCGCATCTGGAGTTCATTCCTGAACGCACAACCGACTTCATTTTTGCGGTGTTCTCCGAAGAATTCGGATTGCTGGGTAATGGTGTTCTGCTAGTACTGTATCTGCTGCTGATTGGTCGCGGACTGATTATTTCAGCGAATGCGCCAACACTTTTTGCACGTCTGCTGGCAGGTGCGCTGACTTTATCGATTTTTACCTATGTCTTTGTGAACATGGGCATGGTCAGCGGAATTTTGCCGGTGGTCGGTGTGCCGCTGCCCTTCGTAAGCTATGGCGGCACCGCCTTTGTCACTCTCAGTTTGGGTGTTGGCACGCTGATGAGTATTCAGCGGCATCGCAAGCTGGTTCAGACCTGATTCGGACGTGCAAGGCTCTCTCCGCCACCTCCTTTTCGCATACCCGCGCTGGTGTTGCATGAGACTGCTACTGTGTACGATGACGCTGCTCAGTGGCTGCGCCACGATCGACTTGTCGGAATCCAGCGAATCCGATCGCGGCGCACCTGTTGTTCGAAAGCGGCCATCGGAAAAGAGCGCTCCTGCCCAATCAAGCGACAAGACTACCAATGCATCCCCGCCGGTAGCGCAAGCCCCTGCGGCGTCGACAGCCAGAAAATCCGGAGGCTACTACCAGGATGACGGGCCGGATGAACGTATTCCTGATGGCTTGCTGGACACACCCGATGCCGAGCCTCGCATCGAGCCTTATGCCAAGGGGCCTAGTCGACCCTATACGATTTTTGATCAGACTTATGTGCCTATTATTGACAATCGTCCGTTTCTACAGCGCGGCATAGGCAGCTGGTACGGAAAAAAATTTCATGGCCAGCGCACGGCGTCAGGTGAAATCTACGATATGTACAAGATGACGGCGGCGCATCCAACGCTGCCGATACCGTCCTATGCGCGTGTCACCAACCTGCGTAATGGGAAACAAGTCATTGTTCGGGTTAATGATCGTGGCCCATTTCATTCGGCACGCATCATCGATCTGTCCTATACCGCCGCGTTGAAGCTCGGTTATGTGCAAAATGGTAGCGCAGAGCTGGAAGTCGAGCGACTGCTGCCGGAAGAAATCAAACGCATGCAAGCCTCGCGCCGCACAGACGCCGACCTTGCCTCAAAGCCTGCTGTTACCAATGAAATCGATGCAATTGCGCGCCCGATGAATGCCCCGGTCTCCTCGTCTGTCGCAGCGGAGGCAGGTGGATTTTTTCTGCAGTTCGGCGCTTTCTCGCAGTCGCAAAATGCCAACTCAATGCGTGATCGTTTGCTATCCACATGGCCGCAAGACATGCCACGACCTGAGGTCGTGCAAAGTCAGGGGCTGTACCGCTTACACAGCGGGCCGTTTGGTACACGCGAGCTGGCTGATCGCGCCGCGCAAGCGCTGAAATCATCGGCGCAGCTGCAGGCCACGATTGTGCAGAAGTAGATCAGGTAGATTGAGATGTCCGAGTCAGTGCTATTTCGTAGAGCTGATTTTTCTTCACACCGGTAATACGAGAAGTCAGCGCCGCTGCCTGGCTGACGCTGCACTCTTCGAGCAAAATATCGAGTACGCGTATCGCCTCATCCAGAGCATCATTGTCCTTTGCTTGGGCGGCTTCGACCAAAACCACAAATTCACCGCGCTGATGGTTGGGATCCGAGCTCAGCCAAGGTGTAGCCTCCGATAACGGGCAGCGGTGTATCTGTTCGAAAACCTTGGATAATTCTCGTGCAATGATTATCTGTCGGTGTGGTTCAAAAACGCGAGCCATGGCTGAAATAGTTTCTGCGATGCGGTGCGGTGCTTCATAAAAAACCAGTGTTGTCGCAGAGTTTTTGAGTGAGTTCAGAATGGCCTCGCGTTGTTTGTCGCGCGCGGGCAGGAAACCAACAAAGTGAAATTGATCGGCAATCAGACCGGAAGCGGACAATGCCGCAATGGCTGCCGATGGGCCGGCAATCGGTATTACGCGTAAGCCAGCGCTAATTGCCGCATCGACAATGCGCGCACCCGGATCTGAAATTGCAGGTGTGCCGGCATCCGAGACCAGAGCAATGCGCTCCCCTTCCTGCAAGCGGCGAATAATTTTTTCTGCTACTTCTCTTTCGTTGTGCTGATGCGCAGACAAGAGAAGCTTATCGATGTTCAGGCGAGCGAGTAATTGTCCCGTCATTCGAGTGTCTTCGCAGGCAATGGCAGTGCACAGCGACAGTACTTTCAGCGCGCGCAGGCTGATATCACTCATATTTCCAATAGGGGTTGCAACTACATATAATGCGCCTTCCGGAAAACTCTGACGTTCGAGTTCCCCGGCCAGTGCGGTAATTCTTGCTGTGAAATCCGTGTTTGCCGATGATTCCATGGGGGATGGGGGCTGGAAAATGAATGAAGCCTTGCAGGTCGCTCGGGATCGAGCTGACCTATTGTACAAAAGTGTGCGTCATGAAGCTCGCGGCAATGGCGACCCGTCGTGATTTTCAGCGGCCAAGCGCTGTTTCACTCGGTCGTGATGCCGAGGCGCGTGCACTGGCGTTCCTTGAGCAGCAGGGCCTGACGCTGGTCGAAAAAAATTTTCGCTGTCGTACAGGTGAAATTGATTTGATCATGCACGATGCACAAACGCTGGTCTTTATTGAAGTCCGCTCACGCAAAGATCGGCGTTTTGGTGGTGCTGCAGCCAGTGTTGGCCCGGTCAAGCAGCAGCGTTTGTGCCGTAGCGCCGCCTTCTACCTTCTCAGATTTCGAAAGCCGCCTGTCTGTCGCTTCGATCTGGTCGCTATCGAAGGCGATGATATGCGCTGGATGAAAAACATACGCCTATCGGCTTCCTGAGCGACTGCACGGTAATTCCGAGACTTGGGCAGGCCCTCAGTGCCACTTCCTTCTATAATCTGTGCCAGAATGAATAAGCACCGCATTATTGGACATTTTAACGAGAGTGCCGAACTGAAGATTCAGGCGGCAGCTGAGCTTGCGCATCCGATTGCGGAAGCCGTTGACCTGATGTTCTCGGCGCTCTCGAATGGTAATCGCATTCTGGCTTGTGGCAATGGCGGTTCTGCCGCTTATGCGCAGCATTTCGCTGCGGGCTTGGTTGGTCGTTTCGAACGTGAGCGGCTGCCGCTGCCGGGGCTGGCTTTGTCAACCGATCCTTCCATACTGACTGCGATTGGTAATAATTACAGTTTTGTCGAGATTTTCTCCAAGCAGGTGCAGGCTTATGGGCAGGCTGGTGATGTGCTTTTGGCGATATCGACCTCGGGAACTTCGGCGAATGTCCTTGCTGCCATCGAGACTGCGCAGGAGCGAGACATGCGTATCGTGGCCCTCACCGGTAAAGGTGGCGGCGCAATTGCCTCATTGCTGAGCGATGCCGATGTCCATGTTTGTGTTCCAGATGACCGCATGACCCGGATTCAGGAAATTCATTTATTGATTATTCATTGTTTTTGCGATGGCATTGATGTCGCACTTTTTGGAGGAGATGCGGAATGAGATCAGTTTTTCAAGCGCGCGTGTACCGCGGTTTGTTCACCCTTGCGCTTGGCGCTACAGCGTTAATCAGCTTGCAGGCTTGCGTGCCACTCATGGTGGGCGGTACGGTCGCCGGCGCAATCGTGGCTACGGACCGGCGCACACTGGGTGCGCAAACAGACGATGCTGCCATCGAACTCAAAGCTACCGGCCGTGCCACGAAGATCACCGGCGATAAAGGCCGGGTTGCCGTGAGCAGCTACAACCGCATGGTGCTACTGACAGGTGAGGTAGCCGATGAAAAAATGAAGGCTGAAGTACAGAAACAGATCGAAACGATTGCCGGGATCAAATCGATAGAAAACGATCTGGTCATTGCGCCGGTATCCAGCGTTGGTGTGCGGTCCAATGATGCGCTGATCACTGGCAGAGTCAAGGCAGCGATCATCGATACCCAGGACTTGTATGTTAATGCGTTCAAGGTGCATACCGATCGCAGCGTCGTCTATTTGATGGGTCGAGTGACCGAGAGAGAAGCGAAGCTGGGTGGCGAAGTGGCCCGCAATGCCGCCAGCAAGATCAACAAAGTGGTCTTGTTGTTTGAATACATTGATGAAGCCGAGGCAAAGCAATTCATTCCCAAGCAGGCAGATGACAAGGAAAAGCCTGCTGCAGCAGATTCCAAGTCGGCACCGGCTGCGAATCCGGAGCCCAATGCTCAACCCAAGGCAGACGCTAACGCACCGGCAAAACCAGCTGCGCCCAAGGAGGCTCCGGAGAAGTAAGCCGTTATCGGATCATGAATTCGCATCATGCAAGGGGTGTGGCGCAAGGCGCCCACCCCTTTTTCATTCGGACGACCTGCTGCACTGCCCTATAATGTCGACTGCTTGATCTTAACTTTGGAAAGTCTCATGTCTCGTCATTTCCCACGTCGCATCGGCGGCCTCACCATCATTCAGACCATGGCCATTCTGGCCATACTGGGTGTCATTCTGTTCTTTGCGCTCTCTCTGCTCAAAAAAGAGATGGCGCCTGCAGCAACCTTCAAGACTTTGCAAGGTGAGCAAATCACCACAGCCTCATTGCGCGGAAAAGTGGTGATGGTGAATTTCTGGGCAACCAGCTGCAGTACCTGTGTGCAGGAAATGCCGGAGATGGTGGAAACCTACAAGAAATACCACGAGCGTGGTTTTGAATTCGTGGCAGTGGCGATGAGTTATGACCCACCCAACTACGTCATGAACTACGCCGAGACGCGAGAGCTACCTTTCAAGGTTGCACTGGATGCCGATGGTGCGGTTGCGCGCTCATTCGGTGATGTGAAACTTACACCGACCACCTTCCTTATCAACAAAAACGGTGAGATCCTCAAGCGCTATGTCGGCATTCCGGAATTTCCGGCAATGCATCAGTTGATCGAGAAAGCACTCTCAGTCTGACGCTGCAGCCTTATCGGCAGCGACAGAGGTCGCGTTACTTCAGCCCGGCCTTATGCGCCTGCTGATCGGCATGATAGGAACTGCGCACCATTGCACCCACCGCAGCATGCATGAACCCCATGTCTGCAGCTGCGGCTTCGAACATGCGGAAGGTGTCCGGGTGCACATAACGCCGTACCGGTAAATGATCGCCACTGGGTGTCAGATACTGACCGATGGTGAGCATATCCACATTGTGCGCGCGCAGGTCGCGCATGACTTCCAGAATTTCTTCATCAGTTTCACCGAGTCCGACCATCAGACCTGATTTGGTGGGCACATTCGGATGCAGGACTTTGAAGCGTTTTAGCAGATCCAGCGAATACGCGTAATCAGAGCCTGGGCGCGCTTCTTTGTAAAGACGCGGCACGGTTTCGAGGTTGTGATTCATCACATCTGGCGGTGCGGCCTTGAGAATTTCCAGTGCCCTGTCCATGCGGCCGCGAAAATCCGGCGTCAGAATTTCAATCCTTGTGTCGGGCGAGAGTTCGCGCACGCGCTTTATGCATGAAACAAAGTGAGCAGCTCCACCATCACGCAGATCATCACGATCGACTGAAGTAATCACGACATAGGACAGGCGAAGTGCTGCGATGGTCTTCGCAAGATTCTCGGGTTCGTTGACATCCAGTGGATCGGGGCGTCCATGACCCACATCGCAAAACGGGCAGCGTCGTGTGCATTTATCGCCCATGATCATGAAGGTGGCTGTGCCCTTGCCAAAGCACTCGCCGATGTTGGGGCATGAAGCTTCTTCGCACACAGTCACCAGATTATTCGCGCGCAGAATATCCTTGATTTCGTAGAACCGGGTGGTGGGTGAAGCGGCCTTAACGCGTATCCAGTCGGGTTTGGGCAGTTTTTCTGCCGGCACGATCTTGATTGGAATACGTGCAGTTTTTCCTGCGCCTTTTTGCTTTTCGGCGGGGTTGTAGGTGGGTGCGTTAGCGTTGTCGGAATCCATGTCAGGCGCGAAGTTGTTTTTCCAGTTGCTGAGCGAGCGTTTGTTGCGCGGCCGCCAGTGTTACATCAGTGCCCAGCGTGCGCATATCGATAGTCTGCAGCCCAGGATAGCCGCAGGGATTGATCCATGAAAATGCTTGTAAATCCATTGCGACATTCAGCGACACGCCGTGGTAGGTGCAGCCACTGGCGCGAATTTTCAAGCCAAGCGCCGCGATTTTTGCGCCGGCATACGGGCCCTGAGCCACATAAATTCCCGGCGCGCCAGGCTTGCGAACACCGTCCAGATTATACGCCGCCAGTGTCTCGATCACGGCTTGCTCGATACGGCTGACGAACTCTCGCGGCAGGCAGGTTTGTCCTTCGCGGCGCAGGTCACAAAGAATATAAACCACCGCCTGACCCGGGCCATGATAAGTGACTTCGCCACCGCGATCCGTCTGAACGACTGGAATATCATGAGCATCAATAATATGGGTGATGTCAGCACCCAGACCTAGCGTAAATACCGGTGGATGTTCGACCAGCCATAATTGATCAGGTGTCGCTGCATCGCGCGAATCGGTAAAGGCCCGCATTGCATCAAAGGTTTGCGTATAGTCCTCAACACCACGTTGCAGAATTTGCAGATCAGGCATGTCAGAGGACGACTTTGACCATGGGGTGAGAAGACAGCGCGCGATAAAGGTTGTCCAGTTGCTCGCGGCTGGTAGCGCGCACGGTAACTGTCAGCGATAAATAATTCCCGTTTGATGAGGGTCGCATTTCCATTTTGCCGGCGTCAAATTCAGGGTCATGTGAGCGCACCACATCAACCATCGTTTGTGCGAAGGCATCTTGCGTGACGCCCATGATTTTTATGGGGAAGTCACATGGATAGACGATCAGACTGTCTTCAGGTCGATTCATTTTCAGAGCATGATCCGCTAGTGGGGCAACATCAGCCGCAAAGAATCAAATGCGCGCCCAAAAATGGTCGCTTCGTTCACCTGGTCAAGCGCCTGCAAAGGCAGTTCGTTAATGACTTTGCCATCGGCTAGCACTTTCAGTGTGCCCACCTGACGATATTGAGGGATGGGTGCGATCAGTGGGTCAGTCCTTTGCACCACCGACTTGAGATTGGCGGTCGATCCGCGTGGCAGGCTGACATAGACGTCGCGATTGAATCCCAGTCTTACCTCATCTTTCGATCCCTTCCATACGACGGGCGTCAGCACGGCCTGATCTTTCGAGTAAATTTTGAAGGACTGAAAATTCATGAAGCCCCAGTTCAGCAGCTTCTGACTTTCCTGCGCGCGCATATTGTCTGATTCTGCACCCAGTACTACGGAGATCAGTCGCCGCTGGCCACTGCCATTGGGCCTCACCGCAGAGGCAATCAAACAATAGCCTGCCGCTTGGGTATGACCGGTCTTCATGCCATCGACAGTTTCATCCAGCCATAAAAGGCGATTGCGATTTGGCTGACTAATTTTGTTGTAAGTGAAGTTCTTCACCGAATAAATCTTGTAGAACTCGGGAAAATCCGTAATCAGTCGCCAGGCAAGCACTGAAAGATCGCGCGCCGTCGAATAATTGTTTGGATCAGGCAGGCCATGTGGATTCGCGAAACGCGTATTTTTCAGGCCCATCTGTGCGGCCTGCCGGTTCATCAGAACGGTGAACGCTGCCTGATCACCAGCAACAGCCTCGGCCAGTGTGACGGCAGCATCGTTGCCTGATTGCACGATCAGTCCATGCAGCAGATCCGTGACGCGCACGGCCGTATCGGGTTCGATGAACATCTTCGAGCTGCCGCTATCGACCTTCCATGCATTGACAGACACGTTGATCGTCTGATTCATGTCGAGTCGCTTTTCGCGGATCGCAGAAAATGTCAGATAGGCCGTCATGATTTTGGTCAGTGATGCAGGTTCGACGCGCACATCTGCTTCATGCGAGGCTAGCACTTGCTGGCTGCTTGCATCCAGCAGCAACCAGGCGCGTGCGGCAACCGTGGGTGGCGCAATCGTTTGCGCACCTGCGCTGGTCATCAGCAGAAAACCAAATAATGCACACAGCAGATTTTTCATAAATCTGAACACAATCATCCGGCAAAAAAGAAAGATGAAGATTATAGAGCTTGTGATGAAGATGAGCGATCCCAGCGATCGATGACCAGCGCTTTTATGTGGTGCAGTTTTCGGTGAAAAAAATGATCGGCACCGGGAATGACCATCACCGGCAAATCCTGAGGACGCGCCCAGTCGAGCACATCGATCAGGGGTATGGTGTCATCCTGCTCGCCGTGAATCAGCAGGGTATTGGCAGGTACCTCCGGTAATGCCCATTTGCCTGCCGCAGTGCCGACCAGCACCAAGCGTTCTGCGGGCTGATCTTGAGCTACAAGCTGCTGCTGAAGACGAGAAAGAACAAAGGTGCCAAATGAGAATCCGGCCATCGCCACTGGCAGATTCGGATATTGCGCGCGCATGTGGGCATGGAGCAGCGCCATATCCTGTGTTTCGCCAATGCCATCATCGTGTATGCCGCCCGAAGATCCGACACCCCGAAAATTCATGCGCACGCTGACATATCCAAGCGCAATGAAAGCGCGTGCGAGCGTTTGCACGACTTTGTTATCCATTGTGCCGCCATAGAGCGGGTGGGGATGAGCTATCAGTGCGACACCACGTGGCGGGATTTCGGTGGGCAAATCCAGATTGCACTCAAGTGGGCCTGCTTCACCGGCAATTGAAAAAGCCTGTGTCTGGGAATTCATGGTGCATCAGATTTTGAGTCTATCAACCACTTTGCCACCTACCAGATGTTGATCGATGATCTCGTCGATATCTTCCTTGTCAACATAGGTATACCAGGTGCCTTGCGGATAAATCACCATAACCGGACCCTCTTCGCAGCGGTCCAGGCATCCTGCTTTGTTGATTCTTACTTTACCCTGGCCGTTCAGGTTGAGTTGTTTCATGCGCTTCTTCGCGTGTTCCTGCGCTTCTTTTGCACCGCGATCGGCGCAACAGGCGCGACCATCATCGCGGGCATTGATGCAGAAAAAAACGTGATGTTGATAGAAGGATGTATCGCTCATGGAATTGAGAAGGCCAGAGATTGAAGCCTCGCATCATACACCGGGTAGAGGCCTAGAATTTCAGCCGGATTTTGCCGCGCTGTGATGTGTAGGGTGGGTCAGAAACCACAGTGCAAAGGCGGGCCAGCACAGTGAAAGAAACTGGGCCGCGCCATTGAAATTGAGGAATTTGCCCTGTGCCCAGTCTTGCAAGGTAGAGAGGAAATACGGATTGGACGGCGCCAGATTGATCAGTACCAGTGCAATCAGCAGCGATAGCGTGGCTGCCCGCCGCTGGGCGGCCGGCGGCGCGAACGACAGGCCGGACAGCATGACGATGCCGACGATTAGACCGCTGACAGCGGCGGGCGTTAGCCAGCTGAATGCATCATCCGGCGCAAACAGCACCGCATGGGCCAGCGCCTTGGTTGCAATGGCGGCCAGCATCAGCATCACCGCCAGTGCCACTTTGGGCGCGGCGCGGCGCGTTTGACACAGCAAGGTCAACAAGGCGCCGGTCATGCCAAAAGCCGTAATGATGACTTCCAGCAGCCGAAAGTGATCAACGCTGAAATGCATTTCTTGCCACAGCAGTTGGCTCAGATCTACCGGCATGGCAAACCAGGAAGAAAGCCAGCCCGATATCGAGGGTAAAACCTGTCCGTGCCCGAACAGATAAGGTTGCGGATAAATTTGGGCAATTGGCCACAGGGCAACCACGATCAGGCCACGGCTCGCCTGCTCGGAAAACCATGCGCGCCTGAGCATGCGCAGCCAGCTCTTTTCAAGCACCGGCGAGTACAACAGCGTTCCGGCCAATGCTCCGATGATGACCCCGAGGGAATTGGTCATCAAATCCAGATTGCTCGGGACGCGCGAGGGCAAATAACTCTGTAGCGCTTCCAGCGTCACCGCCAGCAGAATACCCAAGGCGCCGGTGATCAGGACGGCCCATACGCCGCGCACTCGGGGGTACATGGCAAGTACGCTGAGCCCACCCAGCGGCACATAGCCGATGACATTGACCACCAGGTCGAACCAGGTCCAGTAGTGCGGCATGGGATCGACCAGATAGCTCCAGGGCAATAGGCCATTATCACGCCACCCGGAAAACGGAAATCCGCTTGAATAGACGACCAGCAGCACATAAACAAGCAGCGCAATGCGCACCGATGCCGAAGCTTTTCTGTATGCGCCTTGCGAAAGCGGCATTTCGCCGTGACTGTGCATCTGTGGATCCGACATGGCTGGCAGTGTATTGGACTTTCGTGGAACCGTCACCCGCAGCGGGGTTTGAGCCGATACAATGCGCCCCATGAGTACTCCCTTGATTGCCGATCGACTTCCCGGCCTGTGCCGTGCGGCGGCGCAGGCGATTCAGTTTGAAGTCGTCGCCTCTACCGGCTCGACCAATGCCGACCTGCGCGAACGTTTGCCGGGACTTGCGCAGCCTGTACTCCGAGCGGCCGAGTATCAAACCGCTGGCCGTGGTCGTGCCGGTCGCAGCTGGGTGGATGCTCAAGGTGACAGCCTGAGCTTTTCTCTCGCCTGGCGGCTTGCCGGCGAAATGGGACAAGTCGCCGGTCTTTCATTAGTCACGGGTGTCTTGATTGCCGAAACTTTACGCGCGCAGGGTTGGGAGGCGGGTCTGAAATGGCCGAATGATCTATTGCTCGATGGTCGCAAGCTCGGTGGGATTCTCATTGAAACCGTGAGCGCTCGGCCGGGGACATGGGCCATCATCGGCATAGGCGTCAATGTGCATCCCAATGCAGAGCGTGATGCGGCTGCTGGCACAGAAACCGCCTCGCTAACGACCAGTGACGTTGATCGTACTGCGCTGCTTGCATCGCTGGCTGACGGTCTGGCCGAAGGCCTGCCCCTGTTCGATGCGCAGGGTCTCACGCCCTTCGTGCCTCGCTGGCAGGCCTTGCATGCTTATGCGGGAGAGGCGGTCGATCTGATTGATCGCGGCCAGTTGCTGCAGCGAGGTATTGCGCGCGGCATAGATGAAATGGGTTGTCTTTTGCTCGATACGCATGCCGGACGAATCGCAGTTCTGGCCGGCGATATTTCCTTGCGCAAGCAACTCGCACCCGGAACATCCCATGCGATTGCTGATTGATGCGGGGAACACCCGGGTCAAGTGGGCGCTGACGGCGTCCGATCATCTTGTGCCCGTGTGGGAAGCTGAAGGTAGCGTCGCACACGATGCGTTGGCAGGACTCGCGAGCGCATTGAAATCACACGCTATCGACGCGGTCTGGATATCGAATGTTGCCGGTGACGTACTGGCAAAACGCTTGACCCAAATTCTCGCAGAGCTCGGCCTTGCTGCAAATGCGCTGCACTGGTTCGCATCACTGCCGGCCTGTGGCGGCGTGCGCAATGGCTACCGCGAACCTGCTCGGCTGGGCTGCGACCGATTTGCGGCACTTATCGGAGCGCGCCACCACTACCCCGATCGCGATTTGCTGGTGGTGAATGCTGGCACAGCGACGACCGTTGATGCGCTCACCGCCGATGGCCAGTTCACGGGCGGTATGATTCTTCCCGGATTGGGCACCATGGCGCGTTCGCTGGCGGTCAATACTGCACAATTACCCCCGGTGAGCGAAGTGCATCTCGAACAAACGCTGGCAGACAACACGCAGCAAGCTATCATCAGCGGGTGCATCAGTGCGCAAGTGGGCGCGATAGCGCGTGCGTTTGCACAGCATCCCGCGCCGTCTCCCTTGTGCCTGCTCTCGGGCGGGGCGGCTTCATTCATTTCGCCTCATCTGACACTGCCGCATGTGCTGGTGCCCAATCTGGTACTGGCCGGACTGCAGGTCGCTGCATTGATGGAGACTCATGCATGATGCGTGTTTTTTTCTGGGTATTGTTGATCGCTAATGCGGTGCTGGCCTACATGCTGATGCAAGCGGTCCAGGCGCCAGCAGAAAAGCCTACCAGTCAGCCCATTGCCGAGATTGCGCCCGAGCGGCTAACACTGCTTTCGGCGCGGCCGCTGGTTCGGCGCGCGACCGAGGGCGAGTGCATTGAGGTCGGCAATTTCAGCACACAAACCGCCGTGAAATTCGAATCCGGGCTTGCGCTGTTGGCCTTGCGCGAGCTTCCCAAAAAGCGCTTGGTCGAAGCACCGCCCTCCAGCATCGTGTTGCTTCCACCACAGCAAGGTGAGGCGGGCGCGAATCGTCGCGCTGCCCAGTTGCGTAATCTCGGTTTCAACGACATCGCAATCATCCGCGATACCGGCGAGCGGCGCTGGGGTTTGTCTTTGGGCTTGTTTACGAGTCTGGATTTGGCCCAAGCCCGCCTGAAGGCACTCAAGAATGCAGGCGTCTCCGATGCCCGCATTGAAGAGCATCCTATCAATTCTTCACGCTTTGCCTACGAGCTGCGCGGGCTGGATCGTGGCAAGAAAGTCGGCGTGCAGGCATTGCAGAACAATTTTGAGGGCACCACCATGCGGCCCTGTAACGCCCACGCGGATGCGACGGGCATTGTGAAGAATTGAGCGCTTGTAGGTCCGTCGCGTGGCTTAATCGTTCAAGTGACGATCCAGCAAGCCTTGCAAACAGGCCGGACAAAAACAGCGGGTCGTATCACCGGCTGTTTCAAGGAGTGCGGGTGGCAGCGGTGGTAAAGCCATGCACCAGCAAGGGTCGTTCGCGGGGCTGTCCACCATGCCGCAAGTGAATGTCTGGCCGCACTGTATGCATGCACTCATCGCTATTTCTCCCAGTTGTGTCAGAGGCTATCGTTCTCGGCTGAAAAAGACAATCAGCTGTGCGCGGATATCGGTGATTTTGCCTGTAAAATCTCGCCAGTTTTTCATCAGTGCACGTCGCTTCGCCTGACAGCGGGCGTCCCGACCTGACACCCTCACCGGAATTACCTGCCCCATGCCCACCTCTACGATTGCTCCCGAAATCAAGGCCGAGATACTGGCCGAGGCTTTGCCTTACATTCGCAAATTCCACGGCAAGACCATTGTCGTCAA